>Ga0209535_1000199_pt1 | contig 40453 bp, 70 predicted proteins | sample LinPmetageLP28_FD_184041 | JGI IMG/M metagenome (GOLD analysis project Ga0209535, IMG submission 184041) | Marine viral communities from the Pacific Ocean - LP-28 (SPAdes) (version 2) | ecosystem: Environmental > Aquatic > Marine > Oceanic | place: Pacific Ocean | collected 2009-08-22
TTGAGAATATGCTTGACAGTGTGTCGTCAGTGTCTACTAGAACGCAAGAAGCAAATTGTCTTATAGGAGTTCTTACTCCTGCCATCACTGGCGTTGGAATGTTTATCTTGTGTTGTGATATTGCATCGTAGTATTTCTTAACATAGCTCATTCTTGTCTTTGTTGGATACTCTGCAAACAATGTGGCCGCGATCATCATGTACATGTCCTGCGGTGTTTCATAAAGTTGTCCTGTGCTTCTATCTTGCACAAGGTACTTGTCACATATCTGTCTTAATCCTGCATATGTAAATTTAAGATCTCTATCTCTTTTGATCCATGTGTTGAATTTTTTTATATCTGTCTTTGAATATTTGTCAAGTATACCTTTATCATACACACCCAATCTAATATTTCTTAAAATAAGTTTTAATAATGGAATGTATTCGTATTGTCCGTGTGCTTCTTTTCTTACATCATACGAAAGTAGTCTTGCCGCGGCATATTGATAGTTGGGTGCTTCTAAACTTATAAGGTCGTTAGCAGAACGTACTAAAACATTTTGAATATCCTTGGTCGTCATGCCATCATAGAACTGTATGTTAGCGTTCATTTCTATCTGTGACGAACTTACTCCTGTGAGACCTTCACAAGCCTCTTCAACGACGAAATGAATTTTATTAATATCTAGGCTCTCCAACTTGCCATCTCTTTTTTGAACTTTGATCGTACTAGAGTTGGTGTTGGGCATTAAGGTTTTGTATTTTTTATGTTTGATTTTTGTTTTCTGTGTATCCATATTTATCTAAATCCGTGTGTTTAACTTTTTTTGTCTTTCTTGCTTACCCTTCATACGAATAAAATCGCAACGTCGTTTTGCAATTTTATAATGTACTAATATTACGACGAAAAAAGTTTTTTGTCTATCTGTTTGTGAAGTTTATGCCAAGATTGTCACTTGGTAATCGATAACAGCAGTGTTACCTGTGTTGGTAGTCTGGTACTGGAACTTGATTGTTTCATTACCTGCGGTTGAGTCCTTGTTGTCTAGAGCCGCTATTAGGTCAACACCAACGTCTGCGTCACTGTCAACGGAGTTGTCGTCGTATGCGATGTTGGTTCCATCTGATGAGATGTCCATCCTTCCCACACGTGTGTCTCCTCCCCTCTCGATTTTGTATTCAATTGTGATTCCTTTTGCGTTAAGTCCAGGATATTCTCTTATGGTGGCGGCCGATGATTGGTTGTTGGTCATTGTAAATGTTCTGATTGGTTTGACTTGTCTAGCAATACCTTGTATTTCAGGCGCGGCGTTGAGTTCTGAACTACCGTCTGCGGCTCTTAGGTCCGATCTCTCAAAGAAGTCAAGTGTAGATGTACACTCGTCGTTGTCAAACTGTATCACAGGTACTTCTGTGATGGATCCAACACCCCCGAAGTTGTTGGCAACTGTCTTTGAGTAATAGTTTCCATTTGAGATTATGTTTCTCGGGCCTGTGCCTGCATCTGCACCTGCTGTTGGTTTCACCCAGATCGCTTGTTGTCCTATGTCACTCCAACTAGAGTTTGCGAAGTGTATGTCTCTTGGACCGTTTATTAAACCTACTGTACTACCATCCATTTCTGCTCCTATTAATGAACCATAGTAGGCAGTTGAGAAATCGCAGTCATGGAATCTCATGTTAGTTGCATCAAAACTGATGTCCACCAATCTAGCAAATTTTGTGAATTGGCATTGATTGAATACTACATTTGTTGTTGAGTATGTCGCTGTTGAATTTGTTACTGTCACACCTTTTGAGTTTGAAGCATCCGCTCCAGCCGATGCATAAGATCCTTGGAACTTCACATTGTTTATGTAGGCCTTTGTAACTCTATCTAGAGATATGCCTCCATAGGCCACTGTGTTTCTCACAGTCATGTTTGATATCTGAATTTGTGTTGGTGTAGTGGCTCCGGAGTTACCTATGTTTGCTCCAACGTTTCCTTCGTCATCTTGTGTAACCATTACTGCGTTGTTACCTGAATTTCTAATTATGGTCTTGTCTGGACCCTCGCCTACCAAGTGTGCGTATGGTGGTATCTTGAGTGCGGCATTAATTCTGTAAGTTCCTGCCGGGAAGAAAAGCACTCTTCTTGATCTTGTGTCGTCCTTATCTGTGTCTTTGTAAATCTCGTCTATGGCATTTTGTATCGCTGTAATGTCTGCTGTGCTGTCATCCCCTTTTGCACCAAAGTCTTTCACTGACACACGTTCGTCTAGCCTGTCACCTATTGTTCTTTGCTGTGCTGTCCCCACAGGTGTGCTATCTCCCAAGTAACCTTTGTATGTGTGACTCAGTGCTGTAGTGAATGCTGAACTGCCTGATGTTATAATTTCTGTATTTCCTACTGCTGGTGCACCATCGGCTACTGTACCGTTACCTATGTATAATCTTTGTGTGTCAACTGACCAACCTATTTCTCCAGCCGCTAGTTGCGGTAGATCGGTTGCTTTTCCACGTCTGTGCTGTATTCTTGATATCTGTACTATCGGCATATAGTGTTATTTATTACAGTACAGACTTGTAGTATTGTTCCAATTTACGGTACCACTGGTCAGTCCAGTAGTCATAGTTGTCTATTTCAAACGATTGGTATTCGTTTGCCTGTGTGCATATAAACATACGTCCACTCTTTATGTTTGTGCCGTACTGTTTGTTATGTGCTTCTGAATATGCTACTAATTGAAGGTAGTAATCGTCCACCCACTCTTTCTTCTTCAATCTACGTGATTGTTTGAAATCCATTATAGCAGGTTCGCCTTTATAAACACCAACCAAGTCTGTTGTGCCTGCATACAGTTCTTCATAGTAAAGCGATACTTCTGATCCCCACACTTCACTGACATTTTTTAATCCGTTGTCTATGATAACATTAGCCATTTTATGTGCTTTCTGCTGTATGAGATTTGAACCTGGTGTCCTGTCTATTCCTTTTACGTGCTTCTCCAAAGAATTATGCATCACTGTTCCTATGTTGGCACTCTCTGTTGTTATTTGTTGTGCCTTTTCCGCACCAATCCTCTTACGCCACGCATGTAGGAACGTCATGTCCTTGGTTGCACTTAACACAGTGGTCACACTTGGTAATTGCCTACCATCTGGGGTCTCATAGTGTCGCTTGTGATTCTTGGTCACCCTGGCCAGTTCACCATAGGGGTACTTCTGATTATATGTGATTCCTTTATCCACAAGGATATCTTTTGTAATTTTCATTTCTTATTATAACACAGAATACTATGTATATCAATTGCTAATTGTTCGTGAACTTTTTCTGTAACATGTCCAAATGGTAAAAAAACTTTTTCTTCGTTATTTTTTGTATGAGGAAAATGGAAAGTAATGTCTCTGACTTTGTGTTTTATGGATTCATACACGGGCAACATGTCTCCAAAGTTGTGTTTGTCGCCTTCAACATAATTGAAAACACCGCTGTTAATAAAATAGAACTTTTCTACTAGATCCGATGTGCTACAGTAATCAAAGATTGCTTGTAGTTCTAGTAACCATGAACAGAACCTACTGGTATCCGTGTTGTTGGAGATCTTTGATTTAAAATGTTCGAGTGCTTCGCCTGTGTAAGAGTTTCCTGGTAGGAAATCCATCCATTGATCATTGTAATAGTCCATCCATCTTTCTGGCGCAGTTGGTTGTACAAAGACAGTGGCTAGATCTTTAATGTTGGTCAAGGATTTTGTCAATAGGTATCTAGTCTTTTGCAGGCTAGATCCTCCCACTGCCATATTATGATGTGGTACCTGCAAAAGATCTGCTAACTTCTGAGCATAGGTACATTTTTTTTGTTCTTCCGATAAAGTATCAAGTTTTTGTTTATCCATAATGTGACGCAAACTTTTATTTTTGTTTCTCCATGTTACCAACTGATCTGACTGTTGGTCAGCGAACGAAACCGGTTTGGGATAGTTGTCATAATGTAAATGATCAAGCAGTTCTACACCAGCAGTAAAACTGTCTCCGAAAAAGAAATGTGTCATATTGAAAGTTCTCTGTTGATATAAGCCACCACATCCTTAACCAGATTTTGACATGTTAGGACATCAAAATGATGCCCGTCTCTGGCATAATCTATCTGTTCCACTTCTATGATATCTGGCAAGTGTATTGCTGTGCTAACTGACAATAGTCTGTTGATATTTTTCTTTTTCTTTACCTTGCTAACATGTACTTTGTTGATAGAAGATTCTATCAAGCAGTCTGGTACAACCAGATTAATGACATTTTCAAACATGCCATTTACCTTCGTTAAATTTTTAATGAAATTATCCATGTCGTGTTTTGGAAGTTCTCTTTTGCTCTTATCATAATGCACGTTTTCTCCTTGTAGGTATCTTCTCCAGAAGTAACTCCACATCACTACAATAAACTTAGGTTGGTGTTGCTGTACAATTTGTTTCGCCCTCAAGGTAATCAGGTCATTGCTACATCCATCTTGACCTACATTGATACATCTTTCTCCCAGGGTGTCCTCCAGCAAAGCCGGCCATGTCTCATGTTGCGGTTGTCCGATGCCACTGGTAAAACTGTCACCGATGCACCATATCCTGTCTTTTGTATCACTAGGCCATTCTTTGTCTCTGAATCCTTTGGTATTGTATTTGTATGAGATAGGTTTATTATAATTAAGAAAGTGATGTTGATCAAAACACATATGGTAGTCATCTATACCCGAGTGCTCTTGATCTTTATTGATGTTGCCTGTCAATTCTAAGTAGTTCATTTTGTTTCTACTCCATTCCAGAAATCATAGTCAACTATGGTGTTATCAATCCAGTTGTGACGTCGAGAAAATTCCATGAACCTATCTCTGCACTCTGCATAGTTTGAAACTATTTCTTTTTTATCTTTAAGTGTGGTATTCTTGATTGGTGCCGACGCACCCAGAGGCAGTATGGCTTTCTTTTCTAAGGCCATCATGGTCTGTTTGTATTTTAAAAGTGGTACGAAACTTTGCTTGTTAGAGAGGTCTATTTTCCTTTTACTTACTAGATATTCTTTTTTAAATATGTCAGCCAACGGTTCTCCAAACGCTCTAGCGAACACTTGATCTATGCCAAATATTTCTTTTATCTTGCTGTCTGGATCTACTGCGAAGTCCTCATAGTAAACCACATCGAAGTCTTTGAAGTGTTCGTGTATCCAGTTGTCATAGTCAACATAATCCTGACATTTCTTCATAAAGTACTCAACGTCAACAGACCCAACATTCCTTACTGCCTCCCTGTCTTTCTTTTGATAGACATTTAAGACTTTTGATTTGTCTCTGATGCTCCAACTCATTGCGTATTCGAAAAGATTTTTACGTCTACACACCAGTACCTTTTGATTGAATGATTTCAGGTAGTTGTAGAAGGTCAACTGCTCTTGCTTTCTGTCCTTGCGATCGTCTACATGATATTTGGCCAGTCTCGACACCAATATGCCTGTCGATTGGTCAAGCATCTTGGTTATTTGATCAAGTGACTGCGTGTACTCTAGTGCGAAGTCCTTGTACACCCGGGATCTATCAAGGTGTAGGCCATTTGTCAACTCATGACAGTTTACGACATCTTGTCCGTCGAGATGTAAAGCCAGTGTACATATCCTCTGCAACACCGTTGAGCCTACTCCGTCTGGGGTCAATACAAGTACATTCATGATTTAACCTTTAATAATTGTTCATACTGTTTCCAGCACTGCGTAGGTGTTAGGGACTCGGACATTCCACGCAGAGCAATTGCCATGCCCTTCTGATAGTCATGTTTCAGTAGGCCAGGAGCATCAAAATTATTATTAATTGCTTGCCAAGAATCAAATATCAATTTTTGTGATTGTCTCCATTTCTCATATCTTTGCCCGTTGTATCTTATTCCAAACTTGTCGAATTCTTTGACAGCGTCATTGATGCTTTCGTACATAGAGCCAAATGAAAAATATTGATCACATAGTAACGACTGCTTGACATCTATGAACTCATTGTCATAGAGTTTGTAGGTCCACTCCATAACCGCTCTCTCTATAGGAAACTTGGTGTAGGGACTCCATGTTTGTCTTTGTTGCTGTTCCCACTCTTTGCTAAAGATCCGATCAGTGTCATCCATTGCGTTGATCCTAAGTTTCTCTTGCCAATTTATTAACATACATTCTCTGTGGCTGTCTATTATTATTTGTATGACATTGATTCCAAACCTTTTGAACAAGGTATACAAGTCTGCATTCCACTTTGAAGCGAAACAGACCATGAACAAGGGATCATCGTTTTTGATCAAATGGTCTATCCTATCGTGTGACATGTTGGAGATGTCCACAACATTGACCCCACCATGTGTTCCCTGATTGTGATATGCTAAATTGTCCTGTGGTTGCCTGTTGACCAATGTTAGGCCTATGTAGTTGTGATTGGATCCAGAGTTACCTATTAAAACAAACATCAATCTAAATCACTTTTTCGTTTATCTTCTATCTCTGCGGCCAACTCGGGAAGTAATACCCTCCAAGTCTTTGGTACTTTACGGAATTGATCTTGCCGGTCGTTGTACTTGACGAATGCCTTCTGTAATTCTTTATACTTCTCTGGAGTGTGTTGATCTATCCTTAATTCTTTTATGATGTTTTCATAAAACTGGTCAAACTTATATTTTGATAGTTTATCTGCCACCCGTAATCTCCACTCACGTGGTGCCATATTGGGATTGCATATGAGTGGATACCACACCGTGGCCAGCCAAGTGAACCCGTATCTGTCGTTCAGCTCTCCGCCACACCAATCCAACCACCATTTTATTATATCGTCCAGTTGATCGATGTTCAGTAATTGGACAGCAGGACTCAAAGTGATGTTACCGTTGTCTCCTAACATGCTCTTGTAGAAATTCAAACTCTGTAACGCTTTGTTCCAGTTACTCGGATACCTTATATATTCTGTCCTTTCACCAAGTCCGTCCACACTGGCCCATATAGTCCAGCACTTCAGTTTTGGCAACCAGTTGGTCAGTTTTGGGTTGGTGTTTGTAAGGTTGGTTACGATTGTGACATCTTTTGTTCCTAGTGTACCTCTCTGATCACAATATTCAAACAGTTCATAGAACTCCGGGATCAGTGTTGGCTCTCCGCCTATCACATTTAGTTGCTTAATATTCTTACTGATGTGTTCAAACATCTTTTCTTTTGTAGCAGTATTTTTGTACCACTCCTGTTTGATACCTAGCTCGTTGGTCCAGTTATTCACATTGGCACCTTGCTCCTTTACCCAGTGTAACCATTCTGGATCTTGTTCTCCGATGTCTCTGGTTTCCATACCGTGCATGTGACTATACATTTGGCTACACATTTTACATTTCAGGTTACATATATTACCCATCTGTATCTGCATGGTGTCAGCACTTTTTTGGAAGGTGCCATCAGGCAGTGTATCTTTGATGTAGTCCTCCATGCCTTGTGTTGATCTTAGGCTTTGTGCTCCTTTTTCCTCCTGTTGGTAGCACTTCGCACAGTCACGTATCTTCTCACCGGCTATCATCTTCCTACGTATCTCTTTCATCCTGTTGCTATTCCAGTAGTCATTGATAGTGTGCTTTTTGGCGTCAAACAGGTTGTATTTGTTGTCAGTAGGTATGTCCTGTAACGTTGTACAGCACAATCGCATCTTGCCGTTGGGGTGTATGTAATTGTGATTGAAAGGTTTTTCACAGAATACTTTACTCATTACGCTTTCCTCACGAATTTAGTTTCATTATCAAAATGGTATTCTGTAAAGTCATTTTTAGGAACTCCAAAATCTTTGAAGAATTGATGAGATGCATCTATCTTTTCTGTTACGTAGAATTTGATACCTAACATATTCTCATAGTGTGCAACGATCTCATAGTCATCACCAGGTTCTGATCCATTGTTATCAAAAGGTATGGCGACAAGATTAACGTTTCCCTTGTTGGCTAATTCTTTGTAGTATTTGATATGTGGGTCAACATCAGGAGACTGTGATCCCATCACTAGAAAAATAGTAGGCTTACCGTAGATGTTGTCTTCGTGCACCAACCCCAGCCGCAAGGAATTTAGTTGGTAAATCCTACTCTTGTAATACATGTATATAATTATGGTTTATTTTCTTCTGTTCATCGCAGACTTGGCCATCTGCTTGACCACGTCTGTTGATCCTTGGTCGTCATAGTCCATCTCTGGATTGTCCTCTGCTTCTTGGTCTGTCTTAACAACGATCTTCTCATTGTCAAAGTCCGCCACAACATTCTTCAGGTCACCGTCTGCGTCATATATTCTTTTAAACACATCATAGTTGAATGCTGGATAACCTGTGTTGCTCATGATCTGTGCAACTGCATCCATACTGATGTCTGATGCTTGGTCCTTCTCATCAGCATCACCCTTCATGTTCAACAGGATGTTGATAAGTGCTGACTCTAGGTCTGTATCGCTTTTGTTGAATTCGAAAAATCTCACAGGATTACTTCCCTGCTAGTTTACTGAACAATCTGTTTGATGCTTCAAACACCTCTTTGGATTCTCTTTGTTCTCTGCCTTCTGGTTCTGTTCCACCCGCTTCGGCATCAGAGGCGCCAAACTCATCTGTCTCAAGGTCATCTATCCCTGAGTCATCTAAGTCTGCGTCTGTTGTGTCCATGTCCATCGTGTCATCGGCGCCCATAGGGTCTGATGCTACTTCTTCTCCGGTCAAAATTCTTACACCGTTGTCTAGCTCTTGTCTAGTTGTCGTTAAAGTGGCTTCCGCCTGTTCAATCGCTGGTTGGATTTTTTGTAGGAATGCGTCTGATTTCTCAGCACCCATCTCGTCTCTGATTCTGTCTGCTAGTTCTAACATACCCTCTGTCTTCATTGATGCTAGATCTTCCAAGAATGATGTAACCTTGTCCATCATGTCCTTGGCCGCTAAAATTAATTCTGATTGTTCTTCTACGCCCTCGTTCACTGATTCTGCTGGAACTGTTTGTCCTTGCAATATGGCCATTAATTTTTTTCTTGTTGCTGGATCTGATGCCATTTGTTGAAACTGTTTCATAAAATCTGTCTTCATTGTTGGAGCACTTTGTTTTTGTGCCGGTGCTTGAAATCTAAAAGTGTCTTGCACAGATTTCATTAAAATGTCGTCTACTTGTTTTTTGTTTAGAACTTTTCCTGCAGGACCTTTTGGTGTCCTGTCTGTTTTATATCCTTGTTTCTGTAAGAAAGATTGTAAATCTGATACTGTTAATGCATCTGCATCACCGCCTGTTTGTCCTGCGTATCTACGTAGTTGCACATAAAGTTCTCTTGCTTTTTTATCTGCCTGAGCCGCACCTTTTAATCCTGCCGCCGTGCCTTTCATTCCAACAGCACCTGCCGCCTTTGCTCCTATAGATCTTAAACCACGTTTTATAAGACCTGCTCCAGGCACTTCATTTAATTCTGCTTCATTGTCGAGTAATTTAGATGCCGCTTCTCTCTCATCTGGACTTAATGGTTGACCTTTTTTAAGTTTGTCTTTGATTGGTGCTGATGCCTTGTCTAACACTGGGTTAGCATCGCCACCATACTCTGCAAGTTTTCTTTCTGTTATCGCTTGATTGATAACATCCAACATCATTTGATTCTTTTGGTAGTTGTTGTCTTTTAATTCTTGTCCAAAGTGTGTGTTCTGTGTGATCTCGTGTATCTTAGTTCTTACATGATTTGCGTAATCTTGCAACTCTTCCTCGTTAAATTTTGTTAGGTCCATGGTCATGTTGAATCTAGATTCAAATTCTTTTAGTAAAGATTCAGTTGTGATAGGTTTTGTAAGGTCTAAGCTCTTCATACTGTGTTTATTTATTATCTACGTGCCGAACGTGTCACTAAAGATCTGCTGTATGTTTGCTTTACAGTCGTCCGCTAGGCGGTTAGCGACATCTAATCTGTCCCAATATACATCTTCTGTAAGTTCGTCCTTGTTCTTCTGTGCTTCCTTTATCATTCGTTTAGCACTCTGTATATCAAACAGTTGTGATGCATGTTTGGCATCCAAATCTAATATGTTGGTTGGTATGTTCTTGCCATCTGCCAGATAGTGTGATACCAGTATGGCTGTCTGTTTTAGATTGATATCGTTATGTAGCACTGTGGCTTCCATCATGTCCGCTATCACGTACACATATCTAGTGCCTGTGTGTTTCTTGGGTACGATTGCTATGTTGCCTATGAGGATGCCTTTTGAAAACTGTTTTGGTAGATGTTGGAATGGTCTGCGTGCCTGCTCCTTGTGTGCCAGGTCCGCAAGTTTGCCCTTCAGCCCGTAGGCCTCGATCTGTTTTACCAGTTCTGATTTATTTTTTCCTGTCATTTGCAACAAACTTTATCTTTCTATTTAAAGCATATTGCATGTGGGTGTCAAGTTTCTTACGAACGAACACAGCCTTGTCGGCCAACTTCTTGGCTCTGTCTGCGTCCTCCGGTGACAGTTGATCGCTCCTGAATGATTCCAGTGCATGTGCCCGTATAAATTCAACGTCTGTGTCTGTTACGTATACCCTGGCCTTAGGTGCTATTTGTATGAACATGTATTGGTGAATTTTAGCCTGGCATCTTCATCAGGATCACTACCACTGTTGATAGTAAGCCTGCGACTACTGTGCCTGCTGTTGCTATGATCGTCTTCTGACTGCTCTTGTGACTAATCTGTTGATCTTCGTTCATCTTGGATAGTCTGATTTCTATCGCACTCAGTCTGTCGTGTAACCCTTTGTATCTCTCTGAACAAAGGTCCACGTGTGCTTCTAGGTTCTGTTTTTCTAATTCTGTTGTACTCATATATCTTTGTAAATCTCTTTTGAGGATTTGTACCTCCGCTAGTAGAGCCTGTAGATGAGCCTGTTCCATTGCCTGTGCGTGCCTTGTTAAGTTTTTGTTTGTGCCTAATTTATGCTATTATTTATCGATAGGACCGGCATATGAAAAGTACGTGTTTATGACTCCTCCTGACAGTGCACCGATGATCTTTTGTCTGTCTGTCCCTGATAGATCTTCAGTAACGAAAGTTTGTATTGGCAGGTGTGCAGTGTTCATGCAATCTGCAACCACTGGCACAAGACTGAAATCATCAACTAGACTCTGGGTAGGATCGACCACGTCGCCATATACTCCCGACTGCTCCGTGAAGAACTGGAAGTGCCAGGTCAAGTGTGGGCCTTCGTAGTAGGAGCCGAACTCATGATTAGCCAGATTGGGTAGTTCCACTTGCTTGGGTGGGTGATCCCATGTTATGTTACCCCTCATCTGTAGCAGTTGTAACATAGTGGCAAAGTTGCTGTTCTGCTCGCGAGCCATAGACAGTGTGTGCTTGTCGTGTATCTCATTGCCTGCTGTGGTTATGAATGGGAATTGCTGTTTTAGATTGCCGTTGTCAGTGATGTCTACCAGGGTGTGTATTCTGTACTCGTGCATATCGATATTTAAGTCATTAAAAAAGGGCGAACCTAATTAAAGATCCGCCCTTTGGTAATTGTGTATCAGTCTAATTGGATTAGAATGAAGCCGCCGTAGCCGCCACAACAGTTGCACTGCTCAGGTTTACTGGACCTGGACCAACTGATGTTAACAGTTGTAAGACAGTTTGTAGGTATGCCGCGAAAGCCTCACTGTTCGTACCATCGTACGTGTCAGTTCCGAACTCACCTTCGAACACCATGTCAAATACTTGACCTGCATTCGCACCACCATCAGCTCTTAATTTAGTGATGATGATTGGAGTTGCCTCTTGCGTCATTGTTGCTATTGCCGCCTGCACAGTACCCAATGGTCCCATTTCAGCAGATGATGTAAAGTCTGTACCGTTAACTGCGAAGTCAACTGTAACAGCCGTGATCGTCTTACCTGAAAGGTGATCCGTTGTGTTTGCTTTAGTCGGGTTTATTTTAGTTGTCATTTTCTATATCTCCTATAACTTTAACTATTAGTCAGATTGAACTTCAGTGTCAGATAGGCCTTTGCTTGCCGCTGTCGCTGAACTGATAGTTGCAGTGATTTTAGAGTTACTGTTCAACGCTCTTAACGCCGCCTGTATCGCGTCGATAGTAGTTGTTGCACTGATCGTGTCTAACGCATCAGATCTAACCATGAAGGTCATCTCTGTGTTACCGTTCGCTAGAATACCTCTTCCTATCACGTTAACACCTTGGTTTTCAATTGCTTGTCTGCACAATTCTAAACCTGCTGTGTTAGCCGATGCTAATGGGAAAGTTGTTTCACTGTTCATCGCTGAGATGTAGTCTACTGAGATGAATGTTATACCAACACCCTCTGCTTCATATAGACCATTAGGTGTTTGAAAGTTACCCGGGCCACCTGCCGGAATTGCTGTATCGTAAGCCATTTTATGTTTCTCCTAATTGCTATTAAGCAAATTTTAATGTTGATTTAATTGAACAAGCAACAGTACCTGATCCAAAGTTAACTGAATCTACTGTTCCTAGGTTGATGATGTCCTCAACTAATACTTGTGCAAGTGTACCAGAAACAGTTCCATCTAATGAAGTGAAATTATTGATCGTGTCAGTTAAATTTCCTTCTAAGATGTAGTCCTGTTTAGTACCCGTATCGTATACCGCACCTGCGGCTAAGATAGTTCCTCTTGATAGTACTGTGTTGATGATTGCTTCCATTGCCTCTCTCGAAGCGTCTGCGTCTACGTCCCAATCTAAGTGTATCATAGTTATAGGTTTACCTATAGTTCTGATATCTTCGCCGATTAGAGTAGTCACGGTTCTTTGTGGTGTTGCCATTTTTAATCCTCCTTTTTTCTGATTAAATGACTATGACCCCGCTCAGGGATCAAGTTGCAAGTATTTATTGGTAAAGTTGGTAAATTATGCTGTAATATTACGATTTTAGCCAGACTTCGTCACTTTTGGTACGTTTTTGGAACTTGTAGCCTAGATCTTTCAGTATTGCTTCACACTTTTGTGTAATGTTGTTTCTCTTGTCTCTTTTCATTTCAATATTGATAACTGGATTATTCTTGGTCAATGTCTCCCTTGCACCATTCAACAATGGTACTTCGAATCCGTCAACGTCTATCTTTACGAAGTCCACATTGGTCAGTGCAAAACTGTCAAGCGTCCTGCAATCAATATCTCCATCTTCATTTTGTAACACAGTTGAATTGAAGCCTTGTTTTGCCTTGTGTTCCTTGTCCGACAATCCGATAGGCCAAAGTAAGACATTGTTCTCGTCGATGTTCTTGTTGAAGCACTCCCTGAAGTTGGGATTTGGTTCGAAGCAAACTACACTTTCAAACTTGCTACAAAGTGGTCTCGTCCACTGTCCTATGTTGCTACCTATGTCTAGACACACCCGCCATTGTTTGATATATTTCAGTGCGGCATCTCTTTGAAGTCGTTGCCCGTTGCCGGCATCGTCCAGGAAGGTCGGTTTGTCGTGCTGTCCATACAGCACCCAGAAACTACTTTCGTTCGGCACCACACTCCTTGCAGTCACAGTCAGGACAGTCTAGGCACTCGCCACAAGATCGTCCACAATGTTGTTCGCACTCGCACTTCTCACAGATATATTTGATCATGGTCAAGATGGCCTGCCCAGGCATTTGTTACAGTCACAGTGATCACAATTCTCACAGTTGGAGCATTTTTTATCACAGTGTGGATTGCAGGCACACCTATGACAGATTTTTCTTTGTTCTTTCATTATAGTTCCTTGAATTTTTTTAGAATGTCAGTGTTGGGCAGTTTAGATTGTAGTTGTTGTTGCAGTCTGTGTAGGGTCTGCATCTTCATTTTTGAATTCAACTTGTTGTAGTTGGCCACTGCTCGCCTAATGTTCTTTAAATTAGCATCTTTGATATTTAGAGATCTCTCTAGGTGTGTCAAGTTCTTGTAATGATCTTCCCAACTTCTCAGATATCTTCTCAGTGCCATCACAGGCACGGGTTGTCTCTGCCTCATGGCTTGAGCTTCGTCCTTGTTCTTTAGTTTCTTGGTAATTTCTGGATCACCTGACACTATGGCCAACATGTTGGACAGATCATTGTTGATCATCCTCACTTGGTCGAATGTGCCTTTCGCCATGGTTTGTTGTGCGTAATCTTTAGCGAACTGCTGTGTGCCCTTGTTCTGACTCATCAGTGCCAGTGCTAGGAAACTTAGATATATCCTCTCTGTAACCTCTGGGAAAGTGAATCTCTGCAAGTCACTATGCCGTCTTATTACCTTGCCCTCAGATACATACTTTAAAAATGGTGTTAACATATAGGTATTTATAGGGCTTATGCAACGAAACTTTATTCTAACAGACGTAATGAAGACCGGGGACCATTCCAAACTAGAACAATTTATTAATTTACACAGTTTACCGGAACAGACCGTTGATGTCACAGGAGAATATTACACACTCCACACTCATGATCTCGACAGTTATGACAGGAAGTTTGCAGTAATAGATTCAAACTCGTTGCCAAAACAAGATTTACTAACAAGCAACAAAGAATTTGTTCCAGAACTAAAAAGGCGTTGTGATTTGTTACACAGTCAGGGTTTTGTTTTTATAAAGGCCAACCCATGGGAGTCACTAGATAACATAAAAAATACAAAACAGTATCCGGAGTTTGATATTGAACATATAAAATGGACAGGAGGCGTGTCATGGTTTTGGTTCTACATGTATCAAAAACATAAAGACACAAAATTCAACTTTGACCACTCTGACAAAAAATACGATTTCTTATATCTTAACAAGATGCCCAGAGCACACAGATTAAAACTGTACAACAAGTTGAAGAACAAGGGTGTGTTAGAAAATAGTTTGCACACCAAATGGCCAGACAGGAAACTGCCTGCCGAATATGAATTGCCATGGGCACCAGACTATCCGCATTATGGAATGGATCAAGACATATTTGAGAAGCCATACAACGACACTGCCTGTAGCATTGTTTCAGAGACCAACGACAACGACAACGATGTGTTCATGACAGAGAAAATATGGAAACCCATCATAGCACAACAGATATTTGTCGTGCATGGCAACTATCTATACCTGCAGAAGTTGAGAGAAATGGGATTCAAGACATACAACAACTACTTTGAAGAAGCATATGATATAGATAGAGATCCAAATTTGAGGATTGATACTATTGTAGATGTGTGTGATAGGTTACGTGATGCTCCATGGCAGGACTTATACTTACAAAGTAAAGCACTGAGGCAGTATAACTTCAATCACTTTTTCAACGAAGAGAAGTTGAGTTTAGAAATAAACAAAACTCTTAATTTATTTTTTGAATTTGCTGATACCCGTCAAGTTTCTTCTTGAGAATCCCAACCTGTCAACTAATTTAACAGCATTACCTGACTTGTCAACAGCAACGAAACCCTCTGGTTCTGTCACTTCTAGTCCGCCATCTGTCTGTTGGAATGATCCTATCGCCTGTGCTTGATTCATTTTCTTCAACACAAAGCCTTTCATAGTCTGCACTGCCTTGTAGAAAGTCAGCATCGCCTGTAACGGTTTCTTGGCTCTGTTAAGGAATACAGGCATCTGCTTCATCTTGTCCTGTCTCAACTGCAAGGCCTTCTGTGCCTTAAGTCCTGACATCTGCTGTTGCATTCTGTCTGCGTAGAACTTCTTGAAGCCTAGCAGGAACTTATTCACATCACTTGGTAACTGTCCTTGCTTGACCATTGCGTTGATGTACATCTGGAACATGGGTATGAAGTCTTGATTCTGTCCTAGCACACTTGATAGGTTCTGTGGCACACCATTTAACAGTGTCTCTAATTTTTCTATGCCATTGTAGAATTGTTTTGTTTCATCGTCAGTGAACTTGGCACTGCCTGACACGTCCTTGTATGTGGCATTGTCGAAGAACACATCATTGCTTTTGGCAAATGAACTCACGTCTGCACCGGCCTGTGCGTTCATGTCCGCTAGGGACTCACCTGCATATGTTGTGTGGAATATGATTCCTAACTTGGCTCTGTCTATCTGCTTACCTAATTCACTTGCTTCCGGAACTGCATATGTTATTGTGTTTGGTGTGAAGGTCAGGTTAGGTTTGCCGTCCACATTCTTACGTGTAATGTCCTCGTCTGTGAACAGTAGATCTCCTTGCACTACTCCCTGTATGTTTAGTTTCTTAACATGGACTAGGCATTTCAATAATTTTTGTCCTAGTTCGTCTGTTCCGTGATTGTTTGCTATATCTTTTTTAGTGTAGTTTACTTTTGCATTCTTGGCAAAGACAGATTTTGTTCCTACGAAGAATTTACCATTGTCTGGATTGATTCCACAAACCACGGCAGGAGCACCGTCCCATTTCACGGAAACACTCATTGCTTCTGAGCTTGTTCCTTTTAGTGTAAGCAGTAGTCCTCTGAAGTATTCGACAACCGCCTTGCCACCCTCGTAGCCGTCGGTTATCACAATGTCCTCGATGTGTTCAAGGTGTGTCCTCTTAAACTCTGTTAGGACATCTTCTATCAACATGATTAGTCCTCTTTGTATTCGCCGTCTTTGATTTTAAGCACGTTCTCTTTTACGTCTCTGTTCTCTTTGATACGAGCGACGCCTTTGCTGAACTTGGATGCGTCCATGTTCTTCAGTGCTGAATTGAATTTCTTTTCTAGTTTGAATGCTGTGTCCTGATCAAAGTGCTCTCTGATGTATGTCATTAATCTTATTGCACTCTCTAGGATGTGTGAGGCTCTACTCTCCACAACTTCTTCCTTGTCTCTTTTAAGAGGCATTGAACTTAATTCTTCTAATAAACTTCTAGTACGTTTTTGCATTGTAGGTATTTACTCTTTATTGTAGCACAATTCTAGCATAAGTCTACTCATTTTACTTTTCTATACACGAAATACTTACGTTGATTGGTGTCATCGTGTATATCTAAAACTTTAAGATTAAACATACTTGCTAGTTCTATGATAAAAGGAACGTTCCAAGGGAAATATTCTATCCACCTGGCCTCTGGTGCTGAATTTTGCACACCTGGATTAACCCTAAAGAACATTGTCCCGCCATCGGCCAACATCGTTACCATCCTTGAGAATTCAGAAATGATCTTATTCCGTCCACCAAAGTTCACTGAGCCCAATGCCAATATCACGTCAAATTTTTCTGTGCTCCTGTAGTCCATTATGCCAACATTGATATCGGCATTTTTGTTATAGGGATCTATGCCTATCAGATTATCAATCTTGCCTCGAAACTCGTTGTATCCGCAACCCACATCAAGCACTGCTCTTGGTTTCAGGCTGTTTACCTCATCTATTAGTGCAACACCACTGTACTTCCATTTCTTCATCTTGTTTTGCCAGTGCTTGGAGAACCATCTGTGCAAGACAGCATCATCTATAACCTTAGCGTATTCTATGAGATTATCACAAGTTTTTACTTCAACATCAAAAATGTCCTTGATGTAAGATGAAGTGCATTTAGATACATCATTTTTAGTGTCTAGTATCAGTTGTGTGTAGATTCTTTTATTCATACTATTGGTATAGATAGACCTTGATGTCTTTCTGTGCGTAGTTATGTATCCTGCCTTTGGAGTCAGGAAAATTTATTTCTAGTGCTCTGCACAGGTCAACATTGTCCACAGGACTTGTGATCCTGTCTGCGTTGTCTCTGACAAATTGCATAATATCTCTGTTTTCAGATTGTATGTGGCTCCACATTGTATCTTGATCTTTGAAGTAACTGTAGTCAGGATAGGTTATGTCAAACCCGCCAGCATCGTTCCACCATTTCAAACACTCCACGTCGTTTCTGTATACCATCACAATCGGATATCCTAATTTTTTAAGATCGTTTAATCTGTGTGCAAAGGTGTGTGACTTGATAATTCGTTTGCCTAGGCCAGAAAAAGGCTTGTCCCAATTGGTTATTGAGTTTTCAAATTCCATACCTGGATCAAAGTATGCACCTTCGTGTTTGACCACACCCTTCCTGTAAGTGTTTCTGCCATTTCCGTCTGTCTGGTCTATGTCAGGTGATCGGTATATGTTTTCTGCCACACTGCTCCATCTTGATCCTGGTGCACCTGTGAATAGGATGTACATTACAATTTTATTATATTGTTTGGTATTGATAGTAATTTATAAGTCTTTTCAGTAGCAACGCCAGTCACCAATAGATTTGATCTTGGTCCTTGTCCTGCGTTTGCTGTGCAGTGTGGAACATTGTACCAGTCGAAAGTGTATATCTCACCTGCCTTGTATCCTGCAAGGAAATGATTCCCAAACTGCATGAAGTGGCCTGGTTGCCAATCTTCTAACATCACAAAAAATCTATACACACTGTCGATGTCGTTGGGTGCCCATCTTTGCACAGCGTCTATGTGAGTAGTCCATACCTGTGTTGGCCACTGTACGTGGACACGTGCTTGTATTTCACGTTCACCCGCTTTGAGATGCAACGAGTCTGCCATTTTCTGGAACACTGGCGACAGTTCGTAATCCATGTTGCCTATAGGATGTTTGGGATCGCCACCAACCCTCTCGATGTCTCTTTCCTCTGCCTCTATGTCTACGCTACTGCCTTGTTTGGTGTATTTGCTTTTGTCATCTGGGTTCCTAGTCCTCCATGTGACTTCCTTGCTTCTTTCTTGTGTCTGTGTCAACTCAGCACTCCAGTCTCCTTCGAACCTACCCACGTACCTCATGGTGTCGTGGGCAGGGTTATGATCGAAAGGATCGAAATGATAATTTGATCTTTTCTTTAGTGCGTCGTACTTGCTCTTGTTATTCATTAACAATATTTATTTTGTACTCCACCTTGTGTCCTAAAGAATTTTTAGTGAAGTCTATCAGCGTCTTGTATGCTGATTCAGTAACCAATGACATCACGACATCTAAATGCCTGTTGCCATCTTCACCGATAATCCATCCGTAATTGCCGATCTTTTTTTGTATTGCTTTGACGCTGTCAGGATTGCTGGCCACTTGTTCCAATGCATTCCTTAGGGTCTCTGCATGTTTGGATCCCTTGCTGATAAAGATCGCTTTCTGTATACCATCACGTATTGATTTGACCAACTTGTATGCATCGTAGAAGTCTCCACTAGGTGCGACGCCCCATTTCTTTTCGAAAACTATCTCGAACTGGTATCCTGGAAAGTTTGGATCATCCTTGTGTTGTCCTGTTTCTGCATCAAGTATTCCATGATGGAACCATATCTCCGCCTTGCCTTCATCTATGACAGGTTTGATGTGTTTCTTGAATGCGGCAGGGTTCTCACGTGAACCTGTAGTTTCGCCCCTTTTGAAAGTAAGTCTGAACTCGTTCTGTTTCATACCAGGCACCCAAGTCACCTTGTCCTTGAAACAAGACTTGTACTGTTCAACGTTCATGTCAGGTCCACACATAAGCATCGCAATGGCAAATGCCTCCGGTGCGTGTCCCAAGCCTTTTGGAAACACAGTTCCGTCTGTGCCGGTCCTCTTGGCGGCCACTATGTTCAAGTTCATTATTCCTATCGCATCGTAGTTGTAATCATAGACCACTTTAGGGTTGGTCAGGAACTTGATTGCGTTACCGCCACTTGTCGCCAACATCACTGTGTCGTCTTTTTGTAAATCCGTGTGCCAGTCGTTTGCACCTATGATGTTGCCTTTGCCTGGCAAGTGTTTCAATATTATCTCGCCGTCAATGTATTTGTTCATCTCGGTTGCGACTATCTGACTCCAGACACTCAACCCGCTACCAGGCTTGTTTGGCACAACCAATGTGTATTTTTCTGCCATTGTTGCTGTGGATAAACCTAACACCACCAACAATGAAATTATCATCTTCTTCATATTATCATTTTCTCCTTATGCATACTCAAGTTTGTTTTTTCTTGTTATTCCGTATACAAATAGACAAACCACAAATACCAGCAAGAGTATGAATAATGGTCTGTCAATTAGTCTGTCTATAGTATACAGGGAATTCAATTGCATTGTCAAGGCCTCAACCTTGCCAGCAAGTATAAATGCCATCAGCATCGCTGGCCTGCTGAACTTGTATTTCTTGGCAAGTACACCAAGCACAGTGCAGAGTGCCAATACCACATAATCCTCAATGCCACCCGTGTGTTGCACACTGGCCCACACTATGAAAGCAACGATTATGGGAAAGTAATATTTGTATGGAACGTAAGTTATCATTGCGATATACTTGTTGAACACCAGACATATTACACCAACGATCACAGTCGCCCACATGAAACCAAAAGTGAGGCTATTGAAAAATTTAGTGTCCTGTGCCAACTCGGGAGTGCCCAGTTCAAAACCAAGGTACATGAACAGAGCCATCAGTACCGCGGCGAAACTTGCACCAGGAATACCAAACAGTACAGTGGGTATCATGCTTGTGGCCTTCTGTGAGTTGTTAGCACCCTCTGGTCCTATCACACCTCTTATATTGCCATTGCCAAACTTCTCAGTTGGGTTTGAAGCGACGGTGGCGCCATATGACATCCAGTCCGCCATTGCTCCGCCTATCCCTGGAAGTAGTCCAACGAACGCACCTATCCCTCCTCCTCGGAGTGCGTCCCACTTGCAACGCCAAACTTCTTTTATGCCAATTATTGTTTGTGCTGTGTCCTGATTCAGCCTCACTGTGGCTACCTGTCTGCCCCTACGCCATCCGTCAATGATTTCAGGGAAGGCAAACAAACCTGCCATGAAAGCAACCATGGACACACCGTCACTCAGATAGTCCCATCCTAGCGTGAATCTATCTGCATTGGTGTCTGGGTGTACACCTATCAGTCCGATGAGTGTACCAATTACTATTGCGATGATGCTACGGAACCAAAACTTGTTGCTTACGAATGCAACACAGGACAAACTCAACACAATGAACGCCCATAGTTCAGGCACACCAACAAACATTATTACCTTGACATACCAAGGCAGTAGTGCAAATGTCAAAGTGCCCCATATCAATCCGTTCAACGTTGATGTCGTTATAGCGGCGGTGAGAGCAATGGTGGCCTTACCTTGTTTGGCCAATGGATGTCCGTCCACCATTGTTGCGGCCGCAGAATTGGCCCCAGGTATGCCCAAAAGCACACCACTAAAAGAATCACCAGTTGTGGATGAAGCGACAACTGCCACACAGAAGATAACTCCAAGATAAGGATCCATTCCCATAAAAAACGGAATGAATCCAAACAGTGCTATCAGTCCTGTTGTTGCTCCAGCGGCAGGTATAAGGCCAATGATTAAGCCATACACTACACCTGCGAGTAGTACAATTATTTCCATAAGAATCTGAATTGGGGGTTATTGCTGTGAACTTCCATGGGAGCGTTACAACAAATTATGTGTTTGTAATTATATCCTATACTATATACTTTATATGAAACTGAGTCAGCAACAGAAGATCAGGATGTACTCACACCACGACAGAGATCTTGATATTGAGGACGAGTTCTGGCCTATAATGGGCATACTACTGGCCATAATCGGCGTATGGACAACCATTGTACATTGGATAGATTGGGCCACGTTAGACGTGATCCCATGGTGGGCTGAACCATTCACTATAACACCTGTTGTGTTCTTGTTGGTAATGAAGGAGAGGTTTGATTCTATCAACCCTCTACACTGGTGGCCCATGTTCTGGGGTTATCAAGCCAAACTACCTGATGAGGATAGGATAACCATAAGACCCCTAGACACAGAGAGGATAATGGAACAGCACGGTGGTAGATTGAACGTGTACATAATCGACTACGAACACATCAAGTTCCGTAGGAAGAAGGACGCCGTTATTTTTGGGTTGAGATATTTCTAGCCTGTTTGAATACCAAACCGTACTTTTTCTCGTACAGTTTCAATTTATCCGAAAGCTCTTTCACTATCTGCTGGTAGTCTGCATTCTGCACTTCGAGGTTACCTAACTGTGCTGACAGCATAGTCATTGCTTCTTGATTTTTTTCAGACATTTCGTTTAAGGTCTTTTCGCAACATTTTTTCATTACTTGCCTTGACCTACGTAGGCTTTCCATGATCTCTTCTTGGACTTGTTCATTGAGCTTGTCTTGATCCTGCTCTTGTTACTGCCCTGAGAAGTCTTCTTGGGTTTGCCTTTTGTGTATCCTGAAACATTAAGTGCCATACACATATATTATAGTAGACAGTTTTATCTGTCAAGTGTATAATGTAAATAATATTATGATCAAATATCAATTAAGATGCAGATGCCAACACGAATTTGAGGGTTGGTTTCCAAACAGCAAAGAGTACACAAGACAGAAGAACAAGGGCATGATACAATGTCCCATGTGCGATAGCACGGCCGTTGACAAGGCCATCATGGCACCAAACGTAAAGACTTCCAAAAAGAAGTCAATACCGGAGGACTATATGGTAATGAATGAGACCGCAGAGCAGATTCTGAGGAAATTGAACAAGAAGATCAAGAAAGACTTCCAAGATGTTGGTAAAAACTTCGCCAAGGAGGCCAGGAAGGCACACAAAGGCAAACGTGACCAGAAGTTCTACGGCAAGCCGACCAAGGAAGAGACCGATAAACTGTTGGACGAGGGCATAGATCTATTTGCAGTGCCAGACTACAAGGACAATTAGTCGCATAAAAGTTGATCTTTCAGCACCGGTTGACTTAATACACTTTATAGTATATAATTGTTTTATGGAACGTAGGATAACAGAGATTGAAACTCCAGAGTTACGTAACCATATAACAACAATAGGAAAAGGAAACAATATGCTAACAAGTATGTTCAATACACTTTTTCCATCTACTAAGAAGGAAATAAAAACCATGGCAAACTCAACACAATACGTTGTATACACAAGAAACTTCAAATCAAGAGCGAAGCAAATTGGTGTATTTGCGGAACCGGCTTCTACTTACAAAGTAAACGGTGAAGTACACGGTGGTAAAATCAAGTTCAAAAACCTAGCAGTAAAAAGCACTGCAAGAAAAACAGCGACTAACAAGTTGTTATCAAAAGGTTTGGACTTTACAGTAGAAGTATTAGGTGTTGCACCTAAGAACTCTGCTTTGACTATGAAGTCAAACATCATTTCTTTATTAAAGAAATCAGGAAGAAAAGTAATTAATTACTCTGCGTAATTAATACAATAATTCTAAGGGGCGGTGGGAAACTATCGCCCTTTTTTTTTAGTCTTGAGATCTTCCGTGAGCTTTGTAATGATCTTCAGCACGTTCACGATATGGATGTGAACCAGTGGGATTATTCTCTGCACCATCAGCCGGAATAGTATGTGCCCAATCGCCATCTTTAATCGCGTTATGCACAAGAAGTTGATCCGACACTTCAGCGTCCGTAAACACCCAAGTTAGAACCAATCTCATATCACTATCTTCTAAACTCCAACTAAGATCTCCTTTTGTGAAATCCCAGTTACTGTCGAATCTGCACAATGCTTTAGCATCGTCTATTGATGTAAAAATCCTGTCAGTGTCGTCACCAGCCCTGACTCTGTATGCGTATCTTAATTCTCTGTCTGCCATGTTTGTTCCTAGTTGTTGTTTGTTACTATTTACCAATAATAGTCTATTTTAAGTGTATGGTAGTTCTTTATCCCTTTTACCGTGTATTATAAGCAATGGTCTTTCGACAGTGTTTGAGTCATTGATGGTGCCGTGATCATAGTAGAATTGGTTAAAAAATACACCGTTGTCCAAGGGCAGTACTCCGGCCACACCTAGTTTGAATAGGTGTTTGGTTGTATCTTCGGCTAAATCCCATAAAAACACAGTAGGTCCCTCGATGTCCTCTCTACAATCTCTATCGTAGTGATCATCTATGTGGGGGGCGAATGCCTGTCCGGGTAGAGACGTCTGTAGCGTTATGTTCAAGATTTTAGTGAATCCCAGTTTGCGGATCAATTTTTTAAGTTCGTCACCTTTTATTGTATCGATTTCTATGTATGGGTATACGCTGTTCCTACGTATTGCCCGTCCTTGCATAATTTTATTTTTAGTATTGCTTTCCTTGGTAGGCATCTCGTATTCAATTTCTATTTCACAGTCAATTGGTATTTCTCGTAGAATCTTTGTCTTATCACAATCCTGTAACAAAGATTCTTCACAGACTTCATAGGGTGTTCTTTTCAAATCTTTCTTCCACCAACGGGGGCCGTTGCCGTGCCTGAAGTAGGACTTGATCATCTCTGGCCAGTTGTCGTCTACCTCTATACTTTTATCAACAGTGAAGAGATAATCATCGAATAAGTCTTTTCCATAGTCGCCATTCCTGATGGATCTGGCATGTGTTTGAAGCATGTGTCCTATTTCTGTGTGTATCCATATCGAATAGAATCCCTCTGTCCATAGGCTGTTTGCAGGTTGGAATCTTTTACCTGTGGATGTTTCTGTGAAGAAACCTGTATGCAGGAAGTGTCCTATCGATTGGCCGTTGATCGTGATGTCCGTGATGTCTACTTTTTCACCATGATATTCTACTATTAGATTGTACCATCCGTTTTGAATGTCAAAGGCAGTTCCGGAAGTGAAACTTACTTTACCATCACTTAGGTTACTCAGGTAATAGTTCTTAAGTTCAACGTTTGTGTCTATTGATAATGTAAAGTTTTTATGCATCTGTGTGCGAACCATAATGGACAACATTCTTCGCTTTTGGATATGTCCTCCATGGATCAAATATCATAGTTGTTTCGTCTGCAGATATTTTATCTGACTCGTGTACTCTCACTATCACCTCGACCGGGGCATCTATGCCATTGACAATCTGTCCCCCGTGCTTCGTTACGAAGTGTTGCAACAACAACGAGCTCGACCCGTCTGGCATGTTCACTCCTGGCTTGTAAGAATCTGAGGAGAACCATACATTGTTTCCGTGTGTCAATATTGCTTTGGCCATGTTTTCTGCTTGTTTCTCACGTGCCGTCATTATGCTCTCGAACATGTCGTACCCTAGGTCGAGATCTTTGGCCAACCAACGCAGTGCGATGTTATCTCTGGGGTGGCATGCACCACCGTCGCCCATCCCTGCTTTCATGTAACGTGAACTGATGATCCTCATTGTGCTTTTTGATAACGCCTCTGTTACTGTATCAACATTCATGTGGCCAATTTTATGTGCAACATCCTGTATCATGTTGACCAAAGCGACCTTGGTGCTGATAAATGTGTTGTAGAATATTTTCATTGACTCTGCTTCCTCATATGTTCCAATTTCTACTCTTGGCATGTTGTCGCATACTTGGTTGTAGAAACTTTCAAGCAGTTCAGATCTAATTTTACAGTTTGTTCCTGCACGTCCTTTCTTGGAACCTATCATGATCATCTCTGGGTTGATCATGTCATCTGCCACTGTGCCCATGGCTATCAGATAAGGATTGTACATCAATTTTGTGTTTGTTACAATTGGAGCAAACTCTCTTCTAGTTGTCCCTGGTAACACCGTTGATATCAGAACCAATGTCTGTGCCTCGGTCATATGTTTATTACATGTGTGTAATACTTTTTTTACTGCATCGTAATTGAAATCTTTCACAGGCAAGTGACTAGTCGGTGATCTTCCGTCGTATCCATCTTCATGTGGAGTGGGTGTAGCAACAAACACTATGTCCCTGTCTTCTACTGTTTCACTTATACTGTCTTTTATATCAATATGGTTGCTGGTCTTGTTTACTATGTCGTATCCAGATACTTCAAAACCTTTCTTGGATATGGCTTCTGCACATGGCATACCTAGTTTGCCTAGACCTATGAATCCTATCTTTGTTCCGTAAATTTTATTCATTTTAAATTCTTTCTGTTCATCTATATGCATAATTATCTATTATAATGTACTATATAAATTTTCTTGCTGTTGAACGTTATGAATAATGTTCGGATAGCACTCAAGGTCGTAGAAGATCAAATCCGTAACGAGCATGAGTTAATCAATGCCATCACAGATGATGCACCAGGTACATTAGAAATATTGATAGATGAGGGTCCAGACCTGTCCGTAATAAAACTTTTTGGTAAGAGTTTTGTAGAGTCATTGCACCTACTGGCAGACAATCTAGGAATAGATAAAAAAAATATAAAAATCACTACATTCAATCTCACACAGGACCTTTCGGTGTGGCCCAACATCGAGATACAACACCCAACGGAATACTTCACTGCCGCAGATAGGTTCGAAGTGCCGCTGGATAAGAAAATACAGAAACATTTTGGAGTGTTCGTAGGTACCAGCAGATGGCATAGATTATATATTGCCAGCATGATGCACGGACTGTACAAAGACAAGACCATGATGTCTTTCTGGCAACATCATCTCAACGGTAGCATGCCAGCAAACTTGCGAATGGATGACGTGATGCTCAAAGACACCGATGAACCACTGCGTGAACGTATGTTTGATTTCGTCAAACAGTTACCTTTGCATCTCGACAAGGAAGATGTTAAAATCAACGACAACAAGGGTGCAGACATCACGAGGGGAGATTGGGAAACTCCATACGAGATATTGCCATATTACAATAGAATATTCATCGATATTGTGTGTGAGACCTGGCATGAGGGACAGTGTTTCCTGCCCAACGAGAAGACAGGACGACCAATCATTGCCAAGACACCTTTCATTGCATACGCCGGCAAGGGGTTCCTAGGGAATCTCAAGAAAATCGGTTTCAAGACATTCGACAAGTGGTGGTCCGAGGGCTACGATAACCATGAAGGTGTTAAGAGGATACAATACATGTTGAGGGAGATAAGAACAATATCCAACTATCCTGTAGATAGATTACAAGAGATACATCAGGAAATGATGCCAACTCTCCAACACAACTACGAAACTATAAAGTCTCTGACCCCAGAGACGATGTTAGAAAAATTAAAATCCTAGTCCTGCTCCGGAACGTCGTATGGTTGTTGGTTCTTCTCATCATACCAGTATAGACTCCTGTGAGGGTTCTTGTCTAGTTTGTAGTTTGACATCTCGCTCACGTAGTAGAACATACGGAATCCATCACGGTACGTGCCTTCAGGACATTCCATTGGTTCAGGGTGTCCGTGGAAACCAAACTTGTGATGTCTGAATATGACTGCACGTCCGGCCTCTGGGTAGTACCTTGTCCTACATTCCTTCCGCTCGAAGTCCCAGAACTGTAAGTCTCCATTCCATTCCGGTTGCCATTCTTGATTTAGGTATATGTTTATGGACAGCATTCTATACAACTTTAGTGTATTGTTGAAATTGAAGTCACTGTGTAGTTTAAGGCTGTCACCACGTGTGCATCTCATGTAACCTGCTCCCACCATGTGGGGATCAGGTATTAGGTCATGGTGTCCTGTGACCTCTCCCAACCAGACTAGAAATTTTCTAGAGCTCATTGCATTCTTGACTTCGTTGGCTACTGATAAGTCTTCCACATCCTGTCTCTCTATCATGTGACTTCCATTCCTAGTGAATTCACGTGTCCACTTGAGATTGTTACATTCCTGTTTCATTGCCGCGATGGTCTCACTCGGTAGGAAATTATCTATGGCTATGTTTGGATAGGGAGGCGACTTCACGTAGTCAATGTTCAACTGTGTTGTGTTTGATAGCCTGTTGATAATTTTGTCTACTAGTTGCATTAACTGTAATTATGGCTCGCTATTGGCTCGCTATTAGGTCTCTGATTTTTAGTATTATTTTGAGTAGTCCGGAGTTGGTCCACCGTATTTGTTACCTTTGATCCGCTTGCCACTGACTTTCATTGTCTTACCGCCTACCTTCTCATTACGGCTACCGGTACGTTTCCTTTTGCCTTGTGACTTGCATGACGATATCCATGACGCTGGTAGATCTTTTGCAGGTCTGGAACAAGCACTGGCCGGTGCTGGTCCTATGTTCTCATCTGTGTTGTATATCTCAAATATCTTCATCGCAACTGTATTTAACACATCCGTCCATGCGAAGTTGATCTTGTGCAGAATGTAGCACTTGTAACAAAATGTTATCAGTTCCTTTGTTTAAGCATCAGTATAAGCATCAGTATAAGCATCAGTAAGGTTTAGTTAGTTAGGTGTAAGGTTTAGTTTAGTTAGGTGTAAGGCCTATAAATACTCGTATGAAGATAACCGAAGTTCTGATAGCGTCAAAAGAATCCAAAGAGACAGGATCTAGTGCCACAATATCTAGTGCCATCAAAGGCAACCAAACACAAGATGTAGTGCCACAGGATATAGTATCAGAAAACTTCCAAGGCACTATCGAGGAACAGCCGGATCACTCTGCCATCGCGGAGGGCGTGAGCCAGATCCTGAGGCGTACCAAAGGCAAGGCACCCAAGCAAGGATTCAGATGCTCATCCGGACCCAGGAAGGGTCGTATCGTTGCCAAACCCAGCACCTGTTTTCAGAAGACAGACCCACAGAAGTCGGCCAAGATCAGGAAGAAACGTCAGGCCAAGGCCGGGATAGCAGGCAAGAAACTGGCCATGACCAAGAGGTCTGGTGCAGGATCAAAAAGGTTACAAGGTGTCCAAATCAAAAAAGCCAAGAACAAAGGCAAGTCAGTTGCCAAAAGAGTTAGGGGTCGTTCTCCGGTCAAGTCAAAGATAGTCAAATAGGTATTTGGTAATTTAGGTTCGTTTGGTAAGATGAGATTGCTCTACCCAACTTTTATGACTCTTTGGTCCGGCATGTATGTTATCCCGGGCCTGATCAATCTTTTCAAAAAATGGTAGGACATTGTCTGAGGCCATACTTGATTTAAGATAATCATAGGTCTCTTCGTCCCAAGATGACAGATAGAAAGGCCTGCCTGATTTTTTACAAACTTCGATGATCATCCTTATGATTCTGCGAGAGTATTCTTCGCAATTACCATTCACCAAGAATTTGAAATTTCTGTTATACAGTTTCTTCCATCTGTTCAGGTCGTCCTGTGATAACTGTCTATTAAATGTCTTCCATGCCCAATGTTTGAAATCCATGGTGGCCCATTCACTCTGTAATGTGGAAGGCACCCGAGTGACCGCACCGCTTGGCAGAGTAAACCTTGTTAATTTCCTTGTCAGATTTGGCAAGAGTATCACTGTGGTCTCCCAATTGAATTTTTTCAAGGCGTTGACTAAATTCAGATAGATCCCATCTATTCCTAGTCCGCCCAAAGATAGGTTCAACGGATCTTCTGTCAGCAACATTGGCCACACTTCCTGGGGGAGTAAGGCACTACCACGGGTCGCCGAACAACCGAAACAACCAAATTCATAGTTCTTGTCCTGCTTATAGGGAGGATGAGGCATGTTTTCATAGACTTTTTTCTTCATCTGTTGCTCCAACAACCACGGCTCGGCAGTTTCGATACCATAGCCAAACACGGATTCAAAGGAAGTGTTCTCAAAATAGCAGACCAACCTGTTATCAAATACGAAATCATTCCTTTTATCACTGGAGTAGTATGGAGACCAGAAAAATTTCTTCATATTCTCCCTCACGATCAAATTCAGTTCACCGTTGAGATGTATTTCTGATATCTTATCTAACCTGTGGTCATCAACATACTTGTTATCGATCACATCAAATGCCAAGAAGTCCTGCATCTCCTCATGATCCACATCTATGGAATTGATACAAAATGAATCTATCTCTAATTTTGATTCTGTTCCAACCTCAAAATTTTGGACAGTCAGTATAGGACTCTGATTTATAGAATTATCGGAGTGTGAAATGTTAAATTCTTTTTCAATTCCTAGAGTTTCTTCGTGGGTAAGATCAAAGGTTTTACCATTACACGATATTCTTATCGGAGATTCCTGTGTTGAAATTAACTTCAGTCTAAAATTTATCTTCATCCAAGATACTTATTGAGTTAAACGGTGATGGAATTAATCTTCTAGTTCGATGCCATCGTCCTTTAAGGCTTTTTCTACGATGTCTCTGGGTGAGTATGTCCAAACGGTAAATCCGGCCGAGTTCATCTCATCTCCATCCACCACTCCTTCTATGCCCTGTCTCTCTAGGGCAGAATTGATGTCTGGTACTATACTTCTGTCGATGTCGTTATCCGAGTCACCCAGATCGGCTACTTGGAAATGATGCTTATGTGTTTCATGTATTGTCATATCTTCTCCTAATTAATTGATGGTGCATCGAAAGGTTGAATACTATCTCCAGTGTCTGCGATGACCTTAACCATCGCTTCGAAGCCTTCGTCTGTTAGGTTGCTTTTATACAATCTCAAGGCCTGTGCCATCATTGTGCCGGCTATCACTTGATTGTTATACCTGGTCTGTAATTCTATCATCACTTTGAAAACCTCTTGGTAGCAATCGTTCAACAATATATCTTCTTTTTTCTTACTCATTTGCCTGTCTCCTTTATTACATCTTTTAAAATCTGTTGGGCTTCTTCGTGCAAGGATGCCGACAATAGTTTCTGTTCCTTCTTTTCTTGTATGTTATTGCCTAAGGTCACTATCTTGTATCCTGCAACCGCCGTCTCATTCACACCTACAACGGTCAGAATGAAACCAAATATTGATGATATTATCATGACATGATCCATGGTCCAAACAAGATCAGTATCAACATCGCTGGCACCACTATGGTCATTGGCCAGAAATCTAATAGTTCCAATATCATTTTCTTTGTTTTCTTTTTCATATGAACTTGCTTTCTAGATGGCTCAAGTGTTCTTGGCACCATTCTTTTATTTCGGATTTCATTGGTATGATCTCTGCTTCTCTGTACCCAAAGCCGAAACAGATGTGTTGGAACCTGTCTGCGAACTTGTCCGGATCCATCAATGCGTCATCACCATATGGTGTACGACCGTCCAGGTATTCGCCTGATATGTAGGAATCCTTCATCTCTTCGTATATCTCTTCTATTGATTTTGTCTGTAATCCTACGGTCATTATCTAACGATACCTTTCTGCATTATCTGATGATGGTCCAAAGCATCTGCAACCACTTTAGGCTCTTCCGGTTTGTATTCCGAGATCTCGTAGTTGTGGATTTCTAGAACCTTCTTCATATTCTCCACAGCCTCTAATCTGTTAGTCCTTGTTGGGAAACTGTTATCCGATAGGTCCAACTTTATCTTGTTGAACAGATCTAATAATCTATCAACTTCTCTCGAAGTAAGGTGATCTGTTAGATTGTATCTAAATTTATCTGCCATTTTATTCAACTCCTGTTTATTGTTAATCATAATTCATTTTAGCACGGATCTCGATTGGGTCAACCTGGTGATATTATATAATATAAAGCCGACTACGCCTAGTGCCACTCAGTGAGACCAACTACTGCATATAGTCTTTGGCAAAAAAACTCCCATTCTATGCGACTTCTACAGGAGGTTGACGGTATTACCATCCATGCTATACTGAATTATGAAGCAATTAACAAAAGGAGTTGAACAAATGAAGATAGACATACATAATGAAATCTTTAAGATGAATGCTGATGAATTAGAATCAATAATGGCATCAGTAAAATTGAGAAGAAATCAATTACACTTTAAATCAGCCCACTCATTGAGAGTAGGTCAGAGAGTGTCATTCCAAGGCAGACACGGTATCACGGAAAAAGGTACTGTTGAAAAAATTAAGATCAAATATGTTCTAGTAAGAACTGACAGGGGTCAGAGATGGAATGTACCAGGATCACACCTAACTCAACTCAAGGAGGCAGTTAATGCCTAATTGGTGCGATAATCAGATCACTATCACAGCCGACAAGGCTGTGATAGACAAGATAGAGAAGATTGTAAAAGACGAGGATGAAAAGAACGGACTTCTTAATTTTTTCCATCCGATGCCTAAAGAACTAGACGGCACGACGTCGCCCAGTTCATCAGCAGACAAGCCACAGCCGATGATCGAAGGCTTTGATTGTTGGTACGATTGGAGAGTGGAGAATTGGTGCACCAAATGGGAGGTGTGTGAGTTCTACGGTGTAGACAGACAAGATGACACCATATCATTTGGATTCAGTTCAGCCTGGGCACCACCGACTGGTGCTTATACTCGTTTCATAACAAGTATGGCGGAGAAGAACTTGGATGTGTCCTTGAAGGCGTACTACTACGAAGGTGGATGTGATTTCGCAGGATGTTGGGACAATGGAGATGATGAATGTATCGCCCCAAGCGATTACAAGTCAGACGATGATTACTGGAATGACGGACTGGGCTATGACCTGAACGAGATGTTCAACTTCTTGGAGTCCATGGCGGAGTACGAAGCAGAACAGGAAGCCGAGAAGGAAGACGTCCACGAGTATGTGAAAGGCAAAGCAATCAACATAGGGGAGGAAGTATAATGAGTGACGTTAGACAAGCGACTGACAAGATACTGGAGATGGTTGAAGAGGGTATCCTGGACAAGGATACGGTGATTATGTCGTGCCTGAAATATATGTCAGAGGATGACGTGGCGGACATGGCTCATTCCAATGAGTTTTTTATCAATGAGGAAGAACACGAAGAGGAGGACGAATAATGTGGGAAGATGAATTATTTGACGAGATACAGAAGGGTGACAAGGTGTGGTACTGTGGAGCACCCGACGATGACACGGTACATGGACCAGTCAAAGCAATGATGATAGGACCTGCGGGTTGGGTCTGTGACAAGGGTGACGGACAACCCATAGTGGTGAACGAGGGTTCGAACTACCTGGGACACACCGAGGGCAAGGACAGACAACCGGATCACTTTGGCCACTTCATGAACACCCATGGAGCCGACTAGATGGCGACACTGAAACAGAAGAAGAAACTGATCGACACTATCAGGAACCCGATCAGATACTTCAGGCTGACTTTCGGACGATATGGCGGAGAGGTGGCCATGGGCAAGATTTCCGAGGAACAGTATGACTATTGGTCACAAAAGGACCAGTCAGAGTTCGAGGAGTACATGGTGTCCGTGGAGAGCGATCCAGATGAGGCCAACAAGGATGTACCAGGCAATGCACAGTTTGACCATCCTTTCTACGAATACAACGACTTCTGCCAAGTGTCAGGACCGGAGTTCGCGAACGGACAGACATTATACATAGAAGAATTGAACAAGGACGGTGAACCCCTGGACAACGGCGAGGGCGGGTATGTGGAAGACATCCAACATGACTTTGATGACCTCACGTCGTTGGGGGTGGAGATCGACAACTCCGAGGTTTACAATTCAGGATCAAAGGCCTGTAAGGATTATTATTATGTTTTCGGACAGTATTTCAACAAGGGTAGTTGGCACACGCCAGACATCATCAAGACTGGATCAGATGGCATACTGATGGACAAGATGAAGATCTATCTAACAGATGCAGACGGATTCAAGGCGTTCAGTGATGTAGAATATGACGGTGAGTCCTACTCCCTGGAAGAGGATAGCACCGGTAAGAGTTCAAGTTTCTATGTGGGAGAGGGTGACGACGTCTAATGGCACTATATGTTGTGTCGACCATAAGTTGTGGCACTAGATGTTGTGGTTTTTGGTAGGTTGACGCTATTACCATCCATGCTATACTGAATTATAACAAAGGAGTTGAAAATATGTATAAAAGAGACCAACATTACAATGAGAAACTTTCTAAAGCAGATTTAGAAAAAGAACTATCTACCCATTACACAGGCGAAACAGGACTTGTTATTAATTTGATGAGTTATGCCATACAGGACGGCATCGTTGAAACTAGACATGAGTTGTCTTGTGCCAATGAAGAGCTTTGGAGCCTGAATGATTGGCCGGAAGGCGAAGGGTTTGGTAGTTCAGATAGATTTGAGTATGTGAGAAGAATTACAGAAACTGTCGCTTCAGAAAGAAAGTTCTTACAAGTAGAAGACGAGTTGGTTCAGATCAACAAATTGGATGAGTGTCCGAAGAACGACACGGTAAGAAAATACATGATCATGAATGAAGAAATTAGACAAGGCTTAACACAGGGAGGAAAATAATGGCGACTAGAGCGAGGATAGGTATAAAACAGAAGAGCGGAAGAATAATTGCATCGTACCAACATTGGGACGGTTATCCTGGAGGACTTGGGTTCAACCTATGTGAGAATTGGGAAGACCCAAAGAAGGTCACAGAGGCGATCAAGTTGGGTGACAGTTCTAAATGGCACACGATCATAGGTGAGCAGATAGACTTCGACGATAGGTCTAATCCAATGCACGAGGTCCAGAACTGTTATTATGGCAGAGACCGAGGTGAGAAGGGTTGTGGATACAAGGTCTACAAGGACGAAGCAGAATACATCAAGAACGGATTCAGATCAGGAGAACAGTATGTGTACCTTATGAAGTTAGATAATGACAAGGACTACCTGGGCAATCCAAGGGGGACTTGGTACTATGTGGAGAGCAGATACACAGATGCCGGCAAGGAAGTGATAGACGATGCTTTCAAACCTTTAGAAGAGGATGCCATCAAAGATCAGATAGACATCCTGAACAGAACACTAGAAATGATCAAAGAAAGAAAGGCGGCCTAGATGGTAAGGATTGATTGGAGATACCTCAAGGAGCGAGGTGACTACAAAGACGACAATTCCAAGAACAGGGGATTCAGTCTTGTGGAAGTTGATACCAAATATGATATCAAGACGGTGCTGGAGGAGTTCTATGACAGCATGAACGAGCCAGTTCAAATTATTAACATTAGACAGGAAAGGATATAAGTGAGCCAAGTGAAAGCGGTAGGAGTATCATTCGTTGAAGGAATGGTGTTCGCTTCGTACACAGTTCTACCAGTGATTGGTATTATGTGGGCGACAGGAATAATCAGTTTAAACATATAAGGAAAGATTGTATGTCAAAGAAAGAAAAGATATGGACAATGGGGAACAAGGGTCCGACAGGACCTTGGGTTTGGCACGCCTGGATCAAAGGTAGCAAGAAACCTTTAAGGGTGGTGGCCTTTGATGTGGATCACATCCGTTGCCAACTAGAGGGCCGACAGGTGATCAAGGCCAAACGATTACCAGAGGAGAAGAATGAATTCTCATCCATGCCACTAGGACCAAAAGGATGTGTGGTGAACCAGCCAGCAGATTATGACAAAGGATTTAAGGTATTGAGGGAGTGGATAGATGAGAATGGTGGACCACCAGAAGAAATAAGGAAAAAATTAAGGGAATTATTCATAGATTATGAAAAAACCACAACATATAGTCAAAAAAAGAACGGTCGGCACAAGATATAGTGCCATCCACCGGTTGACCCTATGGATATCCATGTTATATTAAAGAATAACAAAAGGAGTTGAATATGCAGAAAACAATAGAAGAAAACAAAGACCTACTTAAATTCAATGCAGAGGGAGTTCATCCAGCAGATCAGTTCTTGAATGCTAGGAAGAAGGCAGTCGAGGCTGTTGACCAATACATGATAGGCAAAGAAGAACCAATGTATTGTGGTTTCGCTAATGTTTCGATCCACCCTGCAAGAGGTAAATTTGTTTCGTTTATGAAAAAGGCGAGCATTGGAGACAGTGGTTTCAGAGGCGGATATAGAATATCTTATTATGATATAATGCCAACAGATCACCAATATGCTAGAACACAGTCGATGGACATCAAAGAAATTGCCTGTGAGGCTTTCAGAGATGAACTGAAGAAATACGGTTTGACTGTATATGCAGAAAGCAGAGCAGACTAATGCAAGGAACATTAGAATTCGTTTTACAATCAGCGAGAGCCGTTATGGCCTCGCTGGCTTTGAGCTACGAGGTAGAGACCGGAGTGAGTGTGAACGAACATGAACTGAAGTGTATGGCAGAGAACATCTACTTCGAAGGTAGAGCAGAACCCATGATAGGCAAGATTGCGATAGGTCATGTGGTCATGAACAGAATTGAAGATAAGAGATTTCCAGGAACCATATGTGATGTGGTACACCAAGGTCCTGTTAGGGAATCATGGAAGACAAAGAAGGATCCCACACTGGCAGACAAGGACAGAATTTACTATCCTAGAAAGCACAGATGCCAATTCAGTTGGTGGTGTGATGGACAGAAGGACATAATTTGGGCGACATACATGAGTGGTGAAGTGATACCAGAGAACATGACAGCCTGGAGAGACAGCATCCACGTCGCCCTATTCGTAATGAATGGTGACTACGGCAAGGATCCGTCGGACGGTGCGGTGTTCTACTACAACCCACACATCGCGAATCCTAATTGGGGCAAAATTTACAACCAAACGGCTATGATAGGCAATCATAGATTTATGAAGGACAAATAATATGAAAAAGAAAAGAAACAAACTAGAAAGAAAATTAGACGAATACAATCACACAATGGAATTGGTAAGAACTATCCTACCGATTGCGATATTAGTGATTCAAGTTATAATCTTAATGAAGGTGATATAATATGCAACCATGGAAAGTGATACAAGAACTTGAATCGGATAACAGCCGATTGAAGAAAGAAGCAATCATTAAAAGAGAGTCCGATGCGGATAACATCAGATTCTTCAACGGTGTAGGATCGGCTTTGGACAGTTTTAGAACATTCGGAGTCCAGAAGGTACCAGTATCCAAGCAGGACGGCACAGGCATCACACAGACGGAATTCGATGATGTTTTGAGACAGTTGGAGGACAGAACTCTTACAGGCAATGCCATGAAGGATGTGATCCAAGAATTGTGTGACAGAAGTAAGATGGAACAGTGGAATGATTGGTATCGTAGGATCCTGATCAAGGACCTGAGATGCGGAATGACCCACAAGACCGTGAACAAGTTTTCTACAATGAAGGTTCCTGTGTTTGAATGTATGTTGGCCACAGACTCTGCCAAGCATGAGAAGAAAATGGTAGGAGAGATGCTTATAGAACCCAAACTAGACGGGGTTAGGGTGATTGTGATATGTGATGTGGACAAGGACGAAGTGAAACTGTTCTCAAGGAACGGTAAGGAGTTGTCTAACTTTCCAGAGATCAATAAGCAGTTTGACGAGATGTTGGATCAGATGTCAGAGAGCATGGTGTTCGATGGTGAGGTAATGAGCGATGACTTCCAGACATTGATGAGAGAGATACACAGGAAGGGTGGAGCCAAGACCAAGGATGCCAAACTTAACCTTTTTGATTGTATGCCACTTTATAATTTCATGGACGGCAGTTGTGTCGAGCCTATCACCGAGAGAAAGAAATGGTTAGACAAGTATGAGTTCGGACCAAATGTTAATGTGGTCGAGTCTGTGAAGATGAATTTAAGTGAACCTGATGGACAGAAGCAGTTCGCAGACTATAACAAGCTCTGCATAGACAGAGGATTCGAAGGAATCATGGTCAAGCCCGTAGGTGGCATCTATGAATGTAGGAGAAGTGTGGGATGGTTGAAGGTTAAGCCATTCATAGAAGTATCGTTGAAGGTCGTAGACGTGGAAGAGGGCACAGGCCGTAATGCAGGCAAACTAGGTGCTCTAGTCGTTGAAGGCACAGACATGGACAAGTTTATTAAAACAAATGTTGGATCAGGTCTCACAGACACTGACAGGGAAACATTTTGGAAGGCCAAGGACAAGTTGATTGGACAGATAGTAGAAGTTAGGGCAGATGCCATAACACAGAACCAGGACACCACAAACGAGTGGAGCCTCAGGTTTCCAAGATTCCTAAGATTCAGAGGATTCGAACCAGGAGAGAAGTTATAATGCAAAAGAAATACGAACATGGTTATGTGGAGGCAAAGACATCCGGAGGGGCAGTTTATGAACTTGGTGTTAAGACATCAAAGAATGCCAAAGCGATCAGAAGGATTGCGGAACCATTGATGGAGAAACACTGGCATGACAAGGTCACAAATTTACACAGAATTTATAGAGTTGCAGAATATCTCTATAAAAGACAAAGGAGAAACAAATGACAAATAAGATAAACTTGGTTATCAACCTATCCATATTGGCTCTGTTGATGTACCTAGCGGTATCTGTGAAGACACTCGAAGACAAAGTGTTTCCAGATCCTAACATAATGCAACCGGCAATGGGATATGATAATTCATTAGAAATGAAATACAATATCCAGGAACTGTTGAACAATGTTATAAAAGACGCAATCAACCAACAGGAGAATGATTAATGGACGATCTAGATAGCATACTGACCAACATAGATCTTGAAGAAGAGAAGTTGGAGACAGAAGAGAAGGATTGGTATTGCAATGATTGTGAACACGGTCCTATGATGGACAGTGATACCAATTGTAGCAGATGTGGTGCCAAGCACAGTTCTCATCATGAGGAAGAGATGACTGGTTGGGAAGACGAGGATATCGAATCAGAGGTGGAGGAGATATGGTAGAGTACAGTAGCCACGACTGGAGAAAGAACACAGACGACGCTGTCGTGATGGACGAGCACGGAACTATCGTTAGATCGGTCAATGACCTGAAGGTGAAGTTCACTGATCCAAATAGTCTGAAGGTGCAAGAAGTTGATGTGTCTAGACTGATCAGGGTGTTCTGTAATAATCAAACCCTAATGAGAAAGAGTATAAAATGATTGGAACAATGACACAAGACACCAAGGACAGGATAGCAGAGATGGAACGACAGAAGATTGATCTAGAGAATCAATTGGAGATGTTAGGATACTCGGGCAATTTGGTAAGAATGCACCAAATCGAGGAGGAAATCTACGAGATAGAGGATACCATCTGTAAATTACTTCCATAGAATGGGAGTTTTTAGGTGGTTGACGCTATTACCATCCATGTTATACTGAAGTATAACCATTAAACAAAAGGAGTTGAAAATGGATACAATTAATACAAAAAAGATATTAGACTTTACAAAATTGACAGGTCTAACAGAAAGAATTACTATGAGTCATGGCACTTTGTATGTGACTCTACACCAACCAGAAAGATGTGATTTCTTCCATGGAATCATTAGAACATTTTACAAGGATAATATCAACACAGACGGTGGCGTGAATATGTATGCCGTAGGTGATGAGTTCGCTTTTGATTTTGTACCACAAGACAGAGAAGCACCTGTGTTCTCAGACGAGGACTACTCGGGCAAGGAGGACATGATGCCGAGTGATGTTGACAAGGGCATTTGGTCAGAGTTCGCAGAAGATGAAATGTTTGACAACATGGATGACGAGGACGAGAGTCCGGCGTTTCCGTCTTACTACGAGGTACCGGCAGATGTTGACACGGCCTTAGACCTAGAAGCAGATGCAAAGGAGGGCAGATAACATGACAAGAAATAGTTGGATCGTGAAACAGATCTACACAGATGCAAAGAACAATCTAGGTTGGTTGTTCAAAGGCATACTGTTGGCAGGTGGTTTCATAGCAGGAATCAAGATACTGATGTTCTTCAGTGTACCAAAGGAGATATTGTTTCCGGTGATGTGGATAGCATTCATATTGGTGATGCTCTACAAATGGTACTCGATGAAGTATGATTGGAAGAACGATGACAAGGCGTACGACAGAGCGTCTAAAAGATACATGAAAAAACTAAAGGGAGGAAAATAATGAAATCAGAATACGAAGAAATAAAAGCGATATTGATCAAGCACGATGTCACAGACCTAGACCAGATAGAGTATGGTTCAGATGTGTATGAAGACCTTTTTGAGTATTACATGAGCTCGGGCGAGATGCCATATGGTATCATGAAGGCCAGAACAGGTGATCCAGATGTTTGGATCGTGGACAGAGTTTTTGAAATGGGATTAATCAAGGAGGAGGCGTAATGACAGTAGACATAAACGGACTATCGACCAAGCTCGAAGTCCTTACATCAATCAAGGAGAACATCCAAGATGGTGACACGGACACAGCCATAGACATGGTCAATCAGATGATTGAATTAGAACCGGCACCAGGACAGAGAAGACCTGTCGCGGATGCACTGGACCACCATCAGATAATGCAGAAAGGAATCGTAAGATAATGCCTAAATTCGCAGTCAAGATGAGTTGGTTGGACACCTATGTTCAGGTTGTAGAAGCACCCACAGAAGCAGAAGCGATAGCAGAGGCACATGATGTTGGTGAGTGGGGAGACCCTAAATGGGGTGGTGACGAGCAGGACACCTGGGCAGAACAGATGGAAGAAGCAGAAACAAACGATCCAAACGGATTGCCTCTGAACTTCACAGACAAGTATCACGAGGAGGAGCCGGCTTAATGATATCCAGAGCGATAGCATCAAACGGACTACCACTCAAGATACAGACCGAATGGACAGACAACGACTATTGGGAGAGGATAGACCCAGAGTATGATGATCTGAAGTGTGTGAATGTCGCAGGTTGGCTTGTACGGATCAATGGTAAGAAATTTCCAAGGGGTCATTTCGACGGAGATGATACCCCAGATTGGACCTACAGGTACACACCAGGTGAAGGGCAGACAGAGGCAGGCAGAAGGATCGCCATAGAAAGAGCATTGGGAGAGGCCAGGTTGACGGTTTGGTAATCTGTAATATAATGGAACTAACAAAGGAGAAACAAATATGAAGACTTATAC
>Ga0209535_1000200_pt1 | contig 40394 bp, 39 predicted proteins | sample LinPmetageLP28_FD_184041 | JGI IMG/M metagenome (GOLD analysis project Ga0209535, IMG submission 184041) | Marine viral communities from the Pacific Ocean - LP-28 (SPAdes) (version 2) | ecosystem: Environmental > Aquatic > Marine > Oceanic | place: Pacific Ocean | collected 2009-08-22
CCCTTGTTGGTTATTCGGGGGCATGTTTTGTGGAAGATTCATAGGCCTGTTTTGCGGTTCAGGTGGTGTATATTCCTCTTCAATAGCAGGTCGTATGCCAATCGGTAAGCGTCTACCGGTCTGTCTTGCTAAAGGCTCGAATGCGCTTTCTAGGGCAGACATGGCATTGTCTGCGTTCTTCTTGTCATTAATTTCTTTCATCATTGAAGCAAGCAATTTAGGGTTAGAGAACATTTCCGTCATAACCTTTAAACGCTGGGTCTCTGGTCCGCGAAGCAATACACGTTGTACCAGATCAGAACCGGTCTGTTCCGCAATAAGTCCGCCACTCATTTGTGGCATACCAAGAAACTTCTTCAATTGCTGTTGCGCTGCGCCACCCGCTGTTGCACCTGCAATACGAATATAAAATAATTTGGCCATGCTAGGGTTTTTAAACAAAACGTTTTCAAAGTTGTTAGTAGCAAAAGCTTCTTCTACGCCACGAAGTGTCTTAATTGCTTTCTGTACTTCTTCCATTTCCGGTTCTGTGGCAAGACCCTTTCTAAGCATAAAGTCTTTCATTGAAAACTTAGTATTAGGGTTTACACCGTCCATTTGACCAAAAATAGATTTCTGCAAAGAGTCACCATTCGGCAACCCGGCGGTGTTGTTTGCTTTTCGTAAAGCATTATTAAAAATAGCCGATTTAAGACCTTCTAAAGCTTGTTCACGAGTATATTCACCACCTGTGTAATTAGCTTCATCAACCATTTGATAAAGCTTGTTAAGTGCTAAAGTAGGTCGTTCCGAAGCAAGTGCTTTTGCCACCGCTTTACCGGGGTCTTCAAACTCTAATACCGTTTGAAAAGCTCTTGTGCTATATAACCGATCAACCTGTTCCTGCGTAAAACCTGCCTGTTTAGCTTTTGAAGGATTCATTGTAAGCGATGGATCAGATAGCATGTTATCAAAAGCTTTTTGTGCGGACTGAGCGTCAGTTAAATCAACCTCTAAATCGTCTATTAATGCAAACAATTCTTTCGTACCGGGTTGTTGTTTAAAGGTCTCTAGCTTTCTGGGGTTTACAACAAAGGTCTCAATCATTTCATTTGGATTAGCTGGATTTGGTACAGCTTTTTTATCCATTACTTTACGCAAAGAATCGCGCAGTGCGGCGCTCATAAGTTCGTCGGCATCCATAATCAAAGCATCCGCTTCGGTTATACCGCCTTCGTCTACAAGAAACCGGCCTGCTGCTTTAATTTGGTCAAAACGTTTAGCCGTGCTTAGATTGCCTCCACGGAAGGCGGCATCAAGCAGGTTTTGTGGGTCTAAAACCAGACCCCTGTTTCGGTCTGTTGCAGTCAGATCACTAAGAAAACTTCGCGTAAATACGTTGTTTCTAGCAAAGGTATATGCGCGAGCCGCGTTGTACGACTCAGAAGCCCCGTCTTTTTGGCCAGTCAAATCACGCAATAAAGCGTCGCTGATCTTATCAAGACGCCCTGCATTTACGGTATCACCCGTCTTTCGTAGTTGTGCCGAACGGTTTAAAAGGCCTGAACGCATTTCAAAAAACTTTTGTGCCGTAGCAGGGTTTCGACCACTTTGGTTTTGGAAGTAATCTCGTAGGTCATCAATGTCTTTTCCGTAACCCGACAAGGCGCTTTCTAAATCTCTCTGCGCACCTTTAGACGCAAAATTAAGACCACCTTCTCTTGAAGGACGATCTAATATCTGCAAAACGTTTGGTTGAGATATTTCACGGCCATTTTTAGCGTAAAACTGCGTGAGGGGGTAGCTTCCAACTTCTTTCCAAAGTCGGCCTTCCCTTACTTTACTAAGGTCAATTTGATTTTTTAATACGTCATACAGTTTTTCAGATAAATCAACTCGGTCGGAGGCACCTGTTACGTCGCCACCAACCACCTTATTTGCTGCGGTCATTAGCTTAGTTACAGAGGAATCTACGCCGTCCATAATGTTTTGTTCGTACAAACCTTGTTGAATACGTGCAGCATAAGTTAGTGCGAGAGGATCGCCCGTAGAAGCCAAAGCTCGAACTGCTGCAATAGCACCTGCCTGTAATTCTTCTCGGCCTCGACCGGTAGCCACTGCTAAATCTTCGCTAGATTTAGCTAACTCGTTTTGAATAGTTTGTAGTGTAGGTGAAAAATCTAACCCCGCCGCTTTTGCTAAATCCGCAGTAGTAAGTTTTATAGTCTTTCCGTCTGCGTCTTTTCTAACTACTTCGGCTTCTTTACCAAGTGCTTCGATAAAGGCTGTCAATTTTTCATCAGCCGGTATGTCTTGGCCTGTTTCGGCACTTTTCTTTACAGCGTATTCTTCGGACTTTTCTAAAGCTTGTAAAATTCTTTTAGCACTGTCTTTTTTTAAAGAATCAGTTAATATTCCGTCTTTTGTTTCGTCCGCCGCGTTCCCATACCATGTTCGCAACGTTCTAAATAAACCTTTTGCGGCATCTGGCCCAGAATCTAAAACAAGCTGCGCTGGGATAGGTATCGCCAAAGACCCCAAAAGCTCGTATCCCATACGAGTGCTGTCATCGTAAGGTGCTATATCTTGAGCTAAATAAGCGCCTGTTCCTGAACCAACACCTACTAGAGCTTCTGCGCCTAAAAACTTTTTAGGGTTTTCTCTAGCAAACTTCATGGACTTGTCGATACCGCCTTCAATACCACCTACTATTCTACTGCCTACTGGACCTTTTCTTGGGTCAAAAGCGTACCCCGCTGGATTAAATCGAGTAAGACCTATGTTAACACCCAAACCACCACCAAACATTGGACCACTTTGAGAGGCTGTTGCTCGGGCTCTTGAAGCCTTTTCAAATAATTTTGCTGCGGCTTTTTCGCTTAAACCGGCGTTTTTTGCGGCAAGCTGAAAAGCTTCGTCCGCTACGTTTGTAAATTTACCGGTAGATACCTGTTTAAAATTTTCTAAAAATTCAATAGCACCTGTTTTAGCTTTTGGAATACTTGGCGCTAATTTCCATGGCGAGGCTAACATGGACAGAGCAAACATGCCTGTTTCACCAAAATTAGCCGCAGGCTGTAGTGAAGGAACTACGGGGGCTTTTTCACCAATAACAGCATCTTCTGCTTTACCCGCCCCAAAAGCACCTAAAATAGCACCACCAATTCCGCCGATACCGTAAACAATACCTTTTAAAGCCAATCCGGGTAATCCAACGGGAGGGATCAGAGCCGCTACCGGCGTTGCGGCAGCTAAACCTGCTTTAAAACCTAATCCGCCACCAACAGTTTCTGGAGCCATCCTTGCCGCCGCATATCCAGCGGCTTTAAGCCCTGAAAACTCGCCTTTTTCTGGATCATATTTACCGTGGTCATCGACGTTAGTAAAAATGGTCAGTATTTCTTCAGGCGTAATATTACGTTGTTCTGGGGAAATCCCTTTGTAACGATCCAACTTGTCTAAAATCGGATGTGTGCCGTTAGCTAAACTTTCCATGGTTAAAGGCGCATCTAGCTCTAACTCTTCGTTAGCTATAGATAACACCCCTTGCACGGTTTCATCTAAACCTTGCGTTTGCATCAAGTTTTTAAACTGAGGAGCGGTTAGCTCAACTAAGGCTTCGTCAGACATTATCCGCCCCCATTGTTTTGTTTGCGCATATCCAAAATTTGGTTACGAGCCTTGCCGGTGCTTTGATCGTTATCGGTCTCTAAACTCCTAACAGTGGGTTTAAAACCAAACCCTTCTTGGAAAGCAAGAACCTCGTTATACAAAACTTTAAGCTTCTGCATGTCTTTTCGAGCCGTGGTTATTTGCTTTTCGGTGTAATCACCTTGCGAGCCGCCATATTCTGGAAGTATGCTTGCGCCTAACTGTAGTTGTTGTTGCAAAGTACTAGCAATGGAGTCCATAGAAGCTTCTGCATCAGCATCTGTTTTAAGGAAGAAACCACCGGGGCGAATACCTTTGGTTTCTCGTTCAATAAGCTCTTGAACAAACTTTAATATCCTTCCGCTATCATTACCTGAAGTGTTGTATTGCAAAATATCATTAGCTAAATTATCTAAGCTAGTAGCAGCTTTTGCGATACTTTTCGCTCTTGGGCTGGCTTCTCCGCCAAACAATTCAGCGGCCCCTTCGGAAAACATTTTTCCAATTCCGGGCAAAATTCTAGAAGCACCAATAACCTCACGATAATCAACCTTTGAATCGAATAGGTAAGGCTGAGTAGTGTTCCAAACATCTGATTCATTATTAATTGTTCCGTTAGGATTCATAATTTCAGCAGTTGCATTCATCAAATTAACTTCTGCTGGAGGTAAGTCACTGCCGTCGTCAGAAAGTTGAGTACCTGTTATTTGCGTAAACAATTCCGGGTTGCCTTGTCGAATATTTTCTAAAAGCGCCGGAGCTAATTTGCCGGAAGAACCTTCAACATACTTGCCAAGGGCGGGGTCCCACACATCTTTAGCCGAGGTGTAGTCCAGTATGGCTTGCTCATAAAGTGCTGTTTCGTCGCCCAATGTACCATTGGCATATTCACCCATACGTTCGGGGTTGGTTAGGTAGCTTAATTCGTCGGTTTTAGCCTTGCTTCCAACCTTAGTAGCGTTAGCCACAAGCCTTTCAATACTCAACATGCCCAGCTTGTAAGCTTCGTCAAGAGCTTGCGCTCTTTCCGAAATATCAAGTTTAACGTCCGTTTGATCTGCACCGCGTATTGCAAGAGCTTCGTCAAAGGCACGGTTTGTCTTATTAATGGCACGATCAATATCAGATTGGTCCGAAGTAAACTGCTGCATTTCTTCTTGCATAAGTCTACGAAAGGTCTGATCGTTAAGTTGCAGTTTTTCTCTATCAGCACGTTCAAGAACTTTTTGTGCAGCAACAAAAGTGTTCTGATGATCTTGGTTTTCGCGTTCAACAGCGCCTCGGTGACTGGTAAGAGCAACGTTTTGCTCGTGACCACGGTCCATCTTGGAAATATCATTGATATGCAAGACGTTATCGCGTTTAAGGGTGTTCTCAAAGTTAATCTGACTTTCACCAATTCTCAATTCACTACCAAGACGCATGTTTTCTTGCTCAAGCTCCTGTCGAAGTCTTTGAGATTGTTTAGAGTTATCAAACTCAAGTGCAATAATTGCACGTTGGTTAGCAAACTGTTGCTCTCTAACAGAGTCTTGATACCCTTGCGTGTCTAAACGCTCTGCCGTTGTAAAGTCAAACCGGTCGTTTTGCATTGTACGTTGGAAAGTGTTGTTGATCTGAGACAATTCCTGTTGCAATTGACCACGTAGTGTAATGTCAGCCTGACTTTGTGAGCCTTGCAATCTTTGTAGTAAATCTTGTGCCTCAATCTTTCGATCAGCCAATCGCATTTGGAAGTTTTGACTAGATTCGTTTTCCTGACGGTTAAAAGCAAAAGTCTTATCTAATTTAAGCATTTCTTGCGCTCTATCTAGGGCGCTTTCGTTAGACTTCCATTTTTGTTCTGCGGCCATAGCTTTGTTATCTGCGTCTACTTTTAGTTCAAACGCCAATTGGTTTTCAGCAGCGCCCAACGCAGAAAGGTTTAAAGCTCTTTTTTCTTTCTTTTGGTCTTGTTTAAATTTCTGTAGGTCGCCTGCACGGGCACTAATGTTGCCAAGCACCGGCTGGAACGATTGAGCTAACCTTTCGGCAGGACTCATGTTCCGTTCTCCGGGAGTAGCAAACATCAAAGCGCCTTGCGCCACGTCAAACAACATTTGAGCTTGTGTCATGCTTTTTTGGTCAGCTAGTTCAGCTTCTTGATCCGCCATACCTAGTATATCGCCATAAACTTGTTGTTTATCTTGATAGATTTGTCCAAGGCGGGGGTCACCTCCCGCTTGCATATACGCTACAGGCCCGCCTTGGTTAAAATTTACAGGAGCAGGCCCTCCGGGGACCTGTACAGGAGCTTCTGGAGCGCCCATGTTAACAGTGGACATAATACCTTCTGCCATCGCCCCTTCTACTGGGGCCGACATCTCTTCGGCAGCTAAACCTCCAATACCTTGATCTACCGCTGCAATTTGCATTACAGGCTGAAGCAGAGTCAAAACTGATTCGGGGGTGGCTTGCGAATCTTCAGGTCCAACCACTTGCGCTAATTCTTGATAACGCTGTTCAATAGGTGCTGTATCGCCTCGAATCCCGTTAATAACGGTTTCGTAATCTTCAGCGTTTTCTAGGTCATCCATTTGACTGGCATACTGAGTAAGCATTCCCTCTAATTCAGCGGGATTGATACCTTGTTGCATAGCACCTTGTGCAGCTTCATTAATATCTACCGAACCGGGGTCGATTGGTGGTAAACCGGGAGGCATCATTTGTGGTCCGGGAGCCGCGGGCATTGGCATAGGTGCCATACCGCCGTCCTGCATGGGGATAACCCCTCCTTTAGCAAACATCTGTCTGCCCATTACTTCTCTATTCATTAAAATAACCCCGCTTTTGCTGCGCCTGCCGCTGCCGACAAGCCTGCTACGCCCAAACCTAATATAGACTGAGCGGGTGATACGCCACCACCTGATTGTTGTGAGATTGCCATCTGGCTAGACGGCGCACCCTTGTAAATGTCTGATAAGAAACCTACACGCTGATAAGGCTCATACTGCTGCTCGACTTGTGTCTTACGAGTAGCTTCCAGAACCGCTTGATCTTGTGCTTGCTGTTGTTTGCCAACATCGAACAGGAATCCAGCTTCTCTCTGACCTAAGTTTTGTTGCAGTTCACCCAAGGCACCTTGACGTAAGCCAAGCTGACTTAAACCTTCGCCTTGTTGTAGCGCAAGCTGACCGTAACTTGTTCCAAGACCCGCGATACCTTCGCCCATTCGGCCTTGTAGTTCGGAACCTTGTAAACCAAGAGCGCCGCCTGCCTGTGAACCCTGCATAGCCATTTGTGCTTGGCCTTGACCCAACTGACCCGATTGACTGGCTAACTGACCGGCCAATTGCTCGGCAGATATACCAAGTTGCGCGGCTCTGCCTGCAATGTCCGCCTGCTGGTTTACACCCTGCATGGCTAACGCGCCTGTTTGTTGGCCTAATTGACCCGCTAACTGCGCTGCACTCATACCTGTTTGTGCGGCAAGCGACTGTAGGTTCATGCCTGTTGAAGCCAGCGCGTTTGCATTGGCTGACGCCATTTGCTCTGCACTTAAACCTAATTGACCGGCCTGATTTAGAGCCGCTAGACCCATCTGCCCGCCTTGCTGTGCGCTAGACTGTGCTAATTGTGCTGCATTTAGGCCCATTTGAGCGCCTTGTTGCGCTCCTGCTTGACCAAGTTGCGCTGCTTGCATTCCGAGTTGAGCGCCTTGTTGTGCCGCAGTCATACCTGACTGAGAAACAAGCTGCTCTGCCGACATACCTGTCTGAGCCTGTTGATTAATCAACTGACCCGCAAGCTGTTCTGCTGAAATACCCATCTGCGCCGCTTGTCCAGCCAATTGGCCTTCTAATTGTGATGCGCTAATACCAAGCTGACCGGCTAATTGTTGTGCAGATATACCGGTTTGAGCTTGTTGTTGAGCCGTGGTCGCCGCTAATTGTTCAGCGGATAAGCCTAACTGACCGGCATTTTGCGCTGTTTGAGCTAACAACTGATTAGCGGACATACCTGTCTGAGCTTGTTGGTTAATTAATCGACCGGCAAGTTCTTCAGTGCTTAATCCTAACTGTGCCGCTTGACCGGCTAACTGACCCTGTAACTGTTCAGCGGATATACCCGCCTGCGTGGCTAACTGTTCAGCGTTTATGCCCATGGCTCCGGATTGCTGCGCAGCTTGAGAAACAAGTTGCTGTGCGGACATTCCAGTCTGAGCTTGCTGTTGCAGTAACTGTCCTGCAAATTGTTCTGCCGACATACCTAATTGAGACGCTTGTCCTGCCAATTGACCTTGCAACTGCGCCGCGGACATACCCAACTGACCTGCTAATTGCTCGGCAGATTGACCTAACTGACCAGATTGTGCCAAGTTTGAAGCCGCAAGTTGTTCCGCAGCCATTTGTTGTTGACCAACGTTTAAAGCACCTTGTTGCGCCATCTGCTCGGCAGACATTCCCAACTGACCCGCTTGAGCCAAGTTTGAAGACGCTAATTGGCTTGCACCTTGCGCTAACTGACCCTGCTGACCAAAAGCTGACAGACCTAATTGACCGCTTTGAGTTAAACCCTGCTGCGCCAATTGTTCTGCGGACATACCGGTAGTAGCTGCCAATTGCTCGGCAGATAGTCCCAATTGACCTTGTTGTTGTGCTGTTCGTGCTGCAAGTTCTTCCGCAGATAAACCTAATGTACCAGCAGCTTGTGCCGCGGCCATACCTGCCTGAGAACCTTGAGCCCCCAGTGCGCCAGTAAGTTGTGCGGCTTGTTGAGCCCTAGCTTGTTGTGATTCAAAGGCTTGTTGCGCTCTTTGTGAAGCACTTTCAAAGCCCTGCTGACGCATACCCGCGGCAGTACGACCTTGTTGTTCTAGTATGTTTCTTTGTAATTCTTGTTCAGCTACAGCCTGACGTGATCCACCAAAGGCACCTGCACCTACAGCCTGTGCGCCAACTTGTTGTTGTTGAATATCACCTGCACGTTGAATATCCGCTAAAGCTTGCTGAACGGCTGCATCTTCATACTGATTCATAAACGAACCAGCCGAAGCAGGATCGTATGCACCAGTAGTACCGGCTAAACCAGCAATACCTGATTGAGCGGTTTGTGTTCCTAACGCTCCGGCTTGCTGTAAAGCTTGTGCAGCATCGGATGTGATGCCCCTAGCGCCGGAAATTGCGGTTTGAGTCTGTTGAGCAGCTTGTTGTGCTGCTGTTTGTCCACCTGATCTAGCTTGGCCTGCAACATTTCTAGCCGCTGTTGCAACATCGTCAATTCCGCCAATAGCTCTTTCATAAGCGCCTATTCCGCCAGCACCCGCAGCTTGTGCGTCTGTTCTAGCTTGTCCACTTACTCCACTTAAACCTTGACTAGCTTGTTGAGCCGCGAGCCGTGCTGCGTCGGTAGCACCCGCTACACCGGCACCTGTTTGTTGGGCCGCGAGCCGTGCTGCGTCGGATACACCACCTAAACCAGCCGCAGTTCCAGCAGCGCCTAATCTTGCGCCTAAACCAGCTTGAGCAGCAGCATCCGAACCGGCTAAACCGGCTGCGCCAAGTGCTTGCGCGCCTCCGGTTGCTGTTGCTCGTGCTGCATTAATAGCTTGTTGTGTTTGATTCCCAGATTGCGCAGCTATTTCCTGTGCAGCTAACCCGGCTTGCGATAATTGTTCACCCGCAGTGGCGGCAGTGCCTCGTAAACCTTGGGCACCCGTAGCAGCTAAACTTCTAGCGGCTGTACCTGCGCCAGTTAAATTAGCGTTTCCCGTAGAAGCTCGTGCTGCATTAATAGCTTGCTGTGTTGCAGTACCGGCTTCTCGTGCCGCTTGTAAACCACCAATACCTGCTTGAGTAAGACCTTCACCCGCGCCGGTAACGGCTTGACGTGCGTTCGCAATTGCAGCCGCAGAATCTGTACCTGCTTGTAGGGCCGAGGCTTGCGCTCCGGCTCCCGCGTCACGAGCTTGTCCTTGTGCAGTTCCGGCGGCAGAACCTAAAGTGGTTTGTCCAGTAAGAGCTTGTTGTCTTGCGTTAGCCGCTACCGTTCCTAAATCCTGTCCGCTTTGTTGAGCAAGTGCCCTAGCGTTTAAAGCTTCTCGCGCCGCGGCACTTAAACCGGCTTGTCCGGTGGTAGCCGTTTGTTGTCCGGCTAAAGTGGCAGCATCAAGGCCTGTTTGACCCGCAGTAGCGGCTTGTTGCGCGGCTGCGGCAGCTTCGTTTAATCCTGTTTGTGTAGCACCCGCTTGCGTTAAACCAGATTGTCCTACGGTAGCCGCCAAGTTCCTAGACGCTTGGTCGGCAGCAGCGAGTTGAGTACCTTGTGTATCACGTGTACCTGTTTGAGCAGAACGATTAGCCGCTTGAAGGGCCAGCGCGTTTGCTGCGGTATTAGCGGAAGCAGTATCAGTGATTACGCCGGGAATATTAGCAGCGGCAGCACCTAAAGCTGTTTGACCACCACCGGCAGCAGTTCTACCACCCAAGGCAGCAGCATCTAAGGCATTTTGCGCGGCGGTCGTTGCTGTGCCGCCCGCAGTAATAGCGCCCGCAATACCTGTTTGTGCGGCTTCAACTTGTCCGGGAATATTTCCCGCGCCTGCGGTCATCAGTGCTGACGCTTCCGTTTGGAACGGTTTGGCGTCGGTCATTACACCGCCCATGGCGGTCTGTGCGTCACCCAGCGTGTAGCCAGCTTCTTGTAAATAAGGTTGATACCCGCCAATACCAGCTTCTGCTAATTCAGTTGCCTTGATCTGTAGACCAGACATTTCCGCAACCATATAGGGCGGAATAGTTTGTCCTTGGTCAGCAAGTGCTTTTGCAGATTGTAAGAGGCCTAGTTTATAAGCCTCAATTTCCGGTGCTTCGCGGACTATCTGTGTGGATTGTTCAGCCATTACGCCGTAGCCCTCCCACGGCTCTCAAGATTACGCATTACTGAATACATATTCTGGATTCCGTTGTTAAGATTTCCGTTTCCTAAACCACGTACTGCATCGGTAGTCATTACAAACTCACCGGGCATTAACATGGCTCGAACGCTATCTTCACCCGGAGTACCTTCGGTGGGTGCAATGCCGCCTGTGCGACGCGGGAAGATCGGTCCACCCTCTGCGGCTGTCACGTAAGGACGTGCAAATGGTCCGCCGGGGGTACTAGCTGTTAAATAATTTTGTTGGTTTAGTGGAGGCAACACCGCTACTTGTTCAGGTGGTGCATAACCTAGTAAATCTTCTTCTTCAAAAGCAGTTTGATTACCAACAGCCTCGTATTCACCTGTTTCTGGATTTAACTGCAACTGACCTAAGTTATGTACAAGGTACTTACCGGGATCAGCGTCGATCAGGTCTCTACCTGTAGTAGGTGTACCGTCAGGGTTGTAATCTATAAAGTTAGCTTGCTCTATCTCTGGAACATCAAAGAAGCCCGCCCCTGCCGCTAATGTTGTTCCCGCGAGTGCTGTAGGACCAAACTTAGTTAGCATACCGGGTCCCGCGGCTGCTTTAGCGGCATTAAGACCCGCTTCAGACGCATTAAGACCTTTAGCCGCCATGTCCGCAATATATTCTTGCCCAGCAATTTCTTTGGCGCTCGCTATAGCCTCGGGTGATTGACCACCACGGAACATGTAATCGCCGGTTTTTTCTAAGAAACTACGCTCTGCGGTTTCTCCTGCCGCTGCTCCGGCTACATCTTCTCCGACGTTTTTCACTACACTTTCAGAAAGCGACGTACCACCGGCACTTACAGGCGGAATATTGAGGCTTTCACCTGCAATAATCATGTTCGGATCGGTAATGTTTGGGTTAGCCGCCATTAAAGCGTCAACAGAAGTGTTATTTGCTTGTGCAATTTGACTTAAAGTGTCGCCTTGTTGAATTGGTTGCGTAGTGAGTGACGTCGCAGATTCCGCGGCGGAAGCAACTTCTGCACCCGGTGTAGGCACATAATCACTAAATAAATTACCTTCTCCTTTAAACCCACCACCGGTGAAAGTAGAGCCCGCACCAGACATTGTTTGTCCAATCCTATCTAAAGGATTAGAAGCTGCGGCCTGAACTTTATCTAAGAAACTTCCTTGACCGCTTCCAAAACCAGCCGTTACACCACCTATAGCACCAGATATAAGCGCAGACTTGAGGGCATCTTTTATACTACCCCCGTTTATAAGTGTTCCAATACCTGAACCAAGTGCCGCACCGTAAATAGGTCCGAGAGGCGTGAACGCCAATGCAATAGGTAGGATAATAGGAGCGACTTTCTTGACGACTTTAACAACCGCCTTAACCACTTTCTTAATAGCTTTACCAATTCCTTTGAATAACTTCTTCAAAAAGAACTCAGGTAGGCCTGTAGTAGGGTTAAGATCGTTAGCTTCTGCGCCAACAACATAAGCTTCAGGGTCTTCAACCCCGGCTTCTGTAAGAATATCGTAGATACGTTGCTTCATTACCTCGTCTTCGAGGAATTGTGCTGGAATGACTAATTCACCCTCTGCAACGTGGGCCAGCATGTTGTCTTCGTTTCGACCATACTTAGCCATGCGCTCTGCAAGCGCAGGAAATTGTGCTATACCGTTGTCACCAAACTCTTCTTTAGCATCTGTTTCGGAGTCATCTCCGTAAACTTCTTCGAGTTCGTCATCTTCCATGACAAAATCGCCAATACCACCGGTCGGGACTTCCAGTTCTTCTAATTCTTCGGTTTCTTCAACCATTAATGCTTCTTTTGCCATTATCCCGCTCCACCAGTAATGCTTTCAGGCATGGTTACCTGTATTATTGTACTTCGGTTCTCTCCTCCAGTCCATGAAGAACCACATTCAGGGCAATTTCCACTCGGATAGGACAGTATTTCCTCCGGAGTATCGACCTTATTAGTACAGTTAGCACAATGTACCATGTCTGTGCTAGTGGAAGGTTTCCACTGACTGCCGTCAGGCATATTAATTATTGTTCCATCACTCATGTTATTGTCACCGTGACGTTACCCACGGCCCCCGCTGCTTGTGATCCTCTCAGGTACGGCTTGTTAGCTACAGTTATGCGCAATTCGTCGCCGTACTGAAAAATACCACCAAGAGGAAGGTTATAGTTGTCGGTCTGTAAGTTTGGCAAAGTCAAAGCTGACGCTTGCCATGGACCGGGGTTGTTTACTTGTTGCAGAAAAACAGAGAAAGCACGGACAACTTCCGACATATACTCTGAGTTATAGTCAGAAGGCGCGTTTGGGAATAAGGGTTGTACTAAGCCTCTACTCATCTACGTCCATCCGGTCTTAATTCAACACGCGGCGTACCTAGTCTCCATTCTACGCCGGTATTGTCTGATTCTATTTTTAATGCAAACGATCTACCCCGCAAACGCAGTCTTACTTGATTGGTAAACTGCTCTACAGGCACGGTAGAGGTACGAATTACATTGCTATTTGTTGTTTGTGTATAGTCTTCACCCGGAAAACGTCTGGTTTCAAGAGTAAAGTCTACGTTTGGAGACGGCGAACTAGAGCCGTCAAACGTCACGTCAGGTATTAGCTTGCTCAACAACACAAAGTTGTCTCCAGCACCAATCGACATTTCACTACTCTCAATGTAGGAGCTAATAGCGGCGGGTGGGTTTACGCTGCCGTCATCTTGACCAAATTCATGGTAGTAAAGGTAGCCGTCAGAGCTTGCCGCAATAGGATATTGACCAATACCACGGTCAATCCACGCCGTTCTAGACAATGTTCCGTAGTACCAGACCTGTTCCTGATAGTTGTAGACAACATATCTATCAATATCTTGGTTGATTATCCCGTTTGTTACTGTAGCAGACGGGTAATACCACCATATTTCAGAAAAAGAGGAGTTTACGGCTGCTGTAACTTTCTCAGCTTGGTCTTGGTTAAAATCGTTAAAAACGTAGGCGCGGACAGAGCATGGTAGCTTTTGCACCTGACCAGTGTAGATATAGAACTCTTCTTCACCCATCCACATCACCATGTCATCTACCGCAATAGCGGACAAAGGACTAGCGATAGTAATGTTTTCGGAAATCATAGAGATACCGAACGTGAAAGGTGGTCCCAAATACTGCATGGCGTGTAGCGATTTATCGGTAAACACCAGTATTTGTTGCCGTGTTTCGAGGGCCGTGATTATCTCAGAGCCTGTACCGATCCGCAGATCACCAGCCGTATTAGTTGCTTGTGCGGACCATACCAAAGGGTTTTCTTGGTCAGAAAAGCGAATAAGTAAGGGGTCTTGTACCCCAATATCGTCTTGAGCATCACAACCAAACACAATAACGTGTCTGTCACGATCCGAAATCATGACCTGTTTTGCGATAGTCGGTGTTGTAGCGTCCGCGCCAGCTAGTGAAGAAAGCTCTACTGCACGAGCAAAAGGTGCTGAACTGGTAGATTTGTCCCAGTAGTAAATACCACCGTTACGAACGTTGATAATTAGGTCTTCACCAAAGTTGTCGTGGCTCCAGATACGCAAAATATCGCCAACAGCGGTTAAACTAGCACCTGAACCCCACGCTCCACGTGACCAAGTTCCTGCACCCCAACCCGTTCCGGCAACAGTCGTGTTCAAACCAGATTGAATTTGGTAAGTACCTACAATAGAACCGCCGCCATTACCTGTGTCAGAACCGTCAGCTACAACAAGGGTAGGGCTGTAAGCGCCATTGATAGTAATATCGTTAATCGAAGCAACTTCTCTGGCCAAGACTTCGTAGGAACTAGAGTTTACTATCCTAGAGATTTGATACTCTTGGTTAAGGACAGCGGCAGTTATGTTACCGCCAAGTGTTACCGCGCCACTAAAAGTAACAAAATCGTTTTCTTTAGCGCCGTGGTTGGTATCAGCTACCGTCAAAGTAGATGAGCCGTTGGCCGCGGCAAACGTTACGTCACCCGCAGTAGTAGTCGCACGAATAGGAGTGATGTCGTTATAACCACCACCTTCGTTAATGTAGTATTTTAGATGCGTTCCGACACCCAAATAGCTTGCGCCATCTAGTGCAACGAATGGTTTTAATGCCCGACAAGTGCCTAAAAAGCTCTTGCCGGAATATTTTTCCCACCCGCCTATCTTTTCGGGGGTGCCGAAACGAAACCTTACTTTGTCACAGTCAAACCAACCGCCCTCGTTTGTATACGAAGTGGTTTCTCTGTTTACTCCGGGCCTGAACTGTAATTTTTGTAAGGGCATATCATCCGTTCACTACTTCGGCTTCTTCAGCATTCTCCGCTTCAGCAAGAGACGCTGTGAGCATATTGACAAAAGCCTCGCGGCCTACGTTTAGCTGATCCATGTTAAAGCGTAGGCTTCCTAGCTTCTTGTCCAGATCGGCAATGTGGTTAACCATCGCAATTTGTTGCTCGGTTAGGTCTTCAATGTTGTGTTCTACATCATTGACAGTAATGGTTTTGTTTTCATTTTTAGCCATTATAAGTCTCCTTAGTTTAAAGTTAAATTACCACGGTAGTGGTTCGGATGTAGGCGAGACAGGTGGATTCTTTTCAGATTCGATCTGCCCTTCTACACAAGCCTCCCAGTTGGACTTGCCGTTTTCACCCATTTGCTCCCATACCCAATCTAAAACTTGAGATTCAGTAAGGTCTGCATACGGGACAAAGTTGTCGCCCTGCTGGTCAGGAAATGATTGAGTTCCACCAATTTCGCCTGAGTTATCACCTTCAACGCCAGAGCAAATCCACTGGGCATCAACAACGAAATCAGGTTGTGGGGTTTGTAGTACGGACATGTTTGTTACTGTCCAAGTATAAGTTATAGCCATTTTATTTATCCTTCTAAGGTTTCTATTCTTGCGGTTAATGCTTCTACTTGTGCAGATAGCTCTTGTATTGCTTTAGTTAGTACAGGTATCAATGCGGCCTCTGCTACTTCCTGAGAGCCGTCTTCTCTATCGTCCCAGAGTCTAAAGCCGTCAGCGATACTGCTGTCAGCATCTATAGCCGCTTTGACTTCTTGGGCTATAAAGCCGTGGTTAGTGTCAGAGTTTTTAAAGACTTCAGTTGAGTCAGCTTTATAGGCACTAAAGGTTTCTGGCAGTTCGCCCAGTGTCTTGTACTTAAAGGTACGAGGCTGTAGAGCGTTAATAAAGCTAAGACCTGCTGTAGAGTCTACAATGTCTTTCTTGTAGCGTTCGTCAGATACTGTTGCCCACGTTACGTTACCGTGTGCGGCTCTGATGTCGTTACCGCTTTGGCCTAAAGTCGTATACCCTGCCGCACCAGACAAATCATACCCTAGCATCATTGCCCCAGAAGTAGTACCGCTTGTTGAACGACAGTAAGCACCAATAATTGTATTAGTAGCTCCAGAAGTAGTGGGGACGCTCCAAGTTCCTGTGTTGGCACCTACAAATGTATTTCCTGCACCTGTTGCCACGCGTCCTGTATCATAACCAAGGGCCGTATTGTTAGAAGATGTTGTGTTAGCTTCTAAGGCTTGATAGCCCAACGCAGTGTTATTAGCACCTGTCGTGTTTTCTTCTAAAGCAGTTTTACCAAACGCTGTGTTTTGGCCGCCACTTGTGTTTTTATACATAGCAAAATAACCCATTGAAGTGTTATCGCTACCTGACGTATTAAGTTGTAAGGCTGTTCTTCCCACTGCCGTATTTCGTGTGCCATTGAGGTTTGTCATTAAAGCACTCATACCTACGGCAGTATTACTCTGACCTACAGTGTTTGTGCTTAAAGCATTTGTACCAATTGCTGTACAATCTGAAGCTGTAGTATTAGCATCTAAAGAACCCGAACCGATCGCAGTATTGCTAGAACCTGTAGTAATGTCCTTGAGCGCGTGATACCCGATAGCTGTGTTAGAACTGTGACTAGCTCCAGAAGCACTACCAAAAGCGGCACGATAGCCTAAAGCTGTATTTCCCGTACCAGTGACGTTGTAGTATAGCGATTGAAATCCAACTGCGGTATTTAAAGTGTAACTCGCACTAGCAATGTTTTGATTAACCATAGCTTGCGTACCTATGGCTACTGACCCTAAACCAACATCATCGTTAGCTAATGCGCCTTGTCCTACAGCGGTATTATTTTCGCCAGTTGTAATTGCGTCACCAGTTTGAGCGCCTACAAAGACATTTTGCTGACCACTAGTCAGGCTCAGTCCTGCATTGTAGCCTAACGCAGTGTTATTAATTCCTGTGGTGTTTGCTTTTAAAGCCGACAAGCCAACTGCGGTGTTGTTAGAGGCGGTAGTGTTGTTTCTTAGAGCGTCTTGACCCAATGCAGTATTACTAGCGCCTGTCGTGTTTTCATGCAATGCCTTGTAACCCACAGCGGAGTTAGCAGATGCTGTTGTGTTGCTACTAAGTGCTTCAGCGCCTAAAGCTACGTTTCTTTCGCCTGTGGTGTTAGCGTCTAATGTTAAATACCCGACAGCTACGCTGTTATTGCCCGTGGTGTTAAGCCTTAGTGAGTGTAGTCCAACCGATGTGTTAGCCGCCCCTGTAGTAGTTGCTTCCTGTGATTGATAGCCTACTGCGGTGTTGTTGGAAGCCGTGGTGTTAGATTTTAATGCGTCTTTACCAACTGCTACGTTTGCAGAACCTGTGGTGTTTGTGAATAACGCTGACATACCAATAGCTACATTGTTGGATGCTGTGGTGTTAAATCTAAGCGAGTTTACACCCATGCTAGTATTTTCAGTGCCAGTAGAGGCATACTGAGAGGACGTACCAACAGCAGTATTGTTGCTGCCCGTTGTTACTCCTCGTAAAGCATTTGTCCCAAGCCCCGTGTTAGATTCGCCAGTGGTGTTTGCGCTTAAAGAATACGAACCAACTGCGGTATTGTTATTTGCTGTAGTGTTTGCGTCTAGTGAGCCATAACCAACAGCGGTGTTTGCATCTCCCGTTGTGTTACTAAGCAGCGCGTCTACGCCCAGAGCAGCGTTAGCACCGCCTGTCGTGGTAGCAGACATTGAGCCTTTACCGACAGAAGTGTTGTTTGCGCCTGTGGTAATCGCATCACCTGCTAGACCGCCTATGAGGGTGTTGTTTGTGCCTGTGGTTATTTTATTTCCTGCGTTATAGCCAAATGCCGAATTGTACATATTGGTGGCAGTTGCAGGGTTTTGTTTTTGTAAAGCATAGGCGCCGACAGCAGTAGACAAACTACCTAACACACTGTCTGTTAAAGATTTATAACCAACTGCGGTGTTGCTAGACGCTGTTGTGTTAGCGTCTAAGGCATCTACTCCCATTGCAGTATTATTACTGCCTGTTGTATTAGCTCCTAAAGCCGCATAACCATACGCTGAGTTATCATTACCTGTGGTGTTAGCATCTAACGAAACCGTACCCAGTGCGCTATTTCGTGTGCCTGTAGTGTTTGCGGCTAAAGCTGACTTACCAACTGCGGTGTTGTTTGATGCGGTAGTATTAGAAGTTAAAGCTAACCCACCTATTGCAACATTATCAGTGCCTGTTGTTGTTTGAGCCATTGAGTTTAAACCAATGGCTACGTTATAAGTGTCTACACTACCACTTGGGTTTTGAAACCTTAATGCTTGGTATCCTATAGCAACTGCCCTATCTCCTGTTACATTAGTCTGTAAAGCATTACCACCTATAGCTACGTTTAAGTCTCCTGTGGTGTTTGCGGTTAAAGCATCTCTACCAACGGCTGTGTTGTCAGATGCGGTAGTGTTTGCTTGCAAAGAGCCTTGACCCACCGCAGTGTTTGAATCGCCTGTGGTATTTGCTTTTAAACTCTGGTCACCTAATGCTACGTTAGAACTCGCAGTTGTGTTACTTGTTAAAGCGAGGTTGCCTAGTGCAACATTATTTCCACCTGTGGTGTTTGCGTCTAAAGAGGCTTGACCTACTGCTGTGTTGTTAGCGCCTGTAGTATTAACGGATAAAGCACCTGTACCTACTGCGGTATTGTTAGATGCTGTGGTGTTAGCACCAAGTGCGGCATAACCTAAAGCAACATTAGTACTGCCTGTAGTAATTGAATCACCTGCTAAACCTCCAAGGATTGTATTTTTAATGCCTGTGGTTACTGCTTTACCTGCATTATAACCAACGGCTGTATTTAGTGTATTAGCGGCAGACGATGGCTCTAAATTATATAAAGCATTATGCCCTATTGCTACGTTTTGACTTGCAACGGTATTTAATCTGAGAGTTGCAGTTCCTAGAGCTACGTTATAACCACCTGTTGTTTGGTCTGCCCCGACTAATTGCCCTACGAATACGTTAGCTTCACCTGTGCTTATAGCCTGACCTGCATTATGGCCTATTACTGTGTTTTGACTATTGTAAGCCGATGTAAAGTTTTGGCTTCTAAGAGCATTGTATCCAATAGCAATAGAGCTACTTCCAAGAGTGTCGGTACTTAATGCTTGATAACCAATAGCTACGTTAAAATCTGCATCAGTTAAAGCATCACCCGCAAGACCACCTATGAGCGTGTTTTGGATGCCTGTGGTTACGTCATTACCTGCGTGAAAACCTACCGCAACATTGTAGGTATTGGTAGCAGATGTAAAGTTTTGAGCCTTTAAAGTTTCATAACCTATAGCAACTGACCTGCTACCCAATGTATCGCCACTTAAAGCGTTGTAACCTACGGCAACATTAAAATCTGCATCCGTTAATGCATCACCCGCAGTACCACCGATAAGAGTGTTTTCAACGCCTGTGGTTACTGATCCACCTGTACTACGACCCACCGCTACGTTATACGTGCCTGTGGAGTTATTAGCCAAGGCTCCATAACCAAAAGCAGAGTTATTGGCGCCAGTGTTGAGTTTTAATGCAGTGTGTCCTACTGCGGTATTCTGTGAAGAAGTTGCTAAGGTTTTTAATGCTTCAAAACCAACAGCTACATTGTTATCACCAGTAGTAATCGCAGTACCTGCTTCATCACCTACGACAACATTATAATTACCACCGCTAACAATGCTGTTACCTGCGTTGACACCTAGTCTTAGGTTGCTTGTTCCTGCTGAAGTGGTAATTAAGTCTGTGCCGTCTGGTAAAGTTAAATCTCCATTGTTGATAGTTACTCCAGATGAATTTGCTAGTAGCTTTCTTGAACCACCAACAACCAAACCAACATTGTCATCAGCAGGGAAATAAAGACCAGAATTAGTATCTCCTACATTTGTAATACTAGGAGCAGAAGCTGAACCATCAGATACTGTTACTACTCCGGCTACGTCTAAATCGCCATTAAAGTCTATGTTGCCCGCAACAGTTAAAGTAGAGGCAAGATCAACAGCGCCGTCGATATCAACAACATCAAGGTTAGTTACGCCATCTACGTCTATATTACTACTAAAGGTTGTATTTCCTGCTACAGCTAATGTAGAAGATAGATCAACTGCGCCATCAACGTTTAGTGTAGAAGTTACTATCTGTACTTCAGTGTCTGCAACAATGTCAAGGTGACCATCGGCTCCAGAGTTTATGTATATCGCGGCATCACGGAACTGAACCTTGTCATCCGTAGAAGCAACAATGTCTGTGCCCCCAGTAGTATTACCGTTGGCAAGAACCTCCGCTAAAGTGTCAACTGTCCCAACTTGGCTATCAACATACGCCTTTACAGACTGCTGAGTAACAAGTTTAGTAGCACTGTTGGACGCCATGTTATCTTCGTCAAGAATGCCCGTAACTGTTGTTGCGTCAGCTCCTTTTAAAGATGCGAAAGTAGTAAGTCCAGTAATAGTAAGTGTGCCCGCAGAGAGCGTAACTACATGATCTACGCCTTCTAATACATTGGTACCATCACAGTACACAAGCATTGTCTTACCGTCAGGAATGGCAATACCAGAACCAGAAGCTGTTTTAACCGTAATTATTTGGCCTGCACCGTTCTTAACGATGTATGTTTTACTTAGAGCGGGACAAACTACGGTACCTGCGGCATTAAGTTGAGTATTTGAATCAGTCAGAGACAACATAGCCGCACGAGCTTCTGCGGTAGTACCATTAGCAGTAGTTAAAGTATGGGAGTTACCAGACCAAGTATTTATAACTAGTCGTCCAGCAATTGCCTGCTCTATCATAGAGGTTATGTTGTCGTTTACTACATCTCCCCACGTACCACTAAGTTCGCCCTGCACGGGTAGTGCAAGTTTTAGAATTGGAGTATATTGCGTTGTCATCTGTTCAACCTCATGCGGCTATTTTTTCCCAGTCTGGGTCTTGTGTGTTACTCGTAGGGTTCCATTGATTACTCTGGCTATCGTTTACATTTTGCCAGTTTGGGTTCTGGTTGTCATCAACTTCTCCCCATACGTGTACTTGTCCTATATTTCCTATTGCACTTACGCCTGTTACGGGTACATCTGCATCTGCGTTAGCGATAGCAGTGCCAATCTCTCCTAGGGCTTGTACTCCGCTTACAGATACTATTACCCCCAAACGGAAAGTAACAGTGCCAATCTGCCCTGTGCCTACTACACCTGTTACGGGGACATTTGCTTCTGCGTCTACTGCAACAGTGCCAATCTGTCCTGTACCTACTACACCCGTTACTGGAGCATTTGCTTCTGCGTCTACTGTAACAGTTCCTAGCTGAGTTGTACCTACTACACCTGTTACTGGAGCATTTGCTTCTGCGTCTACTGTAACGGTACCTAACTGAGATGTACCTACTACACCTGTTACTGCTACATTGGCCTCTGCATCTACTGTAACGGTACCAACCTGACCTGTACCTACTACACCTGCTACTGCAACATTGGCTTCTGCGTCTACTGTAACGGTGCCTAGCTGGGTTGTACCTACTACACCTGTTACTGAGACGTTAGCTTCCGCATCTACCGTAACGGTACCTAGCTGGGTTGTACCTACTACACCATCGACTGATACAATTGTTAGGTCAGTGCCCCAAGGAGTTTGACCCCAAGCACCTTTGCCCCAACCTATGTATTCAACAGAAGACGGCATCTAACCGCCCTAAGCAATACGTACGATAGCGTTTGAAGCATCGGCTGCGGGGAACTGCACAGTAAAATCACCTGCGGTAGACGTTTTGTCTGCCCCAAAATCAAGTACTGCAACCGCTGGATTTCCTGACCCAGATGATCTATAAATAAGAGCACCTCTAGCAGTAATCGTTGCGTTAGCCCACGTAGTGTCTGCAAAGTCTATAAACGCTGTAGTACCGGATGCCGCAGAAGCCGCAGAAATACTTAGCGTGTTTCCTCCCGCAGTATAGTTTGTACCCGATACTTCATTGGTATTAGAGTATGCTGTAGTAGTTGCACCCAAAGACGCGCTAGATGTATACAGTGCGATCTTAAAAGTTTGTCCTGTGTTACCACTAAAATCCATCTCTCCGTCTAGAAGAGCGATTTTAAAAGAAGTACACATTGCTTGTGAAATTGCCATTTTTTAGTTCCTTAACTAGCTGGGGTTCTGTACTGACCAGAACGGTATGTATCTTCGCGTAGTTTACCATCACCAAGATTCTTTAATAGACTCATAGATAACAAATACATTTTTTCGTAGTTAGCTATGATGTCCGCCTCACCTTTCATAAATCTTATTGCTTCTATAAGTGCTCCATTTAACAATGCGGAGTCAAATTCATTGCCTAGCCATGTAGTACCCGCTGTGACTATAGACTGTGGATAGTATCCGTAGTGGAGTTCCATAGCATATCCAGCGTCGGGGGTCGGGCCAACAATAAATGAATCGTCATCAAAATAAGCATAGTGTTGTGGTAGCCCAGTACCTGAATTACTTGGGTAGGCTTCACGTATAAAATTAACATCTTTATTTAGTAAGTACGTGTAATCACCGTTACCGTCTATGACTGCTAGTGAATAAGACCATAAAAAATCAGAGGGCGTACCTAAGTACTGAACTCCATTACTTAGCGTACCAGTAACATTTTTACGTAGCGCAGGTAATTGGACAGAGTTATATATCTTCTGCTCCGCCTGTTGCGTAAACATAGCCAGTTGGTCGGCTGTAAACGTGTTTTCACAAATATCTTCGATATTAGCTTTTAGTTCAGTATAATTCATAAGTTATGCCATAGGGCCGCGAGCGTACAAGCCTTTAGTTGCTGCTCCAGTGCCACGAATCTTTACTTTCCCGCCTTTAGCGTAGCCGTCTTTTACCTTGCCACCACTCTTCATCATCTTAAAATCAGCACCGGAAATCTTGCCGTCTTTGTTCTTGTCCATCTTAGACTGTTTACCTTTAAGCGCCACAGTATATCTCCTATTAAGTTGTTACAGTAACTTGGCCTATACTACCATTAATTAGCAATTTATTAGGAGTTAAATTGTAGGGGTCAACTCCACCACCTACAGGATTCCAACTCCACTGAATGTCTCTACTACTAAAGTCTCCTGCCTCTCCCAAACTTGTATCGGGGCGGGGATCACGTAATGCTTGTGGATCATTTACTGGAAACTCTCCTAACTTTAACTGTGGGTGATCGCCATTCCAACACTCAGGACAAGCCTTTATATTAGTATCTCTGCCTTTAACTATAAGGCTACGTAGTTCTTTTAGCTTATACTGCCAACCACATACATCACAGTAGGCTATAGCCTTCTTACTAGAAGCAAACGGACTACCCATGTCTACATGTATCCCATACGAGGTACAAATCTAGCGGAGGTTTTTTCTCTATCTTCTCCCGCGGCTAGCTCAAACTGTTCATCGTAGATTGATTTTAACATGCCAACCCTATCTACTAACTCTGGTATCTTCATAGCTATATAGTAAGCTAGTCCCGCTACTAGACAAGGGAAAAACCTAAAGTTCATATCCGCAGTTTGTACACCTCTACCTGCGTCTTCTATTCTACGCATACGCCAGTAGTAAAGAACGTAATTATTGTTATCAGGTACAGGCCATACATTTACTTTTGGGGTATCTACCTGACGCTCTATGTATAGTTGTATCGGCCTACCTTGTGTTAACTTGTTAGGGATAGACGCGTAAGTACTTACACTAATACGACTTAACGTAAGATCAGACTGAGTAGCTACGTTACCACTGTTTGTACGTAACTGTTGTTCTAATAAATCTATAGTATCTGCGGGTAAAGGGTACTGTGTTTGTCCCTGAACTAGGTTTATAGTGCCACTATCTATAGTCCACATGTTAATGCCACGGTTCTGCCACTCAATAGTTAGCAGGTTCATAGACCTACGGGCAGTCTTTAGGTCGTATCCAGAGCGCATTTCACGGCCTGCGCGTTCCCACGCTTCCTCGGCAATCTCCGTGAAGTCCATGTTAAACGCTGTAGTTCCTGATGTAGCCATTATTTACCCCATCCTGATTTAGCTTTAACTTTGGCTTTGTTAGAGAGCTTGCCATAGTGGAACAATTTTACACTAGTCTTAGTATGGGTTTTGCCCGTGTGAAGACTGCCATCAGCCATCTTATGTAGACCGCCTTTGTGTTCTTTTCCGTCTTTTTTATAGTGCTTAACGCCCATACCCATTATTTTTTACCCCGCTTAGTAGCTGATACTCGTTTAGGCTTTCCTGCTGGTTGTCCTAACCTTTTCTTTTCAGCTACCTTCTTTTTCTTCTCGGCACTAGACATCTCGCCAGAGGTCTTAGGAGTCTTCCCAGATACCCGTTTGCTGGGGCGACAGTATGGAGTACCACGTCCATCCCCCTTTTTTCTACCACAAGCCTTGCCAGTGCTAACGTCTTTCCAGTCTTCTTTAAACCAACGTTTTAAAGATGCGCCTTTTTCTGTCTTGCGTATCTTTTTACGCATTACTTACCAGCCTTTTTCTTCCGGCATTTAGCAATAGCTCCCGACGCATACGCAGATGGAAACACTTTGTATTGCTTCTTGACCTTAGTGTAGCACGCGTCTTTTACAGTACCACCTTCCTTGTACCCACACGCGCTAGTTGCTTTACGGTAGTAACTACGCATTATCGCATCTTACAAGCACGTACGCCTTTCTTAGCCATTCCTGCGCCACGAACCTTACCGCCTTTCTTCATTCTAGGCATATCACCACCTTTACCCATAGGGCTTTTCATTCTAGGCTTGGGGCTTTTCTTAGCAGGATCAACTATTACTTTAGGCGTAGGGCCGTTACCCATTTCAGAGTCATCATAAGGTGCTCTTGGCGCGGGCTTAGGCTTAGGGGGCATTATCATAGGCTTTTTGCGGCCAGACTCAGGAGCACCTGAAGCGCCCATCATAGGGGAAGTCATTCCTCCCATATTCATCTTCTTCGTATTACCCTTCATCATTTTCTCCTTGTCCATTTTTTCTTTAGGGCTAAGATTTAAGTTTTGCATCATAGCTTTTTTCTTTCGAGCAGCTTTGTCCTTTGGAGACATAGCCTCAAATTCTTCTTTAGAGGGGACTACTGGGCCACCTTCTGTATACTTCTTACCACCACACTTACTCATGCTATTCTCCTAACACTTCCATCGTTTCCTAGCTTGCCGCAACCTTGAATTAGGGTCTTTAGCCGCTTTAGGGAACTGCTTCATTTGTCCAGCAGAACGAGCGCAGTAAGACTTACGCCTACTTGCTCGCTTACCAGTTGGTTTATCCTCGGTAACCGCAGTCTTTAACTTAGAGCCGGGGTTATTCTTCCTGTACTTAGCTACACCTTTAGCGGTCATACCCGCGCCGGATTTAGTAGGGCGTTTATCACCACTACTGATGGACATACCTTTCATGCCCACTCCGCCGCCTTTCTTATAATACTTACGCATAGAACACGGTTATAGAAGACATGTTAACTGGAGAGAAATCTACATATCCCCCGTCCTTAAACAGTATTCCATCATCAGGTACATCAGGGTATTCAGAAGTAGTAGCAGAGCCTACTGTAGCAAACTGCATACGAACGCTGCCTGTAGGACTAGTTTCTCTAAATGTAATAGTACCTGCGGTAGCTGTATTAACAGCATACAAACCCTTTAGGCGTAATCTACCGCCAAATATAGGAGCTGCTACACTGTTAGAAGTACCTGCACTTACATTTCCCGCAGGATCGCCTACTGCTGTAATAGAAGTAATAGAAGTCCAATACCCAACACTAGTGGATACACCACCATCAGTTCCTGCAAGGTTTTCTGTAGCCGCATTTCCTAGTTGGTCTAAACCAACAATATTAAAAGAAATAGCGTCATCATCCCCAGCACAAGTGATAGTGATCTTTCTAGCCGCGTCAGTGACGTAAGGGCTAGCGGTCAGCGTGAGTGCTGCGTTGTTGCCTACCGCCGCCGCTGTGGATATAACCGTTGCACTTGCTACTGCCGCAGATATAAATGTCGATTGAATGTCAGAAGACATAATCTACTCCTTACGGTTGAATTGCAGTGTTAAACGCCTGTGCATACATTACAGTAATTACTGCGCTACCAGCGTTAGTAGCCGCTGAAGCAGTTACAGTAAGACGTAGATCAGAAGAACCAGTATCTTTCCACTCTAGTGTTCCGCCGCCTTGAGTAGTAACAGTCTTTAGACCAACAGAAGTGCCAGTAGCTAGGGCGTTAAGGAATGTAGCTGCACCGCCGCCTTCTTGCCCAACACTGATGTTGGTAGTAGCGTTAGCTGCTACTTCTAGGTCAACTAGAATGTTAACAATCTTAGAGTTTGCAGGGATAACGATGTCAGTGTTTACAGCAGCTAGAGCGCCGCCAGATAGGTCAGCTACGTACTGTTGGGTCATTACAACATAGCCTACGTTAGCTACGTCAGTACCTACAGTAGTGCCTACGGTGTTTCGGATGTTGCCCGCCCGAATAGGGCCAGAAAAAGTAGTATTCGCCATTTTAGAAATCTCACATGTGAGTTAAGGCGAATCTGTCTACATGTCGTCAGTCGGGCCTGTCAGATTCACCGGATTGTTTCCCGATATACAGAAACATATCACAGTGTGTACGTACAAGTCAAACATAAAAAAGGGGGCCGAAGCCCCCTTAGTACAACATGTTACACAGCGATTAAGCGCCGGGGGAACCGAAGATACCCAGTGGGTCGGATACACCAAACGAATAACGCTCACGAGCTTTGTATCGGCTGTTGCCAGTATCAAAGTCAGCGTCCATAGAGTTAGCCATTGGGCTACGAACAAAGTGCTTCAAGCCATTAGGAACGTCGGTCATCAAGAACCATGCGTCTGTGTCAGTTAGATAATGATTAACTGCATATCCGCCGGGGATAGAACCGTTGTTGTTAAGGGCGTTGATGTCGTTGTCAGCAGTTCCTACACGGCCTTCAGTCTCAAGCAAACGAGTTGCAACAAACTGTAGAGCAGGTGGAATGATTAACTTCTTAGGCTTAGATGCGATCAAAAGACCACGCTCGTCAGTCCAGCCAGCGATCTGAATAATAGCGGCTTCCAAAGAAGTCTCGTTAAGATCAGAACCTACTGCGGGTTCATTTGAGTTAACACCACCGTTTACTAGCGGATGGTCAGTAGCACATAGAGTAGTGCCGTCGCCATAAGTAGTACCAGCAAAAGCGTTGTTCAAAATGTCCGCTGCTTTTACTTGCTTGGTGTAAGCCATAGCGCGAGCCAGTGCTTTGGTATAACGAGATGACAGAGAGTCATACAAGTTATCTTCAATCGCTTCTTCAGTGATTGAGAAACCCATTGCAACAGTTTCGTGCGTGTATCGAGCAGTCCATGCTTCCTGCGCGTTGTCATAAGAGATGGAAGAACCTTCTCCTTTAACAGGTGCAGAACCGAAGCCGGATAGCTTAGTTTCTTCTTCAAAAGAACGATCAGAGGTTTCAGTCTCGAAAATCTCTTTATGCTCTTCGCCATACTTCGCGTACTCTAGGCCGAATAATGCATTCAGTCCGGGGAGTAGCTCTTTTAATAACTGCGCTCTTGAAATAGCCATTAGTTAGCTCCTTATAGACCTACGGCGTTAGTTGAACTGTTGTATCCGACGTTGAACTTAACAAGAACATCGGGGAACAAATCAGCGATAGGGGAAACGGCAGAAACAATTCTGAACGCCGCAGTGGTTGTTACAGTAGTTGATTCAACTGCACTTGTAGAGTTACCAGTGGCAGTAGAGCCAGTAGTAGTACTTTGAGCAGCAGCGAAGAACGTGTTAGCTCCGATGTCAGACTGGTCAATAGCGCCATCCATCTGAACTTGAAACAATACGTTTGGATCGTCAACAACGTAAGCCTTAACAACACCAGTAGTGCCAGAAGGGTAGTATTGAGCGAAGATCAACTGACCTTGAGCATTTACATACTCACACCCAACAAATACGCCTAAAGCGCCAGTAAATGAGTTTGCAACTGGGAACGCTTGCGCTCCAGCATTAGCTCCAGTACCAGTAGCGATAGCGATGTATCCATCAGCTCCGATAAACACAACCTGACCGTTGAAGATGTTAGTAGCTTCTCCGGCAGGATCAATCAAGTACTGGGTAGTAGCACCTGCGTAAGGCAGGCCATCAGCACGTTTTACAGGCTTTAGCCCGTACGGTGCGGCAATATTAGCCATGATTATTCTCCATAAATATTTATTTTAGCTACCTTTACCAAAAGTAACTTGCGATTTCCGCTCGTTAAATAGCGGCATACGGGGGTCATTCTCCCGCATAAGATTGTTATCTACGGAACTCATTTGCGCCTGACTTTGTTGATTGTAATAGTCATTACGTTGAACGACCATTTCATCAGGAGCTTTACAAAGCAGCAGGCCACCAATAACTACGTTATCCTTGAATCTTTCGTTTTCGATAGACACAAGCGTAATTTCGGGGTGATCTGACGCCTTAACGGGTTCCCAACCTTCACGTATCTTGGATGAGACGTTTGTAGCATCGACGTTTCCTTGAGTGGTTACACGAATCCAACGGAATGCATAGCCCTGCTGGGGGGCAGGAGAGGGTAATACCTCTGGCCTAGTCCAAGCGGTTTTACGGACTGTTTTTTCGCGGGTTTCAAGTTCTCTATCAATTCTGTTCGTAGGCATTATATTTTCCTCATCTCTTCAGCAACCTTTTGGGCGTATAGTTCAAGCGGTACTCCAAGTTTCTTAGCGATAGCTACTTGTGTTTGCGTTAATCGCACCTTTTTGGGTGCTGTGCTCCGCGTAGCGGGGGCAACCACATTTGACTGTCTCTTAGTCGTCTTGGCCTCTGGCTCTTCAGTTTCCCCAAATTCTTCAGGGAAGGTATTTCGCATACGAGCATTAATAGCCTCGTAGTAATCATCGCTTGTGGTATCCACACCTTGTTTAACAAGTTTGTTGTGTACACCCATAGCATAAGCAGTCATCTCATCATCATCGCCGAACCAAGAATTTTCTGATGCCCAATCGGACGCTTTGGTATCGACTACAGTTTGAGACTGTTGAGGTATTTGTACAGGAACTTCTGACTCTTGTAAAGGTTCTGCCTTAAAATCTGCTAATTTATCTGCTTTTATCTTAGCATTTGTTAGTTTTTCTTGGGCATCTAGTAGTTTGTCTGAATCTCCGGCTTCATACGCTCTCTTATATGAGCGTTTAGCAGCAAGTATCTCAATAGCTGAGTTCTTTTTAGCTTGCTCTAGTAAAGCTGTTTGATTCTTCTCTACACTACCTTTTAGTTTGTTGTTTTCATCAACAAGAGTTTTAGCAAAGTTTTCTAGTTCTTGGCGTTCTCGGTGAGCTTGCTCTTTAGCGCGTCTCTCATCGTGGTAGCCTTTACTAAAATGTTGTATACGCTTACGTACTTTTTCTGAGTAGTCCTCAAGTTCTTCATCAGTAACCTCTTCTGGAGGCGCAGAAGCCTTGCGGTTCCTATCAGCTTTTGGCGTATCATCTACAACTTCAATATCTAATTCTTTTTCCTTTGCTTCTGATTCCGGTTCTGGCTCTTCTTTTTCAGGTTTACTTTTACCTGATAAGTCAATCTCTATGGCGCTAGAACCTTCTATTTCCACTTTATCATCATCTTTCTCGTGTGGGAACGAGTACTCTACTGGTTGAAATCCCATACTAATTACTCCTTACGCTCGTGATATTCCACGGGGGTCAGTTACAGTGGCTTCAATTGAATCATCGTTCATAAGACGGTATTCAACACCACCAACTTTAAATCGTGTTCCAGTGTTCATACGGAACATTACATAGTCGCCAGTTTTACACCAAGGCCCAGTAGGGAAGCGTTCTTTGTCAGAGTAGGCGCCATCGCCCATATCTAAGACAAGTCCCATAATCGACATAATGTGGTCGTTATGCATTTCCTTACTAGATTTAATGATGCCACTATCACCATAGGTATCTTCTACTTCTGGTAAAGCTACTAAAATCCTGTATCCCACGGGTTTAGGTAGTTGGGCGTCTAACTCTTCTTCTGTAACTTCGGGTGCTACTTTATTTAAATCAGTCATTATCATCATCCAAATAATTGCGCGAGAGGTCATTTACATGGTTCAAACAGGAAGTGAGACCTCGTAGCATTCCTGTTATTTCTTTGTATTGGGCGAAGTCTTTAGCTCCTCCATTACCTAGAAATTCTGTTGCAGAGGACACATCATCCTCGATTTTCTTTTTAAGCACGTCTAAGACGGTTTGCATATTTACTCCTTGGGTTTATTTTTGCCCTCTCTCAGTAGATCAAGGTCAAGTTTATTGCTAGCGGTTCTTCTATCAGCCGCTAGTTTTGCACCCGCTTTCTGGGCGTCTATCTGCAACTCTTGCTTATCTATCTCAAGTTGTTGCATGTCTACTGCCGTATCAGCTTGATCTTTCTGGGTCTTGCGCTGTAACTCGGCTTGTTTGAGCTGCATATCGGCTTGATCTTTCTGAGCCTTGCGTTGTACTTCTTGCTGCTTAACTTGTAGTTCAGCTTGCTGTAGCTGTATAACAGGGTCTTGCTGCTTCTGTTGAGCTTGCTTCTGCGCTGCTTCTTGCTCATGTTGAGCTGTAAGCTGCTTACCGCCTTCTGCTACAAGTCTAGCCAACTGTACTTCGATATCTTCTGGTAGGGATTCGTTAGGCGCAGGTAAGGTAACGCCCAGCTTCTCTTCCATCTGAGAGCGATATCTAAACCCTAAGTGCTCTGCGATATGGGCATTGAGAGCTGCCATAATCTGCTGTGCCTGTGGGTTCTGCCCAATAGACTGAGCGATCATGGGGTCTTTCATAAACGATTGGTGCGCCACAATATGAGCTTCGTGATCTTGATAAAGAAACGCTTTTATGGGGGTACCAGTTAGCACGTTTATGTTTTCGCTTACGGGGTCTGTAGGTTTCACATCATCGTCCGTAGGTACTAGTTTGTCAGCGTTTTTAACGCCAAGCACCTCAATCATCTGTCGATGTAGTTGAGGGAGGTTATATATCTGGGGAGCTTGTTGTGACATCTGTAACACAGCTTGGTACTGTACTACTCGTTGTGCCATTGTGGAGCTGTTAGGGTCGCTTACAGGGATTACATCGACCATAGAGTAGTCTGACTGCCGTGCAGATACTTCGCCTCTAGAAGGCTGATACTCGTACTCAACTGGTGCTTCTTCTGCCATGATAGCTTTGAGCATCTTAAACTCTAACTTCATAGCGTAATGTACACGAGCCTGTACCGCTGCCATTGGTTTAAGCGTACGTTCTAGCAAAGCTAGTGTGGTACCTACTGGCGCGTTTGCAGACATATCAGAAATGTTCATATCTGCGATAGCACCTAAACGACGACCCTCAGTGGTAATCTGGTTTAGTAACGCTAGTAATGTTTGGCTAGGCTCCTTATAAGGAAGGGGCATTATGTTCTCTCTAATGCTACCTGAAGGCACGTCAACATCCTTCCACTCCCCCGGCTCAATTGGAGAATCATCGCCTTTAATACGTAGCCCACGAGACTTTAAGCCCCCCGGAAGATTGGACAGGGTACCAGCGTCCACCAGTTGCCGTATAAGCGAGGTTCCGGCTCTAGCGTACCCACCAACTATGTGAATCAGTCCAAGGCCGTAGAAGCCAAATCCGGGGACATATACGTAATGCACGAAGTGTTGACGCTTTAACATCAACTCATCTTCTTCTTCCCAGTTACGACGTATAGATAGTATCTCGCCGTTGCCTCTCTCGATAGTAACTACGTAAGGTTTTGCTATTTCATCATCGTCTTCATCTACACCTTCAATGATAAGGTCAGCATGTATTTCGTAGATGCTATAACGATCATCGTCAGTTATAGAGTAGCCACCTTCTTCGGCTTTCTTCTCTTCAATATCTGTGTGATATGGAGACGGATCACCCAAGTCTACATCAACGTAAAAACCTGCGGCCTGTAACTTTCGTACTTCATTTTTAGTCTTACGCATTACATGAGTAACACGTTCCGCAGACTCAATATTAGACGCACCATAAGGCACGATAACGTCTTCTGCTGGGATATAGATAGCTACCTGTCTGTTCATGGTAGGATCAAAATAAACCTTCTTAAACGCTGATCCTGCGAGTCCTAGGCTATATAGCATACGCTCGTGTTCTGGGCGATACTCAACCATAGTCTCAGTAAGTTGGTAGTTCATATCCGCTTTTACACGCTCTGCGGCTTCTAGCTTCTCTTTACTCTCTTTACCTAGAATCTTTACCCGTACTGGCCCTGCTGCGGGGAACGTCTCGCTCATTGTCTCTGCTTGGAATCTAATAGCTGCTTCAGACAAAACAGTAGAGTTAACTCCACAAGCACCTTCCCAAGGAGTAGTTCGTGCTTCTTGTTTAAATCCTAGTATGTCTAGTCCTTTAACGTATGTATCAGCCCACTCTTTTCGGCTGTCTACGTCGGCATCTACCATACCTATTAGCTCACCTGCTAACTCGTTTAGGATACCTTCATCTAAGGCTTCGGCTAAGTTAGCGTCAAATCCTAATAGGTCAGTCTCTCCACCCCCCGGAATCAGTGTGATCTCTACACTACCGTCATCCAGAGTTACCATATCAGGGTTTACAATTTCTATTGCGAGTTCTGACTCGACCAACTCCCCATCTAATTCTTTTTCTTCTGCGCCTTCAGGAGCGGCGTACAAACCTTTCTCGATTGCCATGATCTAACCTCTTAGTAAAACCCGCTGCCGCGACGTTTAAAGTATTTAATATCTTCTGGTTCGTCTGTAGGTAAGCGTATAAAGCCACCTTGTCTAAACCTCATAAGTGCCATAACTGTGGAATCCACTAGATCGTCATGGCTCATAAATGGAAACCCAGCGATCTCTTCTACTACTTCTTCGGCCCATCGTGTCTGAGGAACCCAGCATAATCCAGACTGTACAATATCAGATACTGCGTTTAATCGCGCAAGTTTATCACCAGAACCTCTATGGGGAGTATATTCTTGTACAAGTAACCCCATACGTCGCATTTCTTGGTATAACGCGACTCCTGAACTCTTTTTCTCTACTATAAACGCGTCTGGTTCCCATTCTGTGTACTGCTCCATAGCCATTTCTTTTAGCTCGTGGAACTCCATACGCTCTTTTATGCTGTTTAGCAATATTATATTATACGCTGAAGTCTCCTCATTATGAAACACACCCCACGTAGTCAATGCTGTAAAGTCAGCACGGTTGTGTTTTTCTGCTGCGGAGTCCAACGACATGATTATATACTCACAACTTGGAGGCCGTTCCTGCTCCCACTCGTTCCACCACTCTCTTTTAACTAATGCGGCTTCTTCTGCGGTAGGTTGTTGCTGATACTGAGCGTTCCACTGGAACACAGGCATAGATGCTTTAGTACGTAACAGGGCTTCTATATCAAAGAACTCCGGCCATAGGGGTTTCTGTATTGGCTTTCCTGTGTCTGGATCGTCTACATCTAATATAGCGGGAAATTCTATGACCTCATATTGGTCAGCTCGCTCGTTCTGGGACATATCTTTGACCACACGGCCCGTTAGATCGTCCATATGCCACCTAGTCTGGATGATAGCTATACTACCCCCCGGCATTAGACGTGTACGAGCACCGAACGTAAACCACTCATATGCCTTCTCAAACACCGAAAAGTTGCCATTAATCACGTCTTGCTCAGAATGTGGGTCATCTACAAGCAGTAAGTGGGCACCACGACCTGCCAATGCAGAGCCAACACCACACGCGTAGTACTCTCCCCCCGTATTAGTACTCCATCGACCTGCGGATTTAGAGTCACTGGCTAACTTTACGGTAGGAAATATGCTTCCATAAGCCTCACTAGCGATAATATTACGTACTTTACGGCCAAAATCTACCGCAAGGTCGGTTGTGTGCGACACCATCATCACTTTCTTGTCTGGATTACGCCCTAAATACCACGCTGGGTAGAAAATAGACACTAATTGGGACTTACCATGCCTAGGAGGGATGTTTACGCACGCTCTATCCTTGTCTCCACGCTCAACTTCCATCAAAAGGTCGGCTAATATGCGATGATGCTTACCCACAATGAAGTCGGGCATCATAAGTTTGCAAAATTCTATCAGATCATCATACGCTAGCTTGTTTGCACGGCGTATATCTAGCTCATCTACCAGTCTTTCTATCTCTACCACCTCATCCACACTGAAATCATCGATATTATCCAACATATGCTGGATTTCTTCCGGTGTGAAGTCGGTAGCTAGGTTACTCACTCGTAGATATTCCCAATTCTTCGTCTAAATTGATGACTTCACCATCTAAAACGATCTCTTGCTCTACTGCTAAAGTGGGATTTACTAGTTTCTCTAGCTTAGTACGTAGTTTTTGCTTCAAATCATCCGTTGACTGGTGCGTTACTGTCACTTCTGACTTCTCCGCGAACAGTCCTACGTCTGAAATCTTACCCAGTAACTCCAACGCTCGAATACGGACGCGTGGATCGGCATTTTCCGTCTCTAAGATGAGCTTATTAGTCACTAGATGACGTACGGTTACAGCAGATTGGACAACAGATTGACCAAACTCTGTCAAGATGTTACCTGTAAGCACCAGAGAGGCAGGTGTTAGGGTAGCTAGTCGCTTGGGTGTTGCTTTTTTAGAGGTTTTTTCAGGGTCGTCAGCGTATGCGACGGCAATTCTAGCTGCTACGTCTTCGTCTTCTTTGGTAGGCTTTAATTCTAGCCCATGTTCTGCCAATTCTAAGGCTGTAGTTCTTGCTGCTTGCGTACGGACAGTCAAGTCCACCGCAGGATCGTCGTCAAAAAGCGGAACCCCAGTCTCTGGCTCGATTTTAATCGTCATAATATAGTCGCAGGTTATTAACCGGAGGTGCATTTATAACATACTTGTTTTTTGGAAACAACTCATACCTTTTATGGTATGCCCTTAATCAGTACTATGCATTTCCTGTTATGGGGTTACACGTCTATAATGTGGCTTCTTCCAACGATGTACTAACTATTAAGGTTACTTTTGTGATTTGCTTTTCTATGTTTCTTATTTCCTCCTGCGTTGTATGTGTAGCAGGACTTCTTCTTATTGCTATGGAAGATGGTCTTCCCTTTTAAAGTTGCTTAACAGGTCTAGTCCCTCTTTAGTTTTGGCGTCATTAAACTCTTTTATTGCTATTCGTAGGGTTGTCTTGTGCACTACTTCTAATATTGGCCGTACAATTACCTGCTCTAAATCTAAAGCTACGAACACGTAGAAGTCTGCGGTCTTAGTTGTGGCTACGTTAAAAGCATATTTGGGTCTATCAGAACTTACGTTAGCGGACTTTACCTGCACCGTAAATACCTCCTTGTTACGCGACTGACACCACAAGTCTACGCCGGAACGATCTACATGGTGACACTCTACTCCCCACCTTTCTAGTAAGTAAGCTACTAAACATTCCCCTATACGTCCTTTAGACGTTGCGCTATCTAGATCATCCATGTTCTTGAGTTTATAGTACAAAATTTTTTTAACAAGGCGTTTTTAAAACAGGGTGGGGGGAACGGCCTCAAGAGGGGGGTGGGGGTACCAAACTCAAAAAATAACGAATAATTCGTGTAAATTAGTAATATATAGAGATGCGGGACTCCGTCTCACCACAGCGGGGCATGGGGTACGGGTACCCTAATCAATATGGCTAAACGTGCCTTTTGTTATACATATGTATAACTTTGTAAGCTATCTATTGTAAACTTGTGTAAACTTGTTACTATGTGCCCATCTTAAGCAATAATGCTTCTGATAACTACTAGAGACTAAGTAACAATTATGGCTAAACTTATTAAAAACGAAGCAACCGCAATCCCTACTCGATTCACTAGCAATGGATCAACATTACTAACCAAGGCAATAGCCGCAGAGAGTCGAGGCCGCATAGCATCCCAGAAGGCGACGGATGCAATGATCGCTGATGGTATGAAGTGGACTGACTTTATTAGTCCTGCTGGGAAGACTGGGGAATCAACGTCCACCCCTGAGTTATACACTGCTCTCAAGGGCGCGATACTTAAGGGACTAGGCGCGACTGCTACCAAGTTACAGGCGACGCCTACCAAGTCACTCAGCGACGCTGATAAGGCTATCAAGGATAACAATAACAAGTTAGTAGGTAGAGGCATGGCCGCTCAACGTGATGCCATGCGGCTCAGGCAGGATGATGACTATCGGGCTAGTAAATCCAAGGCTACCACCAAGGCGCCACAACAGCCCACTGGAGCACCTGCAAAGCAGGTTGGAGTTACCAAGGAGGTTGAGTTACTCAACCGCATCCACAAGGTTGCTCAAGGTAAGGAGTCGCCTGAGTATGATGTAGTAGCACTGGTTGCACTGCTGAGTAAGGCACTGCAAATAGTTAACACCCCAGTCGAACCTAAACACTAACTAACCAAGGGGAGTCGAAAGGCTCCCCACTTTGAGGTAACATATTATGAAACCATCCACCCAGATCAAATTGATTGACGACGCCTTGCTAGCAATTAACAAGGTACAAGCATCAGGTAATATAGGTATAGACCTAGACTTTAATATAGATCAAGTAAGGCGCGACCTGATACGCAATAGATCACTATGTGAGGATCGTCTAGGTACTGGCAGTTCATTCTTTAGAAATCTTATAGCCACTCTTAATTGAGTGGTTTTTTTTCGCCCCAAGAAAAGTGACCATGATACCAGTTCCTCATCCGCGTTGCGCCTCGCGTCATAACACGTTGAGACCAGTTACTATTCCGCGTTGCGCCTAACAGCACGTTTAGGCACGAATAGTTATACATATGTATAAGATTTGTAATGTTCCATAAAAATTGTAATGTTCCGTTAATGTTCCGTTAATGTTCCGTAAATTTAGGGCGTTTTGGAACATTATGTAAACGTGACTATTCATGCCCTACGGTGTCAGGTATTACGCAGAGGCGCATCAGTAATGTTAGCAAAGTTGTCTATTCTTATTTATTTATAAAATATAAGTTTGTAATGTTCCGTAACCAGAAAGTATTCAACTCTGTGGGAGATTTCGTCTAATGTTCCAACCCCCTCTCGCTGATAAATATCGCCCTGCAATTCTGTTAAAAACGGAACATTGGAACATTGTATATATTTCAATGACTTACCGACCTACACGTTGGAACATTACAGGACATTACAGGACATTACACCGTTACACACTAAACAACACGTATGTGTAACATTTGACATAAAAGCCCAAAGGCGTATAATGGTTACATGGCTGGAGATATTGAGCCTATCAGATAACACGTCATAAGATGTTATCACCTAATAAAGTTATACATATGTATAACAAACGACTTGGAGTAAGAGACATGACAAGCGAATGGAGAGACCACGTTGCAACACGCGCTAGAGAGATAGCCGCTGATAAGGAGACAGAGCCATACAGATACGATGTGCGAGATGAGCCTGTTATACCAATGGAAGAAGTGGACATCGAAGAAGTACTAAAGGAAAGAGGAGGTAAGTTATGAATAGCATGAGAGATTACGGCAAGCAATGCCGATTGAAGCACGATAGTGAGAGGCGTGCATACCTTAACAAGTTAGCACTACGTGATGTTGTTGTAGAGTTACTCGTTATTACCGCGTGCCTCGTTGTAATGGGGTTCATCGCACATCAGATGTTTATTTAAATGTTATACATATGTATAACAAACTCGGAGAAGTAAAATGGAAAATCTAAACGTAGCACCAGAGATAGTCGCGCCATCCATCGGATCAAGCGCAATGTTAGTTGAGTTAAAGATTAGTTGTTGGACAGGACGCAAGAAAGACAAGGCAGCATCAAGGGAAGTGACAGACCAGAACTACGCCGATACGGGTACGGCATCAGTCAACAAGATGTTACTGGGTAACTGCGACGAGTTACGAGCCATACAGAAATTCGTAGCCAACGCACGCAATGAGAACTACAGCATGACAATGCCTTGGAGTGATCTGGGTCAGCGTCTATTGCCGACCGCGCATAGTTTCAAGTACACCGAGCAGATGACCGCACTAAAGAGTGAGTTTGATCGTATGGTATCGCAGTTCTGCAACAACTATACGTGGGAAGTGAGCAGGGCACAGGCACGTATTGGTAACTTGTTTGTACGTGAGGATTACCCAAGCGAAGAAACGATACGCAGTAAGTTCAGTTTCATGGTAGACATTCTACCCGTGGCAGATGTGGGTGACTTCCGCACTGACATAGGACAAGAACAACAACGCGTATTGTGTGAGGGATACCGCGACTACTACAGTCGGCAACTGGTATCAGCGATGGACGATGTGTGGCAACGCACGTACAAGGCACTGGCGAATATGTCTGATCGACTAGACTACAGTGGCGATGACAAGAAAAAGATATTCCGCGACTCACTAGTGGACAACGTGATTGACATGGTGGAACTACTTACTGTGTGCAACATAACCAAAGACTCACAGATGTCGATGATGGCACTAAAGCTAGAGGATGCACTGCGCGGTGTCACCCCCGATGGATTACGTGAGAGCGAATCTCTCCGCGTCGAAACCAAACGTAGGGTAGATGATGCGATCAAGTCACTACCATCACTGGATATGTAAGATGAAATATTACGTCGAAGCATATGACTCAAGCGATAGGCCCATACTGGGCAACATGGACGGGCAGACGGTGCTACGTGTGCGCAACTACAAGCGCACAAAACACTACAATAGGTTACGCACTATGCGTACTCACCGTGTGTCGTACTACAAGATTGTGGCCGAGAGTGGTCGCGTGTTGGAAACCATATAAAAGTTATACATATGTATAACAAAATGTATACCTGAGTATACAAAACTTAACCAAGAGACTAAGTAACACTTATGAATACACAAAAAATGTACGCATTATCACTAGACCAAATCACCAACGCTATCGCAACGGTTGGGCATAAACAAACCATACTAGTACAGGGGCATATGGGTAACGGTAAGACATCGATACTAAAGATGTTATCGAAGAAGTTCCCGAACCATATCTGCTGTTACTTCAACTGCGTCACTAAAGACCTAGGTGATCTGAGTATACCGTCACTCAATACAGAAGATGGGTTCGTTACATACCTACCCAATGAGGAGTTTGGTATACACCACGGCAAGCCCGTCATCATTATGTTTGACGAGTGGACAAAGGCTAATCCATCCGTGAAGAACGGTACACTAGTTACACTACAAGAACGTACCGTAGGTACAAAGAAGTTATCAGAAGATAGCATCGTGTTCGCTACTGGTAACCTAGGTGCAGAGGGTGTAGGTGACATGATACAAGCGCACGCTCTTAACCGCATGACAGTACTCACCGCACGTAAATCTACCAGTGACGAGTGGATCGAGTGGGGCATCAACAATGATGTAGACCACAGTGTGCTAGGTTTTGTACGTGAGTTTCCACAGGTGTTGCAAGGGTTCGAGGATGTGAAAGACCCCAAAGACAATCCGTACATACACCACCCCAAACGTCCTACTGCCGCATGTATTACCCCAAGATCACTGGAGGCCGCGAGTGACATACTCAAGCTACGTGACCAGTACGACGATCACACAGTGACAGCTTTACTTATGGGTACTATCGGTGACCGTGGAGCTATGGACATGATGGCGTTCGTGAAGTTAGCCGACCAACTGCCTAGCCTAGAGTCTATCAAGAAGACACCACTGGAAGCCAAAGTACCTGACTCAGCATCAGCAGTATGCATGGTGGTATACCGAGCACTAGGTGCGATGAACCGTGATTGGGTAGATAACTGGGTGACATACATGGAACGACTAGACAAGGAAGCGCAGGGTCTATTCGCCAACGGTGCGGTAGCTAACACGTACGTTCACCGCCCTATCGTTATGCAGAGCAAGAAGTTTACACAGTGGGCGATGCAGAACAACTACATGTTTGCCGCTGACAAGGTATAGGAGAGAGACTATGTTGACTATAGGTAAACAACTCAACGCAGAGGAGCGATTGTCCAAAGCAATCGTAGCCATCATGGGTAGCCCCAAGTACACAGCACTCGCAGGGGTGTTGATGTTAGGTGAGAAGACTATCGATGAGGACGTACCGACAGCGTGTACCAACGGACGCGACGAGAAATATGGGCGTGCGTTTGTTGATGAACTAACCGATGCCGAATTGCGTGGGCTAGTACTACACGAGAACTATCACAAGTTATACAGTCACCTTACTACGTGGCGACACTTGTATGACATTGACCCACAGCTATCTAACGTGGCGTGTGACTATGTTATCAACCTCAAGATCATGGACGATAACAAGGATGGGTTTGCGACACTACCCACAGGTGCGCTCATAGACTCTAAGTATCGGGACATGGATACCGCACAGGTGTTCAACATACTACGCAAGGAGCAAGACGAACAGCCCACCGGGGAGGATGGTGATAATGACTCACAGGACAACGAGTC
>Ga0209535_1000201_pt1 | contig 40389 bp, 55 predicted proteins | sample LinPmetageLP28_FD_184041 | JGI IMG/M metagenome (GOLD analysis project Ga0209535, IMG submission 184041) | Marine viral communities from the Pacific Ocean - LP-28 (SPAdes) (version 2) | ecosystem: Environmental > Aquatic > Marine > Oceanic | place: Pacific Ocean | collected 2009-08-22
CAATAGGAGCGGCAGGTGCTGCTTCTTCAGGATCTGCTTACAATACAACTGCTGGTAACGGTGGTAGCACTGTTTTATCAGGAGCTACAACAGGAGCTATTTTTACTTTAACAGGTGGTACAGGTGGTTCTGGCGTCAATGGTGGTGTTCAAGGACCTTTACGTACTAATAATCCTTCTGTTGCAGGAACAGCAACAGTCAATGCAACACCTCTTACTTCAGGAAGTTTTCGAGAGTCTGATGGTTCATCAGTCACGTTTGGCACAGCAACAACCTTGGACGACGGACCAGTGGGTACTTTTAATCAATCAGGTAATGGTACCGCAGGAACAAATCCCGGAAATTGTAGTGGTGACAACTGTCAAATTGATGGAGGTGCAGGGGGCTCTTCTTATGCAGGTAATATTGCTGGAGGTGTAGCAGGCGATACAAGTGCTGGATCTAGTGGCGGTAGTGGTTCACGAGGATCAGGCGCAGGTGGTGGTGGAGCACAAGTTCCTGGAGGTTTCTCTACAGCAGGTGGTTCTGGAGGCGCAGGCGAAATTAAATTTAGATTTTTACGAGTTAATTAAGAAAGGTGAATAATAATGATAGAAGGCGATCTTAAAGATCATAATATAAAACTATATTTAGGTATGCCCATGTACGGTGGGATGCTTAGTGAAAATACACTACATGGTGTATTAGGGCTACAAAACTGGACAGCAAAGTCTGATGTAGGTATGAAACTACAAACGATGGGTAATGAGTCATTAATTACTCGAGCAAGAAATACTATTGTCTCTATGTTTTTAGATGATCAAAATTATATAGGCACACATCTTTTATTTATTGATGCTGATATCGGTTTTCAACCGATGAATATTGAACGACTAATTAGAGCAGACAAAGATATTGCTTGTGGTATTTATCCTCGTAAATGTATTCATTGGAATCAAGTCAAAGATGCACTGATAAAAAATCCTGATCTTCCAGAAGAACAATTACAATATAAAGCTTTAGGTTATAACTTGAATTTTGAAAACACACAAAGCATTAAATTACAAGGTGGATTTTGTGAAGTTATGGAAGCAGCAACAGGTATGATGCTGATTAAAAGAGATGTATTTTCTAAAATGAGAAAGGCTTATCCTGAACGTAAATACAAATCTGATCAAATTGTTAATGGTCAAATTTGGCGTTCTGATAACTGCTATGATCTCTTTGGTGTCGGTAAATTACCTTGGGATGAGAGTGAAAGATACCTCAGTGAAGACTATTATTTTTCTAGACTATGGTCTAAGATCGGTGGTAAGATATGGGCGGATATCGCTTCGCCATTACAGCATCATGGTAGTATGCATTTTAGTGGTCATGTTGGATCCATGTTTAGTTTAGCTGATGACATTAACAAAAATACAACTCAAACCGGGAATACAGAAACAAACAAGTAGTCTAGGTGTAGCTAATGGTTACACGGATTGCGATAATATTCGTTTTCGTTATGGTCTCCCTGAAAAAATAGGTGGTTGGCAAAAGACTACAGACAATAAGTTAATTGGTGTGGCTCGTGATGCTCATCATTGGGTTTCACTAGATGGCACACGATTAGCGGCTCTCGGTACAGATAAAAAATTATACATTTATGCTAACAGTATTTTGTATGACATCACACCTGTAAGACAAACTAATTCTTCTGTAGCTAATATTTTTGCAACAACAAATGGTTCAGCTAATGTGACTGTTAATATTACAAGTCATGGAGCCAATGTAGGAGATATTGTTACTTTCTCAGGCACTACAGGATTATCAGGCACAAGTTTTACAGCAGAACAATTTAATCGAAGTTTTGAAATAAAATCAATAACAAGTACCAATGCTTTTGTTATTCAGCAAGATGCAACAGAATCCACAGGAACCACTACAAATAATGGAACTGCTACTGCAGTTTTTGATATTAGTATTGCTCCACCCTTTTCTACTTTTGGTTATGGTTGGGGTACATCAACTTGGAATACAGAAACATGGGGCACAGCTCGTTCAACATCTTCTGTAACATTAGATGGTCGAGATTGGTCACTTGATAATTTTGGCGAATTATTAATTGCAACTGCACTAAATGGATCTACGTTTCAATGGTCGCCGACCTCGGATGGTTTAACAGGTAAAGCAAGTTTAGTTACAAATGCACCAACAACTTCAAAGTTTTCTTTAGTGTCTACACCCGACAGACATTTAATTTTATTCGGTACAGAAAAAACTGTAGGCACAGGTTCTTCACAAGATCCTTTGTTACTGCGTTTCTCATCACAAGAAGATATTAATACATATCAACCTGCTGCAGAAAATACGGCAGGGTCACTGCGAATACAAGATGGTTCTAGTATTGTGGGAGCAGACAAAGCTCGTGGTCAAATATTAGTATGGACAGATACATCATTGCATGGCTTACAATTTATTGGTCCACCCTTTACATTTGGATTAAATCAATTAGGCCGTAACTGTGGATTGTTAGGGCAACACTCTGCTGTTGTTGTCAGAGACGTGGCCTACTGGATGGGTCAGAATGCTTTCTTTGTCTTTGATGGTACCGTGAAAAAATTACCTTGTAGTGTTGATGATTTCGTATTTGAAAATTTAGATTTAACACAATCCGATCAAATCTTTGCTGGTGTGAATACAGAGTTTGCAGAAATTATTTGGTTCTATGTAACTAATCCTGATAACATTGCACAACCACAAGTTAATCGTTGTGTTGTCTATAACTACTTAGAACAAACCTGGTCCGTGGGCACACTCAATAGAACATCGTGGGTTGATCGTGGTGTCTTTCAGTTTCCTTTAGCAACAGAATATTTAACAAATACTGCTGCCAATACAACACCCACCGTGATTGGTTTATCGAATGGTGCCTCCAATTATTATGAACAAGAGTTTGGTACAGATGATGATGGTTCTGCTATGCAATCTTTTATTCAAACAGGAGATTTTACCATTGATCAGTCTGGAGAAAACCCTATGAGAATCTCTAGATTTGTTCCTGACTTTAGAGATCAATCAGGTAACCTAACTGTAACATTTAGTTTTAAAGATTATCCTTATGGAAATGTTGTTAGTCAAACAGCTTTGACAGTAGCAACAACAGATACAAAAAAAGATATGAGAGGTAGAGGTAGACAAGCTAATTTTAGAATAGAAAGTAATACTGCAGGTGGTAATTTTAAAATAGGAACGTATCATATAGATGCAGAACCTGATGGAGGACGATAATGGCTAAAATACCTCAAACTAGATTTCCTGATCCACCACAAGATTATGATCCTAGAGCTTTTGCTGAGATGGTACGACAACTAGAACAAATTGTTCTACAATTAAATTCATCCTATCAACAAGATAATAAAGACGAAGTGAACAGAAGAACTACATTCTTTGCAACAGGAGGAACAACAGATGCCTGATCGTTTTAGAACCTTTGCTTTAAGTCCTGCAAATACAGGAGCAAATACTTTATTTACAGTTCCATTAGCTGATGTGGCAGCGACACCACCCGTTCCTGTGACTACTTTTATGGTCAAAACCATTGTTTTACATAATGATTCAGGGTCTGGAACACTCAATGCAGTATTAACTTATAACAACGGAACCACTGATTTTGAGATAAATAATGTAGCTGTGCAACATCAAGGTACAAAGATTATTAATGGCACCTTTGTTTTTGAAGGTGGCGACAGTTTAAAAGTAACGTCAAGTGCAGCTAATGACCTTGTAATTAAGGTTTCTGTGCTTGAAATGAAAGACCAACAATAGTACAAATAAAGGTTAATATGAATAAAATAGTAGAAGAACCAAAGCTTTTAGGACACAAAGAAGTTAATGGTCAACAGGTTCCTGTTTACAGTTGTAAAACAGAAACAGTGCTTACGAATAAAAATACTAGTGAAACGTACGAATCGGAAGAAGCGTGCACTGCAGACATTGAAAATCCAGATACGGATACTGCAGAAGAGCATATTCAAAGAGATGTAAAAATTTTCGCACCACGACTTGCTAGTTTGGGTGCATCAAATAAAAAATAAAGGTGAAAAATGGATCAAAAAGAGTATGCACAGATTTATGAACTAGGTCTCGGATCTCTTATTGGTGATTTTTTTCAAAATGTTAAAGACACTGTTGTGGGTGTTGCTAGGGCAGTAGAGCCTATAGCTCCTTATGTTTTACCTTTTATTCCAGGTATTGGTCCTGCAGCACAACTAGGAATAGGTGCTGGAATAGGTTTAGCCGCTGGGAAAAAACCAGTAGACGTAGCAAAAGATTTAGCCTTGCAAGCAGCTCTTACAGGTGTAACAGGTGGGTTCAAAGGTACAGGGACACAAGCTGCTATTGGTGGTGGAAAAGAAATGCCTTTTCTCAGTAATATGAGAGGAGACCCATCAATTATTTCGTCAGGTATTGAACAAGCTGCTCCTAATTTCTTTGAAAAAACAGTAGGTGCAACAAAAGACTTTTTTACAGGTGAGGGTATAGGTGCAAGAATAAATCCTTTTAGTGATGCTTCTAAATTTAAGTTAAACTCTGCTTATTCAGGTGTGGATAAAAGTATTATTGAAGATATCATGAGAAACCCATTTGATCCAAAATATTCAGATTATGTGAATAAGTTTGGTATGCCTATGCAAGAGCGAGGTATCGTAGGTCAAATTGCTCCATTAGCTACTTTAGCCAGTGCTGCTGCACCTGTATTATTTCCTCAACAAGCACCCGTAGAAGAAGATGAATCAGATGCTGTACAACAATACAGAGACGCTTTTCAAATTTCTTACTCCGCGGACGGCGGACCAGTGACCGGGTTTGCTGCAGGTAGTGGCCAAAAAATAGAGCACCCTAATGGTAAAGTAAAAGAACATCCAAAGCGTATCGGTGAAATTGCAGGAGCTGGAACGGGAACTTCTGATGATATTCCTGCAATGCTATCGGACGGAGAATTTGTCATGACTGCTCAAGCTGTGAGAAACGCGGGCGGCGGATCGCGGAAACAAGGAGCAAAAAACATGTATAAAATGATGAAAAGTTTAGAAAACGGTGGTAGTCTATCACAGCAAAGTATAGGTATGGTATAATGGAAGAAGAGATTCAAGGTAAATATTTAGGGTACTTAGATAGTATTCAAGGACTTATTAGTGATATTCAATCAGGAGCTGTTCAAGGTGTTCCTGAACAAAAATTAGCAGAATTAAATAGTCTTTATCAGCAAGCTCAAGACAGGTTTACTCAAGGTATTGGAGCCTTTGAACCCTATGTTCAAACAGGACAAGAAACAATGGCCGAGGGAGTATCATCTATTGGAACAGGTCAAGAGGCTTTAGGTCAGGCTGCAGATATCTACAAAGGATTAGGAACTGCTCCTACGATGGAACAGATTCAACCTTTTATCAACCCTTATCAACAAGTTATTCAAGATGAAATTAATCGTGCTTATGATATTGCTGCTAATCAAGCCTCTGCCGAAGCAATAGGGTCAGGTGCTTTTGGTGGTGGCCGTGAAGGAATTCAAAGAGCTCAAATGGAGAGAGATAGAACTTCTGCTTTAACACAAGCGCAAGGACAAGCTTTTGGACAAGGATTACAACAGTATTTAGCTTCTCAATCAGCCGCTGCTGGTGGCTTGGGAAATGTCGCTAGTCAGTTTGGTAGTTTTGGAACACAATTAGGGCAATCAGGTGCGGGTCAAGCAGGTCTTGGTTTTGATGTACAAAAAGCAGGAATTGCTGATGTCAGCACTTTATTAGATTTTGCTAACTTACAGCAACAACAACAACAAAAAGGTTTTGACGTTGATTATTCTAATCAATTGGCTCAGTATCAACGACCATTTACAGAATTAGGTTTCTTAGGATCTGCATTTGGTTATGCACCATCAATACCTTCTTATACCCCTGCAGGTGGCGGAGGATCTGTATCCCCTCTACAACAAATGATTGGTTATGGTTCATTAGGGTTAGGAGCTCTTAGTGGATTAAAAGGAATTCAAGGGTTGTTTTAATGACAGTTCTTACAAGACCTATGTTTCAACCACAGATTGTGAGAAGACAAACGGGTACCCCTATAACAGGTGAAATGAAAAATGTTTTAAGAGATGAATTTCAAGCTAGTGAAAATAATATTAAAAATTTATCTTCTTTAACTCCTGATGCTAGAGACGTTTTAATGGAAGCGTTATCTATGAGAAACATTGGGGTTTTTAAAGAAAAACCTGAATTAGATGATTATGGAAAGACTGTTATTGATCCTGAATTTCAAAACTTTTTATTAAGCACTTATGGAGAAAGAGGCCAAAGTATTTTGGACACTCTTTTACAAGGTAATAACTCAGAAAACTTCAGCATGTTAACTGGTTTAATGAATGAGTTTACTAATTTTAAAATTTCAAATGAGATGAAAGAAAAAGAAGCTGTCCCCTCTAGAAGCGATGGTTTATCTGAGGCAGAAAAAAACTTTTTAAATAGATTAAAAAATAGAGCTGAAGGATCACCTATGGAAGGTGAAAGATCAGATGCTGTTGGTATTGCTGATGGATTAGATCAAGAGACGATGCAAGCAGATCCTAATACTGAAGGTGTTGCAAAAGTTTCTCCTGAGCAATATGTCGAACTCATGAACCAAGTTCGTGGTGATGAAGTTCCTATGGAAGGAAGAGTTCAAGAACTAGCGATGACTGTTGGAGAGAAAGACGCTCAAGATACTCCCTTATCTGTCTTAGCTTTAGTTCAGCCCGTCTTTGAATTACAAGAACAACAAGGAGGGTTAGCCGCGGCCCCCGGAGCGCAACAAATGATGCAGCAACAGAACCCTATGATGATGAAAGAAGGAGGTATCGTTTATCGTGAAAATGGAAGTGATTCAAAAGGTGAAAATGCTTTTTCTACTTTAGCTGCCGCTGGTTTTGATAAAAATATGTTAGATGCTGTTCAATCGCTTGGTAAAGAATATTTTGGAGTAGGATCAGAATTTGATACTCAAGCTGCTCGTCAACAATACGAACAAATGTTAATTAATAAAAGTCAAATGAGAGATCAAGCTTATTTAGATGCTGCTCCTTTATTATTACAGTTAGGGGCTACTGCATTAAACCCTGAAGCCAGTATAAGTGATGTATTTACTGTGGGTGCTAGTAACTTAGCTAAGTTTGGTTCAGATATAGGAAACAAAACAAAAGTTTTACAAGATCAAGCTTTAAAATTAGCGTTAGCGGATAAACAAAAAGAAGAGAACAAAGAGTCAGCATTTATGTCTGCTATAGCTCCAAAATTACTTGAAACTGCATTTAAAGACCCACAAACTGTAGCACTACAAGCTTTGGACATAACTTCTAAAACTTTAGATAATCTAGAAAAAGAAACAAAATTAGGTGTTTTAGATGAAACATTACAAACAGAATTAGCAACAAGTATTGCCTCTTTAGAGAAAATGAAAACTGAAAATAAATATTTAGGAACAACCTTGCAACTAGATATTGAAACAAAATTAGAACAACTTTATGGAATACAGTACGATAATAACAAAAAGCAGTTAGATAATGAATATCAAACAATTATGAATAATTTTGCCGAGGATAAAGAGGATGCTGCACTTCAAGGTCAATTATTAAATAATATCAACACAAGATTGAATAACGCTAAATTAGGTATTGAAAATGAATATATAAAAACAGAAAAAGATTTAGGATTGGAAAAATTAAACGCTGATATTAATTCAGTATTAGGCCAAAACATCGGTCAAGTTTTTGAGAATGAAATGAAACAAATAGAATTACAAAACTTTGATGCAATGCAAACTTTAGAGTTAATTGAAAAACAAGAAACAATTAACAAATTAATGGCAGAAGCAAAAGAGATGGACTTTGAAAAGATAAACGCAGAGTCTAGTTTTAGAAAAGAATTTGTAGCATTAAAAGTATATAAAAACACTGATCAAAGATATACATCATTAACTAATCTCATAGCTGCCGCTGAAGAAGATTCCGCAGCAGGTGATGTTGCTTTCATTTTTGATTTTATGAGAATGGTTGATCCAAATTCTGTCGTCAAAGAAGGTGAGTTTCAATTAGCTGAAGATGCTTCTCCTCTAATGAAAGGATTGGAAAAATTACTTAATAAAGCAAAAACAGGAGAGAGATTATTGCCTGAGCAAAGAGACGAATTCTTATCTACTGCTAGAAGTATTTTTGGAAAATCATTGGAAACATATCAAGCCACTGAAGAAACCTATAAGGAAATAGCTGGTAACATATTTGGAAAAGATGACATACAAAACATTATACCTGGGATACAGTTTGATCAAAAACTACTTACATCAATTAATAATAAAGATTCTTTTGACAGTTATTTAAAATCAATAGGAATAGACGGTTAAAATGGAATACATAACTTTTGATCAAATGATAGAAAGTGGTCAGGCTAGTAAACAACAAAAACAGTTGTTAAATCTTGAAAGATTCGGTTTATTACCAGATAATATAGCATCAGCTGTAAACGAGGAAAGATCTATAGGTAATTTTCCTAACCCTCTTGTCCCTATCCCACAAGAAGAGTTTGAAGATTTTAAAAATTTAATGGGTATGTTTTTAGGAGATAAATCAGCTTCCACTGATGAAGACTTTGCTAAAATATATTATTCTTTAGATAGAACGAAAGAATTTTTAACTGATAGAGATGTTTTACAAGAAGCAGGTGCAATTTCTGGTGGAATTATTTTACCAACTATAATTGGAGGACCTGCGGGAGCAGCTTCTCTTGGTCCTAGACTTTCAGCTTTTATTGAAAAGTATCCGAGATACGCAAAAACTTTGGCAGCTTTTTTTGGAGGAGCAGGAGGTTCTGCTCCCTTCAGTGACAGTTATTTAGAAGCATTAGGTTACGGAGCGCGCGAAGCGGCAGGTGAAGGAGCTTTTCAGTTATTAAATAAATATTTTCCATTTTTAAGAAAAATTTTTAAAGGAAAAGATGGAGAAGCTTTGGAAGCTGGAGCTAAATCTTCTCAAAAGATTTTAAGTGATGCTGGAGCAACTTTGACTCCAGCTAGATTATCTAAATCACCTACTGTTGATATGATAGAACAAGCCGCTGAAGTTTCTTTTTTAGGGGGAGGAGAACTTAGAGAAGCAGGTGAACGAGCTGTTCTTGCTTCTCAAGAACAATTAGGAAAATATTTAACACAGCTTTATTACCCTGGAACAGCAGAAAGAAATTTTGTTAAAAATTTTGTGAATAGAGCTTCTTTAGAAAATGTTGATGATTTAATGAAAAATTTTTTACTTAAAGGAAGAGATTTTTATGATGGAGCAATAAATTCTGCTTATAAAAATGTTAATCAAACTGCAAAAAAATATTTAAGAAATAATAAAATTATAGATACAAATAAACTATTAACCTCCTTTGATAGACAAATTAAACTTCAAGGAGGTGATATGAGTGATCCTGCCGTTCAATCTTTAAGAAAATACATTGCTAATTTTGCTGAAACAGGAAAAGGCGGTGTTGATTTTTTAACTGGTAAAAACATAAGATCTAATCTGTTGTCAAAAACAGGTTATTACACTACATCAGGAACAACTCCTCCAAAATATTTAAATAAGATAGCAGGTGATATGGCTGTGTATATGACTAAGTTAATGGATGACTCTATTAAAGCACAAGTAAAATCAGGAAGAATTACGAAAGAAGCCGGTGAAGAAATATCAAAGGCTTATAAGTCAGCCAATCAACTTTATAAACAAGGTAAAGAAACTTTTAATACCAAATTTGTGTCTCAATTATTGTTAGACGAAACAGCAGGACAAACTTCTAAACAGTCTTTAGATGCTATTGACAATATTTATAAAACAATCACAGGTGCGGGAAATAAACCTGGAAGAGCTAGAGAATTTTTTAAATTAATAGATGACGGTGTAAAAAACAAAATTATAACACGACAAGGAGCCGATGTTATTAGACAAAAAATGCAGGGCCAGTTTTTTAGTAATGTTTTAAAAGACGTTACTGATAAAGGAATAATTGACGCTCAAAAAGTGTTGGATTTTACTAGTGGAAGAAAAGGACCTGGTCAAAGAGTTTTAAAAGAACTATTTTATGGAAACCAAAGTTCACTTAAAAATATGGAAAAATATTTGAATAGTATGGTTTTAGCTCAGTCTAGGGGTATAGAAAAACAAAAAGGATCTCTTGCTTTTATTTCTTCACAATTTGCTGCGGCTGGAACTGTATTGACTCTTGGAGGAGGAAGCGTGACAGCTATTGGAGGTGGTTTAGCTATACTTGGAGGACCTGCAATGATTGCTAAACTTTTTTCAGATAAAAAATTTGTAGATAACTTATTAAATTTAGAATTATCAAAATCAGGAACAAATAAATATGCTCGTTCTATGATACAAGTGATAAATAATTTGGTAAATAATCAATTTGTTGATCCTATTTTAGCTAAAAGATTTGTTGATGAAGCTGTCGTAGAAGATATTTTTCCTGAACCTGACAAAGCTTTAAAAGAGATGAAATGGTATGACAATGTAAAAAATTCAGATCTTACAGCTGAGGAAAATGATAATCCAGCCATATTAGATATTCAAGCAAAATTTAATCAATCACCTCCGGGTCTTTTAGAATCAATGGGCATGGCTACTTTAGAGTCAGAGCCAACAACCGTTGCATCCGCTTCAGCACCTCCTAGGTTTCAAGATCCTGGTCTTATAGGTGCTTTAGACTTAGGGCCGCTTACAGCTGCTTCAGCTCCTCCTTCTCAATCAATTAATCCAGAAACTATAGCTAGTTTAGATTCTGTTGGACTACCTTTTTTTGCAAAAGACGGTGGACTAGCGAGCATCGAACCAAAGAAATTTAAAAAACCACAAGTGGTATCGTAATGGCTAGAGGAAAAAAAAGAAAATCAACTGCAAAAAGTTTTAGTGATTTTAAAAAATCTCAAAATGAAAAGCGATTAAATCGTATTTACTCTCAAGGTGAAAAAGATTACGCTAATCAAAACAGAGGTCAATCTGGTGGATTGTCATCTATTCCTTCTTCTAGTAAAAAAGATGCATTTGTTAATCTACAAAGACAAAAATTTTTTGGCGGTAGAAAAGTGCCTGAAGAAAGAGTTTTTAACAGAACTGCGCAGGACACAAACTTAGAACTTTTTAAAAAACGATTCACTAAACCCGTTAATATTGTCAACCCTAATACAGGAGAAGTAACTGGAACTGTATCAGGTTTGACTCAAGCTACAGACGATGCTCCAAGAAGTTTAACGGAAGAAAGACAAAGACTTGTTAATTTATATGGACCTACAAATAAAGAAGTTATGGGAGACATAGGTTCTGGTTTAGGAAACTTAATCAAATCGTATGGAATACCTTTTGTCAGTCCTATCATGAAAGGAATGAATGTAATTAAAAGCGGAGTAGAAGCAGCGTGGGACGCGGTTCGTGGAGAGCCTTCTCAACAAACATTTCCTGAGTTCAGAGGTGAATCAGAAAACTATTTCAATAACATTGATACTGGAATATCTCAAGTAGACCCTAATAACATGTTAGTTCGAATCGCCAAAGAAAATGAAGAAAAATTTGATGATGCTCCAACATTTCAAGAACAATTAGCAAATGCCACTGCTATGAATCTTAACATTCCAAATCCTGTGGATATTGCACAAACTGTTGCTGATTACTATGATGCTGCTGCACAAGGAGTTAATTTAGACCTTCCTATAGGAAATCTTAATCTAAACCCTTTAGCAAAAAAAGTTTTTTTAGATGGAGGGATAGGTAATGTAAGGTATGGTGGATCTATAGACCCTAATACGCTTGATTACAATCTAGGTATTAGTACAGCTTTACCGGGTGATTTTAGATTATCAGCGGGTGCCTCTTCAAGTGATCTTCCAGGAGTAAGTTTGTCTAATACTTATTTACCAGAAATTTTTGATAGGAATATACCAGGAATTAGCAATGTTACACCTTCTCTAAATATGTCAGGACGAGGAGACCTAAGCTTGGGGGTAAATACAACAGTAGATCCTTTAAGAAGTTTTTATCCTGGTTCAGCTATAGGGACACCTATAAATGTAGGTGCTTCTGTTGATTCTAGAGGTAATATTACTCCTAATATCTCTTTCTTAAAAAACTTTAAAGATGGTGGAGCTGTTAATAGTGGTTTAGGGTATATGTTTAAATAATGATTGGTAAAATAAAGGCATTTATAATAAGGTTATTTAAAAAACAAGACGAAAGGGACGAACATGAAATATTTCCAGGAATCTGAATTAGCCTGCCCTACAACAGGTGTGTTTCAGTTACAAGATGGTTTTGCAGATGATCTTGATCAATTAAGAGAGGCTTATGGACAGCCTATCGTGGTCACTTCAGGATGCAGAACAGAAGAACATAATGAATGGTTACAATCACGAGGCTATCCTGCTTCTAATAATTCATTACATTTAATTGATAATAACAAGTATGGAACAGATACTTGCGCAATTGATATGAAAAGACCTGATGGAGTTTTATTAGTAAAACTTTTTCAAATAGCACTAGAACTTGGATGGACAGTTGGTTTAGCTAAGACTTTTGTACACCTAGATAAAAGAGCGAAATATACAGATCTTTCTCAAATTATTTATAGTTACTAATGAAATTCTTTCTCATAGGTTGGATATGCCTAGGAGTAGGAATAGATGAGAAATGCGTAAGAATGGGGTCGGAAGTTATCCACCCCTCTTACGAACTGTGTAACGAATATTACACTGTAATACGAGAAGAATTCTCTGATATTAAAGATTTAGAAATGAGCTTTACTTGTGTTCAAGCAGGTTTATTAGAAGATTTATTATAGGGTTCTTCTTATAAAATTTGGAAATCGACCTTCTTCTTTAAAAGATCTATAGGCTGCATACCAATCTTTTTTATATTCTGCTTGACAGAAATCTTTGATTGATTGGTCTTTGTCATCACTCTTAAAAAAATTCAAGAAATGATCTTTTGCTTTATTGGTTAAGTTAAACATGGTTATTTTTTCCTTTCAGTTTAGTTTTTAATTAAATGTCAAGAAAAAAGAATTGTTGTTTATGCACAACTGATATGATAAATTTTTAATTAGAATGGTAACGACTAAAATGTACAGGAAGGTAACTTAATGTATATTGCAAAAGTTTTTAGATTTAGTGTCTCTTGCGAATAACTATAGTAATTTATTAACTGTCGTTACCTTCTTCTTCTTTCCATTCTGATAACTCTTTTTTCATTTGAACATATCTTAAATATTGTGTGACACATTTAGATATATCTTCATGTAAAACAGTTAAACTACCAATATCCAATTTTATTGGTTTACCCGCATCATCATGGACTCTTTTTACTTCATCACGTGTTAAACTTAAATACAGTTTTCCATCTTGATATATAATTCTACTCATTTTCTTGCTCCTTTGGATAATATACCTCTACAAAACTTTTACACTTTGGACAACTAAGGTTTGTTACAATACAATATTCTTCGTTTTCCTCTTCAATATCATGATCTCCGCCCCATATTAGTTCTTCATTACAATGCCAACAATTCATTGTGTTTCTCCCCAATTATCTGCTATCGCTACATCTACTTTAGAAGGTATTTCCATCTCCAAAGATTTTTCCATAACTTCTATAATTTTATCTTGTTGTTCCTTAGAACTATCAACACTAATAGCTAGCTCATCATGTATTTGTATCATTGGTATAATACCTTCTTTATGTAAGTCTACCATAGCTTTTTTAATTTGATCTGCTGCTGAACCTTGAATCAATCTGTTCAAAGATTTATAAGTTCCAGCTCTTTTTAGGCCAATATTACTTCCATATTCTTCAACTGCTTTTTCATGAGGATATGCTTTATGTACTCCAAAACTTTTTGGTTCCCATAAATCAAACCTGCATTGCCTTCCAAGAATTGTTCTTACTCTCCCTTTTCGTTGAGCGTGATCAGAAACTTTGTCTGCAAGTTGTCTTACAAAAGGAACTCTTTCATTATACTGCCTAATTAATGCTTTTGCCTCGTCAGGATCAATTCCTAGCTGATCTGACAGTTTTCCAACACCCATTCCATAAAAAAGTCCTAAATTTATGGTTTTAGCGCTCTTACGTGGTATATTAGCTATTTCAGCCATGATCGTATGGAAGTCGGTGTTTTTGTCCTCTCTATAAGCCTCTAAAAGCTTTTTTGATCCGTCAAGTCCCACTTTATTCGCATAATGAACCACTAAACGAGGTTCTTGTTGTGAGTAATCAAATGAACCCCATTTTTCTCCTTCTTCAGGTAAAAACAAACTTCTAATTAAAGTTCCAATCTTTAATTCAGCATTAGCTGAATCTCTTGCAGGAATTTGTTGTAAATTTGGATTATTGTAACTAAACCTACCTGTGACTGTTCCTCCACTATCACTACGTAATTGATTTATGTTCGCGTGTATTCTTCCATTATGATGAAATTTATTAATCATATTAGTAAAAGTTCCTCGAGCTTTATTATAGCTTCTAGCTTCCACAATAGCTTTTGGAATTTTATGAGGATTATTTTCTAAAAAACTTTTTGTAAAACTAGGATTCCCTTTTTCTGTTTGCGGATACTCAATCCCACATCCTTTAAAAACTTCTTCAATTGATCTAGCGGCCCAAATATCACATCTCATTCCTGTTTCATCATGTATATATTTTAGTAATTTATTCTCTCTTTTAATAAGATTTTTCTCTGCCTTATCAACAGCTTCTAAATCTACTCGAACACCTTTTGTTCTCATCTCAATAAGAATAGGTAAAAGATCTAATTCTAAATCTAAAACTGTTTGCAAATCACTTTTAGTTATTTCTTCTTGAAGCCTATCCCATAAACGTAAACATAAAGCAGCATCTTGTTCTGCGTATTCACCTACAAAAGTAGCGGGCATTTTATACATTTCTGATTTAGCATCGACACCAAACTGAGCAGCAGCTTCGTAAAGCCCCCATTCAGACTTACTATCAGCTAGATATTCTTTTGATAAAGCATTCAAAGAATAACTATACCTGTTTTCATCTACTAACGGAGCGGCAATCATTGTATCAATTATACGCCCATTCCAACTAACTCCCTCAGCTTGTAACCATCCAAAATCATAAGTTGCATTATGAGCAATCTTATCGCAGTCAGTAGATAACATTTCTTTTAACCAGTCTAAAGTTACTATCGGATCAAAGTTAAAACTATTTTCATGACGAATAGGATAATAACCCTCCCAGCCATCAACAGCTACAGCGACACCAATAATATGCCCATCGTTTGTAGCCCATCCTGGTCCTTTAGACATAATGTTCGGATCTCTTGTTTCTAAGTCGATAGCAATTCTTTTTGCATCTTTAATATCTTTAAATTCCTGTGGTGGTAACCACTCTGATTTCGGTTTAAACATTCCTATTTGTTTACTCATACTCTATATGCCTCCCTGCTTGTTGGTGTTACAATGTAAAGATTTTCTTTTGCTCTTGAAAAGGCGACATAAAAAAGTCGATGTTCACTAATAGGATTTTTCTTATAATCTTCATAAGCCATTTTACCTATATCTAATGAAACAATAACGTTATCAGCTTCCCCGCCTTTTTGCTGATGTATTGTAGACAAAGTTACTCTTGGTTCTTTGCCTATATCTTCTCCTCTTGACTCCAAGTTTTCCAAGTAAGCTCTTGTTTCTGTATTTAAAGTAGTCATAACTTCTGCCCATGACTGATCCTTATCTACAACAAGACCAAAATCTTGAATTAATTCGTCAAGAGAAACTTTTTTATCCGGTAAAGATTTTCTTTGTTCTGATACTATTTTTTTATACCCTCTAGTCACAAAACCTTTTCCTAAAACTTTGTACATATTCTCTACCATTTTTAAGGAAACAGAGTTTTTATAAATTGTTAAGTCCTTCCAAGTTAGTATCGCATTTCTCTCTTGTGATTTAATCGAATATCGATATTTATTATCTCTCATTTTCACACGAAAAAATACATTTTTCTTAACTAACATTTCTTCTAAGTCTTCTCTAATTGATCTTGTTCTACCCATTATTAACCATGAGCCTTGGCTCATATTTAAATGATAAATATTTCTTACAAACTCGACTTGACCATCACGCTCCGCGGGTCGCCACTCGATATCCTCGGAGCTCGTAATCTGTTCTTCTACTCTATTAACTACTTCCCAAACTTTTCTTGGAACTCTTTTCGATTGATCTAAGACAATTAATTCTTTTGCATTTTCTTTTACCTCTAATGCCTTTTCTACATCAGCATCTGCCCAAGTATAAATAGCTTGATTAGGGTCCATTGCAATATAGGAAGTCTCTGAGTTTTTCCAAATTTTTTCAGCCATTTTCCATTGAACCGTGGACATGTCTTGAGCTTCGTCAAAAAACACCACCTTAAATTCTTTGACCCTATTGCTTAGTACATAATCAGTAATTAAATCAGTAAAGTCTTTTTTGGGCCCCACATCTTTAACCATATAACCTGTCACACCATCAGTAAAATTTTCATACCCATAGTCTTTATATTCTTGAAGTCCTTTAGCTATATATTCTAACTTATGTTTCACAATATCTTTCGCAAACATTGCCCAAGCATCGTCTAATGAAATACCTCTTCTTTTAGCTTTTTCTATAAGATGTATATATTTTTCATCATATGAGTTAAAAAAACTGTCATCGTCATTACTGACATTAATATTAATCCTAAGTACATTTGATATATTTCTCCAATCGTTTTTACTTAATATATATTCTCTAGTTAATCCCATTTGACGTAAAGCAAAGGAATGTAGTGTCGAGAAGTTTTCTAATTGATTCATGGGAACTTTAAATCGGTCCGCGGCCCGTTGCTTGGCCTCGTCCACTGCTTTATTTGAAAAAGAAAAAAAAGCAATTTCATCAATCTTAACTTCTTGTTGAACATATTCTTCAATCTTATTTAAAATAAAAGTGGTTTTACCTGTCCCCGGAGGACCAATAACGACTATTGGTTTACTCAAAACGGTATCTCTTCATCATTTATTTCTGATCTTTTCATGTCAGGGGTTTCTAATTCTACATCATCAGATAAAATTTCTTTAATTTTCCATAATCGAACTTTTACTTTTTTAACTCTTTTTGTTAAATCTTCCGCCTGATATTCTTCACGAAGTCTCACCGTTACCCATGATCGAGATTCCTTAAAATCATTTCTTTTCAAATGATCCATTAAATCTTTTAAAGCAAAATAAGTAAAACCTTCTTCTGTAAATGATTTACCTAAAAAAATATCTTCAATACTAACTGCTTCGCCTTGATGTAAAATAAATTCTTCTAACAGTTCTCTAAACTCACCTTTCTTTGTTACTTCTTCTGGTGGATAGTCGATAGAAATATTTTCTAAAAGTTCTGTATACGATTGATTCCAATCATTCATAGCCATATTTGGAATACCTTTATTCAATTGTTCAATACATGCTTGAATGACTTTTTTATGAGTCATTAAATCTTCCGTAGAAGAAAGTTCAATCCTACGATCATCAACATTGAGAAAGTAACGAGGTGGATCAGATTTATAAACCTTGAGATCAGAATAAACTGGATGCTCACGATCATTTTCTCCGCCCACCCCGTACTTTCTCTTCTTACAGAGCCTCTTGTTACAGAGGGATTCAATAGGAGGCTGAGTGCATCTGTAAGAATATCTTGGTGCCCCATTTGAGTCACTTTGAGACACCTGCTTAATGACAACTAAAACCTCGTCAGATTTTAAAGGAGGCTGTACGTACTGACGATTATAGTCCTCAATAAGATTTTTATAATTATCGGGATCAAATTTACGATAATAAACCCCAATATTAAATAACGCATTATTTCTACCACCTTCTCCGATACCGTCTTCAGTTAAAATTTGAAGACAAGGTGGACCATCTTTAATAACTTCATTTTTGAAATCTGTTTTAATTTTTTTTAAATCAGAAACAACATATTTTTCGTATAACTCAAAAAACTTTTCTAATGATGCTGCTGAACCGTCATCATTTAAGGCATAACGATTACGACCATGATAAGGTAGATTAATCCAACTTCCAGTGTCTCTTTTCTCTTCACCCTCTTTTACAAACAACTCAATTTGTTTAGGAAAAACTTCTGCACTTGGATAGCCTAAAGCGGTGGCCATCTCGCTTAGCTTAAATTGTATTTCTTTTGCGCTTACTGATTGCACCATGAACATATATAAATGAGCTCCACCACTTTTTGAAAGACACATGATCAAGGGAAATTTTTTTGATTGAATCTTTTGTTGTAAAGCTTTGTGGTCAAGAGGATAAATATCAATATCAATTGCACCAAACACGCATTTATTTTCATCATTAATAGGAACAATACCCATAGCCGGATATTCTCCTTTTAAGTGTTGCTCAAATTTTTCAATGGTCGGCGGCTCGTGGACCGTCTTCATTCTAGCTTCTACTTTTTTTCCTTGCTGTGGCTCGTTTGATTTCTCAAAAACTCCATGAGCCCTTTCTAAGCCGGTAAAAATATTTTTAAACTTATTTACTAATTCTAAATTCATTTTGCCTCCGAATTTAAAAGCTAGCCGAGTTTATCGGCTAGCCCACCTTTATATTTAAAACGGTAAATCAGAATCTGCTTGAGCAGAATTTCCTTGAACCGGAGCTTTCTCGTCTTCTCTTTGTGGTGCTGAGTCTACTTCACCACTATGTATTTGTTTTTCAAACATCATAGCGTCTTCATAGATCTTCTGAATGTTAGGATTGTCTAACTCATCAATCCATTTACTTTCAGAAACAACCCAACCAAACCATTTACCTTTGTCATTCTTTTCTCTTATTGTTTTTAAAATATAAGAACGCGCAAAGTCTTTTGGTTGATAAACCTCGTCACCATCTACTCTTCTTTGATTAGACATGATTGAGTTCCATGTTCTTGACTTTTTAAGCTGAGTAGATTTCATTTTTATAATCGCTTTTGACCACATTCCATCGGGTTCTAAGACAATTACATAATGCTCCGCAGTATTCTCAATATAAGTATCTCCACCAACAATTCTTTCTTTATTGTCTTCACCGCGAACAACTTTGCCTTCTCTTTTCATTTGTTCAAACTGTGATGGTGTATAGATATTTACAGGAGCACCGGGACCTTCGCCTCTTTCAGCCCATTCAACATATCGTCTTCTGTAATAAACAGGAAGTACGACAATATCTTTATAAGCTTTATCGGTTACATTATTGAAGATCATTCCAGCTTCTGCTCCAGAAATATAGTCTGAGTCTTCCTTATCTATTTGAGGAGAAGTATCTCCAATGATATTTAAATAAGGAATTGCAAAATCTTCAGTACCTCTTTCTGATAAAGAGGGGCCTGTCTTCTTTAGCAAATCACCCATCGCTAACGCATTTCCTGTTTGTTTTTTAGCTACCGCTTGTTCTTTTTTCTCGGTCATATTATTTACCTTTCTTTATGTTTATTTTATGTCCCACAAAAACTCCAAAAGTTTCCATAGGAAGTTCTTTACCACTCTCAATCATTTCACGAATGAAACCTTTAAGAGTCATAGGTTCGACTTTAATATTACGATCAATATCAAAGCCTTTTTCCAAGAAGCTTGTATACATTTGATTAGCTTTTTCATCTTCTGCTCTACCAAATTTTACAACAACTTGATTTTTTATAATGTCATCATAACCTTTGTCACGAAGCCATTGAAAGGCCTCCTCTTGTCTGTCTTTGGTTATGCTTCCAGTATAAAATGGTTTGATGTCAACTGCTTGACCATCTTTCATCTTAATAGAAGTAACTCCTCGTTCTTCCATTAATTGGACAATCAATTCATTCTGTTGACGTAAATTATCTTTTTTTGATTTAATTAATAATTCAAGATTACTTATCTCTTCTTCTGATTTTAAATAATCTTGGCAAGCTTTAGAAATGGGGTCGACTTCATTAACCTCAAAATCTTTTTTATCTCTTCTAAGATCTAGGGTCATATTGCTTCCTCAATTCTTGTTCTTTTTTATTTTTTACATCTACCAATTGCTTATCGTAAATTTTTTGTGCGATACCAATTGCCATAAGCTTAGTAAAAGAATCCATCACTTTATCTTTTACTTTTTTTACATCTTTCTTTTCAAGATTCATTTTGTCTATCTTTTGTAATGCATCTACTGTCATCTTTATAATGTTCTTATCTGATCTAGAAAATTCTTTATCAGAAATTTTAGCAGCTAATGCATCAGCGACAGCATCTTCTGTACTTACAGTTGCATCACAAATAGTATAACTAACAATAGGACACTTCTCATAATTTTTAGTAATGTCTTGTCTACTTGGAACAGTATGTAAAATTATTTTTTCATCCTTCTTGATTGTTATGTCATGTTTAGGATAAAAAACTGCCATGCCACCTTTCGTCTTTTTATGATACGTTATTACGCCATTTATTTTTTCGTTTTTCTCAGTCATTTTTTTTTGCCTTTCTTATTCGTTCATGTCGACTCTGATAGGAAAGTAATCTCTTTCTAATCTATCATATTTCAACATATTATATCTACCATGGAGAATATATGAAACCACACTTGTGGTCAAGCCAATAAGTGCGGGATCTCCTACTAGTAATATATAGTCTGTATCTTTTATGTTTTTCAGCATACTTTTTAATTTTCTTATTGTAGGCTGAGGAGACATAACCACCTGTTTTTGACCCTCGAATAAAAATATTACCTCACCAAATCTTTTGGCTTTGGAATAATCAAGAGATCGTATTGTACCATCAGGATATTTTCTCATTACATCTTGTACAATATAAACTTTACTTTTTTCATCATTCATAATAATTTCTTCCTTAGAATAATTTTATAATCATGTTATTAGAAAAATACAAGTTTAAAACTAAACCTATGCAACACCAGTTAATTGGCTTAGGTGCAATGATGTCTCAATTTGAGAATCATAGTCCTGAGTACGCTTTATTTATGGAAATGGGTTGTGGTAAAACTAAGGTACTTATTGATGGTGTTTCTATTCTTTATGATAATGGAAAAATAGATCAATTGTTTGTCGTTTGCCCTAATGGAATTAAATACAATTGGCGTGATGAATTAAAAAAACATTTAGCAGATCATATTGAATTTGAAGTTCATGTTTGGGAAGGTGCGAAAACTAAAAAAGAACAAAAGGAAATAAAAGAAAAATTGTTTTCTATTAATCAAAAATTAAAAATTTTGATTATGAATGTTGAAAGCATTATTACTACCTATGGCTCCAAGATTGCAGATAGTTTTAGCTATTCTGGAAAAACTTTAATGTGTATTGATGAGTCTACAATCATTAAAAATATGTCTACGAAGAGGACAAAGCGTTGTATTAAAATTGGTAGTACCGCCAAGTATCGTGTTATTTTAACAGGTTCACCTATTACGAAATCACCAGAAGATTTATACGGTCAATGCGCTTTTTTAAATGAAGATTTATTAGGGTTTAGCTCCATTTATTCGTTTAAGGCCAGATACTGTGATCAAGTTAAGTTATCTTTTGGTGGCCGTAGTTTTAATAAAGTTACCGGATATAAAAGATTAGACGAACTTACAGATAAAATACGACAATTCTCTTATCGTGTCACTAAAGATGAAGCGTTAGATCTTCCTGATAAAATTTATATGAAAAGACGTGTTCCCATGAATGAAAAACAGCTTAAAGCTTATGTTCAAATGAAGAATTTAGCTTTGGTTCAGTTAGAAGAAGGGGAATTAACTACGGCCACCTTAATTGCTCAATTAAAACGACTTCATCAAATTGCGTGTGGTTATATGACGACTGATGAAGGCGGTATTATTGATTTTTCTGAGAATAGATTAAAAGAATTACTCGATACAATTGAGGAGGTCGATGGAAAAGTAATTATTTGGTGCTCGTATCGCCATAATATTAGAAAAGTGATTGAAACTTTAGATAAGAAGTTCGGATCGGGGTCCGCGGAGGGTTTCTATGGAGAAACTCCAAGTACAGAAAGACCTAAAATATTAGAAAAATTTTTAAATCCGAAACATCATATGAGGTTCTTGGTCGGTCACCCTCGGACAGGGGGATATGGATTGACTTTGACGATAGCCAAAACCATGATTTTTTATTCTAATGATTATGACTTAGAAATAAGAGAACAGGCGGAGGCCAGAAATCATCGTATTGGAACAGAAAGTAAGGTAACATACGTTGATTTAGTTTGCGAAGGAACTGTAGATGAAAACATCTTAAAAAGTCTTCGGCAGAAAATAAATATAGCAACCCAAATAATGGGAGAGGAGTTTAAAAAATGGCTGATTTAGTCGATAGAAATAAACTAATATGGCTGAAAGAAAAAGAATTAATAGAAGCAATAAAAGATGTTTTAAATTATTGTAAAAATAAACCTATTAAAAATTTTAAATGGTCAATTTTAACAATTGAATTGTTTCTTGAAATGAAAGGAGAAATTATAAATGACTGATTTAAGTGAAGCGTATAAATTTGTTAAAGAAGATGAGTTAAAAAAAGCACTTAGAAATATTCTTCTTTATTGTAAATTTGATACAGCAGAAAATTTATTAGAATCTGTTGAAATTGTAGAAAAATTTTTACAAGAAAAGACTAAAGAAGAATAAATATAATGTTGAATTCTAGTAGAAAATATCGTTTAAAAAAAAGACCGGTATATGAAATTACTGATAAACGTGCTTCAGAACGTTATAAAAATGAGGAAGACAAAAGAAGAAGAGCAAGAAAACTTGCAGAAAAACTAATGGGTAAAAGTTATTTTACTAATATGCAAGAAGTTATGCTTCAAGCTGCAATAGAAATGCAGGAAAGGAAAAAAAATGAAACATAGTTATTTTAAAATCCCAGGGTGGTTTAACTACTCAGAAACTTATGACATCATTGTTGATCAAATTAAGGACGATGGAAAAATCGTAGAGATAGGTTCTTTTTTAGGAAGGTCTACTCATTATTTAGCTACCTCTTTATTTAATGCAAACAAGACGAATGTAAAAATTTATTCAGTAGATACTTTTGAAGGATCTTCGGAACATGTAACATTAAAATTACCAAAAGATTTTTCATCAACTTTTAAAAATAATTTAGAATTTTTTATTGAAAAAGGAATGGTAACTGTTTGTCAAGGTAGATCGGATTCTGAAGAAATTTTAAATCAATTTAAAGATGAATCTGTTGATTACATTATGGTTGATGGAGCTCATGAATATGAACCAGTTATGGGTGATATAGAAAACTGGTGGCCCAAATTAAAGACTAATGGAGTTATGTTTGGTGACGATTATAGTCTACCTTCTGTATCAGAAGCAGTTCAAACTACCCTTTCTAACTTAAAAATTACAGGTTTAGGCGTAAATATGAGTCATGAACAAACTTGGTACTCAGGTAAAACCCTTGAAAAACTTAAAGTTTTTGAAAAATTAGTTCCGGGGCAGAATACTTTAAAAAAGTAAATAATTTTCTATACTCAAGCTATGGATTATCAGCTTGAGTATGTCGTTTGGAGAGACACTGTCGAAAAAGAGTCGGGATGGCACACATATGGTGATATGAAAAAATTAAAAACTGCTATATGCGATGAGGTTGGATGGGTCCTTCAAGAAAATAAAGATGAGTTAAAGTTAATGGCTTCGATGATCCGAAAAGATAAAGAGGGCGGTCGAACAATTGTTCTTTATAAAAGCTCTATTATATATCGAGTACCTATTCCTTTGAAGCTTTATTCCTTTGATGTCAAACAAAAGATACTCAATTAAAAACAATTTATTAAATGAAAAACACGCGACAGGTGTTATTTCAGAGCTCAAGGCAACACAATTTTTAATAAAAAATGGTTTTTTAGTGTTCACAAACACTTCGCCTAATGGATTAATTGATATTATTGCAGTAAATGATGATGGAGAAGTTTTTTTAATTGATGTTAAAACAATTACTCATAGAAAAAAGTATAAATATCCTTCCAAAAAAGAGATTAATAGATGTCCAACTTCAAATCAAAAGAAAATGGGAGTAATTTTAATGATGATTGATGACGAAAATATAAAGTTTTCACCAAGTAACTGTATTTTAGCTAAGATTGTAAAAAAAATAAAATGTCAATAAATTTATTTGATGTTTTTAAAAATAAATGTGTGGAAATTTATATCAAGAATTTGATATACTAAGATTTCGCGCGTACGCACGTATGTAAATAATATGTAATTAATATATAAGGAGAGAAAAATGGCTACAACACCATTCAAAGATTCTACGGTCAAAAGATTAACAGAATTAGAGATTAACAAAATGACGGAAAAACAACTACAAGAACAATATATAAAATATCTTCAACAAAGATTATTAAAAATGGACGATAAAGTCTGCACTTGTGGTGGAAGTAGGGTATAAACCCTACTTCTTAGTCTTGTTATGAATCGTTTCTACTATTATCTCTAATTCAGTAGGAACTGATCTTCTAGTTTTTTGACATATTTCTTCTAACATTTTTCTTGTTTTAGTGGATATCATTTGAGATACCCATTTAGTTTTGTCTCTACTCATTTTTTCTTTTTTCTCCTTTTTTTCTTAGCTGCTCTTTTAATTTTAGCAGCACCTGTTGGCGGACCGTGACGCATTGATACTGCATTACATGATCCAATAGTTTTACCCATTATATTAAATCCATCAATTTATTGATATCATGGAGCTCGTTTTGTAGTTTTGTGATTTCGTGAGTAAAACGGTCGTTCACTAACTCCACTTTTGCTTTGCCTCGAACTTTAAAATACTTTTCTAATTGTATAAGTATCTGTTCTTTTCTTTTAGCGTGTTTATTTAGCCATGTTTGTTCTGTTTCGTTAGTCATTCTTTCTCCTTCCATTTTTCTAATATTTGTTCTCCAGTTGAATCATCAATATAATAAACAACTCCCTTTATTGTGATATAAACACAATCTTTTGATCTTACGTCTATTTTCATTATTCTTTCCTTTCTAATATAATGTAATTTATTATAACAAATTATTTGCTACAGACACTAAAAAAATGAAAAGGTAGCCCGAAGGCTACCAAGGGTCAAGAACTACAAACATATTATAGCCTCCTTTATTGAAACGAAGAAAGACCTAAAGGCATTCGTGGGACTAGTTTTTTCACCCACAACTTTCGGTCGGTCAGATGAACTGTTTCTCCATCTACTCGTGCCTATTTCCCAAGACCTCAACCATTTGGTCATACTTCTTGGGCCTTACACCTTATGCCTCTGACTTAAAGACATTGTTCAGTCAGAATGCCGCTAAACAATTTGCAAATCGTTTAGTGTTAGGTCTTTCTTTATTTCTTATACTTACTATATCGAGACAATCTCGAAAAATTCAACAAAAAAAATAAATTTTTTTTCATAATATAGTTATGTGTAATTTTTATTTTTTTTCAACTTCGCGCGCATACGTATATATACATATGTAATTTTTTTATGTATATTATTTATGTTCATGAAATGAACATTCCCTCCTTTCAACTAAGAGGGCCTGAATGTTGTAATCAGGCCCTCCACAAAATTTATTTTTCCGCCATTGGATCGTGAAAATAGAGGTCAAGAGCAAGAAATAAGATTGTTTCTACCGTATGATACTCTTCTTTAGCTTCGTCTCCGGCTAAAGACTGTTGTTCCATTTCATCGTAAACATCTAGAATGTTAATTAGATATTCTCTTACTTCTTTTTTAGTCATTTTCACTCGGCCCATTGTAAGCTTTCATGATTTCTTCTTTTTTATATTCACGATCATAATACCATTGATCTAAGATTTTATCTAAGTCAAAACCATGATTTTTTCTAGCATACAAAAGTAATCCATGATGCCTGTCTAAGATACCTTGGATTCTTTGTAGTTTTTGAATAATGATATCTCTGTACTCAGTAAAATTGATATCGGTAATACCAAGATTTTTAATCACAGGGATGATATCGTTGATATTGTTTTCAATATAATCCAATTTTTCATATGGATCAGAGTTTCTTATCACTGCTTTTACTTCATTGTTTTTTCTTGTCATTTGTCTTCCTCCTTGTTTAACGCAAGTTTTTGAACACCTTCTAGTCTGCGCTCTTTCTCTTCTAAAGGTAAACTATCCCAATCATCCGGAAAATTCATTCCCTTGACTGTTTCAAAAAATCTTTTTTGATATTTTACCTTACCTTCTCTATCGTCTCCGGACATAATACCAAACAATGCTGATACCATGCCGACTGTTTTTAATTGATCGTTCATTATTGGTAGCCTCCTATTGCTACAGACACGGCATACGCGCGTATATACGCGTATGCTCTAATGTATTTTTATTTTGTACAATACCCCGCCTCGATCAGCTCAACCGCTCTGCGGCCGAACCATCCTTGAAGCGTCCAAGCGTAGCCAGTGTCAATCAATGTCTGCCATGCTTCGATGTACTGTTCTTCGTTTTCGGGTTCTGTCATACCTTCACAGATACCAACAGCATCAAAAATACTTTTAATCATTTGTCTTCCTCCCATTTAAGAGCATTGTCTGAATACTCCATTATCTTATCAGCAACTGTTTGATAGTCTTCATCATCTAACAATTCTTGAGTAAGTTTTGTTTCTCCATATGCGATCTCAAATATATATTTAATAAATTGCTCTTTGTTCATAATATATGGCCTCCTAATTGCCATAAACACTGAAAATCTCGCGCGCGTATATATACATATATGCAATTTTTTTATCACGGAGTAGACGTCTAACCGCCTGCGGATGCAATAGTCTGTTAGCTTCTGCCTTTTCTACCCCGTTTACGCGAGGATCTCGTGCGAAGTAGAATCTTCATTATGAGATTCCGAAGTACACGAAAAAATAGCAAGGCTTGTTGATAAAACATTTAGCACTGGCCGGTGATCACGTCCGGATAGTAGTTAAGCGGGTAAAATTTAAAAACCTACCCCTTCATGGTTTACCTTGCTACAGACACTGAAATTTTTTAGGGAGACGCGGCTTGTGGACCGCGTCTCGCGGGAGGTATTTATGAATTTAATTTTAGTCTTCTTAGATAGAGATCATTGTTAGCTTTCCATTCTTTCTCTTCGATTATGTTTTTTATTTTTTTAATAATAAAGTTTAACATTGTTGATGGCCTCCTATTGCCATAGACACTGGGGCCCTAAGGCCCCATGTTTTATAAGCTTCCGCCAAATTGTCTAAAAGTTTCTAGAGTGTAAGATCTTTTTTGATCTAGGGGTGAAACATCATAATTATTTTTGTTCCATCTTCTAACATACCAAGCGGCGATGTCTTCTTGAGCTTCACCAACAAATCTAAAAGCTTCGTACGGTTCGTCTTTATTGAAATTACCCCAGTGTTTATCATTTACAGTGAAGTAAAGTTCACGAGTATTATCGTAAATCACGGTAAACGGCCCGTGAAAATCAGTAGGATATGTTTCTAAAGTATATCTTTTGTATTCCATAATAAGTAGCCTCCCATGCTACAGACACTGGGAGGACCAAAAGGCCCTCCCTATAAATTAATCCGGATTTGAACTCATATAAGCATCAAATCCAACCTCTCTAAACATTTCTGCATACTTCTCTGCGCCAATTTCTTTTAAATCCATTGACTGGTAAGTTAACTTAAAACCCGCGGGATTACTAAGATATAGACCGCCGCCGTAGTTATCATTAAAACCCAATTCTTTGAGTAACTTACCTACTCTTGAATTGCCTCTTACACCTTTAACAACAACACCGGCAAAACCACAATAAAATGGTTCGCCGTGTTTCTCTATAAAATCAGTGACTGCTTTTTTAGCAGCCATCACTGCTTCATGATGAAGTATGTTGATAGTGTATAATTTTTCTTTTTCTATTTTCATAACAAATGGCCTCCCTGCCATAGACACTGGAGGGCCAAAAGGCCCTCCGGAAAATTTAGAAGTGAGGGTCACGATATTCGTGACGATCACCGAGGCTAACCACAGCCCATCCGTTTTTATTAAAACGTTTGGTCTTGTGGTTAAAATCAGCCCTCTGAAGTATGAAGACTAATTCATCGTTGTCGTCTTTAAAGAAGACAACCTCAGCCCAACACCAACCCCCTTGAGGATTAGGTGTGAATTTGTATTTAGGCTGATCGCTAAAGCTTTTAGCCTTCTCGATCACTTCCTTATGGTCTTTTGTGACCTTAAGGTAAGTACGGCCCGCTTTGGTCTGTACGACCTCTTGAACCGTAGCGGCGTGGCTGTCAGACCACATGTTGATGGTAGCCGGTGTTCCGACTTCCAACATATTACTAGGATAGTAGACCCTAGCCCTTTGATAGTTAACCAAAGAACCAACATCTCTACCTAGATTAGGTAGTTTAATATTGTTAGGTAGTTTCATAATATATAGCCTCCCGTGCTATAGACACAGCGGGATAACCCGCTGTCAGTGTTTCGGCCATTAAGGCCTCATCAGTATAGCTTTGGAGTGTGAAACTGTTCCCAGTGGTGTGGCATCTTCTGTGATACCCTCTTCAGTAGTGTCTTCTGTTATTCTACCCAGTTCGCCCTTTTTGACTTGCCCCTATTTTGTTCGCCTCGGGGCCAGTGGTCTATCTTAAAAAGATAAGTTACCATACCATGTGGTACAGTATCGTCAACAGCTAAATCAAATAAAATTGGTCACAATTGTCGCACTTTGATAAAGTTACTCACAGGTTAATTAAAACGTTGAAAAATATAGAGGAATTAATTATCGATTAAATTCCTATTATGTTTCTCGGACCGCGGAACGCCGACCGGTTTTAAGAGGTTTAGAGGTGTCAAGTTTTTTATTTTAAGTTAGCTTTCATTTTGTATATTAGAACGCTCTGTAGGGCTCTTATATGGTAAAATATGGTACTGTATAACATGGTTTAGAAAATGAGGGAAAAATAAAAACGGTTTTAAGAGCTGTAGAGATGGGTTGACGGGTTCTTTCTGTATGATTAAGTATGATATTTTATGGTACATCTCTACGGTTAAAAAATGTAGGTTAAAAGCGATTTTGGGTTTGTTCGTAGTTTGTTCGTTTTAATAGGTTGGTGGACCGCGGACCGTGGAACACTGGAACGGTACAAGAGTTTTTTTGAAAAAATTTAAAATAAAAAAAAGTTTTTATAAAAAAGAAGTGTGGCACTGTTCCATTCTTCTATAATAGTTGAAAAATATAGTAAAACCTGTCCACAGTTCTATTTTTAGTAGTGTGGACAGTGTTCCATCTTCCCTTGGGCATTAGACTGTTTTTAAGATAAATTTTATTTATAAATATAATTTTGGAAAAACTTCTAGTAACGATTTGGTATAGTTGATTTGTTTAACATTATGAAATAATGTAACGGTGTATTTATGGCCGGACCTGAAAAGAATTTATATAAAATGGTAAAAGAAAAGTTATCAGAATTTAATCCAATTCGCATTGAAACTACTACAATTAACGGTTTTCCGGATCTAATTTTATTTAATAAGAATAGAGAAGTTTTGTTTATGGAGTGTAAGGTATGTGAACGTGAAAAATTGTTACAAAATCTCAGACCCCATCAAAAAGCTTTTCATCACAAATATTCTAAAATTTTTGACGGGATGTTCATCTTGCAGAGGGCCCTCTCTTCGAGAGAAGTTTTCCTGTATAGATCAAAAGATTTTGATTTTTTGGACGGTGCGAGCACCGCGGAACCTTGCGCGCGGGCCGCTGATCGTGAAAATTGGCGTGCGCTCAGTGCACAGCTGAATTCTGACATACTAAATGTAGTGGGTGGGTTCGATAATAATGAGTGATTTCACAAAAACGTTGAAAAATAACGCTTTTATAGGGGTAAAAAGGGCCTATACTGTGTATTATGCAACAAATTTTTGTTCCACATTGTGGAACGCTAGGTACTTAGAGAAAAACGAACAGAATACGAACAAAATCTACCCCCCACCCACGAAAAATGGCCCGTGCGCTTACAGGCGAGGGCAATGGTGAGCAACATTTTCACAGTCATAGGATGAAATCTGTATATGGATATTGAAAAATACAAAACACTAGACAAAGAGCAGCTAAAAGCAATGGTTTTGCTTCGTCAAAAGATAGAACAAGAGGGTGCACGCACTAATTTTATGCGTTTTGTTAAAGCGGTGTGGCCAGAATTTGTCGAAGGACCGCATCATCTACGAACATCAGAAAAATTTCAAAAATTTTCTACCGACAAAGCTTGTCGCTTAATAATTAATATGCCACCTAGGCACACAAAATCAGAATTCGCTAGTTATTTGTTTCCGGCATGGATGATAGGACTTAATCCAAAATTAAAAATTATTCAAGCAACTCACACTGGTGAACTTGCAGTTAGATTTGGTAGAAAAATTCGTAACTTAATGAATACAAAAGAATATAAACGAATATTCCCTGGTGTAACGTTGCGAACAGATAATCAAGCTGCTGGTAGATGGGAAACGAATCATGGAGGCGAATACTTTGCAGCAGGTGTAGGTGGTGCAATCACAGGTCGTGGTGCTGATCTGTTAATTATTGATGATCCTCACTCCGAACAAGATGCTTTATCAGAAACTGCAATGGATAATGCTTATGAATGGTATACCTCAGGTCCTAGACAACGTTTACAACCTGGTGGATCAATAGCTATTGTGATGACTCGCTGGTCTCAAAAAGATTTAACTGCACAACTTGTAAAAAAGATGGGAGATCTTAAAGCTGATAAATGGGATTTGGTAGAATTTCCTGCTATCTTAGAAGATGAGGATGAAGAGAAAAGAAAACCTATTTGGCCTCAGTATTGGAAACTTGAAGAACTCGATAAAGTAAAAGCTTCTTTGGTTCCTAGTAAATGGAATGCTCAATGGCAACAAAATCCTACGTACGATGGTACGAGCATCATTAAACGCGAATGGTGGAGGGTGTGGGACAAGGAAATAACCCCTGAATGTTATTTTAAGATTCAAACATACGATACTGCATTTTCAAAAAAAGAAACTGCGGACTTTTCTGTTATTGCTACTTGGGGAATATTCTATCCAAACGAGAGTGACGAGCCTCATATCATTTTACTAGATATCGACAAAGGTCGATGGGATTTTCCTGAACTCAAAAAAATGGCTATGGAAAATCTTAGGTACCACGACCCTGAATTAGTAATTATTGAAGCAAAAGCAACCGGAATGCCCTTGATACATGAGCTTAGACGAGCTGGCGTGTATGCTACTGCCTATTCCCCGAACCGCGGTCAGGACAAACATGTTCGTGTTAATACAGTCGCCCCTATATTCGAAGCGGGCCACGTGTGGCGGTCCAATGACGACTTTGCAATTGAAATGATGGAAGAGTGTGCGTCCTTTCCTTTCGGAGAACATGATGATTTAGTTGACGCAATGACATTGGCTTTGTTAAGATATCGTCAAGGAAACTTGGTGGAATTAGCTGATGACGAAGATGATTATATACCAAGGAGTAAACGAAACTATGAATACTATAACGGTTAAAAAAATAAATCCTGAGGATAGAAGACTCAAACAAAAGCTAACGCCCAAGCAAATGTTGTTCGTCACGAACTACGTCCAACAAACTTTAACAGGCAAAATTTCCGCAAGCGAGGCGGCCCGCATGGCGGGGTACTCTCAAAATCGTGCCCGACAAACGGCGCACGAATTATTAAATCCAAAAATTAATCCCTATATTGTGGAAGCAGTAAACGAAATGAAACAAGATCTGTATGAGACATCGGGTGTCTCGATGGCTTCTCATTTAACAGCACTGAAAGAAATGCGGGACGAGGCCCGGGATGACAAGCATTACTCAGCAGCCATCAACGCGGAAGTCGCAAGGGGAAGAGTAGCAGGATTTTATGATTTGAAGAATAAAGCAGAAGAGTCAATGGATACCATGTCAAAAGAAGAGTTAGTAGAAATACTGGAAAAATACGATCAACAAGGTATAACTCATGATAGAGGTTTGATCGTAGATGATGACAAGAGGTCATTGACTAGCGAAACGCGGACCGTGGAAGGTGATTAATGGTGTACCCTTTTTTAACAGGAGTAGCTGGAAAAGAGATTACAAAGAGAATAGCGACTAATCCTAATATTGTAGGTCCTTTGTTAATTAGTGCTGTCGGAGCACAAAACGCAGAGAAAATCATGAATGCCTATGATTCTAATCAAATAATTTTTGATGATATTTTAAATATTTTATCAGGTAACCCTATTCAATCGATTGTCAGTCGAATACAAGAAACACCCGCTGGAGCTGTTTATGCTCCTGATGCAGATCAAATAGAAGCAGAAAGAATATTTAATGAAAAATTAAATAAACCCGCTGATGTTATTCCTGAAGAAAAGAAAGTAACAGTCGATGATGTGGGATTTACAGAAGCACAACAAGATTTCGAACCTTTGATTACTCCGGATATTCCGTATGAAAAAATTAATGTACAAGATATTGGTTTTACCGCTGCTCCTGATATTAAACCTTCTGATTACATTATGACAGCGGAAGAAAAGAAAACAGATTTAAAACCTAATGAAAAAATATTTAATCAAATAGCAGGTGTTAAAAATCATACAATAGAAAGAGACCCTAATGACTTATTTATGGAGGGATGGGAGAAAATGATTATCGCTCAACCAAAACGATTAGGAAATCTAGGAGAATATGCAATCGCTATTGATCCCATGAAAAGATCAGATAATAATTTTATTTTGGTAAAAGAAGGTAAAGTACATGCAACATTAGAGCTAGCAGCACCGATGGGTCAAGGTAAAGTTCTTGAATTAGATGCAATCGGTGTTCCTGTTGAGATGCAAGGACAGGGAATCGCGAAAGATGTTTTAAATGAATTATTTAAATTAGCGGATGAAAACGGAGTGACAATCACAGGAGTAGCTCAACCTTTTGGAAGTAGAACTCTTAATAAAAAACAGTTAACTAAATTTTATAAAAGTATGGGATTTACAACTAAGGGAGAGGAACTTACAAGAGAACCTAAAGAAATTAAAAAAGAAGAAGAAATATTTACAGATGTAACTGTAGAAGGACTTACTGATTTTATCGGAGGCATAAACTTTCCTGATGATAAAACAGAAAACAATTTAAGACTACATACAGATAGAATTAAAAAAATAAAAGAAGGAAAAGTAGATTCTTACCCTGGAGGACCACAAAATGAAAGAATAGTTTTGAAAGCCCCTGGAACTAATTTACCTGATATAGCAATTGGTAATATTGAATTTGATGATTGGAAAAACAGAATTGATTCAACAATGAATAAAGAACAAATACTTAACGCTGCTAATTGGTATAAGAAAATTTTTGATGAGTTCGATTCTATCGGAGCTGGTGACAAAGCGGAAAGAGATAAGTTAGCCACTGCTTGGTTATCAGGACAACAGAACGAAACACCTACCAGTGCTTTAACTAATACTTTGTTTATTTACGAGCAAATGCAGCAAGGCGTGCCTTACACCGAAATAAAAGGAAAAGGATTACCTATGGCTAATCAAGTCATTAAAGACATTCTTTTTGAAAAAAAAGTAACAAAAGGTGTCGGACAAAAAATTTCTGATTTTATAGATGCCGGGTATGGCAAAGATGTTAGATCCATAATGGGAAATAATGAGGAGGGAGGCTCTCCCTTTGTTGTAGATATACACACTGCTAGAGACATGGGTTTAGTTGATAAAACTTATTTAAATAAATTAAAGAAACTAGGATATGAAATACCAGAAGGAATTAAAATTGACATAAGTGATGGCGGTATTACAGGGACCAAATATGAAAATAGAGCCATGTTTGGAAGAGAGTTAACAGATTATTTAAACAGTGTCGAATGGCAAGGTAAATCAGATTGGAAACCTGCTGAGATTCAGGCTATAGGATGGATGAACTTAACAGACTTCACAGGTGAATTAGGAACCAGTGGAGATGTATCAATGGCTATGGCAAGAAACCAAAGAAGAATTTCTATGGAGGTAGCTCCAGGAGAGGGGTCTCCTTGGGAAGAACAATTCAGTGAGGACTACTCAAAGTTAGATATTTCTAAACAAGAAAAAATAAATAACGAGGTTACCGCTGAAGCAATTAAAATGGTTAACCAAGTTTTTGGAACAAATCTTTCTGGTGCTGTTCATGGTACAGGAGGATGGGAGCTTTATCAAAACCCTTCTACGGTTGAGCAAATGTTTTCATCAAAAGAGAATGCAAAAAAAGCTGGAGCGATGTTAGGATATTTATTAAACCAAACAGAAGTATGGGTTAATACAGCAAAAGAGTTAACAAAAAATCCTAAAAATTTTGGTATTGATTTAGTTGAAGATGGGACAAGTAATCTAAGAGATAGTGATACTTTAAAACAATTTTTTGAATACTTTGTAGCCAATGACCCTAATGGAATATTTAGGGGATATCAGCCTATCGAAACAATAGATGGAAATGACGGTATTAGAATTATTGTGGATAATGAGGCAATAAAAAATTCTCCACTAAAAAAAGCGGATGTACTGCCTTATATACAAGACTTTATAGACAACAAGTTCCCTGAGTTTACGAAAGACCTTGATTTCACTGTACAATCATATATATCAGAAGTAGAATTAGAGAAATTAAAAAACGATTGGAAGGTAGATAAAAATGGTGAAAGTTATCAAAAGTATTTTAGTGACGAAACCGGAACAGTTACTCCGCTTAAAAGCTGGTCCGATATCGGTGATTACCTCGAAAAACTTACGAACCTCTTCGGATCAAAAATCGAAGAAGGAAAAGGCATAGATAAAAAAAGAAAAGGCGGATACGTAACGCCTTTACCTAAAATACCATCACTTGTAAATGGTGGATTAGTTGATATAAATTATTTAACGAGATCTTTAAACAATGGCAGATAATACAGATAAAGCTTTAGACCTAGGTGGTAAACCTGAACTTGAAATTTTAAAAAAAGAAACGGAAGTAATAGTTGATGGACAACAAATTCCAACACCTGAAGGTTTAGAAATTGAAATGGACGAAGATGGTGGTGCCACTCTTGATTTTGATCCAAGAGAAGCTTTACCTGAAATAGAATTTTACTCTAACTTAGCAGAAGTTATTGATGATCGTGATTTGGATCAATTATCAGATGAACTAATGGGAGATTTTGAAAGTGATAAATCTTCTCGTAAAGAATGGGAAGATGCTTATATCAAAGGATTAGATCTTCTAGGTTTAAATTACAAAGAGAGAACAAACCCGTTCCGCGGAGCGAGTGCCGCTACTCACCCTCTTCTAGCTGAGAGTGCTACACAGTTCCAAGCGACAGCGTTTAAAGAGTTGTTACCCGCAAGCGGACCTGTGCGAACCATTATTATGGGAGACGAAAGTCCAGAGAAGTACGCAAGAGCCGGACGTGTTCAAGAGTTTATGAATTTTCAGTTAATGAATAAAATGGAAGATTATACTCCAGAGTATGATCAGATGTTATTTTATTTACCTTTAGCAGGATCGACCTTTAAAAAAGTTTACTACGATGAGTTAATGGACAGACCTGTTTCTAAGTTTGTTCCAGCAGAAGATTTAGTTGTTAACTATATGGCAACAGACCTAGATGGCTGCGAAAGAATTTGTCATGTCATTAACATGAGTTACAATGATTTTCGTAAAAAACAAGTTTCTGGTTTTTACAAAGATGTAGAAATACTTCCTCAAGAAGCAGAGGCAGATAGAGTCAAACAAAAGTATGACCAAATTGATGGCCAAAGACCTAGTTATGCGGATAAAGTTATAAAGCTTTATGAGTTCCATACTTCGATAGATTTAAAAAATTTCGAAGACCAAGATGAAACAGGAGAGATGACAGGAATAAAAAGCCCTTACATTGTAACTATAGAAGAGGGATCTAGTAGGGTCGTAGGTATTCGTAGAAATTTCGAAAAAGATGATCCGAAGAAAATGAAGAAACAATACTTTGTTCAATATAAGTTTTTACCTGGTTTAGGTTTTTATGGTTTTGGTTTAATTCACATGATTGGTGGTTTATCTAGAACAGCTACTGATATCTTACGACAGCTAATTGATGCCGGTACTTTATCCAATCTACCCGCAGGATTTAAAGCTCGAGGTATTCGTATGAGAGATGATGCTGATCCTTTACAACCTGGAGAGTTTAGAGATATTGATGCACCAAATGGTGATTTGAGAAACTCTTTTATGCCTCTTCCTTACAAGGAACCTTCTCAAACATTATACAGTCTTTTAGGTTTTGTCGTACAAGCCGGACAACGATTCGCTAGCATTGCAGATATGCAAGTGGGAGATGCTAATCAAAATGCTCCTGTCGGAACAACAATCGCTTTATTAGAACGTGGTTCCAAAATTATGTCAGCGATTCACAAACGTTGCTACTATTCTCAAAGAAAAGAATTTAAATTATTATACAAAGTTTTTGGTGATTATTTACCAGAAACATACCCTTATTCTGTAGAAGGTGCTGATAGAACTATTAAAGCAGAAGACTTTGATAGTAGTTTAGATGTACTACCTATAGCGGATCCTAACATTTTCTCCACAGCACAAAGAGTTACTTTAGCACAAACTGAACTACAGCTAGCACAAAGTGCCCCTGATTTACACAACATGAAAGAGGCATATCGCAGAATGTATGAAGCTTTAGGTGTAAAAGATGTGGATCAAATTTTACGAAAAGATACTCCAGTAGCTCCAAAAGATCCTGCTATGGAACATTCAGATTTACTCGATGGTAATTTGATGCGTGTTTATGAGGGACAAGATCATGACGCACATATTCAAAATCATTTAATTTTTGGAACTAATCAAATGATTTTAGGTAATCCTGCTATGGCTATGAAACTACAAAAACACATTTTAGAACATGTATCTTTAAAAGCAAAAGAACAAGTATCATTCTTAATTAGTGAAGGACAACTTCCTGAAGAAGATATGGATCAGGCTATTGCTAGATTAGAAGCTCAGTTCATGGGAGAATTAAAACAAACATCTCAACAACTTTCTGGAGGAGGACAACCCGATCCTGCAATACAATTAAAACAACAAGAATTACAACAAGATGCGCAAAAAGATCAAATGGATACCCAAAGAGATCAAGCAAGAATACAATTAGACGCTGAGAGATTAAAACAGAAGACAGCTATTGATCAAGCAAGAATACAAAAAGATTATGATATAGCAGATAAGAGGGCAGAAGTTCAGTATGATAAGATGACTACGCAATCATTTAATCAAAGAAATAAAAATGCCTAAACCACAGTATATTATGAGTATGATTGATAAAAAAACAGAAGCAAGAGTTCAAAAAATAATAGATGAAACAAGGGTTTTTATTCAAGATCAAGCAGAAAAAGGTGTTGATCTTGTTGAATTAGCTCAAGTAATGTTAAGTATGAGCCGTGAAGCAATGGTAGATGCCTATGGAGAGTATGTTGCAGATACTTACATAACTACTCAAATTAGTAGGTTGAAAACAGAAGAAAATAGTTTAACATTACACTAATGACTAAACGATTAACAAAAACTATTCCTCCTAAAAAAGGACCTAAGTCACAAGGCATGGATATTCCTTATGGAAAAATAGTGCCAGTAGGTTCTGTACCAGAAGACACAAAGAAAAAAAAGGGATATGGAATAGCCTCTAAAGGACTCAAATTCGAAGGAGTATTCTAATGCAAAAATGGATTAAGGACCTTTGGGATAAACACCCAAAGAAAAAATGGCTTGTAATCGGTGTAGTAATCGGTTGGGTAGCTGCTCAATACATCTAATCAATGTTATCTAAATTATTAGGCGGATCTTTAGTAGACACTGTCGGTAAAGTTATTGACAGTGTCCACACTTCAGAAGAAGAAAAAGGTCAAATTAAAATAAAGCTTCAACAATTAGAAAACGAAATTAATTCCAAACAAATGGATATTAACTTAGCTGACGCTAAGTCTACTGCTACAGGTATCGGTGGTATCATGCAGCGGTCGTGGCGCCCCCTCATCGGAATGAGTTGTGCCCTAGCTATATTGTGGGAGTACGTATTAAAACAATTTATCATGTTTATACTTGCAGCGTTTAGTGTAGAACACGATCCTTTACCTGCCCTAGACATGGCTGTTTTAATGCCCCTTGTGCTTTCCTTATTAGGAATGGCGGGCATACGCAGCTTCGATAAATTAAAAAAGACAAATTCAGATAAATGAAAGGCAAAAAATAATGACAATACTAGAAAACGAACTACCTGATAATCTGTTAGGTAGCACATCAACTATAAAATTCACTTTAGATGATAGTGGATATGTAAAAATTGAAAAAGACTTCACTACAGGTGGATGGGATGTAGATGTTACAGGAACAATTACTGACCCAGACGGAACAACTTGGCAAATGGAAGTAAAAACTTCTGCAGGTTCTGATCACAACAAATCAGGGGTAGCGACAGGACAATCAGAAGAATTTACACTAAAAACTAACTTTGATAAAACAACTGTAACGCTTAAACTTTGGGCTGAAAATGGTGCTGCTTCTGCAGGAGCAGTTGGGCACATAAGTTTAAAATATTAATTCAGATAAATAGTGGCTTTTTTTGATTACGAAGTAACTAAACTTATCAAGGATAAGATACAGGCTCTAGAAGAAGAAATAATCTCAATGAATATTACTTCTTTTGAAGAGTACAGATATTGTTTAGGTAAACTTCATGAAATGCAGAAGTTTCAAAGAGACTATAAAGAGATTATGGAAAGGATGAATAAAGATGAGTAGTTTAATACTGCCAGAAGGGCTTAAAAAAGTCGTTAATAAAAAAAAGAAAGAAGAGAATGAAAAACCTGCTATGGAAAGAGTTCCTCAGGCAACAGGTTGGAGAATGGTTATATTACCTTATAAAGGTGTAGAAAAAACAAAAGGTGGTTTGTTACTTACTGATAAAGCCATCGAGGAACAACAACTCACTACTAATGTGGGTTTAATTTTAAGTATGGGTTCTGATGCTTACGCTGATAAAAATAAATTTCCCAATGGACCTTGGTGTAAAAAAGGAGATTGGGTAGTGTTTGCTAAATATGCTGGCTCCAGAGTCAAAATTGAAGGCGGAGAAATACGTATTCTTAATGACGATGAAATATTAGCAAAGTTGAAAGATCCGAAAGATGTACTAACTATCTATTAAGGAGATAAAAATGACTGAAGAAAAAATGGTAGACCTTGACACTACTGGCGAGGGTCAAGAGGTTGAACTTCAAGAAGAAGAATCTACTAAAGAAGAAAAAGTCGAAGAAGAAAAAGTAGAGGCTTCCACTGAAGAACAACAAGAAGAAAAAACCAAAGAGGATGATTCCAAGGATGATTCCAAGGATGATGGTTTAGATAAATATTCTAAAAATGTTCAAAGAAGAATTAAAAAACTTTTGGACAGAGTAGAAAAAACTGAACAACGTGAACAAGAGGCTCTTCGTTTTGCAGAAACTGCAAAGAAAAAATACGAAGACTACGAAAATAAAATAAAGTCTCTTGATGAAAACTATCTTTCAGAGTATGAAACAAGAGTTCAGTCTCAGATAGAACAAGCTAAAAAGGCATATCAAGATGCCTTATATAATAATGATGTTAATGCTCAAGTTGAAGCTCAAAGGGCTTTAACTAGATTAGCAATTGAAGAAGAAAGAGCTATTGCTTCTAAATCTCAAAGGGAACAGTTATTAAAACAACAAGAAGGTTTAATGGCTGAAAAAAATAAACCAGAGCAGCCTTCTCAAAGACAACCTGATCCTAGAGCGGAACAATGGGCAGAAGAAAATAAGTGGTTTGGTCAAGATGAAGCAATGACTTTCACTGCTTTAGCTCATCATAAAAAGCTTTTAAAAGAGGGTTATGATCCCAAAAGCGACGATTATTATGAGGAAATTAATTCTTATATAAAAAATCAGTTTCCTAATAAATTTAATCAAAAAGAAGAAGAAGTGAAAGAAAAAGCTCCTCAAACAGTTGCTGGAACTTCACGGACATCAAAAACAAGCGGTTCTAAAAAAGTAAAGTTAACTCCTAGTCAAGTAGCAATTGCAAAAAAATTAGGTCTTACTCTTGAACAATACGCTAAATATGTATAGATTGGAGATAATATGGTAAATAAAACGTCAAGATCTAATGATACTAGAGAAAAAACAGCTCGTAAAAAAGGCTGGGTTAGACCTTCTTCATTAGACGCACCCCCAGCACCTGAAGGTTTTAAACACAGATGGATAAGGGAATCAGTCAGAGGATTTGATGATACAAAAAACATCATGGGAAAATTACGAGAAGGTTGGGAATTAGTCCGAG
>Ga0209535_1000202_pt1 | contig 40323 bp, 54 predicted proteins | sample LinPmetageLP28_FD_184041 | JGI IMG/M metagenome (GOLD analysis project Ga0209535, IMG submission 184041) | Marine viral communities from the Pacific Ocean - LP-28 (SPAdes) (version 2) | ecosystem: Environmental > Aquatic > Marine > Oceanic | place: Pacific Ocean | collected 2009-08-22
CAGGTTTCATTTCGTTAAATGCTTCTGTCATACTTTGTATTTTAGCAGTGCCGTCATCTACAGCAGTAAAGTCAAAATTCTTAGGGTCAAATGAACTTGCGTCAGGGTCTCCGCTTATGATGCTTTCCATGTCAGGCATTTCAGGCATATCAGGCAACATACCTTTAACATCACCTAGAATATCAAACTCGCCTTTTTTGTATGTCTTGAGTAGTTTTAATCTTTCTTCAATACCACGTCTTAATTGCGCCTGACCATCTTTCATGTCATCAGTGTTTATCTGGAAATCAAACGGAGCAATTTCATCCCTGCCAATTACGCCTGCTACTTTGTTGTATATTGCTATTAGCTTATTAACTTGTAGTGCAAACATTTTAAGAAGGTCGTTAATTGTATCTACTACAGATATTTTAAAGTTTATAAACGCTATTTTTAAACCATCAATAAAATTAGGTATTTTTACTTGCATGGTGTTCTGGAAAAACATTACCACGTTATCCCAATTCTTAGCTAAAAGAACAATTCCTGCTACTATCGCAGCTAGTCCTAATACAACATATGTGAATGGATTAGTTAGCAAAGCTACAGTGAACTTTAAGACGCTGCCTGTTGCTATTAGCAATGATTTACCTAATGCAAGAACAGCACCAGACAAAGCAGCCCATACAGCAGGTGCTGCATATATGGCTAAGACACTTCCTGCAATCACCATTGTCCTTTGAGAAGCGTTCATTACTTTCTCTAAAACGAAAAATGCTTTAGCAAGCACCATTCCTATAACGTGTGCTGCAGGTTTAGCTGCTGCTAAAATCCTAGACATATTCCTAGCAAAAGACACTAGAGCAGGTTTTAAACCACCTTCACCAATAGCTTTTGCAAAGAAGCCTACGTTATCTGACATATTAGAAAACGCACCTGTAACAGTGTTTGCCCTGTCACTGATAGCTGAGTCAAACTTAGCATCACCAATAGCAGCAACAAAACCCATCACGTTAGCACTGGTTTTCTTGAATGTTCTTTCTATCTTATCTGCGCCTTCACCATAAGACAGGGTAATCATGTCACCACTAGTCTTGCCCTGAAAGCCCATCATCTGTAGTTGTTCTATACTTGTAGTAGCAGCCCTTGTAACACCTTCTGCTATTCTTTGAATTGAGACATTGTTGGCAGCAGCAACTTTACCTAGTCCTTCCATCTCTCCTCTAGTAGCAGAGATGCCTTTACGCTTTAACTCAATAAATGCGCCTGTAACTTCTTCAATTTGGAATGTTGTGGTTGAAGTGAATTCTTCAATCATCTTCAAGGCTTTTGCTGTTTCTGCAGCGTTGCCTGTGTTAGCTTGTAGCGTGGCTTCTAAGTCCTCAAAACTCTTAACTGTCCTAACAACATCACCTGCTATCTTAGCAAGCCCTAGAACGGCAAATAGACCACCTAGCTTCTTAAATATTGCACCAGAAGCAACAGCCGTCTTATTTACTTTTCCTAGTTTGTTATCTAGGTCATTGAGACCTTTCCGTAACCCTTTGGTTTCAGCTTTAATCTCAACTATCAGTGAGTCTACTTTAGTTGCCATTAGTCAGGGTGTATCTCCATTAATTCCGCCATTTCATCTTTGCCCATTGGCTCATCTTTTTCTGTTACATTAAATTCCATAAAGCCTTCTATGGCACAATGTATTTCATTTACAGAACAATTCCAAAACTCTGATGGTTGCATACCTATCATGCCTAAACAGATTTGCATATATCTTCTGATAGGCAGGTAATCATTTAGAACTATTCCTTTTTTTTTCCTACTGCAGCTACCTCGTCTTTATCTTCAGCAGTTAATGATTGTGTTAATAATTCCGCAACAGCAGTAGCAGACGCGACAATACCTATGTCACCTACAATCTTTTTTACATCATCTGCTTGGATATTTTTTCCGCCACCTCTAAGGGCAGGGGTGAGGACACTGATTATGTCATTCATTTTGATGTCTGCTTCGGACATCTTTGTTGCGAGTTTAATAATACCGCAGCCTACGGCTTCTTCTATTTGAATGATTGCATCTACAGTCAATCGCGCTTTGTAAGACTTACTTCCTAGCTGTATCTCTACTGCTGACTTCATTGGATTCGCCATCTGGTTCACCTTTCTCCTTTGGACTTCCGATTGGAAGTTCTAATGTTATTGTTAATATTTCTCCTCTGCTATCCACCTCGCTAGATTTTACAGAATAGTTTTTACCATCTACGCTAATAGAAGATATTTTTTCACCTAACGCGTCAGCAGGGGATAACGATATCTCATCACCCCTTTGATACGCTGATAATTCTTTGCCACCACTTTTAACTATGCACTCTTTCCAAGCCATAATTATTACCTAGACAGTAGCGTAAGTGATTGCGCCAGAAGATTCTAATGAAACGCTGTACGTTACTTCGCCATTGTACTCACCTGCATACTCTAAACTCGCTACCATGAACGCGCCTGTGTATGTACCAAAGTTAGGAATGAGGACTTGAAAGTTCTTAAACGCGGTTGCGTTCATTGCTGCTCTCATTGTTTCTTCAGATGCTTCGTCTGTAAAGACTCCTGAACCTGAAACTGACATTGAGAACACACCGCCATCAGCTAAGAGCGTTCTGTTACCAGAACTATCTTTGTTTGTGATATCTACAGCTTCATCATTTAAGGTGATGCTAGTAGAACGCAATCCTGCTACAGTGACGTATGTACTGCCTGTGGTGTTGATTTTGAGCAGTAACGCTGCTCCCTTTTGTGCTGCCATAATTTACTCCTATGAAGTTCCTAGTATTATTGCACGAAATCGTATAACTCCATGTCTAGTCACCCCATCTGGGTCTCTAAGTATATCACCAAACTCAAACCTAAGGTTAATTAGGTTAAAGCCTGTAACACTTATATTACTATCATGCAACAAAGAATGTAATCTGTCCATTATATTCTTCGTTTGCATAGCCCCTTTATATTGTGACCAAATATGCAGGGTTAATGAAGTATCTGCTCCATGTAAATCTTTTGTTCCATACTCGTTTATAGTATCTTGCCCAATTTGTATATAAGGAAAAGCACTACCTTCAGGAACATCATCATATATTGACGCTCCTAACGTGTCCGTTAAGTTAGAATCATTGCTTAAAGTTGTATAAATAGCGGTTTGTAAGGCAAAACTACCTGTACTCATTCTATTACCCCTTCTTCTACAAAGATTTGCCTAATCTTCTTAGCATTTCTATCTAGTGCAGGCTGCATAAATGGTCTAGCATCCATGTCTTTTGTGCCAAACTCTAAGAATAAAGCGTAGTTATCTCCTTGATTTGTTGGTGCGTAAGCCATGATTTTGCCTACTACTGCATTGCTTTCTACCCCTACTGATGTAGATATGCCACTAACTAGAACCCCTGTATCTGTTGCAGGTGGTTGTCCTTTAGCGGATGCTGTGTGTGTTCTTCTAGGGTTGTACTTCTCGTAAGTCCTTCCTGCTCCACCTGACGCAATACTGGTCACTACTGTATCCCTAACAACATTTGTACTTCTGACCATTGCTGTTTTAATATTTAAGGCAGGGTTCTTCTTTAGCCTTTTCTCCATACGCTTTTTAAACGCGTCTAAATTTTTAAGTTTTGCACCACCACTCATGTCACACCTACCGCACCTTCAGTACAAGACAACAGATAGAATCTATCTCTTTCTTCTACGTTCAAGATACTCTTGATGCTAAACACTCTAGTGCCGTAAAGAATACGATACTTAGGGTCTATGTCTGCACGATATCGTATGAATACGTCATGTGTTGTTTGGTCTTGTATTTGGTCATGCTTGTAACGCTCTGTACCGCTTTTAGGAACGATATTAGCCCATATGGTTGCCAATGTAGTAAAGGTCTGAGAACGTCCACCGCCTGCGTCTGTTGTGTTTGCAGGTGATTGAAGTTTTACTTGATACCTCATTTTACCTATTGAGTTCATGGCTTACCCTGTAGCTAGGAATGTGGATGAACCTAAACCCTTATGAACAACATAAGGTGCATACATACTCTTAATCATTGGTGGCATTGGTGAAGCTGCTTCATACATATCACCTCTATGTTCATACAGAAATGCTATGTGTTGCAGCATACCCATTCTGACAGGCTCTGGCACTGCATATGAATTGGCATATCCTGCCACGAACACTACTTTAATAGCGTTAGCTACCCTAAGGGCAGTAGGGAAGGTTTCGCCCTGTCTAAGAACGATTCTGGAAGGCTCACGCACGTTATCTACATAGTACCTACTAGCTGCCATTGTTGTTTCATTGTCTGAGTCATCAAAGGTGCTAACAGATGTAACACTCTGTATAGGACACATTGGTAGATTGATGAAGTTTTTGTAGTAGTTTAGAAATGCTCCTGTTCTAACACCTTCCCATAAAGGGTCTGCTAGTTCATCATACCCATCTACATAAAACGTGTAGGTAGTAGTCATTAACGTCCTACCTAAATGTTCTTCTGCTATGCGCCTTGCAGTCTCTATAAAAGGTCTAACTATTCTCTCGTCAGTAGAATCGTCTACGCGTAAATACTCTTTTGCTTCCTGCAAAGAAATAGGTTCTTGGACTGGTTGTGTAGTTACTTGTAGACCTGACATTTAAAATACCTCTGCTATTACTTGTGAAGCAATAATCAAGACATAGATGCCAACAATCATTCCCTCTAAACGAGCGAACCTTTTACTGCCTGATTCCATGCGCTTTTCAATGTTTTCATATCGGATTGCACAAATTTGTTCGTGTGAATCCAAAGCCATTGCTAAGTCTTTAGGACTCGCTTGCTTCTTCGTCTGTGTCCTGCTCATCTTCAACTTCCTCTGCTGTTTCGGCTTCATCTGAAGTTTCAATAAGCGGTTTTAACGCTTCTAAATAATGCTGCTGCAATATTGAATTTTGTTCTAATTTAAACTCAGCGTTTACTTTAGTATTTTGAGATTCCTTAGAAAGAATTTCAATTTTTGTGTAAAGCACTTTTGCTTCGTCAGTAAAGTCATTTACCATGTAGGTAATATCTTCACCTGATTCTTGTTTCATAACGAGAGTTCTCTCATCTACTGCAACATTGTTTGTTGTTTCATTAGCGTCTGCCATATTATGCTCCTTTGGTTTAGTTGACATTTAACTTATATATCATATCAGATATTTCGTAAACTGGGGATTTCTGATTTTTTCTACCCCTCTAATGTTTCTATTCTAGCCTTTAAGTCATCAATAATAACCTGCTGTTCTTTGATTGCTTCTATAAGCAAAGGCACTAATTTTTCTTCTATGACTGTTAGATAGTTATTGCCTGATTCAGACGATACGTCTTTTGCTTGTAGTTTTTGTGGAATAGGTGGTTCAGCATTAGGTATGTAGTCTGGATTATCAATCTCTTTATACTCTATATCCCAAGGCGATAATCCTATTGCTTCAGGCACTACTGCTTGAACTTCTTGTGCTATGACTCCTACGTCTTTTTGACCTACATATTGTTCAGGTATAGGTAAAGAATCATCAGTTTTCCATGTAAACGTATTACCAGTTAATTGCTTAACTTTATCTACGGCATTGCTTATAGGCGTTATGTTGTCTTTGAGTCTCCTGTCTGAAGCATTATTGTAGTAAGTACCATTAATATTTAAGTTACCACCAGAGTCAGAAACCATCATTTGATATGCGCTACTTATAGGTAAATTAGTTCCTAGCGTGTTAGTGACTGATGATGACCAGTGATACCAATTTAACGTAGTAAACCCTACATATAGATTACTTGCTCCACCGCCACCATAACTTGTAGCCTGTTCTGTTCCACCACTTGTCTCACCAATGTTTGACCTAGCATTACAACCAATGTTTGCATCCCATGAACCATACCTCGTAGAAAGAGTCATGTAGGGTGATATAAAAGTTCCGTGTGCTTTTGCTCCTGCTCCCATAATCATGTCATAAACACCATCACTTAGATGCGATTGGTCTGCCATGACGTGTACATGGTCGGTTAATGTAAGTGTTCTTTTTCCTCCTGTAATAATTTTCGCAGAGTTGGTTTCAAAATCCATATAAGTATCTGCGTCATTTAAGTGTCCTACTCTGTCAGCCACATATACTTGACTTGCATATACAACATTGGACATCATGGTCAGGTTTGATGCTAATGTTACAGCACTAGAATCAATAGTTACTTTAGCACCACCGCCAATATGGAATTTGTAACTTTGGTTATTGCTGCTATCTACTAGTATTTGGAAGCCGTTAGAAACACCTGAAATAGCTGAAATAAGTGTATCTCCACCTGCTCCACTTGCTAAGACTGCTCTTATGTCTCCATCTGCTTGCAATGTTACTGAGCCTGCTTGACTGTCTGATGCGCCACCAACAATTAATGGTCCAAGTAGCTGCATCCTTTCGTCTGTATGTAGTATTAACGCATCACTACCTGCGCCATTGTAATTAATACGCAACGTGTCATCTGTATGTGTGTAGACATACCATTGTTGCGCTTGGTCATCTGTTGTTTGTAGACGTAATGCTTTGTTTGCAATTATTTCGCCTGCAAAGGTGGCATTACCTGCTACTGTTAAGTTACCACCACTTGTTACTGTTAAAGCATCAGTGCTGCCTACTTCATCTCTTAAATAAAAATTATCGTTAGAAAGACCTCTTAATCCCATATACCATTTAAGATTTCCTGCTGTTTTAAAATCTACAGTTGAACCTGCAGATGTTGATGCTCTATCTAAGGTTAGACCTGCAGAAGCTGCTGAATCAATAATTATGTTTCCTGTCATAGTTCCGCCTGCTAACGGAAGTTTTGCAGCAATAGAGTTAGTCACAGTAGTAGAGAAGTTGGCATCATCTCCCATAGCTGCAGCGAGTTCATTAAGCGTATCTAAGGCAGAAGGTGCAGAAGCAACTAGATTGGATACAGCAGTGCTTACAAACGCTGTGGTGGCTAGTCTGGTAGTGTTATTGCCTGCAGACTGCGTAGTAGTTGTAGGGTTTCCTGCAAGAGCGACATCATCAGCAACTTTATCACCAGTAACGGCATTATCCGCTATAGCAGCAGTTAATACGTTTGCATCTTTAATTACTCTACTGGTTATCTTTGTGTTTGCCATGCGTTATCCCTTGTTTTTATTCTACTAAATTTAAGTCTATGTGTGCTGTATAAGCGTCTTTAACAGAATCAGACCAAGAATCAGTGCAAAACTTTTTAACCTCATCAGTCTCATCAGATATGTCTGTGTCTTGCCACTTACCATCTACTTTTGTTTTTGGGTATATATGTCTATAGGATTTTTCATCAGCATTATAAACCTGCACCACTCCTAAACTTACTAGTTCTATCATGTGTAATACCCCTCAACAGTTAAAATTCCACCAAAAGTTGCAGCATTGTTAGATATTGTAACTCCATACGTTTGCGCTGATGGTACATAAACATAGATTTCTCCATTATTTATGTATGCTCCCATATTGATTGCAGGATGGTAGCCTAACCCTACTGCGGTATAAGAGGTACTGTTACTTGATTTATAGCCGTTTTGAATTGTTCCTGCACCAAAGCTGCCATAGTTTTGAGCAGCGTAATTGTGACCTGAATATCCTCCTACACTATATTTAAAGTTTGCTCCATTACTACCACCACTACCATACCCTACAAAAGAAACCTCATAACGTAATGTTCCTCCTGTTCCTGCTCCTATTAGGTCATTAATATCTAGCGAATGTCTAGTTACTGAACTACCAGTTGCGCTGATAGTTTTACTTAACTTAAAGTGATTAACACTGTCTGCGGTAACGACAGGTCTACCTTGAATATTTATTTTGGTAAAACCCTCTCCTACTTGTAAGTTACTTCCGTCTGCTGCTCCTTCCAATGCTCTATGTGTATTCCAATAGATACGTTGATTTGAGCCTGTAGTAAACCTTAATCCTCTGGCGTTGCCTTCAATCGCAAGAGCATATTGTTGCCCTCTGTCTTTAATGTTTACAGCACCACCGCCTGTAACTTCTAATGCAGCATGGTCGTATGGGTTGCTATTAAGGTTGCCACCAGACTCTGTGGCTAAGAAAATGTTTCCGTTATAAGTGCTAAATATACCTGCCCTAGTATCTGAGGAAGAAGTAGTGTCATCTCCTCTTTGTGAGAATCCAATACCGCAAGTATCTGTTGCAGCAAGACCTGAAGATGGTCTATGTATTCTCATTGTGATATCAGATGTTCCAGAAACATCTAAAGCGTATTGTGGGCTTGTTGATTTGCTGCCAATCCCAACTCTACCATCTGCATCTATAGCAACGTCAACCGCAGAACTAGAGGGCGCACCATGCCCCATCAAAAACTTATTTCCGCCTGCTGACCATGTGTCATCTGATGCAAGCATGAAGAATGTTGCACCGCCAGTGGTATTATTATCAAACCCTAAAACTGAACTGTATGAGGTAGACGTTCCACCTAATGTTAATTTAACATTACTCAAAGGAGTAACGCCCATGCCAATATCGCCATCACCATCAAAAATCATTACTGAGCGAGAATCTGTTACGTCATATATTTCTAAATTACCATTAACAGTTTGTCCGTCTACTAATCTCCAATTAGAAGTGGTAGCACCTGTTTTTTTAATTTCAAAACCAACTACACTATTTGCTGCTACTTCTGTTTTTACTATTGTTGTTCCAGAACTTTTTTCAACGTGCAAAAGTTCGTCAACAGTGCCACCAAACGCCTGACCTATTCCAACATTGCCACCTGAAAGGTAGGTAAATCCATCAGCATCAAGACAAATTACGTTTGTGCCTTCAGACTTCATGCGTATGTACGCCTTGTCTAAATTCGCACCTGACGAACCTCTATTGCCGATTAGCACAAGTTCATAGTCAGCAGAGTTGATTATTACATCTTCGCCATCTCCTGTGACATTTAGCGTGCCTGTCATAGTGCCACCTGCTAGTGGTAACTTAGCAGCTATAGAATTAGTCAGGGTTGTATTGATATTGGCATCATCATTGATTGCTGCAGCAATCTCATTCAAAGTATTTAGAGCAGCAGGGGCTGAATCTACGATATTAGCAACGGCTGTAGTAACAAAGGCAGTAGTGGCAACCCTAGTAGTATTATTACCTGCTGATTGTGTAGTAGTAGTTGGATTGCCTGCTAAAGCAACTCCATCTATTATCTGTTCACTACTTATCTTTGTATTGCTCATTTACTATTCCTCTACTTATAACCCTAAAGCATCTTGTGCATCTTGATAGGCTTTCTTAACGTCTGCAGTCCATACCGCATTACAAACAGCCTGCACTCTTGCTTCTTCGCTAGATATATCTGTATCACCCCAAGTATCGCCTGTTTTCTCGCTTGGTACTAAAACGTGTCTATGAAAAGTACGCGATAATTCAGTATAGCCTGATGATGGTGTTCCTTCTTTAATTACAGTAGCTGTTCTTATCTGCACTTGACCATCTTCAAGCGTTTCAATCTTGTCTGCTTTTTGTTCTTTTATTATCGCCATTTTTTTCTCCTTGTCCGTACCTAGAATCCACTAAGTATAATTGTTATGAATTTGTAAAATATGTTACTGACCCCGATATTTCTGTATTATTTTTAAAAGCACTATTACCTGATGCTTGACTTAAAGCTACATCTGATTCTTCTATCATTAAGTAAATAAAAGCGTTTACAGCATATTGCATACCAGTTAGCTTTTGGTCTTTATCTAAAGCGGTATTGCCACACATCAAAGTTGCTGTCTGATAATTTGGACCACCACTTCCATTATAAGGTAGCCCACTTATTCTGGTTGTGCCTGTTATAGTTCCTTCATTGCTAAGTAATATATGAAAAGTAGCAGTAACTACGTTCCCTATTTTTGTGTATTTACCTGATTGCGTTGTATATGCTGTGCTTGAAGTTCCACCAGACCCTGTTAATGCAGGTGTCCATGCGCCTTCTTCGTAGTCGTCTAAGAACTCATTAGCCATTCCTGAAGCGTGAGCATCAGCAGCAAAACTTATTCCGTTTCCATCACCAAGAACAATGTTTCCGTTTTCTATCGCAACATCATTAGCTTGACCACCACTACTATTAGAAGTTTCAAAGTAAACCTTAGAAGTTGCGCCTAAATTAGCAGGATATGAATTTGCTCTTATATGAACATTACCGCCAACCGCATAGATGTTTCCATAAGTATAAGCAGACCCCATAGCGATACCGCCATTATCAGGGAAGGTCATGTTGTATTTAGAGTTGCTTCCTTTAACTAATGTTTGGTTGTTTACTCTTATTTCTTTACTATCATGGTCAAATGCTAAAATGTCAGTAGCACCATCATTTTGAGTCAGTGTCAATAACTCGCCAGAAATAGCAAACACAAAATCTTTATTTGCATCACCTTCAAGACGTAGAGAAGGTTCAGTTGTTGATTTTGTTAAAGTTAATGTATCTCCACTACTGGCTGAAATTGCAACATTTCCATTAACAGTTAAATTATCATCAACAATCGCTGCGCCATTTAAGTAAGACGTGCCATTGTTGTAGAAGTCATAACTGGTATTGACTGAACCTACATATACTCCTGCACCTAGAATGTCACCGCCTGCAGTTAAATGATTTGACATTACAACTGCGCCAACCCTATCTACTGTTAGGTGCGTGGCAATTCCAGAACTTGTACTTGATGCTGTTCCTAGTTCTAATTTATAGCCTATACCATCATATCTAAACCCAACACCTGCTGCGTTGACCGCACTGTCTTGTAGTATTAATCCGCCATAGGTTCTATTTGCAGCATTAATAACGCTCCTAGATATTATGTTTTCATTGCCCCAATCAGAGGTTGATGAATTTAACCCTGTAGCCTGAATACCTAAACTGGTAATTGTTCCTGCAAAGGTAGCGTTACTTGAACTATCAATCGTTAAGCATAGGTCAGACGCATTTTTATAAAACTTATGATTTGCTGCATGATAGGACATTGTTTTGTATGCGTTGTCTGCTCTGTTGACAGACCATAAAAAACCACCTGCACTATCAGTTTGTGAGAACTGTAATACCTCGCCTAATGAAGAACTTGTAGGCACATTTCCACTTACAGTTATCGCACCACTTGATATATTTCCTGTAAATGTAGCGTTCTCGCTTGAATCAAATGACATAGCTACTGCATCTGCTGCAGAAGTTATACTAACGGCTGCTGCCATTATTTCATTAACGTCTGCTTTCTTGAGTGCGCTATCTGTAGCATCAAGAATCATCATCTTGTCACCTGAAACTGGGGTGACTTCTGTGAGTCCTGATATTACGTTTGCACTTAAATGTGCTGCGTCTATAGAGCCATCTACATACTGGTTACTGTCTACAGAGTTAGCTGCCATCTTAGCCACTGTGATATTGGCATCTTTGATGTGCGCTGTAGCAATAGTGTCATTTACTGGTACGTTAATGTCCGTCTGTGTAAAGGTCACTACCTCTAAGATTGCACCTGATGTTGGTGCTGTATCCATTGTTAAGGTTGTGCCACTGACTGAGTAATCTGATTTTTGCTGATAAACACCATCTAGGAATACTTGCGTGTTAGCTTCAGAAACTGGGGCTATGGTAAGGGTGAACTCCACACCTAAGTTACCACTGCTATTGCCATTACAAGTGAACTGGTCAGTATTCAGGTTATTACCAGATACTGCTGACCTTACTGAGTACACTACTATTCTTGTACCTGATGGTGGTGCTTCGTCTAAAGTAAGGGTTGTACCACTTGCTACAAAGTCATTAGGGTTTTGGAACACACCACCTACAAAGACAACTAAGTTATCTTCTGAGTTAGGCGTTTGACTAAGTGTATATGCTCTAGTTGAGTTATTAGGTGCAGTAAAGTTATCTGTAACAAACGTGTTAGCACCACCGCCACCAATCTCACCCCAAGCATCCGTATATCCTTCAAAACGTCCTAGTGAAGTGTTGTATCTAAATAGACCTGCTGCTGCTGTTGGTCTCTGTGCAGTAGTTCCTTTGGCTATTAGTATAGCGTCTGTTGCTGTACCGACATCAAGTGAGTAACTTGGGTTTGCGGTTCGCACACCTACTCGGTTGTTTGTAGTGTCTACTTTTAAGACATTAGTATTGATTGTTACATCACCAGTTACCGCTAAACTTGCTAATGTGCCTAAACTTGTTACGTTAGCTTGTGCTGCAGTCTGTAATGTACCTGTTAAAGCCCCTGAGAAGCCTGTAGCAGACAATAACCCACTAGAAGGATTGTATGTAAGTCCTGTGTCTGTTTCTGCTCCCTGTGCGCCTGTTGCTCCATCTACGAATACAGGGAAAACTGTTTCATTTGCGCTGTTGTTAGCCGTTACTGTGACAGTTGTGGCTACTGTGGCTGTAGCTGCTGTACCAGTTGTATCTTGGTTAAGTGTGGCTACAGTAAAGTCTAATGTGTTATCTGAATCGTCATACGCTACTGTAATTCCAGATTCAGTATTTGAACCTACCATGTCACCTACAGTATCGCTAATTAACTCGGCTATAGTCTTGCCGTCTACTGTTAGGGCATCTGTCTCTAGTGTTCCGTCTACATCTACATCACCGCTAACATCTAATGACACTGCTACCAGTTCGTTAAGAATTAGATTTGCAGCAGCATAACCTGTAGCACTTGTATTGACTGCAGTTGATGGAACAGTCTGTGTATCTGTAAATAACCTGAATGTATTATCTGTAGAAGCATCATAAAACAGACCTGCGTATTTTGTTGCGCTGCTCTCTACATATTTACCATAGAATCCAAAGTCTGTTGCATTTGCACTATTAGCATTTGCTAAACCAGTAAAGTTAGAGTCAGAAACAACAGAACCTGTAACTGTTTGCGTACCTGTAACTGTTAAGTTACCTGCAATCGTTACGTTATCTGGTAGACCTATAGTCAGTGTATCTGTTGCACTTACCGCTACATCTACTTCGTTAGCTGTTCCTGCTACTGTAAGAGTGTTTCCACCTGCTATTGTTTGACTTGTTGTGCCGTCTGTAAGAGTAAAGCTAGTAGATATGCTTGATGTGCTAACTGCTGTTATAAGACCTTTAGCGTTTACAGTAATTGCAGGTATTGCTGTTGCAGAACCAAACGAACCAACATTAGAGTTCACATTATCTAGGGCAACAGTAATTGTTGTATCTCCTAGATTGGTCATTGTTGCGTTTCCGTCAACATCACCATCAATCGTGATAGTTGGGTCTGCTACGTTAAAGTCTAGCGTTCCATCACCATCTTCATAAGTGACCGCTATGCCTGACTCTGTATTAGAGCCAACCATTGCACCTACGATATCTTGTATTCTTTCTGCTTTAAGGGTTACATCTCCACTGCTTACTGTGAAGTCTGTGCCGTCAAAGGTCGCTACCCCTGCATTTGTTTCTGTCGCTAGTTCTGCGCTATAAGTTATTGTACCGCTTGATTCTGCTACATTTATTCCTTCGCCTGCTGCGTAGGTAACTGTGCCACCTAAAGCGATTGCTGTAGTGTTAGAGCCGTCTGATACTGTTATTGTTGAGTTAGCTAGTTTTCCGTTAGCTATAGAGCCTGCTAACTGTGCGTTAGTAATAGTTCCGACTAGGCTGCTTGTTGGGTATGCTGTTGCATCACTTAGATTGAACGCAGGTGTTGTGTCTGAGCCACCTAGTGATAATGTTACACCGCCATAATTTACAGAGGAGTTAGAAAGTTTCGCGTTAGCTATGCTGCCTGCAAGTTGTGCATTTGTTATTGTGCCTACCAGTGAAGAAGTAGGGTAAGCAGTTGCGTCACTAAGATTAAAGGCAGGCGTTCCATCAGTTGCTCCTAAGGCTAACTCAACTCCACCATATGACACTGAACTGTTTGATAACTTAGCATTGACTATTGAGCCTGCTAATTGCGCGTTTGTTATTGTTCCTGTTAATGAGGATGTTGGATAATCTGTAGCGTCTGACAGGTTAAATGCAGGCGTAGTATCTGAAGCCCCAAGAGCCAAAGAAATGCCACCAAAGTTTACTGTAGAATTAGATAGTTTATTATTAGCAATACTGCCTGCTAACATTGTGTTGCTTACTGTTCCAGTATCACCTGTTCCTACTAAGTTACCTGTAGTAGTTGGCAGTGTGATAGTTACATTGCCACTAAATGCTGAGTGTGCAGGTGCTTCTAGCCTTGCATAGTGAGCGTTTGATGTTTCACAATAGAAATCTACGCGTGATTTTGTACCGCCATTTTTAAGACTTAAACTACCAACACTTAATGTTGAGCCGTTTGCGCCACCTACGTTGAATGGCTTATTAGAGGTTAGGAACGAACCAGAGTTATTCCATAATATAGTTGGTTTAGATGTTGACCCACCAAACTCCAATCCTGCGTTATTTGTAGCAGATAATGTAGTAACACCTTTAGCTAATCTAATAGTTGCATCTTCTACATCTAATGTTGCTGTATTTAGAGTTACTTGGTCTCCGTTTACAGTGAAATCTCCTGTAACAACTAAATCACCACCGATTGTTACATCATCTGGCAATCCAACTGTTACACCTGCTGTTTCACTACCAGAGCCAGTTACTGTTACCTCGTTTGCAGTTCCTGTGATTGTGGCAACATAATTACCTGTGCTTTGTGTTCCTAGTGTGACCGCATTGTTAGCAATCTTAGCGTTAGTTACAGCACCATTTTCTATCTCTGTAGTGCCTACACCACTTGCTGCTATATCTAATGTTACTGCTGCTGTTTCAGTGCCACTGTTAGCTACTGTTATTGCGCTGTTACCTGCATCAGCAATAGTTGCTACATAGTTGCCTGTTGTTTTAGCACCTAGCGTTACCGCGTTGTTAGCAATCTGGTCTGTATCAATCGCATCATCTGCAATGTTTAAAGTAACTGCAGCATTTTCAGAGCCTGAGTTGGCTACAGTGATATGTGTATTTCCTGCGTCAGCTATTGTAGCGACATAGTTACCAGTAGTGTCTGTAGCTAATGCTACTGAATTGGGTTGTATTGTGGCTGCGAAACTTACATTACCTAGATTAGTCACAGTACCGCTACCTGTAACATCTCCTGTTAAGGTAATACTGAAATCATTTACATCTACGTCAATATTGTTATCACCATCTGTATATACAACAGATATGCCATTCTCTGTATTTCCAGAGAACATTGCTCCTACTAAGTCTTGAATACGCTCTGGTACAATCGTTACTGCGCCTGAAGATACGGCAAAGTCTGTGCTATCAAATGATGCAACACCTTTGTTACTATCTGTAGCATCTTCTGCTGAAATTGTAATTGTGGCTGATTCTGCTCCACTGCCACTAACATCAATACCCTCTCCTGCTGCTACAGTTGCGATATAAGACCCTGTAGTGTCAGTTCCTAAGGCTACGCTATTCGCTACGATAGTAGCTGTTAAAGTGCCACTAGCTAAGTCTGTAAGTGTTATAGAACCAGATAAGTCACCTGCTAAAGTAATCGTAGGGTCTATTGTGTTAAATACTAGCTTGCCGTTAGTGTCATCATAGGTAACTGCAATACCTGCGTCAGTCTCACTGACCATTGCACCTATAATATCTTGGACTCTTTCTGTAACTAAAGTTACTGCACCAGACGATACTGAGAAGTCTGTAGAATCAAAACTGGCTATACCTTTATTTGAACTTGTAGCGTCCTCTGCACTAATCGTTATAGCAGCAGTTTCTGTACCACTATTCGCTACGTCTATGCCTTCTCCTGCAGCAACTGTTGCAATGTAGTTACCTACAGTATCTGTGCCTAAGGCAATAGAGTTGGCTTGTATTGTTGTGGATATAGTTACATCACCAAGATTAGTCATGGTAGCTGCACCTGCTACATCACCACTTAGAGTTATAACTGGGTCATTAACATTAAAATCTATGGTGTTATCTGAGTCTTGATAAACAACAGTTATACCGCTTTCGGTATTGCTGCTAATCATTGCTCCTACTGTATCGGATACAAACTCATCTAAGGCTTTGCCATCTACTGTGATAGCATCTGCTTCTAATACACCATCTACGTCTACGTTACCTGATACATCTAATGAGCCTGCATCAAGTTCGCCTGTTAAGGTAATATTTCTAAAGCCTGTTACGTCTTTGTTTGCATCTACTGCTACTACCTTAGAAGCTACTACTGTTCCCTGAAGTGTTCCATCTAGGTAGTTAATCTCTGTTGTACTAAGAGTTGCGCCATCTAATATCTCTAACTCTGCTTCCGTTATTGTTGCGCTGCCTATAACAAGGCTTGTTGCTGTTATTGCAGTACCTGTAATGGCAACTGGGGTATTTGCACCTATGATTGAGTTATCAATCGCAGTGCCTTGTATTGTTCCGCCATCTAAGTCAGGGTTGTTAATATCACCAGTATTTATAATAGGACTAGTGAGCGTTTTGTTTGTGAATGTTTGTGTGTCTGCTAGGGTTGCTACAGTGTTATCTATGTTGACAGTAATAGTGTTAGATGAACCAACAGTATCTATACCTGTGCCACCTGCAATCGTAAGCACTTCACTGTTTATAGTGACACTTTGAGAACCGCCTGTATCTCCTTGATAATTAACGGCTTGTGCAGCATTTTGGACATCTACATAGCTTTTAATTGATTGTTGAGTAGCAAGTTTGGTATTGCTATTAGACCCCATGTTATCTTCATCAAGAACACCTGTTACTACTGCTCCACCAGACGTAAAGCCTAAGTTATACAGTTTTGCTATAAGTGACTGTGACCTTGTAGATTGGCTATCTTCCCATCTTAGATTTGTGTGGTCATAAATTAGAAGTGAGCCTGCAGTTGACACTGTTGTAGCTACAACACTTCTGTTTAGAATTGTATTTGGACCTGCGACACCTTGTGTGCCTACTGTGGTTACAGATATGTCAGATGTGTTAGAAACTGTTATTTGATTTACTGTACTCATCTGCTTAAATTTCTCCTGACGCTGTAAGTACCCTCTAGTATTCTATATATGTTTCCTGCTGCATTGACTATCTCTAAGTCATAATGACCATCACCTGCTTGCATACTAGCAGTGTCGCTTGCAGAAATTGTTAGGGTAACTGTACCTGCAGTACCACCTAAGGCAATGCGGTTATTAGAAGTTGTTAGGGTGAGGAGTGTAGAGGTTGCTTCTGGATTTTCGCGTAAATCCATTTCAGCAGACGTGTAGCCTACCAAGTTAATTAAAGTATCTGAACTATCTTTAAGCGTCAGCGTTTGACCGAATGTCGCTCCCTGTTCTATTACAAAATGATGATACCCTGCACTCATATTTACATATTCCTATATTTTGCATGGTGTCTACCATAGTCAGCTTCTGCTTACTTTTATCATACCACCAATGAGTCTAGGATGCTTTTTTCTTAGTTGTCTTTTTGGTAGTTGTCTTTTTTGTTGTTTTTTTAGGTGCAACGCCACCCTCATAGGCTTCATTGATGTCAGGAGTGCTTTCATCATCAGCTATAAAGTGTCCTTTGTCTGTTCTTGCTCTAACAGGTTCTGTAGTTTCTATATCTGCTACTGAATCCATTTTAGTTTCTACAGCCCACATATTTTGAACAAAAGCGTCCATAAGTGATTGCTGCCATTCTTCTTTAACTTCTACTATTTCGTCCAAAACATAGAGTTTGCTTTCTGTGCCTAGTGCATTAGATGCCCCCACTTTTGGAACTACGATTTTATAATTAGCCATGTTTTACCTCGTTAAGAAGGGGGTGAGTTGCCCCACCCCTTTCAATTACATAATGTTAGACATTATGGACTACATTAACATTGTCGGCTGTATGTCTAGCAGAACCCTTAACAACTACACCACTAATAGGTGTGCCGTTTGAGTGCGTGCCAGTTTTAGCTAAAACAATCCTAACGTATCTCTTACCGCCTACATACCCAACTTGCCACTGACCACCTGCTGTATCAGGATTTCCGTCAGCAGTGCCGTCAAGTTTCAACCAAATACCGCCTGCAGCAATAGTGCCGTCAACGATATCTGCTTGAACGCAGTCTGTATAGGTTGAGTTATCATCAGAGTGTTCCAATGAAACCTCAAAGTATATTGATGATGATAAAGTATCACCTTCAGCACCTACACTCACAACAGCTAAAGCACTTTCAAAACCCTGAAGGTCTACGCCAGTACCATTTGCTCCTGCAGTCTTAACTGCGTTGATAAGAGAGTTTTCTATAACCAAATTATTTGATAAGTCTTTCATAATTTACTCCCTATTAAGTAGAACATTTTTGTTTAACGATAGCTTCCGCCTGCACCACTTGTGCGCCAACTCTACGTCTAGCAATGTATCTAACATTACCTGTAGTAGCTTGCGTGAATGGGTCGCGTAAAACCGCCATACTAACTCTGTCTACAATCATGTAAGCACGTTTGAAGTCACCAAACATCACAGGATAAGTATTACTACCCTCTGATGGCATATCAGTTGCTTCAATATACGGCATACCTAAGACTGCGTTAGTTGCTCCGCCTGTTAGCATCATTCCTGCTTGGAATACATACTGACCTGCTGTGTCTTTCAGCTTACGAATTGCTGATAAGGTTGTTCTGTTAAAAACAAACGTACCATTCTTCGCGTACTCAGACTTAATCCCATGCACAAGTGCAATAAGACCATCAGCAGTTAAAGCAGAAGCGTTACCTGATACGACTTCACCAACAGAACTGTTGGACATAAAGCCTTCTGGTTTGCCTACACCATCTCCACTAACAAAAGCAGTACCTTCAGCTTTTGCAAATTGCTCTGCAAATTCTGATTGCATTTCTGCTTCTAAGTCAAACACTGTATCTTCCAAGTCTTGCTCAGAAATATCCACCATAGCGTAATGCTCGTGTGCAGGGATTTCTTCAAGTCCAACTTGCCAACCAGTAGTCTCTGCTCTTGTTCCGCTTTCAGCGACCCATTGTGCAGCAAATTGACCAGTTCTTTTTGGTACTTGAATTGAACGCTGACCTGTAGAACGGAGTCTAGCGATACCACGAATAGGTGAGATTTCTGTTACTGTTTTAAGTAACTCTCTCACATACTCAGGGGGTGCTAAGTATCCGCCTGTGCTGTCATTGCTAACAGTCAGTGCCTTCTTCTCTACGTCAGTAAGACCTTCACGACCTTTTCTGCAATAGAGTTCAAATGCTTGACAATAATCGTCAACCTGTTTGGAGTCATAACCAGAGTTAGGTCTTGATAAGACTGTCTCTAATTGTGCTACCTTTTCGGCTGCTTTTTCTTGCCTAGCTTTAGCTTGTGCGATTTCACTATTGATGTCCTCTAAAGAATCAAGTTTGCTTTCAATACTTGACATTTTTTCGTTCAACAAAGCGTCCTCACCAAGCCCTTTTTCTAGTCTGTCTAATTTTTCGTCATTCGCTTTTTTGAATTCTTCAAACGCGTGACCAAACTCAGACATGACCTTTTTTACATCTTCAGACATATATTTCTCCTATTTAGATGTTTTAAGGGTTAAAGTTAAGTTCTTTATGGCTTCTACCAATTCAACACTGGGGGTTAATTCTTCTAGCATCTCGCTATTCGCCTTTTCCTCAAATGTTTGGTAAACAGCTTTTGCTGCCACCTTTGCTTCTGAACGAGAAAGTGTGAAAGCATCTCGCATCCCATTTTCCCATTCCCTGATAGTAATTTCGTCAGCCTTAACACTACGAACCAACGCTTGTGGATTCATAGGGAAAGTAACTAGCGATATCTCTAGCAGGTCTACCTCACCAATAGTGCGTTTTTGTGAACGCTTATCGTATGAAATTTCGTCAGGGTTCGCTCTAAAGCCAATAGACATTGCATCTAAAGCACCCATTTTTAATAATTCGTAAGCATCACGTCCTGCAGCAGTTTTAAGTGCAAGCCGTCCTTTTACATATAATCCATGTGAATCTTCTTTGAGTTCATCAAATACACCGATAGGCATATCTGACTTATGCTGATATAAAAGTTTGATACCTTTGTTGGTTCTTTCTTTTATACTCTTGGTAAATGCGCCTGTCTTGATGACATCATTACCTAAATCTGTGTTTTCAAATACGGAAGCGTAGCCTTCAAATGTTCCGTAATCTTCTGAGGATTCTTCATCTTCAGTCATTTTGATTTCAGACTTAACCTCTATGTATTCTTCAGATACACTTGGTTGTTCTTCTTCAATCAATACAGTTTCTTTCTGTTGAGTTTCCTCATCTGATACTATATCCTTTGCTTCATTCTGTATAGAATCCTCATTAGAGGTGTACTCACTGGTACGACAGCTTAATATATTCTCAGCATTAGTATAATTACTGTTCATAAAGCTATCCTCGTTATAACTATATATAGTAGTTCATTATTTATCATATCACAATATCTCTAGCATCTGCATAGATTATGACGCAGCGACAGTTGACGTTATTTTTCGCTCCGCCTGCAGGGTCTCCTGCGTGTTCCATTTCTACTCCGCCAACTATAAATTTTTCATCCATATCTACAATCTGACCATTTGCTTCATTATGTGCTGACCTAGTTCTGTGGTCACTTGTAGCAGTCCAACGCTTTTTCATGTTGAGACCTAAGTTTTCTTTAAGCACTCCATGATATTGATGGTGTGCGAAACTTGCAGCGTTATGTGTTTCTGTTCTTGCTATTAATGCTGCTCTACTTCTACCGATTGGTAATACCTTGTCACTTATGTTTTTTGCTATTACTGTTAATGACAATCCTTCTGCTCTGCCATCTGTTATTATTTTTGCAATCCTGTTTGCTAATTTACTTGATATTCCAGAAAGGAATAAAAGTCTACCCTTATTATAAATATCTATAAGCCTTTCAATGTCATAGTTCCTGCCAAATATTATAGCTTCTTCTGTTTTGTTCATATTGGCGTAGGTTTCTTCGTTGTTTCTAAAGACTGTTTTGAATATCTTTTTGTAGTGCATATACATAATTGGCAAAAGTGCTTCATCAAAATCTCTGGCAGTTTGCGCTTCTTCAAACACACCATACTCTTTGTAAAGGAAGGTTTTGGAATTGATGACTTTGCTTATTGACCTATGAACGCTGCCATAGATTGACTTTTCTAGGTTGTTTCTGAGTACGCGCTGCTGACGTATTTCCTGTCTGACACTGATTTTTCCACGCCTAAAAGAACGTATTTGTTTTTTTTCCTTAGGTTGGACTACTTTCAAATGCACTGTTTTCCTCATTTTTAGGGGTTACTAGGGTATCAACTACACCCTTTAAGTCTCTTAGAACGCATCCTGTGGCTTCTATTTTTTAACTTTTCGTCAAAAACCGCCATATTCTACGTTTTACGCAATGTTTTAATTTTATGACCTACTGTGACATCCGTAGCTTCACCACCCCTGTACAGAGTTATTAAAGCAACTGGGTCATCTTCTGTGGCGTTAAGTGTGATGTCAGTATCTGGCACTTGCACCTTACCACTTGAGACAATACGTTTTATCTTTCCTCTAGCCCTTCCACCAGAACTATCCCAACTAACCATATCCCCAACTTTGACGCTGCCTACTTCTGCTTTCTTATCTTTAGGTTTCTTAGGCTTGCCATATCCACTAACTTCTCTACCTGTCCTTTGTGTATATTCTTCATGGGTCTTGCATGGCATATAAACTATGTTGCCATCTTCATCATGTGAATGTGAGCCAACGCACCCAATATCTTTTGCCCTAGCATTTGCTTCTGCAGCAGTTGAGAATACGTCTTTTCTAATTTCTTCTTTGCTCTCGTTTTCTAATTGATTGCGCTTCTTTGTTGACCATGAGTACCCTGCGTCACCGCCCCACAAAGCCCAAGCTATCCTGCCATTACTAGGGTAGCCTTTCTCACCTTGCTTAAATCCTTCACCCTGCTTGTCTACTTCATGCCTGCTAAAGAAGCTGTACATTCTTTTAACTGTGTCAGGTGATAGGTTTTCTCTTTTGATTAACTGGCTTGCTCTTGTGCTGCCTATGTTTGTTCCGCCCCTACCAAACTCTTTGCGCCAATCTAAACCTTTTTGGGCTTCTGCTGCCATGCCTGATGTTGGTTTTAGGTCTACGTCAGATATAGCTTTGAATTCTTCTTCATCATCCTCATAAGGGTTTTCATTATCTAGGTCATCTTCATAGTCACCTATATCTTCTTCGTTATCTGGTTGTTCTGGTTGTACAGGTGCTTCTGCTCCTAGTGGGAATAGGTTTGCAGGAATGTAGATTTCATCACCACCATCTATAGGACTAAGCCCAAGTTGCTCTCTGGCTTCGTTTCTTGTCATTATGCCTTCACGAACTGCAGATGTTACGTTCTCATAGATTCTTTTAGTACGTTCTGACAATGCAGGGATATTGTCGTAATCAAAACAAAACTCTAAGCGTTCATCATACATAGGCACTAACCATTCATTAAGGTCAGACTCTATTAATTTAAGATGCGGTATTATGGTTTCTTCATATAGAGACAACCTTGCTTCAGCCACATTTGCGTAAGTTTGGGCATCTGGCACTCCGACTAATTGGGATGGAACACCAAAACATAAAGCGATATCTGTAGCACTCATATGTTTTAGATTAATGAAATCCATGTCCTTAGGACTTAGCCCCATTTCTTTCCAATCAAAATCACCTTCTAGCAACATAGGTCTACCTGCGTTGCCTGCACCTTGAAATCTGTTGTTTAAGTCTGTCAGTAATTGTGACCTTTGGCTTTCGGATAGGTTGACTGCATAGCCTGCTTCATCTTTGGGCTTAAAGATAACTGCACCGCTAGGTCTTGCGCCATTGTTTAATAGATTGATGTTGTGCTTGCTGCTTAGATTATGTTGGTCTATCTCTACGGCTGCAGCAGACAATGGTGAACATCCATAGAAGTCATCTAGTGGATTCCATAGCTTAATGTGTTTAACATCACTGTAGCCTGTTTTTGGGTCTACCTGATATCTGGCTTGTACTTTGCCATTGATTACATATTCGTATGCTTCTGGTATATAACTGCTGCCACCTTTGACAACCATTCTATCTGGTCTTAGTAGGTGTAGTTCTTTTGGCTTTCCGTCTGTGCCACCGCTTTTTAGAATATAGACATTGCCACTAAGCAATAGATAACCAAACATGGCTGCAAAGAATTCATTATTGGACTGTTGTGGATTGGGTCTATCAAGAAGGTCTGCTAATGGATGATATTCTAATACTTCATCTTGGTTTTTAAGCATATAGGAAACACTGCTGCCACCTTTTGCAATTTCATTAACGCAGCGATACACAATAGCATTTTTGAGATAACCTTCATTAGCTAGGTCTTGATACTTGTATTGTTTAGATTCGCCTGTACCAACCCCAAAATAACCAACCATGTTAGATTGTTTGTTATCTATACTGAGCGTTGAACCACCAAAAATGTTTTTTATGTTATCCAGTAATGCCATTAGCTAATTCTCCAATTTACCTCTCCTGATGATTTACTCAATTCAGATAACCCCCAAACAAGAGCATCCAACCTATCAGGGCTAGGATTAGTTTGACCTATATAGGTACACATTTGCGTTTCTAATTCTTCAAAAACGCCCACATGATGAACTCGCCTTTGCTCATATAACGCAGCTACAGGTTCGGCTCTCACCATCTTACCTCTGCTTGCGCGTACTGACCTGTATGGAACATTGTTGTCTATGTTTCTTAGCAATCGCTCCACTAGGTCTCCACCATTATTTACCTCTGCTACAATTCTATCGGCTTCCCATTCATAATAAGCCCTTATAGCTATCTTACCCCATTTGTCAGCAGAATACTTGCCAGACAAATCTTCTAAGACGTAATATTCGTTGTTACTATCTTTCCCACATACCACTATACCAGTTTCGTCTGAATTGTCATTTGCAGTAACTGCAGGGTCAATGGCAATAATTATATTCGTTAAGTCTCTTTCTTCTTCTTTGTAACGCGTTTCTTCAATCATTTTCTGCGTCCATAACGCACCTTCTATATCATCTAATATCTCAGCATACAGTTCTTGTCTACCTAAAGCTGTTCCCTCATATCTGGACTTCATCATTTCCAGTGCTGATTCAGCTAGGTTAGCTTCGTTTTCAAAGGTACTACCAGATGTTACTACTACATCATCCCTAACAACTAAGTCTTTTAATAGTTTTGTTGGTTTTGGGGTTGTTGTTATCAAACACTTTGGACTATCACCAAGACGCAAACCAAACATTAACTGGTCAAATGCTTCTGGATACTCCCATGCACATAGTTCGTCACACCACGCTCTATGGAACTGACTACCTCTTAATCTTTCAGGATTGTGCGCTGCATACCCTACAATCTTAGAGCCGTTTACTAATCTTATCTCGCATATACTGGACGCATATCCGTTTGTACCAAAGGTCTTGTCATAGCAATCATCTGGAATAATTGCAGTCAATCCACTGTTACCTTGAAAGCAGACGCGCCTTAAATCACCAAAAGTTGGGGCTACTACTGCGTTTATTGTATTGGGGTTTCTTAAAGCATAGAGGGCAATGTCTTGTGCGCCTGTTCTAGTTTTACCCCAACCGCGACCTGCCAGAATAAGCCAGATGAAGAATTCTTCCTCAGGTGGTAATTGTTTTGCCCTAGCGGTTTTAATCCACCTAGTGTACAGGTTTACTGTTGCTTTCTCGCTTCTGTCCTGCAACCTCGTCAAGCAATTCCATAGCTTCTCGGAAGGCATCTGTGTCATTGATTTTTGCATTTAAACTCATATTTTCTGTAGCTTCGCCTAACGCTAACTTAGCTACACGTTGAACCTTGTAGGTAGCTTCCGCCAAAGTGTTAAGCAAATTGGGGGTAAACTTATCGTCTGCCTGTGCGTGTTTTATGGTTTGCCCTATCTGACCTAATAGTGCTTTTGAGATATTCAACGTGGTCATATCAAACTTTTTACTTTCTGAAACTAACTCTCTTTTGCGGTTATCGTCCAATTCAGATAAGTATTCATTCTGGAATTGTTCTTGCTGCATCTTCCAATTTTCGTTCTTGGCATATCTGTAGAGAGTAGATTTCCCAATCTTATGAGTAGTGGCTAGGGCATCAAGAGTGTATAACGTCCTTGAACCCTGTTCTAATTCATCACCTTGCACAAAAAGATTCCTTATTTTTTCTTTAAGTGTAGGTGTCAGTTTTACAGTTTTTTTGCTCATTATTTCTCAAATTTTCCCATGCAATCACAATCATAGGCTAGTTTTTTTAGTAACTCAAGAGCAAATGAGAATTAGAGAGAGTAGCTTACTGTGTTATTTCATAGTCTTTAGATACCATCCCTACTGATTTTGCACCTCTGAAATGAGCCTTAACAAATGTATTCCTACCATTAGGTAATCTTCTTATGTGTTTCCTTACACTATGGAACGCAGTACCTGATGACCTACTTCCTGAGTTACTTCCTTCACTGTCATTGTTGCCATACATATCTAGCTTCAATGTCTTATGCTCGTAGGATGGTTTGCTGCGTAGGATAGTGTGCGATAGTTTCTTTACTCTACCATGCGCTACAGTTGTATTTGCTCTACCTCTGACATCTTTTGATTGTGTTATCTCAGGATAGTTCAACATAATGTTTAGAGTAATGAACGTACTAGATAATATCTTAGTCCATTCTTCTAGTGACCTGTTGGTGTACATACCATCTGCATCAGGGTCTGTGATTATGTATTCTTGGAAGTGTCCTTTAATCCAATATGTGTAATCTTCTGCAGTAAGTGTTTTACCTTTTTTGCCTAATGTTTCTATAAACGCTTCACCTCTATGGAATGTAAAAGCATATTGAGAATAGTCATGCGTAAACATTTGCTCTGTTTTCACAAATGGAATCATACTCATAAAGTAGATAGGTTCATCTGAGTCTTGCGTGTTCTCAGGACTCTCATGTATAAGAACATTCATTAGCAATACTGGTGTATCAATCTGCAGAAATATCTTTTTGTAAGGTGCAAATATTGGCATAGCAGGAATAATTTTTTCTATCTCGTCTACGCGTAATTCGTTTTCTTCATCCCTTTGGTCAATATAGAATTTAGCTGCTTGTTGTATCTCCACGCTCATTGCCTTGAAGTAGGCTTGCCTAACATTCTCAGGTATTGGTTCTACCCTTGTGCTGAAATGCTCTGGCATCCCTACCTTTTCATTCAAGAAGTGAGGGTCTTGATACATATGTATAAGTTTCTGTAGGACTAGATTATTCATTTTCGTCCTTGCTTGCTTGATGCGCCTGTTGCTGCAGTAGCAATTCATTCTCTGCTGCTAAACGTAATTTGCCATTAGGGTATTTGATTGCGTTCTTGAGTTCATGCCAATCATCAGCGTCCATTCTTTTTGCCAATGCAAGTAGGCTCTCTTTGTCATCAAATTTATATTTAGGTTCTAGTCTGTCTCTGACTACCTTTAGGTGTCTTAAATGTTTAGTCATTACACACCCCCAAATTTACTACAGTAGTTGTGTGAACCTCACCTGCGTCATACCACACCCAAATATCCTCTCTGTGCGTTAGCCATGTATCGCCAAAAAGGTTGTGCAGCTTCTCGTTAGCTTTGTCGTATCCATAGAGCCTAACGAACTCTGAGTAGTTATGTCTCAAGCTACTTACTATCAAACTATCTATCAATTCATTCATTTTTATATCCTCTGGTTTATCAAGTTATTTAGACACCTTAAACTATAATGATTATTATAGCAACCCCCTCTAGTTAAAAAGATGTTCCATGTGGAACAAAATTAATTTGAAAATAAATGAAAATAATTGATATTAGGGGTTGCAATAACAACTACTATACCCCATAATAGATACATAAATTGATAACAACGGAGTTAAACATAAAATGAAAACTGACCTAAACAACCTAAGAAGATACGGAGTTGAACTAGAATTTGTAAGCAACCATGACAGATATGAGATGGCACGTCTGATTGAGCAAGCTACAGGACAACGCATTACAGTAGCAGGCTACTCAGATAAGTCTAACAAGTGGAGACTTAAATCTGACAGTTCTGTAAGTGGTCGTGGAATGTACGGCATGGAATTAGTTACACCTATTCTTAAAGGTGAAGCTGACATGGATTTACTAAAAAGAATCGTTGCGGTTTGTGACGAACATGGCAACGTAAATAAAAGTTGTGGGATGCACGTTCACGTTGACATCACTAATGCTTCTGCAACTCCTCTTAAAAAACTTATGAAGTTCTTTGCTAAATACGAAAATGCGATTGGTGGAGTTCTTTCTGAAAGCAGACGTGGTTCTAATAACGGATACTGCAGAAATCATTTCTCAGGTTCAGAAAGCCTAGTGCAAGTTTTTGGTAACTTGAATGGTAAAGATGAACGTCACTTGATTGGTCACAGATACTTTTCTCAGCGTGGTAAGTGGAACTTCCAAAACTACTGGAGACATGGTTCTGTTGAGAACAGAAGTCATCAAGGTACTTTGAATGTTGCCAAAGTAGAAAATTGGGTAAGACTTACTCAAGCAATCGTAGCCTGCGCTTTTGAAAGCAGAGGTCAGGTTGCTCATGCTACTGACACAACTAGCACTTACACTACTAAGGATATGCTTGATGACCTTAGAGGTAAAAAATACATAACACTTCCTGTAAAGAAATTTTACATGAACAGATTTAAGGAGTTGAACAATGCGATATGTAGATAATACAAACTGCGTTTATAACGCAAACAATAAGACCGACTTGGCAGAAGAACTATACAAGTCAAGTTGGTCTAGGGTACACGCGACTAGCAAAGAAGATTGGTATGCTAGTTGCGCTAATAGAATACATGAGCAGTATGGTTACAGTGTTAGATACTATGACCCTATCGCTTTTGTAGATGACTTGATTGCAAATAACTTGATTATGGAGATACATTAATATGAAACTTTACTTCGCCTATGGCGCAAACCTAAATATAAATAACATGAGCCATAGATGCCCTAAGGCTAAACTGGTCGGCAATTTGGACTTACCTGATTGGCGGTTAGTATTCAAAGGTGTAGCTGATATAGAAGTTGCGCCACACAATAAAGTTAATGGGGTGCTTTGGTATATCACTGAGGACTGTGAGAGAAGCCTAGATATCTTTGAAGGATTCCCTAGACTTTACAGAAAAGAAACCTTTGTTGTTAAGATGCAAGATGGAACTGTAGAAGATGTTATGTTCTACAAAATGAATAGAGAAGGATATGCTTTACCAAGTGAAGGATACTTCAATACTATCAAGAGTGGCTACATACAGAATAAGCTGCCTGTAGATAATCTTTACAACGTCCTGTCAGAACTATAAGGATGTTTCCATTAGCCATACTCCCTCATGGTTAGTTTCTTTTATTAGGTTGAACCCTCGCTTTGCGTAATGGTCAGGATGCAAGGTGAGGACTTCAACTTTTTTATAGTCCAATGATTGAGCAACCTTCGTTCTGCAATCATTTATAAAGCTAAACATTCCTGTACCCCTAGATTGGGGCAACAACCACACACTTTTAAACCTGCATTTGTCTTTACCTAGATACACACCACAACACCCCAAAAGTTCATTTTCATGGCGCACATGAAACCAAAGTGTATTGTTTGTGTTGCTTATACTTACTCTGTCTTTTTTGGCTAGATTACGAAATGGTCTAACTGCTGCATATTGGACTTGTACAAATTCTTTAGTACCTTCTTTGTAATGAATGTTTTTATTCATCCTCTACCTCTACTGGATACCATGCTTTACTGTACTTATACTTCTTGATGTTTCGCATCTTGAATACACCATCTTGATACAACACATCTATTTCTGCTTTAGGTGCGCCTATCTGCTTTGCTATGCGTTCTACTTCCCATCCATGCTCATCTATTAGCTGCTTAACCATTTGCGACATACGGACGGCTATGTGGCTTCCTTTGGCTCTATTCATACGCACTGTAATAATCATTGCTTCATCACGCGGTAAGTCAAAGATTACACATGGCACTTTACCCTTATACTTTTTCAGTAGTGGCTTACTCTGCCTACTAAGCATAACCCTGTGGAATCCATCAATAATGACTCCTGCCATATCAATAATTACTGGCTGCACCCATCCTATCTCTATGATGTTTTTCTCTAATGCTTTTAATTCTGGGGTGTAGACAATATTGGGGTTATAGTCATTTGCTTCTAACTCATGTGCATCAATCCACTCTATATTGTTTATTGGGTCATTCATTATCTGACCTTCCATGAAATAACGGCTGTATGTTTCGTTTATATATCCCTGTAGAAAAGTAAGTCAGTAAGTGGTGTATAGGATATGCGTTAGGGTCATTCCTATGTGCAGCCACTACCTTTGGAAACATCTTATATGCTTCGTGTTTTTGTTTTGGGTCTGTAATAAAATCTTTAATGTATTGCAGAACGCTTTGTAAATCCTTGCTGTATTTTTTCTTGATACCCTGTTTATCAAAATCTTTGTAATAACGCTCTTGTACTATCATATCTGGAAATATGTCAATTACTTGTTCGTATAACATTGGGTCTAGTGTTTTGAGTTTGTGGAATCTTTTTGCGTTTTCTGCGTGTATTGGGGTTGCGACTCTAAGTTGTTCTTCGTTCCACATTTGCCAATCATAGATATTGCAGTATTTAATTTTGTTATCGTAGAAGTATTTAAACACGTCATTTTCCTGCCAATCAAATATAGGTTTGCATAACCTAACATTTGGAACATTGGACTTTGGTGCATTTATATAGTTCTCGTTTACTTTGGACATACACGCACCATACCTTGTTATTGACTCTGCTGCTCTGATTCCATTTATGAAAGCTATTTTGCCAGTGTAAAAAGATGCAGTGTAATCATCCATTGTGTTTTGGCTGTATATTTTGGGGTCATCATCTTTTGTTTTGATTGCGTGTTCTGGTATTGGTCTTATATGTTTTCTAGTTTTATCCCATTGGACATAGGTGTCCGTTTTTCCTAAGACATACTTTTGCGAGTATAAAGGCACTGCAAAATACTTCATATCAACCCAATCTAGTTTGCGATATTTATTTACAAACTCAATTACTACATCATTGATAAGTTCTTCATCTCTAAAAACTACGTTGATTGGGGCTGTAATCTTTCTGCTGTCAGCAACTTCTTTTACTAAGTGCAGCACTGCAAGACTATCTTTGCCACCACTAAACATTACGACAACAGTATCAAAGACATCATAGATATGATTAATTCTCTTGATTGCTTCGTCATAAACATTGGTGTCAATAAATTGACGCTCTTTCCGCCTAGTTCTTATTACAGGTTTAACCATGCAAACCCCCATTTTTAGGGGATGCTAGGGTATAGGGAGAGGTGCTTTCGTCTACTGGGGGGCTTCTGAGGGCTTCGTTTTTTTGATAAATCGCCATAATCTTAGCTTTTTAGCCATTCTGCTATATGTTGCGTGATTCTGCTTGCGTGCGTTGGATAGACTTCATCATCAGGATATCGTCCTTTTAGAGCAGCTAAAAATTGATGCCATTGTTGTTGCTGTAGTTCAGTATCAAATATCATTACATATTGGATTATAGAATTAGCAAACTTTTCGCCTTCTTCTTCTGGCACATATGTATCATCTGATAAATCAAACTCTGACAGGTCTTGTGCAAGTAAATCGTCAAACAGCTTTTGGAAATCCTCGTCCAATTTACTAGGCTCTAATTCCTCTATTAACTTTTCTACATCCCATTTAGTTAATTCATTTAGCTTGTTATCTAACAATCGTAATCTTTTAACCTGTTCATCATCTAAATTCTTAGCAATAAATACTGGCAACTGCTTTAGCCCAATTTGCTCTGCTGCAGCAAGCCTAGTGTGACCTGCAATAATTTCGTAGTTTTTGTCTACAACTATGACTGAACTAAACTGGTTCTGTTCTATAGATTTTATAACTTTGTCTATGGCAGCTTGATTGGTTTGTCTCGGATTGTTTGCATATGGCTTTAGCAGCTTTATGTCCAATACCTCAATATCATAATCTTGTTCTTGTATTTTTTGATTCATCAGATACTCCTAATCATCTGTAGTCCAATGAGGTGGTATATCATCCCATCCGCTATCTTCAACGGCTTCCTCAAAGACTCTCTTGTTAAAATTATAATTAAACTTAGCTTCGCCAATACTACCATATAGACCTTGCTCTCTAATCTTTCTCGTTATCACCTGTATAGAGTTATCGTCAAAATCTCTATGAACTGTCAATATTGCGTCACTCTGATTACTCCAATGTGATGCGCCAGAAATGTCATACGCAGTTGGTGGCATATATGAGCCGTCATTGTTCTTTGGTAGCTTAGTAGGGTGAGCAACTATAAATATTGTTACGTCATGTACGCGTGCAAATCTTTTACACTTACTAATGAAGTCTCTGATATGTTCATCTTCTCTAGCATTACCTTTTCGCACTGCTGAGACCTCATTGTAAGGGTCAATGACAATCGCATCACATCCGTACTTGAGTACACTTCCTTTTGCTATCGCTAGTATTTGGTCAATGTCAGGAGTAGCTTCGTTGCTTTCCATAAAGTAGAAGCGGTCATTAATCCACCTGAGACCTTCCTGCAGTTCCTCTGTGGTCATACGATTTACAAAACCTTCATCAAATGCCTTCTGCATCTTTAGCTGCACTAATCTTCTTAGGTGCATCTGCGTACTGTGTTCTGGTGAGTAGACTGCGTACCGCCAATTATGTTCCTCAGAAATCTTTATCAGCATTTGGTCAAGAAAACTGGACTTACCATGATTCGGTATTCCTGTAATTACATGAAACGTGCCACGCATAACTTTATATATTTTATCTAGGTTTTTATAACCTACCTCAATAGGTTTAATATAATTGCCATTATATAAATCCAAGACAGAGCCATAGTATTCATTTGTCCTATGCAATCCATCCACAGGATAAGGTGTCGCTTTTTTGACACATTCCCTAACAGCGTCTGCGCCATGTGTTAGTAGTATCTCATTTGCGTCTTTGCAGTCATTAGGATACTCAACATACCAACACTGGTCTTTTCCAAACCTGTGCAGCAACTCACTATGCAATGATTTACCTGCTTGGTCATTGTCCGTAAACAAAACAACCTTCTTAGCTTTTAAGGGGCAGTTCTCTAATGCAGTAAACCTTGCGTCTTTCTGATTAAACTTAGCTTCTTTAGGTGCGCCATCAGGCAGCGTAACTACATTATCGTAACCACATTCAATTAGGGTAAGCACATCCATTTCACCCTCAACAAAAATTACTGTGTCAGAGTCTTTTGCTAAATCGTAGTTATACAATGAGCGTTCTGCATTAGGACTTTGCTTAAACTTCTTATCCTTTGTCCTGTACTTAATATTTACTACTTCTTTTTCCCCATTAAGATAAGGGAACGCCATCCAATACTTCTCTGCTACATAGATACCTTTTTTGTTTACTGTTTCTTTTGATATGCCACGTTCTGCAAAGTAGGTGTATAAAGTAGAAGGGGTATTGATATCTGTAGGTGTTGATGGTCTGACGTATTGCTTCTTAGGTATCGCCACAAAATTACTGCTCCGTTTGGTAGAGCCACTAAAACCACAATGATGACAGTTCCAAACTGCAGCACCATTCTCAATGGTAACGCTTAGTGGATTATCTCTTGAATTGTGTGGTGGTTGACAGCTAGGACATTTAACTTTTTGGTTTCCATCATTTTCATGGGGTAGCTTTATATTTTCATCTCGTAATACTTCATACATATTTTTCAACATATTTACTCCTTTTCATTTTATTAACCTGCAAGGTGGTTCTTAGAATTCCTCTTGATTACTTGCACATCAAGAAACCTTTTACCATTAAGCCACGTTTGCGCGTGAGGTATAAATCTTTCCTCAGTAGCCTTATGTGACTCTGCAAAATCTTTCGTGATTCGTAGTAGCTTGTCTACCTCAATATCTTTGGTAGCTTTCTTAAATGACTTCGCAGCCATATGTTTACCAACCTTACGCGGATACATTTTCCAAAAGAACTCAAACTCTTTCGTATATATATCTTTAGTATTCTCTTTAGTATTGGCGGAAGTGGGTGTCCTGAGGGTGTGGACATCAGCGTCCATAGTCAGATAATACCTGTTACTTGTTCCTGTTCTGTGTTCTGCTCTTATAAGATTGTTTGTTATCAGCCATTTAAGGCATCTTCTTATTTGTCTGTCTGAAACACCTACTATACTTGCAAGATGTTTCTCAGATGGATAGCAACTCCCTTGTTCGTCTGCGTAATTGGACAATATGAAAAGGACTAGCTTCGTTGTAGGCGTATCTGTTTCTTGTTTGATACACCACCCTAATCCTTGTATGCTCATTTGACCACCTTGTTATTTACGTTTGTAATTCTGGAAGAATAAACCACGATTAAAAAAATGTAAAGTTATTATTGCAACTCCTGATAGTTGTGTATATAATCTTTTCAGATACTATGATTTTAACATGAAACAGGAAATATATTATGAGTAATAATCCCTTTGAAGCGCATGGAGTAGAATATATAAGTCCTAGCGCACTTAACACATTTGCTGCATCACCTGCAAAATGGCTTACTAAAGTAGCAGGCTATAAAGACCAAATGTATAAACCACCCTTCACATATGGCAATGCAATAGAGCAAGGCATTACGCACGCACTAACGCATGATGCGCCTATAGCAGAATGTATAGATATCGCCATGTATGAATTTGATAAGACATGGGAAGCCTGCAAGAAATCAGGTTACAACTATGACTATGATGCTTGTTCTAAGAAACAACTTAGATGCGCTGATGTACTTACGCAGATGATTCCAGAGTACAAGAAGTTTGGTACACCTATTGCTACGCAAAAATGGGTAGAGTGGCAGTGGGATGATTTCCCTATTCCTATTCGTGGAATACTAGATTTTGAATATGAAGATTGTGTCAGAGACCTAAAGACTACAAGCATACGTCCTAAAGGTAATGCCAATTATGACAGACAATTAACTTTCTACGCTCTTGCTACTGATAAAGCACCTGTCGTGGATTATGTTTATACGCTCACTAAAAGTTGTGAGTTAATCAGTTTTGATATTGAGGACGTTAATAAACACGTTGACGATATTAAAAGAATCGCCATGAAGATGCAGCGTATGCTGAGTATTTCTGACGATATACAACAGGTCTGCTATCAAAGTTGTCTTGAGCCTGACCTATCTAATAACAACTGGTATGACCAGTGGGGCATCAATGAGACAAAAGGTGCTAAGAAATTATTTTTTTAATAAAATGAGGAAACTAAAATGAATGATACTTTAATGAACGCAATAAATGAGGTGGCTAACCTTCCTGAGAAGGACAAGGTAAACATCAAAGGTAAATTTTACACAACTGTAGCAACGCGTGTAGACATCTTTAGAAAGCACTTTGGTAGTAATGCCAAGCTATCTACTGAACTTGTTATGCACGATTTAGACAGGGTAGTAGTTAAGGCTACTGTAGCTGTGAAAGTAGATGGTGAGTTTGTAGATATTGGTACAGGCTACGCAGAAGAATTCAGAGGTGCAGGGATGATAAACAAGACATCTGCCCTTGAGAACTGCGATACGTCAGCTTTAGGTCGCGCACTTTCTGCTTGTGGTATGGGTGGCAGTGAATACGCTTCATCCTTTGAGGTAGATAATGCCATCAACAATAAGTCAGAAGCTAATAGTGGTAAGTATAAGGTCATGGCTGCAGATGGTGTAGCGGTCTTAAAAGAGACTAACGAACCTACTGCATACCTTGAATACTGCAAAGAGTACATGGGTACTCCTACAGATGATAAGTGCAAAGACTTATATGCCGTTAATAAATGGATGGTCAAATCCGCACTCAAAAACTCTAAAGGTGAAACAAAAACTGCATTGCAGAAGATGGTAAATCTTTATGAAGGTGAGAAGGTAGAGGAGGTAAGTCAAGATGCGTAAGAAACTTACACTAACAGACGCTCTATATCTTTGTATGCGTGATAATAAATATTGGACATTCTGGGATTTACAGAGAGTGATTCAAGACAAAACAGGTTCTTTTTATGGAGAGCCTACAATCTCTGCAGGCATACGAAACCTTCGTAAAGATAAATACAGGGCAAAATATGGTTTACCATTGATGGGTGAGACCATCACTAGCAGACGCATAAGTGGTGGCAAAGGCTACGAATATAAATTAATTGCACATATTAGAGGAGAAAATTATGGACAAGCAATATGATGACGAAAAGAAAGGCTACCTATGGCATGAAAACAATTCTGTTATAGAGCGTAAAGGCAGCTTCACGATAGATGGCAAAAAATACTATGGTGCAATCATCAAAAGTCATAATGACAAAGGTGAGTACAAGTATGAGTTTATGGCTAGTCTTGGACTGTTGCATTTAAACGCAGAGAAGCGTTCTGATAAAAGTCCTGATATGGGTGGAAAGATTACCCTAAACAACAAAGTGTACAAGCTAGGATGTTGGGCTAGAGAATCTGAGAACGGAACACCATATACAAGTTTGGGGTTCACTGACGCAGAAGAATCTACATCAGAATACACTGAGCGTCCTAAAGCTAGTTTCTAATGGATGACCAAGTAGAGTCTTGGCAGCATAAGATAAGAAGTCTTGCTCCTGTCCTTGAGAACGCTGAGTTTGGTGTTTTCAAGGCAGAAGCAGATATCAAGCTGCTGCAAGCTAAATTAGAGATTGTTGCTGTATCGCTAGGGATTAAGACCATAGCAGGTCAGAAAACGCACGCAGAGAGCGATAAGAGCCTGTATGAAGCACGATTACAGTACGGCATAGCCAAAGGTAAGCTATCAGGCTTAAAGGTGCAATTAAAGAGCCTAGAGATAGGCTTTGAAGAATGGCGCACTAAGATGGTTAATCACAGAGAAGAACGCAAAAGGTATTCAGCATGAATAACGATTCTGTAAACCGCCCAAAACATTATACAAACGGCACAATAGATGTCCTTGATTTTATACTTGACCAGAACTTGCCTTATTTAGAAGGCAACATTATTAAATATATCTGCAGACATAAAATGAAGAACGGACTAGAAGATGTCCAAAAAGCAGAGTTTTTTGTAAAGAAACTTATTGAGAAATATGAGAATGAGTAAAGGCAGTTCCCAAAGACCTACTGACGCAGATAAATTTAACGCAAACTTTGTCCGTATCTTTGGTGATAGAAAGAAACCAAAAGCAAAGGATAAACCAAATGATGAAACCCCAAAGCGCAAAAGCCAAAGGTAGAATACTGCAGAAGTGGTTTGCAGAGTTATTAGTACGCAAACTAAACCTAGACCCTTTAGATGTAGAAAGCAGACCTATGGGCAGTCAGGGTGAGGATGTAATTTTGGGTGCTGAGTCACGCAGAAAGTTTCCTCTCTCTGTAGAGTGTAAGAATCAAGAAGCCGTTAATGTCTGGAAGTCTTATGAGCAATGCGAAAACAACACCCCCAATAATTTCACACCTTGCCTAGTCATTAAGCGTAATCGTTCTAAGCCATTAGTGGTTGTAGACGCAGAATACTTTGTGAGTTTATTCAGTGAAAGGTAGAAACCCCACCGCAAAAGAAAAGAAGCACATGGATAGAGTTTCGCAGTTAGGCTGCATAGTTTGCCTAAAGCAAGGTCTAGGTTATAACCCCTGTGAGATACATCACATCAATGGCAAGACAAAGCAACACGCACATTTTGAGGTAATTGGACTTTGCTACGAGCATCATAGAAAAGGTGGTGATGTAGAACCTATAAGCAGGCATCCCTACAAGAAGCGGTTTATAGCTGCATACGGAACAGAAGAACAATTACTACGAGAAGTCCTTAACGAACTCCAATACATAAAAGATGACGAACCAATTAATTTTGATAATATTCCATTCTAGGGGTTGCAATAACAATCATTGTACCCCATAATAGGTCTTGTAACGATAACTTATAAATTGAAACGGAGAATAAAATGACAACATTAACTGAAACAAGATTCCAAAAAGACGAATTCACATGGGATGGTATGTACCTTATGTATAGAGGTAGACACACTAATTCTGTGAACATGGAAATTGCTAGACCTAACTGCCATCCTTCATGGATTGGTAAGCCACAACCTGAGTTCATTGCTAGATTCAAATATGGTTACAAGCCATACAAAGCATGGATTAACTTCATTGTTAAAAATTTCACTGTAGAAGAATACCTACAATTAGAAAAAGACACTTCGCCTAGACAGGCAATGGAGTCTAAAGGCTACAGGGGTAAATAATTATGAAATTAGTAATAGACACACAACATAAAGAAAACTACGCAGCGCATAACGAAAGTTATGTGCATGGTGTAGATGCGCCATACTGGAAGTTTAAGGGTGGTAGCACTTACATATTCCCTAATTGTGACCCTAACAAAGCAGAGGAAATTGCTGAGTTTGTGAAGGCTTTTATCACCTCCAACAATGAAGCATTTATTGAGTATGTTTTAGGTTGGACTGCACATGAAGATAACTATATAACTGAGTCTCAAAAACTGCATCAAGAATATGGCGCAGGTAATACTAACTACTTAGACCCTGAGTTATGGATAAAAGATGGTAGAGTATTTCAAGAGCGTGGTCACGTTATAAGCGAATTCCACGAAAGTCATGCTAATGAGCAGCACTTATGGCATGACGAATTATTTGAGGATGGAACATCAGTATGTATAGGTTACTTTATAAATGGTGTAGAAGTACCTTTGAAGGGTGCAGCATGATTACTGCAAATAAAAAGGATACACAATTAGACATTATTGTTGATTGGTTTATACAAGAAGATTTCCCTAATGAAGAAGAACTATATACCGCGTGTACTGCGCGGTTTGGTTCTAACATTGTAGCGTCATATTGGGATGCTATTGTATCTGAATACAAACTAACCTTATCTAAGCCACATTATGAGGAATTATATGGTGAGGAATAATGTGATTGTCATAATAACTAACTTAGTCTATACTGTTGCTAATATAAGCATACTAACAACATAAGGGAACAGTAATGGTTATGACAGGTCAAAAACTTAAAGAACTCAGAGCGTTACATGGGGTTTCTCAGACAGACGTTGCAGAGTTTCTTGGTTATACAGTTAAAGGCAAACCTAACAGAAGCATGATAGCTAGATTTGAGTGCGACTTTGCACCTATAAATCCTAGAGTGTCTATGCTGCTTGATACTTACTTTAGTAAAGTAGTTAATAAATGACTGATACTAGAATTTGGGTAATAAGAGTTGATGCACATACCAAAGAGATAACTGGTGAACTGCAAGAACCTTCGCTTAAAAACTTATACAAAGTATTAAAAACCGAAATGATACAGGCAGTACGTCTGTACTCTTATCCTAACGTCTATATGTTGATGGATGAAAACGCTAGAGTTTGGTGTGATGAAGAACGCTTGTTCTTTAGTTTAGACGAATGGGTTTTAGTCAACAGAGTTGTTTTAGTAGGCATAGATAGTCATGGTGATTGGTGTAGTGTAGACCTAAAGACATCTGACATTAAACCTAGAGTGAATTTTTTGCCTATTGATTACATAGATGAACCAATAACTATGCAGATAGTGGAGTTATAAATGGCAGCTAAATGGACAGAGTTTGTTGTGTTAGTTGGGCTATTTTTATTTTTTAGTGTGGTAATTATATTTGTAGTAATACCTTATGTAATTGTACTAAAGACCATACGATTTTTTAGAAACACCTTTAATTGGGTGATGGGGGTAGAAAATGGACGTTTTTGAATATGACAAAGAGAGTTCTTACGATAGCAACTTTACTAGGTGGCACTCTATGAATTCATCTGAACGCAGACAGTTTAATGAGGAAGTCTTGACAGTAGACCACGCTAAACAGAAGTTTGCTGAATTATATAAGGGTGAGGAATTGCGCTCTTATGGTGCTACGATTGTTTCAAAGGTTTTTTCTTAGGTTCAGAAGCATACTTAATATTTAATCCTGCTAACGTACATAACCTATTTTTTTCGTCTAAACCTTTTGGGGTCACACTGACTTCATCATCAATCTTCTGAGCAAAACCCTCTGTAATAATCTGACCAACAGCCAAACTTGGTGTATCTTCCTTAAACATAACTGAAAGAATCGCGCCTAATCGTTGATTTTGCTTTTTACTTAGTGCCATTTACTCTATATATGCGACCACTCGTCACCATTAAACATAGCTGCTTCTGCATCTCGTCTGCGTATTAATCCTTCAAGCACGCGTCCACCTGCTTTATTCCACCGCTTCATTTGGCTTGGTACTTCGTCATATTCTCCGTTGTTTAGTTTTTTTAATAATGTTGAATCCCTCAAATTGCCTGCCCCAAGGTTATAGACCCAACAAACCATAGCGTCAAATTGGTTTTGATTTAACTCTACCTTTACGCTGTCTGTTATGTAGCCTTCATACTCTGGCATTTCTTCTTTAAGCCATTCATTAGCTTGTTCTTGTGTACAGGTATCGCCTAGATATACGTTCTTAGTCCTGCCCCAAGCTATCGTAGGCACGTTTGCACTACACAAATATGCTTCTAGCCTGCAGCCTTCAAATTTCTTTAATAGTGATAAGCCTTCTTCTGAGATATTCATATCATTCTCCCCATGTTCCATCTTCAAGAATCTTTCCTGTCTTTGTTCCGCCCCAATATTCAACTGCGTGTTTTTCTTTAATAAGAATCTGGCAAATATCTTTGCTATCTTCTGTATAAGGGATTGCAAGTATTCTGCCATATTTACCTTTGCCCAAAGACTTGATTTTGAATGAGCCTACGCATAGTTCTGATAGTCTTGCTGATGCTTTTTTACCTAGTGCTTTTTCTGCTAGGTTTCTTGTTCTACTTTCTGGGGTGTCTATACCTGCAAGTCTAATTCTTTGTTTGTGCAGTTTTACACTAAATCCTAAGTCTAAGGTTACATCAATAGTATCTCCATCTACTACGCGCTCTAATTGGGCGTTATAAACAAATGGGGTTACTTCCGACATTCTTGACTCCTTTGAGAAATAGGTGCTTCTGCACCTTGTTAGTGTTTACTGTTTGGCTTTACCAATATTAATTGCTAGTATTTCTATTACTTTATAGAACTTTGCAATCATGGCATCATCCTTTGGCGTTGGGGTTAAAGAACAGATAATGCTTGCAGCGCAAACAACTCCTGTCACTATTCCTAACCATTCTCCTATCATTCCTAACATAGTTTACTCCTTAGTTAAATTGTCAATATAGCCCAAAAAACTATTTTTGACCAG
>Ga0209535_1000203_pt1 | contig 40321 bp, 35 predicted proteins | sample LinPmetageLP28_FD_184041 | JGI IMG/M metagenome (GOLD analysis project Ga0209535, IMG submission 184041) | Marine viral communities from the Pacific Ocean - LP-28 (SPAdes) (version 2) | ecosystem: Environmental > Aquatic > Marine > Oceanic | place: Pacific Ocean | collected 2009-08-22
TGGTAAAGATGCAGATGATTTTGTAGATGAAAAGAAAGGCACAGATCATGACAAAGATGGAGACATCGATGGAGATGATTATATGCATGCTAAAGACAAGGCTATTAAAAAAGCAATGGGTAAAGATAAAGCTGTTAAAGAAAATTTAAAAGCTATCATCACTAAAGTATTAGAAGAAGATCAAATCAATGAAGCTGCTACTAATGTATTAGCTGCTTTTGGAGATGATTATGCAGGCTTTGATGGTATGAAATCAGCTATTAATGCATTAGAGAATATAGTAACTGATATAGAGCAGTACTACGACAAAACAAGAGCTAAGATTCAAAAGGTATATGATACATTAGGTGAGATTAGAAATGAAGAAGGTTTAAAAGTAGGAGGCTTTTTAGCACCTGCAGTTGAACAAGCATTCAATAGAGATCTTAGACCAGTTATAAAACAAGGCTTTACTAAAGCTTTAGATATGCCTCAAGTAAAAAAAATGGCTAGCCCAGGTATGGCTCAAGAAACAGAAGCTCCTAAACAAACAGTTTTCGGCCTAAACGAAAAGAAAAAATAATATGGCACAATTACTAGTAGACGTTACACCATTTAAATCAGTACTTAGAGAGTCTAAAGAAAGACCAGGAGTATTTGAAGTTGAAGGAGTAATGCAAAGAGCTAAGGCTGAGAATCAAAACGGCAGAGTTTACTCTAAAGACATATTAGTAAGAGAAGCTAAGAAATATGTTGATGAGTTTGTTGACAGAGGGAATGCCTTTGGAGAACTTGATCACCCTGAATCTCCTGTAGTATCATTAAAGAATGCATCTCATATAGTTAAAGAGCTATATTGGAAAGGAGACGACCTAATGGGTAAAGTAGAACTACTTAACACACCAGCAGGTAATATAGTAAAAGAAATAATTAAAGCAGGACATACAATTGGTATTTCATCTAGAGGTACAGGTTCTGTAAACCAAACAAATGAAGGTACTTTAGAAGTTCAGCCAGACTTTGAACTTGTATGTTGGGATTTTGTATCCAATCCATCTACTCACGGGGCATTTATGAACCCGATTGCATTACAGGAAGGTAAAGGAAAAGTATCTGTATATAGTAATCTTAATTCTGTTATTAACGATATATTAAGAGCATAATGCAACTATCTAACATAATATTAGAAAGTGACGAAAAACAACTAGCTCTTCAAATTAAAGGAGTTCTTGATAAAGAACTTAAAGATGGAGAGTTAAATGAGTTTGTTGACCCAGTTTCTATATTAAGTTATTTACTTTTATCTAATACAGTTATAGACATGTTAGGTAAATATTCTGCTAAAGTATTAAGAAAACTTAACTTAAACAAAGCAGCAGATAAAGCTGAAGCAATACACAATTGGGCTCATAATAACGAAAAAGCAATGGTCAATGTAATTGCTACAGTTATTAAACCTTTTGTTAAAGACGAAGCAAAAAGACAACAAATTGCAAAAGGATTATTTATTGCAGTATTAGCATCATTAGGAGTCCAAGCAGGTATAGGAGCTTTAGATGCAATCAGAGGAGCAGATGTAAGTTCTGCTGCATTAGGTATGACTAAATCAGCACTCAAAGGAAGAGACATTGCTGTTGTAGGAAAAGAAATCTTAAAGTCTATCTCTTAGTTTTTGTAAACAGTATATATTTATATACGAATATGCAGTTTCTACTGCATCAACCAAAAATTAACTTCATATAACGGTTTACTTAATAACCGTTTGAATTTCACAAATTTATTTTAAAATGGCAAACAAAGATTTATTCAAGCAAGCTATTGCTGAAGCTAAATCTGTAAGAGAAGCCGCAATTGCTAACGCAAAGGAAGCCTTAGAAGAGACTTTAACACCTCATCTTAAAGACATGTTAGCTGCTAAACTACAAGAGATGGAAGATTCATCTGTTGAAGAAGAAGTAGTAAACGAAGTCGAAGAAGAGATTGAAGAAGGATCTAAAGACAAGGACATGGACGAAGCTCCTAAAAAGGACAAAGACATGGACGAAGCTATGAAGGACGACAAAGACGAAGCAATTGAGGAAGACCTAACAGAGATACAACCAGTAGGTGAAGCTGACGAAGACGAAGCCGAGGATGATTCAGAAGAATCTGAAGACGGAGCTGAGGACGAAATCGAAGACGCTGGCGAAGAAGCTGGTGAAGACGCTATTGAAGGTGACGAGGATCTAAAAGACCTTTCTGTTGACCAATTCAAAGATATGATCAGAGACATTATTGCTCAAGAAGTAGGCGGAGACGCTGCTGCTGACGATATGGATGCTGGTGACATCGAAGGAATGGGAGACGAAGCTGGTATGGAAGAGCCTGGAATGGAACCTGAAATGGGCGACGGTGAAGAAGAAATTGACTTAGATGAACTTATCCGTGAATTAGACGCTATCTCTGAAGGAGATGACGAAAAAGAAATGGAAGAAGGCAAAAAAGAAGACGATATGGATGAAGCTACTGAAAAAGTAGAAGAAGACACATCAGTTCAAGTTAATGCAGAATCAGATGGAAAAGACTACAATATTAATAGAGTAGCTGATCTAAAAGAAGATGCAACTGAAGACAAGTCTGAATTAAGTCAAGCATTAGAAACTATCGCAACTCTAAGATCAGAGTTAAACGAAGTAAACATTCTTAATGCAAAACTTCTTTATGTTAACAAAATCTTTAAGGCAAACAACCTTACAGAGTCTCAAAAAGTAAATGTAATCGCTGCTTTTGATAAAGCAGAAACAGTTAAAGAAGTCAAATTAGTCTTTGAAACTGTAAGTGATAACGTTGGCACTAAAAAAGAGACAACAATTAAAGAACACAAAGGATCTGCAAGTAAAGCAACTGGAACTACAGCTAGTAAACCAGAAGTAATCGCAGAAGTATCTGATGCTGTTCGTAGAATGCAAAAATTAGCTGGAATAATTAAATAATTTAAATAATAACTTAATCATGGAAATTAAAAATTTGTTAGAGGGATCTAACCAATCTTACAAAAACATGCAAGCAGATTCTGCTAAGTTAGCCGACAAATGGGCTGCATCAGGGTTGCTAGAAGGATTAGAAAGTAAAGAAGCCAACAACATGGCAATGGTACTTGAAAATCAGGCTAAGCAAATCGTAGCTGAAGCTAACACAACTGGAACTGGTGGTACTTTTACTGCTGGTCAAGGTGAGCAGTGGGCTGGAGTTGCATTACCACTAGTAAGAAAGGTATTCGCTCAAATTTCTGCACAGGACTTTGTTTCTGTACAACCAATGAACCTTCCTTCAGGTCTTGTATTTTATCTAGACTTCAAATATGGAGATACTAGAAATGGTAGAACTGACGGAGAAAACATGTACGGTAACGTAACTGAAGCTTCATCTAAAATGACTAAAGATGCTGACCCATCTGGAGGTCTTTACGGAGCTGGACAGTTTGGTTACTCAATCAACTCTTCTTCAAAAGCATTAACTGGAACTACTTCATCAGTAGGTTTAGGAGATGTAGGGTATGACCCAGTGAAGCAAGTAGCTAACAAGAAAGTAAATGTAACTTTTGTAACTAATGACAAAATTGACCACAAAGGTGTAAGAGCATTTAGACTTATCTCTGCTTCTGTAGATATTACAGGACAACCAGAATTAACTTCTGTATCAGGAGAAACAGTATCTTTCTTAATTAACACAGGATCTAATGACGTAAATGATTCAGATTCTTATACAGTAGTATATCACCAACAACCTACAGACAACGACAGAGGAGACTTTGAAGCTGGATCAGGAAGAGCAGTGGATACTTCAATTGTAATACCAGAAATTGATGTTACTCTTGCATCTGAGGCAATTGTTGCTAAGACTAGAAAGTTAAAAGCACAATGGACTCCAGAATTTGCACAAGATCTTAACGCATATCACTCTGTAGACGCAGAAGCTGAATTGACTTCACTATTAAGTGAGTACATTTCAATGGAAATCGATCTAGAGATTTTAGATATGTTGATCGTAGATGCTAACACAACTGAAAGATGGTCAGCTGAAAACAACAAGGTGTACAATGGTGCAGCTTGGACTACTTCAACTTCTGACTTCTATAATACTCAAGGACAATGGTTCCAAACTCTTGGTACTAAAATCCAAAAAGTATCTAACAAAATTCACCAGAAAACGTTAAGAGGTGGTGCTAATTTCTTAGTAGTATCTCCAACAGTAGCAACAATCTTAGAATCTATTCCAGGATATGCAGCTGCTACAAACGGTGATCAAGATCAGTTTGCAATGGGCGTACAAAAAGTAGGTGCATTAAACAACAGATTCCAAGTATACAAGAACCCTTATATGACTGAGAACATCGTTCTTATGGGATATAGAGGATCTCAATTCTTAGAAGCTGGTGCAGTTTATGCTCCTTACGTACCATTAATGATGACTCCTTTAGTATACGATCCAGAAACCTTCACTCCAAGAAAAGGTTTAATGACTCGTTATGCGAAGAAGATGATCAGACCAGAATTCTACGGAAAAATAGATGTAATCGATTTAGCGACTATCTAATATTTTTTCAAAGAATTATATTTAAGAGAGAGGCCTTCGGGCCTCTTTTTTTTACACCTATTTATAATTAAACTAGTTTAAATGGCTGATATCGCAATATGGGGAGGTAGTTCTACGTTTACTACCGGTTCAACTCCTTTCGGATTTTATGACACTGATACAGAGTTTCAAACTGATGCTGATAAGGTATCTAAGTTTGTTGCTAACAGATTAGGTTATCCGTTAATGGATGTTGAATTAGATAGCGGTTCTTTCTATACATGCTTTGAAGAGGCAATAACAACATACGGTAATGAAGTCTTTCAATATAAGATAAAAGAAAATTACTTAAACTTAGAAGGATCAACTACAGGTAGCTCACTAAACAACCAAGTATTAGACCCATCACTTACAAGAGTAGTACAAATATCCAAACACTATGGTACAGAAGCCGTAGTAGGGGGTAACGTAACAAAATATACAGGTTCATTAGCATTATCTGCATCTCAACAACTATATGATTTAGATGCATGGGCAGTAGATAAAGGTATATCAGGTAGTATAGAGGTAAGAAAAGTATTTTACGAAGCTCCTCCTGCTATACAACGTTACTTTGATCCTTATGCTGGTACTGGAACCGGTATTCAATCATTAATGTCAGCATTTGACTTTGGATCTTTTAGTCCAGGTATTAACTTTATGATGATGCCTATATCTTACGATGTAGCTTTACTACAAGGTATAGAGTTTAACGATCAAATACGTAAATCTCATTACTCTTTCGAGTTAGTTAACAATCAATTAAGGATATTCCCAGTTCCTACAGCAACAGGTAGTTTATTCTTTGAATATTATTTAGAAAACGATAAGAGAGCAGTTAATTTTGATAACTCAGTAAATAGAATATCTAATATAGCCGAAGTACCTTATGATAATCCGACTTACTCACAAATAAACAGTGTGGGTAGACAGTGGGTGTTCAGGTATACACTTGCATTAGCTAAAGAAATGTTAGCTTACGTAAGAGGTAAGTACGGAACAGTACCAATACCAGGTGCAGAAGCTACTCTAAACCAAGCAGACTTATTAGCCGATGCAAGAACTGAAAAAACAGAACTTATTACAAGTTTAAGAGATATGTTAGATGCTACTTCAAGAGGTGCACAATTAGAAGCACAAGCAAAAGAAGCTGAAGACGTACAAACTACATTAAAATCAGTTCCAATGACTATATACGTAGGCTAATGAAATTAATTAAGTTACTTTTAGAAATAGATTACAGGTCTTTTGAAGCTATGGTTAAAGTAACCTATGGTGAAGAAGGGTCTAAAGGATATGATGATGCTTTACGTGCCTTACCCGGTGTTACCACTGTAACTATTGCATCAGAAGATAGTGATAGTAACTTAGCTACATATAAGATTAAGTTAATCAGTCAAAAAGATGGTATAGAAGCATATAAATCATTTAAAAGTAATGCACAAGCTAAATATAGTAATATAGTTGCTATAGAAGTAGGTGAACAAACTATAGAAGAAAAATAATGTTATTCGGATCAAGTAGAGACTTTAATTTAATGACTAAACTCAGTCGTGAGCTCATAAGAGACGTGGTTGAACAGGAGATCCTATACCATAAGATAAGTTTAGAAGATACAGACGTTAATTTATACGGTGAAGCAATGCAAAAGTCATACTTTACTGCTGTAAAACTTAATTGTTTAATAACTAGAGGTGATCAAGTAATAGATATAAAAGAATTTGGTCCTGATCTAGGTAGAGAAGCATCATTTGCGTTTATTAGAAAGGATCTCACTGAAGCTAACGTAGTTGCTGAGGTAGGTGATATACTAGAATGGCATAATGATTTCTTTGAGGTAGATACAGTAAGAGAAAATCAACTTTTCTTAGGTAGAGACAGCAGTTACAACTTAGCTTCATATGCTAACAACTTTGGTTCATCTGCTTCGATAATAGTTGATTGTCATCTTACAAGAGCTGATAGAGTAGGTATAAGTGAAGTAGTACATAGATAATATGGCAGGTAATAAACCAACACCAGAGTACGAAGTACAAAATAACCTTAAAGATAGAGGTTTACAGGTATCTAGAGATAACGATACTGTTCAAACTATTACTGTAGGCGTTAAAGACATAGATGAAGCTATATTTCACTACTTTAATGAAGTATTAAAACCACAAGTAACTCAAAATGGTAAGTTAATTAACGTTCCATTGGTATATTCATCACCAGAACGTTGGGCAGCCATGCAGAAAGACGGTTTTTACCGTGATAAAAATGGTAAGATGCAAGCTCCTTTAATTACATTTAAAAGAGACAGTATAGAAAAGAATAGAAACTTAGGTAACAAGTTAGATGGTAATAATCCCCAAAACTTTGGTATATTTACTAAACAATATTCAAGGAAGAATGCATATGATAGGTTTGGCATACTTAATAATAGGGTAAAAGACACGGAAATGTATGCTGTTGCTATACCAGACTATGTAAATTTAACATATTCAAGTGTTATCTTTACTGACTACATGGAACAGAACAATAAAATAGTAGAAGGTATTAATTTTGCTTCTGATTCTTATTGGGGAGACCAAAATAAGTATAAGTTTAGAGCAATGATTGATAACTACACTACATCTACTGAATTAGTTCAAGGTAATGATAGAATAGTTAAAACAGAATTTAGTATTAAACTTTTAGGATACATAATCACAGATGCAATAAATGCTATTAACTTTAACCCTAAAAAAATGTATAGTAAATCATCTATTAAAATTACAAATGAAATAGATACTAAGTAAGTGAACTGCTATTTATTAGTAGAAAAGGTTGTCGTAATGTTAAAAAAAAGTAAGAGAGGTAAATGACTACTTTTTCATCAGAATTATCCGGATCGTTATTATTTGCATCCGGAAGTCAGGTACAGGCTAGTTTAGTACCAGGATCTGCATCGTTAGCAATAACAGGAGCACTACATGTTAGTGGCTCTGATATAACCTTCGCTGGAGTTTCTGTATTAGACCGTATTTCCAATTTAGAATCTGGCGGTGTAAGTGATTCTGCTTCATTAGGACCACTAAATAGAGCAACAGCTTCATTACAAACCTTTACTGCATCAATACAATCTGAAGTAGATGCTATAAAAGTAACAACCAGTAGTTTAACTTCTTCAGTTACTACTTTATCCTCTCAAGTTTCATCATTAATTTCAGTTACAGGGTCGTATTTACTTACTTCTTCTAATTACTTTTCTGAATCAGCTCAGATATCCTCATCAGGATACCTTACCTCTCAATCTGCAGCTAGTTTAGGTTTTGGAAGCGGTAATGTATCAGCAGGCACAGTATCATCTTCAGCTCAAATTGAAAATTTAGGGTTTATTACTGCATCAACTTCAGCATCTTATGTATCTGGTAGTGAAGTAGATGGTTTAGTTGATAGTGCATCATTAGCATTAACAGCTTTAACAGCATCATTCATAAGTGATACGTTTATTTCAGCATCAGCAGTAAGAAGTGGCTTTGGAGCAGGTGTTTCTTTACCGGCAGGTACCGTATCTTCATCAACCCAGATAGAAAACTTAGGATTTGTAACATCATCTGTTGCTAATACCGATAGTTTAAACACATTTACTGGATCTATAGATGGAGAAGTAACAGCATTAATGGCTGCTACAAGTTCTTACCTGACTAACACAAGCACAGGTAGTTTATTACAGACAGCATCAGTTAGTAGTAATGTAATTACCTTTACGAAGGGTGATCAATCAACATTTGCTTTAACAGTTGATACAGGCAGTGGTGGAGGCGGTGGAGGAGACGTAACTTATGATGGTAATAGGCAAATATCTCAAGAATTACTACCATCTTTATTTTCAAGTTCTTTTAATCCAGGTACATCTGGTAGTATTCAAGACTTTTTAACAGCAGTCTTTTATCCTAATAGTGCTCCTACAATTACTACAGGAAATCAATCAATAGTAGAATTTACTACATCAGGTTCATCAATAGTAACAGTAGCAGGTACAGATCCTGAAGGTCAATCGTTGACTTTTGGTACATCTTCAGCATATACAGCAGATTTCGTTAAAGTTGCATCAAATGGTGCTATGACCCTTAACACTCTAGCAACTGGTTCAATGAACACTGAAGATAGAGGAGATGGAGAAGATGCACATCCTATAATTTTAAGAGCAGTCGATACTTTTGGTACTGCTACAACAAAAACAGTATACTTAACCGTTACTTTAAATAGTGCACCACAGTTTAGAGAAACATCTGTTAGTGGAAATGTTATTACATCTTTTACTACTGCTAGAAATGAAAATGCAACGGCAGCAGAGGTAACTAAGATATATTTTTCAGATGCTGACAGTGATACTATAACTATTACATCACAATCTGATGCAAATAGCCATTTCTTATTTACTAGAACAGGTTCTTATGTTAGATTATTACAAAATACTAGCTCGTTAGATTACGAGACAACTTCATCTTACAGTTTATCATTAACTGCTTCAGATGAACACAATGTTGCAGGTGTAGATGGCAATTCATTTACTACTTTACCAGTAACAGTTAATGTTACAGATAATGCTGCACCGACTTTTAACAATCAAACTATTACAGGTGTTACAGAAAGTGTAGCATCAGGTGCTTCTGCTGGTTCAGCTACTGCATCAGACCCTGAAGGTGATACAATTACATTTATATCATTTACTTTAGCTGGACTTTCTATAGATGGCAGTACAGTAGGTACAGGTTCTTACGGTGGTACTAGTAAAACAGACCCAACTGAAGATGCATTTCAAATGGCATCTAATGGAGCAGTAACTACTAAGGTAGGAGCATACTTAAACTCAGACTTAATTAATGCTTATGTTTATAGCGCTTCTGTTTCTGATCCTTTTAATACTTATAGTAATGCAACGGTTACTATACCAATAGCTGACGACCAAGCACCTACTATTAGCGGTACGTCAACATTATATGTAATAGAATCTGCTACATCTGGTGACGGTGTCAAAACTAACTCAGATGGATATTCAGGTACTAATGCAAGATTTACAGCTGATCAAGCAGTTACTTGGTCTATTTCATCATCAGCATTTTTTAACATAGATGCTTCAGGATATGTAAGTTTAGGATCAGATATTTCTGGTTCAGTTTACGTTGGTGGTACTCAGTTAGAAGGTAGTGTTACTGCCAGCAATGGATTTGGTACTCCATCTCAAACAAACTTTACGGTTAACATAACAGATAATGTTGCACCAACAATTACTTTTACAAATACTTCAGCTAACTTAAATACAAATGGTGCAAGAAGTGGTTCAATAATTAATACAATATCATTTAGTGACTCAGAAGGAGATAATGTAGATTTAACATCGTTTACTTTTACTGATCCATCTGGTCAATTAAATACAATACAAGCAGGAGGTACATTCTTAGTACAACCTAGCAATAACTTAAGTGGTTCTATATACGGAATTACAGCATCAATAGATGATGAGCATTCATTTGCTACTAGAACATCTACACATGCTATGACTATAGCTTCAGCTCCAATAGGATCTGGATCTAATAACGGTAGTTTCTATATAATCGAATCTGCAGTAAGTGGAGCTAATGTAGTAATTAACTCTAACGGTAGAACAGGTACACAAGGAGACCTTAACGTAACATACAGCCCCCAATACAATAGTGCAGCAGTACAGTCATTTACCTCATCAAATTCTGCAATTACTATTGACAGTTCAGGTGGTCTTACTTTAAGTAACAATCTTAGTGGTTCTTCTACTAGTTCGGGTGATACTATATCTTCAACTATAACCTACCAAGATCAATTTAATAATATTGGTTCAAGTAGTATTAATGTAAGTGTAGCGTTGAATTCTCCACCTACTGCATCTTTTAGCCAGCAATCACCTAAATTTAATACTAATTTGGGAACAGCTGGTACAACTTTATTTTCAGGTAGTATTACAGATTCAGAAAGTGATGCACCTTATAGTGCTAGTTTAATTGGTACAGATGCTAATCTATTTGAAATAGTATACAATAATGCTGATTCATCTTCATTTGAAGTAAAAGCTATAAACGATCTACCAGCAGGTGATTATAATGTTACCGCTAGTGTATTTGACGGCTTTGCTCAATCAGCTACAGTTGCTAATTCAGAAACCGATATTACTATTCTACCTGCACCACTTGGTACTTTAGGTACTAATGGTACATTCTATATTATAGAGTCAGCTGGTAACAGTAATGATATAAGAATTAACAGTGACGGTAGAACAGGTACACAGGCTGATCTATCAGTAAGTTACTCACCATCTTATGGTAGTCCAGTTGTACAATCATTTACTTCCTCTAATGCACAAATAGCAGTAGACAGTAGTGGTAATTTAACAACAGGGTTCTTATTAAGCGGGTCTGGTACAGCATCAGGAGATACAATAACTTCAGACATTACGTATAGAGATCAATTTGACAATATCGGATCAGGTAGTGTTACTGTCAACGTAACTACTAATAATGCACCAGATATTATATTTAGTGATACATCAGGTAATCAGAATACTAATTTAGGTAGATCAGGAAGTACTTTAGTTACTTTAACGTTCAGTGATACTGAAAGTGATACAGTCGATTATGATGGAGTATCATTTACAGGATTGAATAGTCAACTTAATTCTTTTAGAGCAGGTACATCAATTGTATTACAAGCTAAAAATAATTTAAGTGCATCTACATATAGTTTAACAGCGTCGGTAGATGATGTGCATTCATTTAGAATTAATACAGAAAATGATTCATTTACTATTGCAGCAGCTGATATTGGTACATTAACAACTAACGGTACATATTATATAATAGAATCAGCAGTTAGTGGAGCAGATGTAGTGTTAAATTCAAATGGTAGAACAGGCACACAAGCAGATGTAGGAGCAAGTTATTCACCTAATTATGGTACTGCTGTTGTACAATCATTTACCTCATCTAATGCTGCTATTGCAGTTGATAATAGTGGTGGTTTGACATTAAATTTAAACTTAACAGGATCAACAACCTCATCAGGTGATACTATTTCTTCTAATATAACTTTTAGAGATCAATATGATAACATTGGTAGTGGAAGCATAAGTGTAAACGTAACAGAAAACGCTGCCCCAACTGTAGGTAGTTTTGTTAACATAACAGGTAACCTAACAGCTTCAATATCAGCAGGTACAGATTTAGTTAGTATGAGTATTTCTGATACTGAATCTAACGTACCATTTAGTGCAAGTTTATCTGGAAGTGATTCTGATAAATTGAGATTTGAATATACTAATGCAGATTCATCATCAGCATTTATAGAAGCATCCACAACTTTAGCTGCAGGTACTTATAACTACGATGTAAAAGTTACCGATAGCTTTGGTAAATCAACTAATTATACAGGAAGAAGCTTTACTGTAGCAACTCAACCTTACCTTGTATATGCTTATGGATACGATGGAGGATCACCAGCATCAGAAGCAGCAGCATATGGTACGTTAGGGGATACAGGAGGTGATGGAGTAGGTATAACTTCTGGTTCAGTAATAGCGATGTTTCAAAGTGGTGCATTAGGTACTACATTTAGTCCTTCTCATGTAGGAGGAGATAATGAGCTACTTTACAGTTCATCATTAACTACATTATCCAACACATCAGGAACCAGTACAGGTTTAGCAAGTTTTGGATATTTAGATTTTAGTGGTGATGCTCAAATATCATTATTTTTATTCCCTTCTTCTTCGGAAGTAGGAGATAAACCAGCTACAATGTACAATGGAGGAATACCTTACGGTAGTGGAACAGCAAAACAATACTCTTTGTATGCTAAAGATATTGCAATTGAAGGAGTAACAAGTGCAGGGATATATTATTTCGAGTTAGAAAATGCTCATTTAGGACATACTAATTGGGGAATGATATTCCAAACAGGACAAAATAATAATAATTCAAGACTATTTTTGATGCCTTCATCAGGGTCGGCACCATAAAATGATTAGGACATGGCAGTAACTGCAACAGACATATATATTAGATCCGGCAATTCCGGAGCGTTTACCAAAATTGACTTTGTTCAAGGTGGGTGGATAACTGTCCCTTCTGCTTCAAACATGATTGCTTTGGATCCTACCAGAGTAGCTGAAGGTCAAGTAGTATATGTCCAACATACAAATGCACTTTATGTAGGATCATTCTTTGAAGCATTTGTTACTCCAGGTTATTCTGGATTTAGTAATTCACAATCATTTGCACCTTTTACATGGCCTGGTAGTGGAGGCGGAGGAGGAGCATCAAATATAGGAGACTTAACTGATGTAAATACAGCATCATTAGATGATGGAGACGTACTAGCATGGAATGCAGCAAGTTCTTCTTGGAAACCTACCAACGTATCTGGTACAGGTGATATATCAGCAGTATTTGCAGGTGATGGACTAAGTGGTGGAGGTTCACAAGGATCAGTAGTATTAGATGTAGATGCTGGTAACGGTATAGTTCTTAACACAGAAGGTGTAAGTTTAGATACTGGATCAACTCACTTTACTACAGCAGTAGATTCAAGAATAGTTACTCCTGCTACCTTTAATGCATTTACATCATCATTAGTCACTTTTACAGCATCAATACAGAGTCAAGTAGACAGTTTAAAAGCAGTAACTGGTTCATTTGCTAGCACTGGTTCTAACAGTTTTGCTGGCAATATTACTGTTGATGGTACACTAACACTCACAACACAATCTTCTGAACCTACATACATTTCAGGAGGCCTCTATTTAGATACTAATTATAATCTCTACATAGGTGGCAGTTAATAGAAAAGCACGATATTTATTTATAACTAACGAACACGAATAAAACTCACATAGATGGCAACTTGGAAAAAAGTAATAGTATCGGGAAGTAATATATCCCAACTTAACAATGATTCAGGATATTTAGCGTCAGCAGGAGCAGGGATTCTTTCAGGATCAGCTCAAATAGCAGCTAACATATCTGGATCTTCAACCGCATTAAGTTCTTCTGCAGCAGGAAGAATTTTCACATTAGAAACTAATACTACGTTGTCGGATGGCGAAGTAACGGCCTTAATGGCAGCTACTGGTAGTAATTACGCTCATATATCAAATTTAAACGCAGCTACAGGGTCAATATATGCTCATGTAGGCAATTTAAATTCTGCTACAAGTTCTTATGCTTTAGCAGCAAATATATCAGGATCATTTACAGCAGCAAGTGAGTCGTTAGCTACCAGAGTAACTGCAAATGAAACTTTTTCAAGTAGTTTAGATGCTACTTTTGCTAGTGAAGCAGAATTAAACACAGTTAGTGCATCAGTTAAAACATTTGCTACAGATGCTGACTCAACATTAAGTGCTTCGTTAGCTACCGATATTACAGCTAATACTAATACAGCAACTGCAATTGATGGTGAAGTAACTAATTTAATGGCAGCTACAGGTTCCATCTATGCCCATGTAGCAAATTTAAATACATTCACAGCATCAGCAGGAAGAAATACAGCTATATCAGGTTCATCAACGGCATTAAGTGCTAGTATAGCTTCTGATATTGCAAGTATAAGCACAACGTTTAATGTAGGTGCAGATAGTGGAACAGATGATGCAATTGCTTCTGACGAAACATTAACATTTACTGGAGCTGGTCCTATCACTACAGCAGTTAGTGCAAATGAAATTACAATAGACGTTAATGATGCTTTAATTAGTGGTTCATCAACAGCTTTAAGTTCTTCTATTGCAGGTAGAATTACCACAGAAGCAAATAATGTAGATTTATTACAATCACATCAAACTAATTTATTAACATACACAGGTAGTGCAGACAGAAAAAGTGCAATATCTGGATCATCTACAGCATTAAGTGCATCTATTGCAAGTGATGTTGCAACAAATAAAAATAACGCTACAGCATTAGATGGTGAAGTAACCAATTTAATGGCAGCTACTGGATCACAGTATGCACATATTGCCAGTATTAATGCATTTACAGCATCAGCAGGAAGAAGAGTAGCTATTAGTGGATCATTTACAACAGTTAGTGGATCAATTGCAACTAGATTAACAGAGATAGAAGGCACTACAACTAATGATCTAATAAGTAGCTCAGCTCAAATAGCTACAGACATTAGTGGTTCATCAACAGCATTAAGCTCGTCTTTAGCAGGTAGAGTTACTACTAATGAAACAGAGATTGATGCTTTACAGGCATTTAGTCAATCAGTTGATACAGCTTTAGACTTTGATGGTACCAATGTAACAGTAACAGGTAACTTAACTGTAGCAGGAACACAGACAGCAGTCGATTCTAATGTGTTAGATATCGGTGACAATATTATTGCTCTTAACGGAACAGGAGCAACAAAAGGTGGTTTAGCCGTAAATGATGCAGATGGTCCAGCCTCTGGTTCATTATTATGGGATGGAACAAATAACTACTGGGTAGCAGGTGCTACTGGATCAGAAGTAAAAATATTAAGAGAAACAGGAGACGGAGTATTAAGTGGTTCAGCTCAAATAGCAACTAATATTTCAGGTTCTCAAACAGCATTAAGTTCTAGTATTGCAACTAGAGTTACTACAAATGAAGTAAATGATGCAAAATTAGATGCTGAAGTAACATCATTAATGGGTGCTACTGGATCAGCTTATGCTCATATAGATAACTTAAATGACTTTACAGCATCAGCTGGAAGAAGATCAGCAATATCAGGATCCTTTACTACAATTAGTGGATCTTTTGCAACTAGAATTACTACAACAGATGCAACAGCAACAGCATTAAATGGTGAAGTAACGAACTTAATGGCAGCAACAGGCTCTCAATTTGCCCATATTGCCAACTTAAATACGTTTACAGGATCAGCTGGAAGAAAATCAGCGATATCTGGATCTTCAACAACACTAAGTGCATCAATAGCATCAGATATTGCTACTAATCTTGCAACAGCAACAGCAACTGATGGTGAAGTAACTAGTTTAATGGCCCAAACAGGATCATATGCTTTAGCAGCTAACATAACAGGTTCTTCTACATCTCTAAGTGCTTCATTATCGAATAGAATAGCCAATATTACATCAACGTTTGATATTGATGCTAATACAGGGACAGCAGATACAGTTACAACTGGAGAAACTTTAACGTTCACAGGTACTGGTCCAATAACAACAGCAGTTAGTGATAATACAATCACAATTGACGTAACGGATTCAGTTATATCTGGTTCAGCTACAGCATTAAGTGCATCGTTAGCAACTAGATTAACAGTAGCAGAAACAGAATTAGGGGAAGATTTAATATCTAGTTCAGCTCAATTTAATGATTTATCGGATCCATTTAGTGGTTCATTTACAGGGTCATTTGTTGGTGATGGTGCTAACTTAACAGGCTTAACAGTATCACAAGTAGCTACAGTAGAATCAACATTTACTAGTGCAACTACAGCATCAATAACTCACAACTTTGGTTCAAGAAATGTAATAGTTAGTGTATACGAAGATGGAAGTAACGAACAGCTTATACCATCAACAGTAAGACTATCAAGTCTTAATGCAGTTGAAGTTCACCTCGGTTCATCTACTTCTGGTAAAGTAGTAGTAGCTCAAGGTGGTCATATAGTATCAGGATCAGTTCCTTTTGCAAACATAATTGCAGTACCAACGTTAGTTAGTGGTTCAGGACAATTAGCTACAGATATTAGTGGATCATTTACTTCCACTAGTGCATCGATTGCAAGTGATATTGCAAGCATAAGCACAACATTTACTATTGCTGGTGATTCAGGAACGTCGAATGCTTTAGATAGTGGAGAAACACTTACTATAGCTGGTACAGGTCCAATTTCTACTACAGTTAGTACAAACCAAATTACAATCGATGTAACAGACTCAGTAATATCTGGATCATCTACAGCATTAAGTGCTAGTCTAGCAAGTGATATAGCTACTAACTTAGCAAGTGTAGGTACATTAACATCAGATAAAGCTGCTAAAACAGCAGTATCAGGAGCCTTTACAGCAACTAGTGCATCAATTGCATCAGATATTGCAGGTATAAGTACATCATTTACTTTAGCAGCAGATAGTGGTACAAACGATACGTTTAATTCAAGTGAAACACTAACATTTGCAGGTACAGCTAATGAAGTAAATACTACAGTTACTAATAATCAAATTCAGATTGGCTTACCAGATGATGTAACAATTGGAGGAGCATTAACAGTAACAGGTGATTTAACAGTAACTGGTAATACGATAGAGCAACAAGTAACTAACTTGAATGTAGAAGATCAATTTATACTTCTTAACTCAGGTAGTGGAGCACAAGATTCAGGTATTGTTATTAATGGTCAAGGAGCAGCATTAGGATGGGATGAATCAGAAAATAGATTCGCTTTAGACTTTACAGGTGCTACTTTCAACCAAACATCAATAACTTCAGATGCATACATTGCAGCAGTAGTTACTTCAGATGATGCTAATTACCAAAAGGATGGTAACATTAGAATAGACGGAGAAGATATTTACATATATTCATAATTAAATGTTTAAAAGGTTATTAATGGCAATAAAAGGTAAAAGAAACATAGGAAGAGGGGCTAATAAACCAGCCTCCTCTTCTATATTCTTAAAAACAGAAGCACTCTTCATAGGTCAAAAACTACAACAGGCTACCTTTAAAGGAGAAGAATTTGAAACATATCAACAGATAATGTTAAAGTTAAAAAGTATTGTAGATAAGGGATAAGTTCCTATATTTATAATAAAGCTAATTATCGGCCTTGAAAGAGGAAGTGGGCTCATTGAGTGACCAACCGTAAATAGGAGTAAAATGCCAAACTGGAAAAAAGTTATAGTTAGTGGTTCAAACGCTAACTTATCTACATTATCAATCACTAATAGCGGATCAACTGCAGATTCGTTAATACTTACTGCAACAGAAGATTCATCTACAGCAGCACCAGTAGTATCGTTTAAAAGAAATTCAAGTTCACCATTAGATGCAGATTACCTTGGGCAATTAAAGTTCAAAGGAGAAAATGATGCAGACCAAGAAGTAGTATATGCTAAGATAACAGCAAAGATACAAGATGCTTCAGATGGTACTGAAGATGGACTTATAGAATTTGCAAATAAGAAAGCAGGTTCAAACAATATAACGGCTAGATTGAAGTCGGACAAATTACAATTAATTAACGGTACTGAGTTAGAAGTAGACGGTCAAGTATCAGCTTCATCATTCATAGGAGATGGTTCTGGTTTAACAGGAGTAGTAGCAGCAGGCACAGTTTCTGGATCAGCTCAAACTATAGCTAACTTACCTGATGGAACAATATCAGGTTCAGCACAATTAACCAGTACAAGATTACAACCTACAGACGTAACTGGTTCCTTTACTGGTTCATTCACAGGTGATGGATCTAGTTTAACAGGTATTAGTACTTCCATAGTTAGCTCTTCAACAGTAGCCGATACATTTACTTCTGCAACTACACATTCAGTATCACATACATTAGGTACAAAAGACTTAATAGTTAGTGTATACGATAATAGTGACGATGTATTTGTACCAGCTAGAATAAATACTCCAGACACTTCAACAGTAGTACTATACATGGACCCAGCAACTACTGGTAGAGTGGTTATAGGTAAATCTGGACATATAGTATCAGGTTCTCAAACAGCAGCATATGGAGACTTAACAGGGACACCATCAGGAATAGTATCTGGATCAGCCCAAATAGTTACACTTACTTCACATACAGAAACTTTTAGTAATGCTACAGCAGTTAGTGCATCACATGGATTAGGTACTAAAAACGTAACCGTCAGTGTTTACACTAGTGATGACTTTATGATATTTCCTACATCAATAAAAACCCACGATACTAATAATGTATATGTATCGTTTAATAGTAGTAGATCTGGTAGAATAGTAATAACAAAATAAGCTTTAAATGATACACGAAGACATAACTTTATCAGGATCATTCAAAGCAAGTGGTTCATTAATCTTACCCAGAATACCTTCTAACTCTTTAGCAACACCAGCAACAGGTAGTCTATACTACGATACCTCTACAGACTTAGTAAAAATATATACAGGAACTGGATCTAATGAAGGATTTGTAATTGTTGGAACACAAGGTCAACCAGCAAGTGGCGGAGGTAGTAGCCCAGAAGATATTGAATACGTTTTAATAGCTGGAGGTGGTGGTGGAGGATCTAACTCTAACTCTGGAGGAGGAGGAGCAGGAGGATATAAATCTTCATCTTTATCTAATGTCGAATCTGGTTCTGCTTTTACAATTACTATTGGAGCAGGAGGAACCGTATCAGGTAATACAAACGGAGGAAATGGAAGTGCTTCTTCAATAGTTGGAACTGGAGGTATAAACATATCTACAGTTGGTGGAGGAGGTGGATCTAAACAAGGAGGTACAGCAGGAGATGGTGGTTCCGGTGGAGGAGGAGCATATGATACTTCTGGTGCTTCAGGTACAGTAGGTCAAGGATTTGACGGCGGTAGTGGAGTCCAAGGCGGTGATTATCCAGGTGGAGGAGGCGGAGGAGCAGCCGAAGCTGGTAACACTGATGGAAACGGTGCAGGTGGAGATGGAAAAGCAAGTAGTATAACTGGTACTTCAGTTACTAGAGCCGGTGGAGGGTCTGGTGGAGTATCAACAGGAGCATCAGCTACATCACCCGGAGATGGAGGTGGTGGAGTAGGAGCAAGAGGTAATACAGCTATAGCACAACCAGGAGATACTAACACCGGAGCTGGTGGAGGAGGCGGAGGAGCTGACAATTATGGCAAAGCAGGAGGATCAGGAGTTGTGATAGTAGCTTACCCAACAGCTTCGATTACAGCAGTAGGAGGAACAAAAAGATCTACAGCAGATGGAAAATTTGTTCATACTTTTCAATCATCAGGTACTTTAACAGTAGGAGGATCAACTTTTCATACTATAGCACCAGGGAATTATTTTAACACATTATTATATACAGGGGATGATTCAAACGATAGAGATATCACAGGATTAGGCTTTCAGCCAGATTTTGTGTGGATTAAAAGAAGAAATAGTTCTGAATCACACGCAATATACGATAGTGTAAGAGGAGCTAATAAGCAGCTTTCTAGTGATCAAAGTATTGTAGAGGCTACTAATGCAGGTTCTTATTTAGGAATGTCTTCTTTTGATTCAGATGGATTTAATGTTGGTAATAACGGAGGTACCAATAGGGCTCCTAATACTTACGTTGCATGGAGTTGGAAAGCAGGAGGTAATTCAAATACTTTTAATATTGACGGAACAGGATATGCATCCGCAGCAGCTGCAGGTTTAGATGATGGTAGTTTAACACCAACAGGAGCAAGTATAAATACAACCTCAGGATTTAGTATTATTAAAGTAACTAGTGGTGGTTCAACAGCAGACGTAACAGTATCACATGGATTAGGAGTTAAGCCATCTTTTGTAATATTTAAAAAGTTAAACTCTGAAGGAGGAGGATGGTTTACTTGGCATAAAGATTTTCCTAATGAAACTGATTACTTATACTTAAATGACTCTTACAAACTCAGTAATCTAACCCAAAGTGCAAACGCTTGGGGAAATAGAAGTTTTGATTATGAAGTTGTTAGTTTTAGACAGGGCTGGACGGTAGAGACTAATAGAGATGTTATAATATATTCTTTTGCAGATATAGATAACTATCAAAAAGCTGGAAGCTATGATGGAACAGGAAACACTAATAATCAGGTTAATGTTGGCTTTAGACCAAGATTTTTAATAATAAAATCTGACTCTGAAGCAGAACCTTGGTTTTTATTAGATAGTACAAGAGATACAAGTAACCCAATAGATAACAGATTAATGGCAGATAGTAATGCTGCAGAAGATGACGGTAGTGTACATACAGTTGATTTTACAGATACAGGTTTTACTGCAAATAGTACTACTGGAAATGGTACAAACGGAAATAATGTATCATACGTATATTTAGCAATAGCATAAAATGATATACGATAATATAGAAATATCAGGATCCTTAGATGTAACAGGATCATTTTTAGTCCCATTCGGGACTTCATCTGTTACTGGTAGTTATGAAAAAGGAAGAATGATGTTAGAAAAAGATTCAGGACTTCTATATGTATGGACAGGGTCATGGAAAGTAATAGGAGCTCAATATTAAAGGTATATAAAATATGGCACATTATGCAAAAGTAGTTAACGGAAAAGTAACAGCAGTAATAGTTGCTGACCAATCTTTTATAGATAACTATCAAGACCCTATTCCAGAATTAAACAAATATCCAAGTTCTTGGATAAAAACATCATATAATACAAAAGGAGGAGTTCATTATCAAACGGATTCTAATACTCCTTCTCCAACTCTCTACTATGAAAATAGCGGTTCATATTTTACAACCGAAGAATTAACAAGTGCATCAATAGCAGCAGGAACTGGATCACTACCTATTACAGCTTCTGATACAAGTCAAACATTAGCATTAAGAGGTAATTATGCAGGTGTAGGAGATACATATGATAAAACATTAGATGTATTTTATTCTGAACAACCATTTAACTCATGGAACCTAAACACAGGTTCGTTTTTATGGGAATCTCCAGTTCCATACCCAACAGGAGATGCTACAGGATCTTATACAGGATCTTATAGTTGGTACGAAGAAGAATTAAATTGGGTTACAGGAAGTATTTAACCTAAAGTAACGATATTTATATTAGACAGCAATAAACGAATAAACCTTATAACTCATGAAAATACAAAAGCCAGTAATAACCCAACCTACTATTACAGAAGCAGGTTCACTGACAGGGGCTGGAGCTAACTTAACAGGATCCTTTTCAGGTGCAATGGATATATCATCTTTTGATGGTAATGCAGCAACCACTATATCTGGATCATCTACAGCATTAAGTGCTTCTATTGCTTCGGATGTAGCTACGAACACAGCAAAATTAACTGCTAATACTAGTAATGTAACTAGTGCAGGAGCTGTGATGGACACTGAAGTAACCTCTTTAGCTCTAATAAAAGGATTGACAGGTACTACGATATCTGGTTCTTTAGGAGCTAATGCAACATTAATTAGATCATTAACAGCAGCAAATATATCTGGTTCTAATAATGCAACCAGTGCATCAGTTTCTACTAGACAAACAACAGCAGAAGCATTTAAAACTTCTTTTGATGCTGCAGTAGGTCTTAGTTCAGACGATGTTACGATATTAGGTAACCTTACAGTACAGGGTACACAGACATCATTAGATACAGCTACATTAAACGTAGCAGATAAAAACATTACAGTAGCATCTGGATCAGCAGATTCAGCAGCAGCAGATGGAGCTGGTCTTACAGTTGGAGGAGCTGGAGCTACATTTACATATAGTCATTCAGGCACTCAGTGGAATATGAATAAAGCTCTTGATATGGGAGCTAATACTATTACTACTAGTGGAGCTATTGCTGGAGCAACATTAAATACTGGTCAAGGAGCAAATGAGTTATACGCTATGAACCAAGATGTAGAAACTACTGATGCAGTAACATTTGCAACAGTAAACACTGGACAAGGCGCTAACGAGTTATATGCCATGGATCAAGCTGTACAAACATCTGATGATGTACAATTTAACGACGTACAAATTGATAGTATAGGTATAGGTACTGCAGCTACTGGAACATCAGGAGAGATAAGAGCAACCGGTGATATTACAGCATTCTATTCATCAGATGAAAGACTTAAAGAAAACTTTGTAACACTAGACGGAGCTTTAGGTAAAGTAAATCAGTTAAACGGATATGAGTTTGATTGGAAAGATGGTATAGAAGAGTTTGTAAGTAAGAAAGGACATGATATTGGAGTAAAAGCACAAGAAGTACAAGCTTTATATCCGGAATTAGTTCATGAAAGAGATAATGGTTACTTAGCAGTAGATTATGTTAAGTTAACAGCAGTATTAATTCAAGCTGTCAAAGAATTATCTGCAAAAGTAGACGAATTAAGTAAATAGTTCTTATATTAGAGAATGGGTTTAAAGTTACATGTTGATTTGGAAACAAATCGAGGACCAACTAAAGAGCTGTATATCAGAATAGATAGTTGGAAAGTAAATATGACGGTTAATGAGATTAAGTTCACAACGACGTCATGGTTAGATAAAAGTTACGGAGACAATTTCTTACGTAAATACTATACTGATGATTTAAAACCAGCAGTAGGGTTAGTAGGAGGAAAAATTGTTTATTATGAAGATCCTTTATCAGAAGGAACAGAGTTAGTAATAGATAATTTATATATTGCTCCTATGATGGTTGAAAAGGAGGTGACTGAAGATGTTTTTGAAGAACGAACAGTCAAAAAAGAGGTTCCTTATGTGAGCTTTGATGAAAATGGAGATGAAGTAACTTTATACAGAACAGTTAATGCACCTGAAAAAGTTAAAATAGGTACAGAAACAGAAACACAAAAGGTTGTTGATTATACCATAGTCGATAGATTAAGGGAGTTTACATATGATTATTTAGTAGAAGAACTCAAAAAAGTTTTTCCTGAAGACAAAATAGAAAAATTATATTAAGATGGCAGTACATACTTACGGAACAACAAATATAAGTTTTAGTTCATTTGATACATGGTCAAATAATGTATCTAGTGATGCTAACGTTACTATGAATGATGCATTAGGTGATGCAGTACCTTCAAACAGTAACCCAACAGCAGCTAGTGAAATTTATAACAACAACTGGTTTCATGGTCAGATACAAGTATCATCTGGTGGGTATGTAGATGTTTCTGCAACAGGTTATTCTCTTGCTGATCAAGAAGGAACAGTAACATTAAAAAATGTAAATCTTGATGAAAGTAACCTTACATTAACTGCTGATGAAACAGCTGCTTATCCTAGAACATTTGTAAGATGGAGAAGAGAAAATTCAAGTGGAGCTGAAATATCAACAAACACTACACTTACTCTTACATCTGGAGACGAAACATCAACTTCAGTATTTTACGCAGAGTTTACTTAATAGTAACTAAAAAATAGGTTTTTGAATACATACTGGGTTTACGAAAATATACAAGAACGGGTATCTTTCTATAACAAGTTAGATACTCTCTTACTGTTAACTTCTGTCTACTTATGGAAGAAACATCATCCATCTCATTCTACTAATCTAACTATAGATAAGCTTACTTATGAATACTTACATAATATAAATGGACTATATCTTTGGGACAATGTAGAAATACTTCCTAAAAATACCTCTATTAATAAAGGTGTATTCTGGGCATCAGCTAAACTTGAAAAACTTAGATATGTAAAAGGTCCTTCAATTATAATGGACCATGATTTTCTCGTGTATAAGAATTTAGATAAATTCCTTTCTAACAAACCTTTTTTTGCTCATGAAGAAAATGGTGAACAATATTATGATACAGCATGGAATCCTTTTATTAAACAAATCAGCGATATAGTTAACAGACCTAAACCTCATGCTATAAATTGCTGCTTTTGCTATTTTCCAGATAGTAACTTTACTAACAACTATGCAAAAAACAGTATTGAGTTAATGCAAAGGTTTACTGAGTTAAAAGTACCTAATTCAAGATTTTTAGTATTTGCAGAACAACTTCTATTAAAGCATATGTTAGATTTTCATAATATTAGTTACGACACTCTTTTAAACGAAAAATGGAATGCAAAAGGCAGATTTTTTGAACAAAGTGATAAAGGATATATGTCTTTTTTAGAAAGTAATACAACATACAGACATTATTGGATGGATAAACCTTTGATAAGAAATAACAAGGAAGGGTTTAATTTTGAGGGAGAAATTACTATATTGTATAATATACTAGCAAAATCTGAAATAAACTTAAAATATATAAACGATGCTTTTACACCTTGATTACATAAAAAGAAATATAACTAACAATCAACATAAAACAGTTGATGAACAAGGTAAGGAACAAATTAAATTAGAACCTGTACCTTTTCGATGGGCTCATGGGGCTACTGAATCATCAATGGGTGATGGTTTATTAATATATTCTATTATTCATTTTATGAGAGCTAAAATATGTGTATGTTTAGGATCAGGTGGTGGTTACGTTCCTCGTATAATGACTCAAGCTAGACAAGATTTACACACTGCAGGTGTATTTGAAGGTGATGATGGAATGAGTTGGGGAGATATAGGTACTACCTATGTAGTAGATGCAGCAAATGGAAAGGGCGGTAAAGTAGATTGGCTTAGTAAGGATTCATTCTTTAGAGAAAAGTTCTGCCCAAGAATCATTAACGAAACTACTGAAAATGCTTACTATAACTTTTTTGTTAAAGAGGATATAAAAATAGATTATTTACACATAGATGCAAGTCACTTATACGAAGACGTTAAAAATGACTTTAACTTATATAGTAAAATTTTATCCCCTAACGGTGTTATATCTTTACATGATACCGACATAAGATACGCTGAGAATTATATAGTAACAAAGGACATAAAAGATCAAGACCATCATGATAAATTTGTAGAAGGTCCTTCTAAGTTTATTCAAGAAATATCTGACGAATGGCAAAGATTTGACTTTTTTAATGAAGGAATAATACCTTCTAAACCAAGTTCAACAGGACTAACACTTTTTAGACATGCCTAATTTAGTTACAGTAGTAGGAGAGAATACACATATTCTTCCTCATATGTTAAAACATTATGAACATCAAATTGATAAAGCATATGTATGTGTTTATCAGCAAGGTAATAATGATGGTATATTACAAGAAATAGAAGAATTAGGTATTGAACCTTATATGGTATTTACTGAACCTAAATACAACTGGAATAGAGTTACAGAAATATATAATGCAGTTAAACAAACCAAACCTAATGACTGGTGGATAGTAGCTGATGATGATGAATTGCAGGTATACCCTGAGCCTATAGAGGACATCATAAAGAATTGTGAGAGATATGGATATGACTTTGTGACAGGTGGTTTCTTGGACCGTATAGGTATAGATGGCATATTTCCTGAAGTAACGAGAGAAACGAATATTCATAAGGCATTTCCATTAGCTGGTTTTTTTAGATACCCAATGTCTAAAGCTTGCCCTAATAAGGTTACATTAATGAAAGGTTTTCAAGATGTTACCCCCGGTCAACATTATGCTTCTTTTAAAGATGGCACTAATAGTTGGGGATCAGGTCATGCTAGAAGAATGCCTGTAAATGAAATTTTTGTACAAGTTCATCACTTCAAATGGGATAAAACATGTGTAGAAAGAATTAAAAAGGTAGCAGATAATGAAAAAGAGTATTCATTCTCAGATGAATATAGAATAATGTATAATGCTATTAAAGATTCCGGATATAAAATAGATACTAATAATCTTAAGTATTTAGTTGAAGAATTGAAAGAATTTTCTTATATTAGTTATAATGACTATCCACACTGGAATACATTAAAAAATAAAATAGTTACAATATGAGTGTAGAAAATTACGAACAACAAAGGTTAATTTTAGAAGAACGTAAAACTAAAGCAACTGAAAAAATTGCAAGATGTTTAGATGCTCTTACTTTATGGTTTGAAGAAATTGATAAAGACGGATGGAATGAAAGAGCACAGTTTTACTTATCAGAATTTCAAAAATTAGTACCTGAGGATGAGCCAACAGAAGAATCATAAACTTGGCATAATAATTCCTTACAGAGATAGAGCTAACCAGTTATTTGAGTTTAAAAAAGAGATTGATAAACATATTGATTTTGACTATGAATTAATAGTTATAGAGCAATTAGGTGATCAAGACTTTAATAGAGGTAAATTACTCAATATAGGTTTTGTTAAAGCTGAAGAGTTAGGATGTGATTATGTAGTATTTCACGACGTTGATATGATACCTGTTGACGTTGACTATTCGTATGTTGATAAACCAATACATCTTATCACAGACCTCGTATTACCAGAAGGAACATCTAGAACTTTATTTGATGAGTATTTTGGTGGTGTAACTTTATTTCCTAGTAATATATTTAAACAAATAAACGGATACTCTAATGAATATTGGGGCTGGGGATTTGAAGATGATGATTTATTACTTAGATGTCAAGAAAATCACGTTATGTTGGACGAAAAAAAAGTACTACAAAAAGGCAGAGAAGGTGTAGCATTAGAGTTTAACGGAAAAGATTCATTTGTTAAGTGTCCTAACATTATTAACTCATATAGAAACTTTACCATCTTTTGTTCATTTACAGTAGGTAACTTAACAATTGAAGAGTATGAGATTACCGATGAAATGTCAGTATTTTCTATACCTGGTTTTGACACAGCTTTGAATTATAATTCTTTTAGAGACTTTGTATTTCAATTTTGGAAAAAGGACTTAAGTTCTATATCTATACCTTCTGATAAATTTCCTGAAGGATCATATAACGTTGCAATTACTATAGATAACATGGCATCTAACTCTAAAGATCAATATGATGAGTATGTACCAGATATAAAAATGTTTATTAATGGTGAATATGTAGATCATAGCTTTTTTGATAAAATTTTACCTTTACAAGAACAAGATTTCTTATACTTAGGTGTTGGGAACCCTGAAAGAGATGCTAAACAAAACTGGTTTAATGGAACTATAAGTAGTTTTGCAATATATAACGAAGTATTAGAAGATGACTTATGTAAACAAATTACTGCTAATATTAACAGTAGTTTATTTAAATTTAAAGACTCAGAGTTTCTTAGGTTATACTATGATATGAAGTTTTTAGATGAAAATAGGGTTATTGATTTAACTGGGAATGGCAATGATGGTTATGCTAGTAAAATATACCAAGTACCTACCCAACTTAGCACAGAAACATCTATACCGATACCTTGTAGAAAGGATGGTAAGTTTAAAGTTCTACCTCATAGTGAAAATGGATATAAAGATGGTTATTGGGTTAGTTGGAATAGTAGAAAGAATCAAATTAATTACTATTCTAAATTTTATAACGATAGGTCTAAATATAGAGAAGATGGAATATCTACTTTACCAAATAATTATAAAATAAGAGATGAATTCACCAATAATAATTTTCATCATTTAGAAGTACAGTTATGAGTCATAAGTTAGGAGTTTGCGTACCTTATAGAAATCGAGAATTGCATATGCATGAGTTTATACCTAAGATAGGTAAATACTTAAAAGCTCAGAATATAGATTTTCAGATTTATATAGTTCATCAAGTTGATGATAAATTATTTAACCGAGGTGCTACTAAAAATATTGGAGCTAAACATGCATTTGAGGATGGATGTGATTATATAGTTTGGCATGATATAGATATGATTCCGGAAGATGATGGTGGTGCTGATTACTCTTACCCTGAAGGAGGTCCTAGACATATAGCTACTAAGATACAGCAAATGGATTATGAACTTAAATATCATGAGTATTTTGGTGGAGCTGTTTTATTTACAAAAGAACATGTCGAAGCTACTAATGGTTATTCTAATGACTATTGGGACTGGGGTATGGAAGATGATGATTTATTTTGGAGATGTCACTTAGAAGGTTTAACTAATGATACATACTTACCTGGTATACTCAAAGATCAAAACTATTTACACTTCAACGGTAAAAATTCTTATGCTAAAATACCTTATCAAAGAGATTTCAAAGCACTAACTCAAAGATCTCATACTATATCAGCATTAGTCAGGTGTTACCAACAACCAGATAAGAATAAAGTGTTTTTGATAGGTGACCAAGAAAGAAAATATGTAGAATATCCAATTATAAGATTACCAGGTTACGATTACGGTCTATCTTTCAATAATTCTAGAGCTTTATCATTTACCTTTTGGAACGTGTTTAATAAACATAACTACATGTGGTTAAAAAGATACGATAAACAATGGAGCTGGATTACAGCAGTTATTAGTGAAGAGGACCATATGGCACATTTATATTTAAATGGAACTGAAGTTGATTCTAAAGTTGGTTTAGGAAGTCCATCACCTTTAAGGTTTGATGGTAAATTAAAAAATTATGGAAGTAACGATTACTACCTAGGTTTATCTCCTTCTCAACCAGATAAAAGTAGCTATAAGTATTTTAAAGGAGATATAGCATTAGTTCGTGGATGGAATAGAGCTTTAACTCCTAAAGAAGTAAAAAACCTACACAAAATAACACCAGATGAAGGTTTTGTATTAGATGTTAATTTTAATTACCCAAAAACACAAGTTGAAACATTTAATACAGAAATAAAACAAGAAGATATTAGAATACCTAATTCTATTATTCCTCATAGAGTAGAAGGTAGAATGAGATGTTTACCACATCCAGACGAAGGAATAGTAGATGGTAAATTTGTAAAAGGAGAAACTACTGCTAGAAATGAAAGACGATATGTTCTTGAAATGCAAAAAGGTTCGTGGGCTTATAATGAAGACGGTATAAAGCAATTAAAGTACGAATTAGTAGAAGAAAAGCAGTTAACACCATGGGCTAAAATGCTAAATATTAAATTATGAACCCAGCTGAGGTCAAAAAGAAGTTAGATAAAGTAGGTTGCGGTTTCTGTTTAGCAAAATGGACTCAAGTAACTATGCATCTAGGTACTGGTATGACTCACTCGTGTCACCACCCTTCACCTCATAAAATACCTTTAGGCGAACTTAAACGTAATCCATCTGCTTTACATAACACACGTCATAAAAAGTCTCGCAGGAAAGAAATGCTTGAAGGTAAACGACCTGATGAATGTAACTACTGTTGGAATGTAGAAGATAATTCTAATTCATTTTCAGATAGAGTGTTTAAGTCAACAGAACCATGGTCTATAAATGACTTTCAAAAAATAAAAGATAGTGATTGGAGAGAAGATTTCAATCCAAGGTATGTAGAAGTATCGTTTGGTAATGCATGTAACTTTGCATGTGCTTATTGTGGACCTCAATATTCATCTAAGTGGGTAGAAGAAATAGATAAACATGGTGGTTATCCTACTGAACATAACTTTAATGCAATAGATCAAATTAAAGAAAGAGGTCACATGCCTTATAAACAGTCAGAATACAACCCATACGTGGAAGCTTTTTGGAAATGGTGGCCTGATCTATACCCAGACCTTCATACATTCAGAATGACTGGAGGAGAGCCATTAATGTCTAAAGATGTATTCAAGGTATTAGAGTATATAAGAGACAACCCTACTATCAACCCTGAATTATCTCTTTCTATAAATACTAATTTAGGTGTACCTGATAAACTTATAGATAGATTTATAGAAATAGCTAAAGATTTATGTGAGAATAACAAAGTAAGAGAACTAATAGTATTTACTTCTGTAGAAGCAACAGGAGCTCAAGCTGAATATAGTAGATTTGGTTTAAAGTACGATAAATTTTGGAAAAACGTAGATAAAATTTTAACTGTACTACCTAAAGTAACTATAAACATAATGGCTACTTATAACGCATTATCTGTATTTAGTTACAGCAATTTAATTGATAAAGTATTTGAATATAAAAAGAAACATGCTAATGGAGAAAGATACTGGACTTCAGCTATTCAATTAGATACTGCTTACTTAAGATGGCCTACTCACCTGTCAGTTAAAATACTAAAACCAGAACAAAAGGAATTAATTTTAGCAGCAGCAGAAAAAGCTCTATATTACGGTATAAAAGAATTTACAAAAGATAATTACGGTTTTTCAAGTATTGAAATTCAAAAAATGAAAAGGTTATATGATTATTCAATAGGTGTAGATGATTTTAACACAGATAAGTATAGAAAAGATTTTGTAAAGTTTGTTGATGAATACGATAAAAGAAGAGGTACAAACTTTTTAGAAACCTTTCCGCAATTTAAAGAACTATATGCTGAAAATAAATAAAGGAGAACCATGGGTTTTCTGGCCTAGTAATATTTGTGATACATTTCCTGAGAAACCTGCTAATTTGCTGCTGTCTGGTGAGCATAATTTTGAATTTGAGTTAAATTTTATACTTAGAGACAATTCACAAGATCAAAAAACTATATTTACAATAGTTCCACATTACACAGGATTAGATCTATATAAAGACCAAACCGTATTTACAGTTACTTTCGCAGACAAAGCAAGGTACTATAGACTACCAACAATAATGCCAACTGATAAGCCTATAAACATAAGAATTGAACATAAAGTAAAACAGTATTTTAAAATATTTATTGATAAAGAAGAAGTAGTTTCTGAGTCATTAGAAGATAAAGTTTTAGGAAAGTGCCCTTATCCTCATATTATATTTGGAGCAGGTAATTTCCCCAAGAATAATTTTAACCTTAATTACACAGATATAGATTTATTAAGATTTAGTCTTTTTCAAAATGGTGATCTTTTAGCAGATCATTTCTTTGAGGAAATAATATTTGATAAGTATGTTGATATTACTGGTAATTTAAATTTCATACACAAGGTATAATGGGAGTTTTCGCAAAAAAAGAAAAAGAATCGTTTCAAGAATATAGAGATAGAGTTGTAGATAAAATATCACCATCATTTTGTGGTGCTAAATGGTACAATGCAACCATCTGGTTAGGTAATGGTCAAACAACTTCCTGTCATCACCCTCCTGCACACAAAGTACCTTTAGAAGAATTAAAGTTTAGTTACAAAGCTCTTCACAATACAAAATATAAGAAAGCAGTTCGTAAGCAGATGATGGAAGGCATTAGACCTAAGGAATGTGAATACTGCTGGAAGATAGAAGATTTAGGAAAAGATAAAGTCTCTGATAGAGTTTATAAATCAGTCATATATACAGATGAAGAACTTAAAGATGCGAAAGAGACAATGGGTTACACTGAGGATGTCGATCTCAAAACGTTAGAGATAGCATTTGATGCTAATTGCAACTTTGCTTGTTCATATTGTAACTCCTCTTTCTCTACTACATGGCAAAAAGATATAAAAGTAAATGGACCCTATCAAAACTTAGTATCAGATGGAGCAGCAGCATTTCAACATGATGGTTCTCATGCTATGCCTTATGGTAGGAAGAATACAGACAATCCCTATGTTGAAGCATTTTGGAAATGGTGGGAAGCAGAACTGCAATTTAGTTTAAGAGAGTTAAGAGTAACTGGAGGAGAACCTTCTATGTCTCCAGACTTTTGGAAACTCATGGAGTGGTGGAAAAAGAACCCAGATTGTAAAGTACCTTTTGCTGTAAATTCAAATTTAGGTCAAAAGAAACAATTATTAGATGCTTTAATTGAATCTTCTCATAGTTTTAAAGAATTTTCAATCTATACATCTAACGAGGCAGTTGGACTTCAAGCTGAATACATTAGGTATGGTTTAGTTTGGGATGTATGGTTAAAGAATATGTATAGGGTAAATCAAGAAGGCAATATCAAGTCTGTAAATGTAATGATGACTATTAATAGTTTATGTTTATTTTCAATTACTGAGTTTTTAGATGAAATGATGAAACTTAAAAAGAAATTTGGTCATCAAGCTGCAGTACTATCTTTTAATATTTTACGATTTCCTTCTTTTCAATCTATTGTCACACTACCGGAAAACATCAGAATGGAAAGAGCTTTTGTGTTAGAGGATTGGTTAGCTAAAAATTGGAAAAACGGTACTAATGGGTTTATGGATTATGAAAGAGAAGGTGTAATTAGATTAATAGACTATATCAAAAAAGTAGACACAGGTCATGAATTTACTTCATCTTTAGAGTCTAGAGTTAGAGACTTTAGATCTTTTTATCAACAGTACGATAAAAGAAGAGGTAAAAACTTTCTTGAGGCTTTTCCTACGCTAAAAAATTGGTATTTAGACATACCTGAAACTAATCTTGTACCGTTAACTAAATTGGTAGATGGTGATGATGCTAAATCTAACAGGTATGTTGATGGTGTACTTAAACAAGCCAAGGAAGAAGGATGGGTGCTTAATCCTCAATGGGCTAACCCAGGGTCGGAAGGTTATATCGAACCAGATGATCAACAACAAGATGAAATGATTGACTTAGTTAAGCAATTAAAGAAAGAACAAGACGTAAATTATGCTGGTGGGATAGGCAGCAAGAAATAGTAGTTATGATAGGTAAAAAAATTAGAAATAATAAAACCTTTTGTACTGCTCCTTGGATGCATCTACACATTATTAATGACGGTAGGGCATATCCATGTTGTAACACAGATGTGTCTGATGAAAATTCTGTAGGAAATATCAAAAATCAAAGTATCTTCGAGGTTATGAATAGCCCTAAGATGAAAGATATGAGAAGAGGTATGGTTAATAATGAACCACTACCTAGTTCTTGTGAAAGATGTACAGGTAGAGAAGCTGCAGGATTTGTTTCTATGAGAAAAGGGATGAATGACGATTGGTACTCCAAAGTAGAAGACTTAGTTAACAAAACAAACCCAGATGGCAGTATAGGTGAATTAAGATTGTTATATTGGGACATTAGGTTTTCTAACTATTGTAATTTATCTTGTAGAACTTGTTCTCCTATATTTAGTACCTCCTGGGCTAAAGACTACGTAAGATTAAGAGCACATAACGACAAGTTAGAAATCGGTTTAATAAACTTAAACGATCAACCTCAGTTTTGGGATGACTTAGATAAAAATATTTCTGTTGCTGAAGAGATTCACTTTGCTGGTGGTGAACCGTTACTAATGCCAGAACATTGGAAACTAATTAAATTTTTAGAAGATAATAATAGATACGAGACTAAATTAAAATACTCTACTAATGCAACTAAATTAGAAATAAAAGGTAAAAATATTTTAGAAGTTTGGGAAAAATTTAAAAACGTACATTTAAGTTTATCTATAGACGGAGAAGGAGATGTTTTTGAATTAACTCGTCACGGTGGCAATTGGGAAGAAACTAAAGAAAATTTAATTAAAATAAGAAACAGCAATATAGAGTATTGGATACATCCAACGATTAGTATACTAAATATATTTAATATAACCGAACTACATAGAGAATTATTTAAACTAGATATTATTCCAAATAAAATCTTACCAAGTGAAAACGAATCAGGTTACGGTACTGATGATTATTTTATTAAAAGATTTCATTTAAATCCTTGCCTGCAACCAGATATATACTCTATCACTAATATACCAGAAGATTTAAAAAAACTGGCCACTGATAAAATTAATGCTTATGCTAATGAATGCTACACTAAGCATAACATACCAAAATCAGGTTGGAACTCTCTTATAGAGATTATGAACAGCAAAGTATGTGATATGAATGTGTTTAGAAAATTTGTAGATACCACTAAAAAGTTAGATAAAATAAGGAATCAATGTTTTGTTAATACAGTACCAGAATTTAAAAATGCATTTGATAATGTCTGAAAGAGTAAAAAATAATTTTGTTGTAGATGATTTATACGAGGTACTTTGGTCTACTGTTTCATTAGAAGGTGTGGACAAACTATTAAAAGAAACTTGCCTAAAATACCATAAAATAGATATATATGAATCATTATTTGGTTTAGGACCAACTGAATGTGTTACGTTTGAATTTTTAAATACTTCAGAGGAAGAAAAGTCTAAAGAAACGTTAGAAGATAGAAAAACAGACATATTAGATGATGATGTTACTTACGATATCAATCGATATGGTATGAGATCATCAAATATAGATATACTATCACACAAAGTAGACAGTCTGGTGTTTGGTTGCTCTTTTTCCTACGGTATAGGAGTACCTTTAGAAAATACATGGCCTGATTTAGTAAATCAATATTTGGGTCAAGATCATAAACTAGTAAATTTATCAATTCCTGGTTGTTCTATATCTAAATTATCTAGAGTATTATACACCACAGTGCAGTATAATAAACCTACTAACGTATTTATACTATTCCCTCATTTATCAAGAGACGAAATAATTGTTAAAAGAGAAAACAGTAAAACCAATTTACCTGGAACAGATTATACAGTGATAAACTTTATCATGAATTACTTATCAGACGATAAAGAATTATTAGACTATATACAAACATATTTAAAAACTTTTGAATTAGAAAATTATAAAGTTAATGCTTATAGAAGTTTTCAAGTAATTAAACTCTTAACAGACAGTTTAAATATAAATTTGTATGTTAGTAGTTGGTGCCCACAAACATATTATATGCTGGGACATGTTTTTGATGAAAAAAGTATTGTCCCCAGTTTTAATTTTAGACACGATAGAGACGGTAGTCTTTATGCTAGAGATGGAGCTCACCCAGGTAAAAGAGATCATAAGGATTTTGCAGATAATTTAATAAAGTGTATTGATTCAAACAATAAAATTAAATGAAAACTTTAGTTACATCTGGATGTAGTTATACTAGCTACCATTACCCTTGTTGGGATTTATGGTTAGGTTCAAACTATAATAATCACTTAAATTTTGGTTTATCAGGAACAGGTCCTAAATACTCTTATATACAAATAAGAGATTACTTCAAGTATGCTAAAAATATCAACCCTAAAGACCACCATGTAATAGTTCAGTGGAGTTCTCTTATAAGACATGATCAAAGACAGGAAGTATCTTATGCATGGAAATGCGGAGGTCAAATTACCAATAACGTTGACTTTAGTTTAGAGTATCTCAATAACCACTTTACTTTATTAGATGTTACTTGTGATTTGCTTTACTATATAGAATCTTTAATTTCACTATCAAAAGAATTAGGATTTAAATTACATATGTTATATATGTTTGAACCTTGGATAGATAGGTTTTATGGAGAACCTGTTTCACCGCAACATCCTGAAATATTACAAAAACAACATAAGGGTTGGTCTGAATCAAAGTATTTAAAATCTTTGAAAGAACACTACCAAGGTGAATATTTCTTTCCTTTAAGTATAGAAAGTTCTAATGCCGCTAATCCAAAAGAGGCTGTGATATGGTGGGAAGGTGAAGTTGTTGATCACCACCCATCTCCTCTTCAACATTTAGAATACTCTAGATCATTATCTAAATTTTTAAATATAAAAGAATATCCTGATGAATGGCTTAAAATAGCTACTAAATTAGAAAATATATTTAGGAACACAAAGTCTGCAGAGGCATTTAAACCCATATTCTATAATGAATTAGGTTGCTATAGTTCCCATGAATATTGTGAAACTCCAGGGTCTGATGGATTTGTAGTAAATAATAAAATTGAGTTAGTTAATAAATGTATTGAAAAATTAAATAACGATGGCCTTTAATTTACTTCTTGAAAATTTATATAAACAGAGTATATACTTCGGTTTTGATATTACCAACGAAAAAGAAGATATATTCAACAACAAACTACACGGTGTGCCATTTGTGGAACCTCTTGTTATCAAGAGAGATGTTAAGTACCTGATTAAAAAAGATATTAAATTTATATATCCTATATCAGCTGTAGATGAAAATGTATTTAATAATCCCCCTTTTAAACTACGCCCTCAAGTAATAGATCGCTGTAAAAAAGGATTTTGTAAAGTGGGTATAATGCATGATACAGAGGGCCAATCCAATGTAGATAAGGTAATGTTATTACTTTGGTTAGATAGTTTTGCCATGTTAAATGAGTTAGATGGTAGTAACTTTTTTTTCGCTCATGGAGATAGAAAGCTACGTCAAACATACGAAGATATACGAAAAGGAAGAGAGTTTAATAAAGAACCTTTAGTAAATATTTTAAAGTATTCTTATTTTGAAAATTTCCCTTGGTTTACTCAACCCGACGCAAATAGAGTCTCTCTAAATAATGAAGAATTATTAGAACATGCTGTAAATGTAATTAACAACAGTAGAAGTGTAAAAAAGGAAAAATATTTTTTATGTTTAAATAGAGTACTAAGATTACCTAGGTTGTTAATATTTGGAGCCATAGCAACAAACCCTGATCTAGTACAGAAAACAATATTATCTATAGGCAAAAACCAAACCGGTTTTGGATCACTTAATCAGAATTTAACTTCTACTGAGTTAAGCAATTTCTTACCAGATCGTATAGCTGATTATGTGAGATCCTATGATTTCGACAACCCAAAACACATACTTGATAACCCAGATAACAGTAATAAAGCATTCGGTATTAATATTGATTTTCACCAATCTACATTTCTTAATATAGTTACAGAGACCCTACATAGAAATGATACTATGTTTTTTTCTGAAAAAATCTTTAAACCAATGTATATGTTCCAACCATTTATTTTGGTTGGTAACCCTAACTCATTAAAAGAGCTGCATCAAATGGGGTATAAAACTTTTAGTAAATGGTGGGACGAAAGTTATGATGAGGAAAAGGATTTAGTAAAAAGAGTACTGATGATAGAAAAGTTACTTATGAAATTAAGTAAATTAAGTACTGATGATCTTTTTAAAATAACGCAAGAAATGGAAGAAACCCTCATACATAATTTTAATAGATATTTATTTGATATAAAGCAGGAGACTTTAGATTATTTAAACTTCTTTACTATGCAGGACCCAGCTCCTCCAGAACAAGTTGAAATATTTAAATTACATACATTAGGTGAAAAAATAGAGTTAAAATCTTATAATAAAATTATAAAACGAAACTACTGTAGTGATGGTAAATCTAATATAGATGACTCCTGGGCTAGGCAACAATTTAAAGAGATCAATAAATAAACATTATGAAAATAGGTTTTATAGGTGTAGGTAAACTTGGTAAAGATGCTGCCGAAGTTATGGCAGAGAAACATGAAGTAGTAGGTTATGACATTCATGACGTAACTCCACAAAATTTTAAAATGGGTTCTTCTATTGAAGAAGCATGTCAAGATAGAGAGTTAATATTTGTAGCAGTACCAACACCCCATGACCCGGCATATGATGGACGTTATCCAACATCACATTTACCAAATAAAGATTTTGATTACAGTATAGTTAAAGAAGTTTTAACTGAAGTAAACAAACATGTAAGCAAAGATCAACTAATAGTATTAATATCAACTGTACTTCCAGGTACAATCAGGAGAGAGTTTATTGATTTAATTCCTAATGGTAGATTTATTTACAACCCTTACTTAATTGCAATGGGTTCAGTAAAATGGGATATGGTTAATCCAGAAATGATCATCATAGGTACTGAAGACGGTTCAACAACAGGTGATGCTAAACTATTGTTAGAGTTTTATGAAACCTTTATAACAGAAGGTACAAGATATGAAGTAGGCACATGGGATGAAGCAGAAGGTATAAAAATATTTTACAATACATTTATATCTACAAAAGTAGCACTAGTAAATATGATTCAAGATGTTGCTGAAAAAGGAGGTAATATGAATGTAGATGTTGTAACCGGAGCTTTAGAAAGATCAACTTACAGAATTTTAGGTAAAGCATACATGACTGCAGGTCTTGGAGATGGAGGTGGTTGTCACCCTAGAGATAATATTGCTTTACGTTATATGGCTGAAAAATTAGATTTAGGTTATGATTTATTTGATTCAATAATGCTTGCTAGAGAAATACAAGCTAAAAATATGGCTAATAAATTAATACAACTATCTAAAGAAAATAACCTACCGGTGGTCATTTTAGGAGAATCTTATAAACCTGGAGTATCATTAAAAGATGGTTCTCCTTCTATACTTGTAGGTTACTATGTCGAACAGTCATTAGGTAAGGTTGAATACGATACTGAACCTAAACAGGCAGTTTACTTATTAGGACATATGGGTAAGCACCATGATTACAATTTTACCGAAGGGTCAATAGTCGTTGATCCATGGAGGTCTTTTACGACAGATAAAAAAATTAATATAATACACTATGGAAATACAAGGTACTAAAATAGATAAACTTGTAGTAGCTGGATGTTCCTTTTCAGATTATGCTAAAGTAGATAAAAACTACTCAGAACATTTATCTGAAATATTAAAGATTAAACATACTCCAAACTACACTTGTGGAGGCGGTAGTAACTTTAGAATGTGGAGGAAGATTCTTAGTGGTATTAGAAATAAAGAGATTTTACCTAATAGTTTACTGGTTATACAATACACAGATGTGAGTAGAAAAGAATTTTGGTCTTGTTTTGAATTAGAGAGTGAACGTAACGGTAATCCAGATAAAGGAAGTTACATGAGAGAAAACTTTAAGAAGTCTGGTCAAACAATTAAGTACAAATACGGTTCTTGGGGATGGCAATCTAAAGCAGAAGAAGTACTACTTTTTAAATTAATGGAAGAAAATTTTACTGATACTCATTATGATTATGAAGTTTTTGAAAATAATCACTTTAGTTTATGTACTACTTTGGAGTTTTACAAAATAAACACTATCTTTATAGAATCTCAGTACTGTACAAAATTAAAAGTACCAAATGGTATGTACCTTCATAAGTATACTACACCTAAAAATTATCCAAGATCAGTAGATATGGATTTATGTTTAACCAACGAAGATTGTGCCCATTTATCTGAAAGTGGCCATTTAGACTTTGCTAAAAGATTAGCAAACTTTATAGACGAAAAAATAAATGTTATAAAATGAAAAAAATTAAATTAGAAGAAAACGAATTATTACAGCTAAATAATATAAAAAATGCTAGATCCAGTATCATTAATGAATTTGGCAAGATATCTATAATAGAGTTACAACTTTCCCAACGTAAAATGAATGCTGAAACAAATTTTGCTAAGATAGAGGAAGCACAAGCTGACTTTGCAATTAAACTAGAAAATAAGTACGGAAAGGGCACTATAGATATTGATAGTGGAGTATTTATACCGTTAAAATAGTTTACGGTAACTTTAGTCTATTTATATATGTAGCACACTACCATAGGTTTGGTAGTTTTAGTACGCATAACGATATTTATAAGAGTACTCAATAATTTAACTTAGATAACATGGCAGAAACATTAATCTCCCCAGGTGTATTAGCAAGAGAGAATGATATATCCTTTATCGCTCCACCAGCATTAGAAGCAGGAGCAGCTATAGTGGGACCGACAGTATTAGGACCTGTAGAAGAACCTACTGTGGTTACATCATACGGAGAATATCAGAAAGTCTTTGGAACGACATTCACGTCTGGTTCAACAAAACAAGAATACTTAACTTCACTTGCAGCAAAATCTTATTTTGGACAAGGAGGTAATTCATTATTAGTAACAAGAGTTGTTACTGGTTCATTTACAGCAGGAGGTGCATCAACAATTGCAGCACAAACTGGAAGTATAACAAATCCATTTACCATAGAGACAGTAGGTAAAGGAGCAATCATGAATAACATGACAGCTTCAGGTACTTATTCTGGAACTGCAGAAGAAAATAGTGATGGTACTTTAAAATCTGGATCAGCTGATAACCTAAGATGGGAAATTGCTAATGTTAATACAAACAAAGGTACATTTAGCCTTCTCGTAAGAAGAGGTGATGATGCATCTAAAAACAAAATTATATTAGAAACTTGGAATGATTTATCATTAGATCCAAATTCTAGTAATTATATTGAGTCAGCTATTGGTAACCAAACCAAAGCAAAAGCAACTGATGGAAGTCAAGTTTACATTTCTACAAACGGTGAGTACGTTAATAAATCTAAGTACATTAGAGTTGCTTCAGTTAACAATCAGACATTAGATTACTTAAGCACAGACGGTGTTACTATTAATAATGATTCAACTGGGAT
>Ga0209535_1000204_pt1 | contig 40146 bp, 49 predicted proteins | sample LinPmetageLP28_FD_184041 | JGI IMG/M metagenome (GOLD analysis project Ga0209535, IMG submission 184041) | Marine viral communities from the Pacific Ocean - LP-28 (SPAdes) (version 2) | ecosystem: Environmental > Aquatic > Marine > Oceanic | place: Pacific Ocean | collected 2009-08-22
GGATGATAGTCGAAATCCACTCAGTAATATTCCAGATCTTCAAGTACGACATCTAGTTATGCAAGTGTTAGCTTGGATGTGGTGTATCGTATTTGCATTTATAGTTGGTAGTTGGACTGCATTTGGTGTAAGTGTTATCGGACACGTTATTCTACTTGCAGCTATTGCAATTACTGTAGGAACTTTTGAAACAGCCAAACGATCTCCACAATACTTTGGTGGACTTGGTAGAGGCGCAGGTGGAGAACACGAATGAGAAGTGTAGATAGAGATGTAAAGGCTATGGCGCAAGGTATGGATGCTATAGATAAACAAATAGATATTTTAAGTGGTAATATTAAGCTACATAAAGCGGAACGTATGAGACTAGCAAGGTTATCTGCAGTCAAAAGTCAATTAATAGATAATCCTAAAGACTGTGCAAAATTGGTGAAACGATACAAGGAAATGCAAAATGAACGACGGTCCTCTGAAATCAGCGCTTGACAACTTATCGAGTCAAGGTGTAATTAGACGTGAATTAGTTACGTATAAAATGAAAAGCGGTAAGATGATTCGTGAAATTATTTGTAGAGAATATCGATCAGATGGAGATTATACTGATCATTCTATTTCTACTCCTCTTAGCGGAGGGAGCACTGTATGAAAGCACATAGTATAGAACAAACTGCGGCATGGGCTAAAAGCTGGAACATGAAAGGGTATGAACACATATATCCTGAGAATCGTGAGAAAGCTCGACAGCAAGGCATTAAACAATACAATGATCGAAAGAGAAACAATACTAAGGTTACATCATAATCCTACATCTCAGTAGAAAAAGACGGTTAACGCCGTCTTTTTTTGTTTACTTTCTTGTATAAATAGGGTATAATAAGTCAAAGTGGAGAAGTATATGTTACGATTTCGAACATTTGATATGATAAGGGAAATGTCAATGGGTGCAGAATTAGAAATGGATATGGATTTTCTTCGGAGAGCTGAAAGAGTATCATCGTTTAATTTAATTGAAAAAGACTTTCAGTCAAATACATATCAAAAAGAAATTAGATACTTATATACAAAAAACTTTTTTCCTAATTTTGATCAAAAGTTTTTTGTTAAGGCTCCTACTAAAGATGGACTTAACAAAGCTATCACTGCTTTAAAACAAGAAAGCCGAAGAAGCTTTGAAGCATTACATAATTTTCGTCCGGGTGGAACGGGGCCGGCTGAAGTACTTCTTTTCTTTTTAATTGATGGTGCTCAACTAGGTGGTGCCGGTTCTGCAGGAATGGATTTATTTGTTAATCGAAAAGGTTATGAGATGAAATCTGTGCATGTATCTACTGATGGATTTATAAAAGATTTTAAGCTAGGTGGTACTGCTAACTTATCTGGAATAATAAATGAAAGTATAGCTTTAAAAAGAAAAGCTGATCCTAGAGCATCAAACAAACCGGGTGAAATTAATAAGACACAACAAGACAAGATTGCTAGAATGTTTCCAACACAATGGAAAAATATACAAAAGAAATTTCGAAAAGAAGCTGCAGATTATTTTGGAGACACAAATATAATTTTTACTCGTAGTAAATCAAATAAAGCTCAAATGGGGAATGTTTTAGGAATAGGAACTGTTCCGGAACGGGCTATAGAAATTGATATGTTTACTAGTGGAACTATTAAACCTCTTATTAGAGTGAGCGATATGTAATGAAGTTTGTTGAATATATAACTGAACAAAAGAATACTCATATGACTCATATAGAAGACAAGGTAGTCTATGGTGGAGTCAAAGGAACTAGAGACGCGATCATGGCATTGCGTTCTCTCAGAGATATGCTAGGAGGCGTACATGATGGAAATGTTAGTGTCAAATGGGATGGTGCTCCTGCTGTGTTTGCTGGGATCGACCCTAGTGATGGTAGATTCTTCGTGGCGAAAAAGGGGATCTTTAACAAATCTCCCAAAGTATACAAGAGTAATGCTGATATTGATGCTGATACTAGCGGCGATCTCAGTACAAAGCTTAAGCTCGCTTTACAGTATCTACCCGAGCTAGGAATCAAAGGAGTAGTCCAAGGTGATTTTCTGTATAGTAAAGCGGATCTTAAAACACAAAAAATCAAAAATAAATCGTATGTTACGTTCCACCCCAATACAATCTTATATGCAGTACCGGCTGGCACGGACATGGCCGGGGAAATTAAGGCAGCAAAGATTGGAATCGTGTGGCATACGAGCTACACAGGAAACTCATTCGAAGGAATGAAGCAAAGCTTTGGTGTAGATATATCTAAATTTAAAAAATCAAAGAATGTATGGTCACAAGATGCTATGCTTCGAGATTTGACTCGATATACTATGACACAAAAAGATACAGAAGAAGTAAATGAACACCTAAGGAATGCAGGATTTATATTCAATAAGATTGCAGGCAACACGCTTAGGCAATTAGAAAAGAATAAAATCCTTACACAATTGATTGAGCAACATACAAATTCATATGTACGGTTGCAGGCAATGCCACCTGATCCAGCCAAAAGAGTAGATGCTCTTATAAAGTTTATTCAACAGAAGTATAAAAAAGAAATTGATAAAAGATCTACTGATCAAGGTAAAGATTCACAACGATTAAAACTTGGTGAGATACTAAATTTCTTTTCAAGTAAAAATAAAACAGCACTAAAAAATATATTTGAATTACAAAGATCTATAATTCTAGCAAAACTAAAACTTATAAATATACTTAATCAGCTACAGTCTGTAAGGGCTTTCTTAAAAACTAAACGAGGGTTTAGAACTACGGGCCAAGAAGGATATGTAGCAATTGACAAACTTGGTAGTGATGCAGTGAAAATTGTGGACCGTATGGAGTTCTCATACGCAAACTTTTCACCCAATATATTAAAAGGATGGGATACACCAGGAAGGAACTAACGATGGCAGAAAAACTGCTGCGCTTTAAAGATTTATACATGGCTGAATACCGGCCGGGTGAAGATGAGCTTACAAATTATCGTGCATATAAACGTAAGAGACATATGTACGAAGCTACAAAAATGATATGTAAAGATTGTGGTGATGAACAAGGTAAGCCAACGACTGATTGTCCACACGATTGTAGTGGTGGTCCACACTTTGCTCCACAAGATGACGATGGTAAATCTACTGTTGAAGCATTAACTCTTCAACAACGAATGGCTAAATCCCGACAGCTTAAGCGAATGAAAGCCAAGATCAAAATTGGCCGTGATCGCGCTAAACGAAAAATGGCTGACACTAAAAAATTAAGAAGTAGAGCACGTAAACAAGCTCGTACATTTATTCTTAAGAAACTTACTAAGGGTAAAGGTAAGAGTGAGTTATCATTTGCCCGTAGAGCAGAACTAGAAAAACGTATGGCTGCTCCTGCTGTAAAGAAAAGAATAGATATGTTTGCTAAACGTATGTTTAAAGATGTTCGTAAAAAAGAAGTTGAGAGAAAAAAGGGTTAATGAGTTATTCGTTTAAAACTTTTCTAGCTGAAGAAGAAAAGCGGGTTTATTTTACCTTTGGTAGAATGAATCCACCTACTATTGGTCATGGAAAACTTCTAGAGAAGTTAGCAACATTAGCCGGTAATAATCAATATCGAGTTTATCTGTCTCAATCACAAGATAGTAAAGATAATCCATTACAATATAATGATAAGATAAAGATTGCACGGAAAATGTTTCCTCGTTATGCACGTCGAATCATGTTAAACAAAAAAATTAAAACAGTATTCGATGCTCTACAATCATTATATGATGAAGGTTTTGTTAATGTGGTTATGGTTGTAGGTTCTGATCGTGTTAACGAATTTGATATTCTTATCAAAAAGTATAATGGCAAAAAAGCTAAACATGGTCTTTATAACTTTCGAAGAATAGATGTTGTTTCTGCAGGTCAAAGAGATCCTGATGCTAAGGGAGCTGAAGGAGCATCTGCAACAAAACAAAGAGATGCTGCAAGAGCAAATGACTTTACAACATTTAGCCAAGGATTACCTAGAGTTGTAAATAACTTTGATGCTAAGAAGATCTTCAATAGTGTCCGTAAAGGCATGGGACTTAAAGAACAAAAAGAATTCAAGAATCATATACAATTAGAATCAGTGAATGAAACAAGAGAATCATATGTAAGTGGTGAATTATACAAAGTTGGTGATCAAGTAATTATAAAAAATACCGAAGAGATAGCTGAAGTCAAAGTATGTGGCGCAAACTATGTTATTGTAGAAACGGCTAATGGTCAATACCGAAAATGGTTGGAGGCAATTGAACCTATGGAAGAAGGACTATGGGCAAACATCCGTGCACGTCGTGCAGCAGGTAAGCCAAAGAAAAAACCTGGGCAAAAAGGTTATCCTAAAACTCTTGATATTGAAAGTGCTGCTTATCATAAAGGTGTATCTAAATCTACATCTGATAAAAGGAAAGCACACTTTAGCAAGAATGCTAAAAAGGCTGATAACGATGCTTCTGCATATAAACCAGCACCTGGTGATAAGACAGCTAAAACAAAAACAAGTGTACATACTAAAAGATTCAAACAAATGTTTGGTGAATCTGAAATGCAAGCTATAGCAAAAAAGAAAATTGACCGCGAAAAAGAAATCGATAAAATTAAACACGATCGAATGTTAGACCGTGCTCGAACAAGAGATACCACAAAGAAAAATAAGGAAACAAAATGATTAGATTTAGTCAATATCTTTCGGAAGAAGAAAAGAAAGGTTTAGCAGCTAAGGCTGAAAAATCAGGTATGCCGATTGGTATACTACGTAAAGTCTATAATCGTGGTATGGCAGCATGGAAAACTGGTCATAGGCCAGGGACAACACCACAACAATGGGCTATGGCTCGAGTCAATTCGTTTACAACTAAATCCTCAGGCACTTGGGGAAAGGCAGATAAAGATCTGGCCGCAAAGGTAAGAGGATAAAATGAAAAAATTCAAACAAATACGAGAAGAAGCAAATCATCTATTTGAAATGGAAATGCTTACTCATAAGAAAAAGATAGCTGCAACAGGTGCAAAACTAAAAGCCGTACAACAGAAGCATACTGATGCGACCAAAAAACATTTTGATCTTGCAAATAAAGCGATAGAAAGTTTGGAAAAAACTCATAAAAACCTTACTCATTCTGAACGTTCAGATCATAACTCTGTTAGAGCGCATGTAATTCGTGCTAGATATCACAAAGATGCGGCAAAATCCGATTATCACGATCATCGCCACGCACCGACCTATGGCAATGACAACTGGCAGAAAAAACATATATCAAGCAAGGACGTCAAACATTCAGAAAGGCTACATAAAGAATTAGCAAGTGCTCATGCTGCTCATGATGCTGCTAAGAAAAATAGCCCTGCAGGGAAACTGAAATCTCTTGGTAATAAGATAAAAAGTAAGTTAACAAGCGAACAGAATGAGCTAGATGAATTAAGTAACAAAACGCTAGATTCATATTCTGATAAAGCTGATAGACAATATGCATTGTCTAGAAAAAGACATAATGATGATGATTATACAGCTAAAAAGCAAGCTATGCATAAAAATCGTTTAAGAAAACGTCATAAAGGTCTTGGTTCATTTTACAAAAGGGATGATGCTCGTCAAAATCCAGATGGTAGCCACGCAGCAAAATATATGCATAAGTATAGTGCGGGTAAAAGAATTAGCACTGGTAAGGGAGGTATGTTTGGTGGAGATACACTAAGAAATAAACCTTCTTCAGCATTACCTAAAACTTACAGAGATCCAAATAGGAAGTAAAAATGAAAACATTCGATCAAATTAGAGAAGGTTATGCATCTATGGCTCAACAACGAGCTGTATGGGCTACTCGTAAAGATGGTGGTAAAGGTCATCCGGATAATAAAAGAAAAAGAAAAAAAGAAGATATGGATGAAGTCAAGTCTGCTGACAAAAAACCTGAAAAGTATATTGCAGCTGATGGTAAAACAAAAATCCGTATGGTTCCAGTTGTTAAAGAACAAGATGAAGTCAATGAATTAGACACCTCTACTTTAGTTTCTTATAGAAAAAAAGCTAATAAGCAAAGATATAGCAATAACATTTCAAAGAGAACTCAGAGAACTGCCGGTGTTGATGCTGCTGATAAAAAGTTGAGAAAACGCAATATCGATAAATTTGGTAAACACTCTCCAAAGGGTGTTGATAAAATGGGTAATCCTAAAGAAGATACTTCCGATGCAGTAAAAGCATTCCTTGCTAAAGGCGGTAAGATTAAAAAGCTTCCACCAGCAAAAGCTCAAGGTTACCATGGTAAAGATGATCCGGGTAAAGATGTGCACGGTGTAATGGATAAACCTGACACAAAGCGAATGGGTACTCGTAAAAAAGTCAAGTCCATGGAAGCAATGATACCAACTGATAAAGGACCATTTGGTATTCAACCAAAGGCAGCTGTCAAAGTAATTAAAAAAGGAAAAGAAGTCAAGGAAATCTCTAGAGATACTAAAAAGAATTACATCAAAAAAGCTGCAGATGATATGAGTAAACAGGCAGACAAAATGGCTCGAGCTCAACGCGGCGATGGCAAAATGGACAAGGCAGTTAATAAGTTTGTTAATCGTCGTAAAGGCATTGCACGTGCTGTAGAAGCTAAAGAGACAGATCCGCCATTCGATGATGCTAAAAAAATATCTACAACTCCAGCTAAAGATCAGTTCGGCAATATCATTAAGAACCGAGCAAAGCATCTTGCAAGGCAAGCCGCTAAGAAAGCTGGTGGCGATATGGGAGACAAGAAATGAAATCGTTTAAATCTTTTTACGAAGATCTAACATTTAAGGTAGAGGTTGAAGGGCTGCCGGCTATGTGGATGTCTGGTAATTCGCCAGGTCAAGTAAAGAACCATCTTCGTAAATTGGTTAAGCAACCATCAATGATTAAGTCTGTAAAACGGCAGACTAAATTTGATGTAAAGAAAATGTACCGCGATAAAGCTCAGGGCAAAGAAGTTGATGAAATGACTCAACAGAGTAAGACTCATCCTAATCTTAAGATTGCTATAGGTAAATCTGCGCAATCAGCAAAAGATACAAAAGCTCGGACAGATAAAAGAAAAGCAAATAAGCAGGGTACATCCTTAGCTGCTGGTACTGCATGTGAAGCTACATCTGGTGAAGTTGATTATGGATCTGATAAGTCAGTTAAGATGATGAAGAAAGTTACACCTAACGAAGCATGTTGGGATAGTCATAAGCAAGTTGGTATGAAGAAGAAAGGTAACCGAATGGTTCCTAATTGTGTACCAAAGAATGAAGATGTAAAAGAAAAACTTACAATTGGTAAGATTCGTAAAGCAGCATATAAAACTGCAAAAGTTCTTGGTGATGTTAATGCTGTTAAAAAAGGTAAAGTAGCTAGACGAGTAAAAAATAGAGTTGTCGGTAAGATGCTCGGTAAAGCAGTTAGCAAATTAGGATTGTTCAGGTAATGGAAAGATTCAAAACGTTTATAGAAGCTCGTGGTGAAGATTCAAAGGGTCATAAAAGATCTACTGCATCAGGCGCTGGTCTTACACAAAAAGGTGTAGATGCCTATAATAGAAAAACTGGTGGCAATCTAAAAACTGCGGTGACTGGTAAAGTTAAGCGTGGTAGTAAAGCTGCAGGTAGAAGGAAATCATTTTGTGCTCGCATGGGTGGCATGCCGGGACCAATGAAAGATGAGAAAGGTAGACCTACACGTAAGGCAATGTCTTTACGTCGATGGAAATGTTAGATAGATGGCGACTAAACTGAATGAAGGAACTGAAGTAGCGCTTCCACTTCGCAATATTGTTAGTATGATTGCGTTTACATCATTAGCTACTTGGGCATATTTTGGAGTTGTTGAAAGATTAAATCAAATTGAAACAAGTCAGACTATGATGAAAACTGATTTAGAACAAAATACTGAGTTTAGAATTAAATGGCCACGCGGTGAAATGGGAAGTTTGCCGGCAGACAACGAACAGTTTTTAATGATCGAGCATTTAGCAAGTGAACTTGAAAAATTAACAGATGAGATAGAAGAAGGTAGAGCGCCTTATGACCAACAACAAAAACTAACACTTGAATTTTATGAAAAACGAATTAATAACCTTGAAGACAAGATAGAGCAACTAAGAGCTAACGGACATAGCAAATGACCACGGTAGAGTTTGTTTTATTACTGTTTATGAATGGCACAGAGCTTAAGGAGTATACATTGCGAGATGGCATGTCAGAATGTTTAAAAGCTAAACGTATGGCATCTCGGCAATTAACTAGAGCAAATAAGTCTACTCGATATGCGTGTCAAAAAATGGAAGTTATACTTGACGACAGTGGTAAAATACTAGAAATTGTAGCAAAGCAGTAGGTGTTAAAAACCTGACAGAAAGGGATGTCAAATTATTATAGGTGTCATTTTTTTGACAACCAATAAATATATATTTGGCAAAAGCAGATGAAAGAAGATCATATGGAGTCCCATTCAAGGTTAGATAGGATCGAGTTAAAACTCGACAAGCTTACGGAAGCGATGGTTTTAATGGCTCGGACTGACGAAAAAGTAACTGCATTGAAAGATGATCATGATAATATGTATGAACGTATTAATCGATTATCTATGAAATTAGATGATATTGAAAAGAAGGTTGACGATAATCACCGCACGGTGTGCCTTATAAATAAACTAGTATATGCTGCTCTAATCGCAGCGGTTGGAGCGTATGTGGCTCAATTTTTAACTTAGGAGAAGACAAGTGGATTATAATCCTTTTAAGAGTGGGGCCACTCAAACGGTCCAAGAAAACAAATTTGTAATACCGGAAGAAGTACCAGCCACAGAGCGTACAGCATTCCATGGTGCGGCAGCAGCTGCTCATAAAGCAGGCAAATCTCATTTCAGTTTTGCTGGTAAGAAACATCCAGTAACAATGAAAAAAGATACAGCCAATGCAATTGCCGACCAAAAAGAAGGCTATTACAAAGATATGGAAATCAAAAAACAAGATAAAGAAATGGGTGCCAAGCCAGTTCCTTCGAAGAAAAAGAAAGAAGCAAAAGGCGGTGGTAAAGAAGGTGATGTAGAAATGAATCCAAAAATGGAAAAAGATTCGAAGTCAACTCCGGTTGAAGCAAAAGAGTCAAAAATTCGGAGTGCACTAAGGTCAGTACTTTCAGAAAAGTCTAATAGAGATGATCATTACAAATCTTCGACTGATCCTGAAATGATGAAGGATAAGATTAAAGGTAAAGGTGCCGAAGACATGATGAAAGGTGCTGATGATGAGATTGCTAAAGGACCTGATGCTCATCTTGACGAGCCAGCAATGGTTAATAAAGATGCAGCTAAGATGACTTCAAATGTACCAAAGGGCAAAGCTCGCAGTAATGATAACATGAAGGGTGATACTAAAATCAAACCCGGTGGTACACCAATGAAAGATCCTGCTGCAATGAAAGCAGAATCATTTGGTTCTCAAGTATCAAATATGGCATCAGCTTATGCTTCAATGCAACCAATTAAAATTGATGAGTTGGACGAGTCTATGTTAGGCCATAAAGGTGCAAGTGCTGTTAATGGTGGTAAATCAAAAGATCCTCGTTTCAAATCATCTGCTTCTCACATTGACTATCATCATAGACGAAGTGATGGTCATATGAAATCAGGCGGTGATGAAGATCAGCACCGGTATCAAGTTGCTAAAAAACTTGGATATAAAGTATAGGAGAGAAGAATGGCTATCAAAGGACCTAAAGGTGCGCACCCAACTACACGTGGTTGGGAAAGCGCTAAAGGCGAATTATTAAAATCGCAAAGGATTAGTGAAGATCAAATTGCAGAATGGAATGGTGAAATGAATCCAAAGCCTCAAGTGTTACGTGAAGCACCGGTAACAGAAGAAGAAGTAATTGAAGAACATATTGGAGATCCCTTAGAACATACTCATGAAGATGGTACTACTCATTCTCATGAAGGTGGAGATGTGGATCATACACATGACAAGCCTAAGAAGAGTATGATGGGCAAGTTGTTTTCATAATATATAAGAGGTAACTACTCTTATAGGATCATTATGATTAACCAATTAACTGAAGATACTTTATTTTTCTATGCGGCTCAAAATTATTATAAGCCTCAGTTTTCTGATGTTGAAGAATTCTTTGAAGATTTGAAACGATTTAAATATATCAAAAGATTAGTCAATCGATATATTGAAACCGGAAACTTTCCGCATAGATTATTACTGAATCATATAATTATTATCTTCAATGTTTTTGGTATTGAAGCCGCAAATAACATATTGAATTTGCGATTAGATGATAGACACTGGCCAGTAATAAAGCCTATATTGTTATATCTGAACTATATTACTGAAAAGGATAAAGAACATATTGAGTCCGATCCATACGTTGTAAAATTTTTAGGAACTATCTAATGGGACTAGTAAAACGAGCTGCTGATTTAGCATATACATTTAGATTCATTCGAATGCTCGTATTGGATTGGAAGGAATGGGATGCTTACAAACTTGGCCTCATTGATGAAGAAGGCAAGCGAAACCGAAAAACAAAAATTCAATCAGACGAACAAAAGTCAGCCTACACACCGTTCATCAGACTCTGTGCAAACATCAAACGTTTGGTATCGAAGCTTCCGGGTGGCGGTAGTAAGCTTGGTTCTTTTGCTTCTGCTCTTTATCTTATAAAAGAAAAATACAATCTTAAAGATCGCGATCTCGAAAAAATCATAGAAAAATGTGGTGCAGACGTGCTTGACATTATCAATGAAGGTAATGAATGGTTCCTTCTTGATGACGGTACGATTGCGCCTGGTGTATATAAAATTCGAGAAAATAAATTATTAACTCGCAACTGCGGTGAAATGGTATGGGCTAAAGATCAAATAAGAATAAGAGAAGAATGTCATTCTATTGGTGACGTATTTGGTATACCGATTTATGAGGCAATCCATATAAATACTAATCAAAGCATTTATATAACCACAAACGAGATTTATAAATGAGTAAGCCAAGAGACGTTGCACGAATATTAGGTAGAACCGAAGCAGCTAATCCAAGCAACTTTGCGCTAGCGCTTGATGGTTCAACAGAACCGACAACACAATATGACTCTATTGGCCTTTTACCTGTTACTAGTTTAATAGCTGGAACTCAGGCTTTCGTAACTTCAACCAATAGACTTTATGTATCAAATGGATCTGGCTGGTATAACACTGCACTAATCAATGCCACGCCAGCATTATCTCTTAGTGCATCCGGTACTATTGCTTTGACACCTGGATCAGCTACTACTATTACAATGACTGCTACAGATTCAGATAATGCTGATGCTAATTTAGTGCTATCACTCGAATCTGGTGGAGATCTATTTAAATTTGCAACAATATCTCAAGATTCAAGTGTGGTAACCATTACACCAAGAACCGAAGATTCAGCTACCGCATTAGGATCTGACGGATCCGCTACGTTAACATTTAAAGCAAGTGATGGTATTAGTCAAGCTACGGTACAAAATACTTTCACGCTATCATTTGGTCCTGACTGGTCTGCTGCACCTACAAAAACAAAAATTATAACAGGTGCAGCGGCATCTCGTTTGTATGGTTTAGGTACTGTATGTACAAATAGTGATGGTACTTATCTAGGTTCCAGAGACCATAATAACGGTGTTGCTGATTATGATGTATGGTATAAGTCAGGTGGATCTTGGTCTAAACAAGCAACTTTAATTCCTACTGGTGGAAATTCACCTGCAAGTAATTATCAATCAGCTGGTATGAGTGATAATGGTGACTATTTAGTATTAGGAGATCAAAATGCTGCTAAAGCTTTTGTTTATTATCGTACCGGTACAAGTTGGGCATTGCAGGCAACAATAACATGTCCGATTGCTAATGAAGCTGATTTTGGATGGTCATGTGATATGAGTGGCGATGGCAACTACTTTATTGTTTCAGACAGATCGTCCACTAGTTCTGATTATGGCGGTCAAGCGTGGGTCTATAAAAGATCAGGAACAAGCTGGTCAGTTGAACAACAACTTACGCAACCATCAAGTTCTTCTAATTATGGTTATTCAGTTTGTATTGATAAGACAGGAACATATGCTTTTGTTGGTGATTGGGCGTATAGCAGTGATACAGGTAGAGGATATATTTGGACAAGATCAGGTACTACATGGACATTACAACAAACCATTGCCGGATCTACTACTGCAAGTGGTGATAGATTTGGCTCAGTATCTGCTATTAGTGGAAATGGCGAACACCTTGCGGTTAATGCCCCATATGACGATGATGGCGCAACTAGCTCGGGTACTGTCTTCATGTTTTCGAGATCTGGAACAACTTGGACACAAAGAGCTGCTATTACGCCCGGAGCAAATGCAAGTGGTGTGACTGGTGAATATGGAATAGCAATTGACGACGCTGGAGAAAACGTTGTATTTTCACATACAATATCAAGTGTTAAGACTATGTTTGTTTATAGTAGAAGTGGTAATACTTGGTCACAAACTCGGCAATTAGATGGTATCGATGGTACAGAGCAATATACAAACGGCATGACTGGTGGTAGAGCAATGAGTGGTGATGGTAAGGTTATATTTAGTGGCGCGTATTATAACAACGATGGTAGTAATCAAGGCGCCGGCGGCGTATATGAATTTGTATCAGGGTAAAGTATACATTTATGAAGCATAATAAAGATAAAACAAAGAGGATAAAAAATGAGTAGTAGAAATAGAGATATAGCACGAATCCTTGGCAAGACTGAGGCAGCTAATCCAAATAATACAAGCTTAAAAGCAACCGGTGGATCAACAGCTATAGCAGTATATTCCTCACTAGATAGTTTACCTACTACTAGTTTAACTGCTGGCGATCAAGCATATGTATCTGCAAATAGCCGGCTTTATGTATCAAACGGATCTGGTTGGTATAACGTAGCAGTAGTTAATGCTACTCCTACATTATCCCTTAGCGCATCCGGCACTATTGCACTTGCATCAGATGGTAGTACCACAACTGTAATAAGACTAACAGGCACTGATTCAGATAACGCAGATGCAAACTTAGTGTATTCAATTGAATCTGGTGGTGACTTCTTTAAGTTAGCTACAATTGTTCAAGATTCTGCAAAGCAATATACAATAACACCTCGAACTGAAGCAGCAGCCACAGCATTAGGATTTGATGGATCAGCTACATTAACATTTAAAGCATCAGATGGTGTTAACCAAGCTACAGTACAGAATACGTTTACATTATCATTTGTATCAGATGCCGATTGGACAGGAACTGTAGGACTCACCGAAGTCAATTATGACTATATTATTAGTAATACTATTACTTACGCACAATTTTCAAAAGATGGTATGGCCACAAGCCGAGACGGAAACTATATAGGTATAACTTACAACAAAGGAATTGGACCTACCTCCGGCGGTGGCGTAGAGGATATTGGTGCTGTTTTTGTTTATCAAAATAATAATGGCACAGTTACAAATCAAACAATAGTTCAACCAGATGGCCATGCTGCGCAAGAAACATCATTTGGTGACAATGCGCAATTTGGATGGGATGTAGATTTTGACAACGACGCTTCAAGAATGATTGTTGGCGGCGCGAAATGGTCTTCAACTGGCGTAGCTCAACATGGTCAAGCATTTGTTTTTACTAGGTCAGGGTCTAATACTTGGACACAAGAAGCTGCGATAACTGCTGAAGGCGGTAATGTTGCTAGTATGTATTTTGGTAGTTCAGTTGCAATGAGTAAAGATGGTGATACAGTTGCAATTGGAGCCAGAAATAGAACACACTCTGGTATAACTGGTGCAGGTTCTATTTTCATTTATACAAGATCTGGCACTACTTGGTCATATCAAGCAACACTTGCACCAAGCGATTCAGGTATCTATTATGCAGGAAATCATGTAAGCATAGATGATGATGGAGATAGAGTAGCGTTTGGTACAAATTATTCTGACTTTAACGGAGTTGCTAATAATGGTGGATTCTTTGTCTTTAAAAGAACAGGTAGTAGTTGGGCTGAAGAAGCACATGTAGTCGGCGGCGCAGCTGGCCGTCAAATGGGTGTTGATACAATGATAAGCGGAGATGGCGAAACAGTTGTAGTTGGTCACGGCGATTATCAATATATTATGATTTATACTAGATCTGGTTCTACTTGGTCTAACCAAGCAACTTTTACTTCCTCAACATATGCTTCAAATGATAAATTTGGTGAATCTGTTGCAATAAGTAAAAGTGGTAATATAGCAATAGCTACTGCGTGGGGAGATGATGATGATGGTACTAGTTCAGGAAATGTGTTTATATTTAAGCGAACTGGTACTAACTGGGCTCAAGTAACTAAGAAGGGCCCGGGCGTCGCCGGATCACAAATGGGCAGAAAAAATACAGGTCAAGGCGGTATAGGTTGTGATGCTGGAGGTAATAATATTATAGTAGGCGCTCAAGAACATAACTCATCATCATTTAGCGGTAGTCCACATCACGGTTCTTGTTTCTTGGTTTATGTTTCTTAGAGAATAAAAAACATATAAATAGTCAAAAGATTTTTATGTCGGAGACTATTTTATGGCTGCACCTAATTCCAGAGATACATTAATAGATTACTGCAAGCGCCGCCTCGGTGACCCTGTCATTGAGATTAACGTTGATGACGAACAGATTGAAGACCGTGTAGACGAAGCTATTCAGTATTATCAAGAATACCATACAGACGCTACATATAGAACATACTTACAACATCTTATTACTTCTACAGACGTAACTAATAAGTATATTTCTATTCCATCAGATGTTCTTTACATTTCAAAAGTATTCCCACTTAGTAGAACATTCGGCGATAACATGAATTTCTTTGATATTAAATATCAAATGATGCTTAATGATATTGCTGATCTTCAAAACTTTGCGGGCGACCTAGCATACTATAGACAATTAAATCAGTATTTAAGTATGCTCGACCAGACTCTTAATGGTCATCCACAAACTACATTTTCACGGCACCAAGATAGGCTATATATTCATGGTGAATTTGAAACACAAGATCTTATTGAAGGCGAGTATCTTGTTGCAGAAATATACAAACAAGTAGATCCGGATACTAATACTTCGGTCTATAACGATATGTGGCTTAAAGAATATACAACTTCACTCATTAAACAACAATGGGGTTCGAACTTACTTAAATTTGAAGGTGTGCAATTGCCGGGTGGAGTAACATTTAATGGAAGACAGATTTACGATGATTCACTTACCGAAATACAATCACTAAGGGAACGAATTCGAGAAGAGCACGATCTACCACCTGACTTTTTTGTAGGATAAACTATGGCCAGAAATTTCTATTTCACTGAAAAGGTCAGATCTGAACAATTACTTTATGAAGATTTAGTGATTGAAGCTTTGAAGATCTATGGCAGTGACGTATATTATCTTCCACGTACAATCGTAAACGAAGATGTATTATTTGGTGAGGATCCAGCCTCATCATTCGATAACGCGTTTAAGATCGAAATGTACATTGATAATATAGAAGGCTTTGACGGTGAAGGAGATCTGTTTACAAAGTTTGGAGTAGAAATACGAGATGAAGCTACGTTTGTAGTTTCTAGGGCGAGATGGAAGAAACAAGTAGTAAGAGCTTCTGACGCTGAGCAAGGAGACCGGCCAACTGAAGGAGATCTTATTTATCTTCCATTAACTAAATCTATTTTTCAAATTAATCATGTTGAACATGAACAACCATTTTATCAATTAGCAAATGTTCCAGTATTTAAAATGCGGTGTACTCTCTTTGAGTATAGCAACGAGGATATGGAAACGGGTGTTGATGTTATTGATCAAATCGATCGTGATTTTGCATATCAATATAAGCTACAATTAGCTTCACCTAAAGCCGCAACTGTTTCTGTTACAATGGATAGCGGTTCTTTAAGTACTATTAGCATATTACAAAGTGGAAGATATTACACAGCAGCACCTACTATTCTTATTAGTGGTGGAATGGATTCAAGTGCTGTACCTACAGACAGTGCAACTGCGATAGCAACTATCGACTCAGCGGCCGGAGTATTATCAACTATATCAATTACCAATGCTGGATCCGGTTATGATTCATCAGTAGTCATAAATCTTATCGGTGGAAATATAGTTGATAGTTCATATATAATTGGTGATTCAGCATTCCAGACTCTTGCTAATAATGTAATTATGTCTGGTGAAATTATGCATTATGCAATGGATTCAGATTTAGATTCAAATAGGTATTTGTATCTTGGTCTTGCCGGTGCTAATGATGGTAAGTTCCACACCTTTACTTCAGGTGCATATCCAAATGGAACAGTTGTTAAAACAACTGGAGCAGCATCAGGACTTCAGGTTATAGGTGTTACAGAACCTAACAACCTTTCAGAGAATGAACAAAATGACGTATTTAGTTCATTTTCTACAGACTTCTTAGACTTTAGTGAAAATAACCCATTTGGTGATCCGGAGAATCAATAATGTTTGGTGGACACTTCTATCATGAAAAAATGAGAAAGTCAGTCTCCATATTTGGTAGACTGTTCAATAACATTTATATTTTAAGAAAAGATAAATCCGGTGCTGTATTGAACCAATTAAAGGTTCCACTTGCTTATGCACCTAAAATGAAATATTTAGAAAGAATAAGAGAAAATCCAGACTTAGTTAATGATACTCGAGTAGCGCTTAAGTTACCACGCATGTCATTTGAGATTGTTAATATAACTTATGATTTGACTAGACAGTTATCGAAAGTAAGTAACTTTTCTACACTAGGTGCAACTAATTCAAATAGACAAAAGTTCTATTCACCTGTACCTTATAACTTGGATTTTCAATTAAACATATTTGCAAAGAATCAAGACGATGCTTTGCAGATCGTTGAGCAAATACTGCCAACGTTTAATCCACAATACACATTAACAATTAAACCTTTTCCAACGGAATATCCAAACTTTGTTGAAGATATACCAATTGTGATTCAGGGAGTTACATTCGCTGATGACTACGAAGGCGCTTTAGAACAAAGACGCACGATCATCTACACGATAAACTTTGAAATGAAAACACAATTTTATGGTGATATCGCCGATAAAGCTATTATCCGTTCTGCAATTAATAATATATACGATATTAATGCGGGTTTACTTGATTCTGATGTAAAACTAGAAACTATAACTACTAAACCGAATCCTCTTGCAACATTTGGCACGGCAGATAGTGATTTTGGATTTACCAATACTATAGAAATGACAGGTGATAGTTCATGAGTGATAATGTAAAAAGTGATTATGATTATTCTAGACAAACATATTATGACTTAATTGAAAAAGGCCGTGAAAGTTTAGAAGACATGATTGAAGTTGCTCGGCAATCCGAGCATCCAAGAGCATATGAAGTCTTATCTGGTATGATAAAAAATATATCAGATGTAAATGACAAGCTTATGGATTTAAACAAGAAACAAAAAGATATAGATAAAAAGGATGAAGCACCTCAAATAGCAGGTGGTACTACTAATAACTTATTTTTGACAACAGCTGATCTTCAAAAAATGATGGTTACTAAAGATGATGAAAAACTGGTAGATGTCACTCCTACAGAATGAAGCATATCTAGGAAATCCAAATGTTAAAAGAGATGGAGTACTTCAAGTATGGACTCCGCAACTTTTACAAATATACAAAAAATGTATGGATGATCCTATTTACTTTGCAGAAGAATACGTAAAAGTTATTTCTTTAGACCAAGGTCTAGTTCCGTTTAAACTATATCCTTACCAAAAAGAAATGTTTGGACACTTTAATGACAATCGCTTCTCAATTATTCTTGCTTGTCGCCAATCTGGAAAATCCATCTCAGCATGCGCATATCTCCTCTGGTACGCGCTCTTCCATCCGGAAAAAACAATTGCGATTCTTGCGAATAAAGGGGCGACTGCTCGGGAAATGTTATCTCGTATTACGCTCATGCTGGAAAACATTCCGTTCTTTTTACAGCCGGGTTCGAAAGCTCTTAACAAAGGAAGCTTGGAATTCAGTAATAACTCGCGGATCCTTGCGGCTGCAACTAGCGGTAGCTCTATTCGTGGTATGTCAGTTAATCTATTATACTTGGATGAGTTTGCTTTCGTAGAAAGAGCATCTGAGTTTTATACTTCCACATATCCAGTTGTATCTGCGGGTACAGGCACGAAAGTAATTGTTACTTCTACAGCAAATGGTATTGGCAATCAGTTTCATAAAATATGGGAAGGATCTGTACAAGGAATAAACGAGTTCCGTAATTTTCGTGTAGATTGGTGGGACGTCCCGGGTCGTAATGAAGAATGGAAAACTCAAACAATTTCCAATACGAGTCAATTACAATTTGACCAAGAGTTTGGGAATACATTCTTTGGGACAGGTGATACACTCATAAGTGCTGATTGTTTATTATCATTAAGATCTAAACTATATAAACGTGAAATGGAAGGCGGTTCCTTACGTATATATGAAGAGCCTGTAGAAAAACATGACTATATAATGACAGTTGATGTAAGTAAGGGAAGAGGGCAGGATTATTCTACTTTTACTTTAATCGATATTAGCGTTCGCCCATTTGCACAGGTGGCTGTTTATCGGAACAACACTATCTCTCCTATTCTCTTCCCTAATATTATATATAAGTATGCAAAAGTCTACAACGAAGCTTACGTAGTAATTGAAGCAAATGATCAGGGTGGTGTAGTTTGTAATGGTTTATATCATGATTTAGAATATGAAAATGTACATGTTGAATCATCTGTAAAAGCCAATGCTATTGGCATTGAAATCACAAGAAAAACTAAAAGACTTGGTTGTTCTGCTATTAAAGATATACTTGAAACACATAAGCTAGAAATTGTTGATGATCAAACTATCTTAGAAATATCTACATTTGAAGCACGAGGTCAATCATACGAAGCCAGTGATGGTAACCATGATGATCTTATGATGAATCTTGTTATGTTCGGTTATTTTTGTTCCACTCAGTATTTTGGTGATATGACAGATATCAACTTAAAGCAAATGTTATTTGATCAACGAATGAAAGAAATAGAAGAAGACATTGTGCCATTCGGGTTTATCCAAAATGGCCAGGATGATGTAGATTTAGATATAAGAAATGATCCGGATAACTGGCAAGTACAAGGATATGAGCCAGATCTTAGCACTACTGACGGAATCTTCGATAGAATTAAAGATTAGTAATATTATAAATAATGGTATATTGAACAATAACCGTATTATGAAATCATATAATTAGTTAAAAGGAAACAAAGCTATGGCACTCGGCACACCGTCAGAAAGTCCAGCGGTTGTTGTAAAGGAAATAGATCTGACAGGTGGCGTTCCTAACGTCCAGTCAACTACCGGAGCAATCGTAGGTAACTTTCGCTGGGGTCCTGTTGAACAAAGAGTTTTAGTTGACAATGAGGCAACTCTAGTCGACAACTTTGCAACACCAGACTCAGCAAATACCATAGACTTCCACTCAGCACAATACTTCTTGCGCTATTCAAGTGCACTGCAAGTAGTGAGGGAAGTTACTAGTGCAGCTAAGAATTCTCGTTCTATTATCGGTCAAACTGCCGTTGATTCAGATGGTGGATTACCGACACCAACTGTAAAGAACGAAGCAAATTTTAATACTCAGCTGTCAACACTAACATCTAATTCACACACATTTGTTGCGAAATACCCAGGTGATCTTGGTAACTCAATTCGTGTGTCAATTTGTCCTGCAGACTCAGGAACTGCAACATTTACCGGATGGGCTTATCAAAACGAATTTGATAAAGCACCACAAACTTCAACCTATGCTTCTAATCGTGCAGCTTTATTTGATGAAATGCATGCAGTAGTAATTGACCAAGAAGGTAAGTTTACTGGAACAAAAGGTACAGTTCTAGAAACATTCCCATTTGTGTCTGTAGGTAAAGATGCTAAGAATCCAGATGGAACCAATAACTTCGCAAAAGATGTTATTAACGAGCGTTCCGAATATATTTGGATGGCCGGATTTGATTCTGCATTTAATGCTGCAGGGGCAGGCACAGACATCGATAGTGGAGATAACTTTAAGTTAACTTCTCCATCACCGGTTGATCACACATTCACAAAAGGTGTTAACTCAGAAGCGCTAACAACTTCAGAGTTTCTTTCTGGATTTGATCTTTTTGAAGATGAAAACCAAGTAGAAGTAGACTTCTTAATTGCACCGGGAATGACAAACAGCACTGATCAGGCCACAGTCGTAAATGACTTGGTATCAACTGCTCAGTCACTTCGCAAAGACTGTATAGTAAATGCATCTCCAGCAAGAGATGACGTAGTAAATGTGCCAGCAGCCGCAATTGCAGTAACTAATGTAGTAGCAACTGCCAATGCATTTACAAACTCATCTTACCTTGTTGCAGATAATAACTACTTAAAAGTCTATGATAAGTATAATGATCAGTACATCCATATTCCAGCAGCATCATCTACTGCCGGTATTTGTGCAGCCACAGACCTTGAAAGAGCACCTTGGTTCTCTCCAGCAGGTCAAAGGCGTGGTAATTATTTAGGAATTACAGGTCTTGCCTATACTCCTAATAAGTCACAAAGGGATACACTGTATAAAGCAGATGTAAATCCAATTGCCAATATTCCTGGGCAAGGAACAATTCTTTACGGTGATAAGACAATGCTTGGTCGACCATCAGCATTTGATCGAGTCAATGTACGGAGACTCTTCCTTGTACTCGAAAGAGCAATTGGCCGAGCCGCTCAACAGGTACTCTTTGAATTCAATGATGAATTCACAAGAGCAGAGTTTGTCAACATTGTAGAGCCAGTTCTTCGAGAAGTCAAAGGCCGGCGTGGTATTACAGACTTTAGAGTAGTCTGTGATGAGACAAACAATACACCAGCTATTGTTGATCGTAATGAATTCATCGCAAACATCTTCATCAAACCAGCACGTTCTATTAACTACGTCACTCTGAATTTTGTGGCAGTTAGAACAGGTGTTGACTTTGAAGAAGTAGTTGGCACGGTTTAAGGAGGTAATGTAAAATGGCTGTTCTCGGAGTAGACGATTTTAAGTCGAAACTTAGAGGCGGTGGGGCACGTCCCAACCTCTTTAAAGTAACTATTAACTATCCGGGTTTTGCAAATGGTGATGCTGAATTAACATCATTCCTTTGTGAAGCTGCATCATTGCCCGGTTCAACTTTCGGAATCATTCCAGTTGCATTTAGAGGACGTATCCTCAAAATGGCTGGTGATAGGACATTCGCTGAATGGAATACTACTATCATTAATGACACCGACTTTTCAGTTCGTGATGCAATTGAAAGATGGATGAATGGTATCAATGCACATAGTGCTAATACCGGACTCACATCTCCGATTGCTTACGAGGCTGATCTAAAAGTTGAACAGCTTGATCGTGATTCATCGGTATTGAAGACATACACATTCCGTGGTGCTTATCCGCAGGATTTGTCAGAAATAGCTTTGAGTTATGGCGATAATGATAATATTGAAAGATTCAATTGTATCTGGGCATACCAGTACTATGAGTCTAATACCACTTCATAAGTAATAAATAGAGAGGAGCCGGCAACGGTCGGCTCTTCTTCTTTAATGTAAGGTAATTATAATGGCAGAACAATCAGGACAAGACGGCGTTAAACTATTTGGTTTTGAAATAAAGCGCGCAAAAAAGAAAGATGAGATGAAGTTACCATCTGTCGTTCCTCCTAGGGATGATGAAGGTGGTAGTTATGCAACTGCATCTGGTTCGCACTATGGTCAGTACCTGAATCTAGGTGATGACGATTCAAAAGACAACTATCAATTGATAATGAAATATCGCGGTAATGCAATGCATCCTGAAGTTGATGCTGCTATTGAAGATATTGTAAACGAGTCAATTACTGGTAGCCAGTTAGAACAAACTTTAGAATTGAATATGGAGGAAGTAAAAGCTCCTGATTCTATTAAAAAGAAAATTACAGAAGAATTTGATAACATATATGGAATGCTTAACTTTAAAGAGTTAGGTCATGATATTTTCCGTAGGTGGTATGTGGATGGAAGAATCTATCACCATCTTGTTTTAAATGAAGCAAATCCTAAAGAAGGTATTCAAGAAATACGACCTATTGATGCTGCTAAAATGCGCAAGGTCAAAAAGATTAAGAAGAAAAAAGATCCGGTAACCGGTGCAGATATTATTGAGAATACCGAAGAGTTTTATATCTTCCAAGAAAAGCCAGGGTCATCTACATCCGGTGTAAAAATGACAAATGATGCAGTAAGTTATGTTACATCTGGTTTGCTTAGTGAAGATCGTAAAAAAATTATTTCATTTTTGCATAAAGCTTTAAAGCCTATTAATCAATTGCGAATGATGGAAGACTCATTAGTTATCTATCGCCTCGCACGTGCACCCGAGCGAAGAATCTTTTATGTAGATGTTGGTAGCTTACCACGTGGTAAAGCTGAACAATATATGAAAGATATTATGACTAAGTATCGTAATAAGCTTGTGTATGATGCAGCAACTGGTCAAATTAAAGATGACCGTAAACATATGTCAATGCTAGAAGACTTCTGGTTGCCTCGCCGTGAAGGTGGTAAAGGCACAGAGATATCTACACTTCCGGGTGGAGAAAACCTTGGACAAATTGATGATGTAATTTTCTTTCAAAAGAAAGTTTACCGTTCATTAAATGTACCACTTAATCGATTAGAACAAGAAAATCAATTTAATCTTGGTAGATCTACTGAGGTAAATAGAGATGAATTAAAATTCCAAAAGTTTATCGATAGATTACGTATGAGGTTTGCTCATCTATTCTATGGTATTCTAAAAACTCAACTTATTCTAAAAGGTATTATTACTGAAGAAGATTGGGAAGATTGGAAAAATGATATTACCGTTGACTATGTAAGGGATAACCACTTTACAGAATTACGGGATATGGAAGTATTGAGAGAAAGAGTACAAACACTCGATCAAATCAATAACTATGCTGGAGAGTATTTCTCTAAAGAGTGGATTCAAAAGAATGTACTTATGCTTTCTGATGAAGACGTAGAAAAGATGAATAAAGAAATCAATGGTGAACAAGAAGAAAAGCCTGAGGAAGAGCCACAGGATCAAGAAGCACCATCACAAAAATTTGAATTGAAACCTGTACAAGGAGATGACAGTGAGTGAAGTAGACGCGCAAGAAGCTGAGAATGCAGTTTCAGAACCTAATGACTATATTAAAGATTTGATTGCAAATGCTCTAGAGCAAGATTATAACGGTGCCAATAAGATCTTTGGTGATGTCATGACAGTTAGGCAAAACGATTTATTAGATCAAGAAAAAATTAAATTGGCTGATCAACTTTTCAACGGAGCAGAAGAAGATGACGATGTTGATGAAGATGACGAGTTGGGGGATGAGGATGACGATCAGCTCGAACTTGAGCTTGACACAGAAGATGGCGATGAAGAGGAAGATGATGAAGAAGAATCTGATGACGAAGCCACCGAAGATGATCAAGAAGAAGAATAATTCTTTTAAGTAAAAAGTAATAAAAGTATAAATAAAGCTAAAGGATTGTAAAATGTTAACATTTACTCAACTAAGAGAAAAGATGGAGAAGGGCATGCCGCCTGGTGAACATGTTTTCGATAAAAAAGTTGATGGTAAAACTTTAATGATCCACAAAGAAAAAGGCAAATTTTGTGTATACATTGATATGGAAAAACTAGATACGTATCCTACTTTAGGTATGGCAAAAAAAGCCGGCCAAGAATTTATAAAGGCAGCAAAGAAATGAAACTGATTGCAGAATATACAGATCAAAGTTTAGAGATTCTCACCGAAGAAAAAGAAGGTGGTGGGAAAAGTTATTCTATTGAAGGCGTGTTCATGCAAGCAGAACAAAAGAATCGTAACGGTCGAATATATCCAAAGCCTATCATGGAAAAAGCACTCGGTAAATATAATACAGAGCAAGTTTCAAAAGGTAGAGCAGTCGGTGAGTTAAACCACCCTGAAGGACCGACCGTTAATTTAGACAAAGTTTCTCACAAGATCGAATCCCTTGATTGGAAAGGTAATGATGTTGTGGGCAAAGCGACTATTTTGGAAACTCCTATGGGACAAATTGTAAAAGGTTTGCTCGATGGTGGTGTCAGATTAGGCGTTTCAACTCGTGGTATGGGAAGCTTGCAGAACAATGGTAACGCAATGGTCGTCAAAGACGACTTTATTCTTAATGCGGTAGACATCGTTCAAGATCCATCTGCACCTAGCGCTTTTGTTAATGGAGTTATGGAAGGTGTTGAATGGGTTTGGAATAACGGAATCATTGAACCACAAGCAATTGAAATAATGGAGACTGAAATTAAGAAAGCTCCTCGTGCGGATCTCTATGAGACACAAGTTCGTGAGTTTAAGAATTTCCTCTCGTTGCTCAAATAGTAAATAAAGGAGTCAATTATGACTGAAGATCAAAATCAAGATCAAGAGATTGACCTCCATGATGACAACGATGTCGTGGAAGAAGCTCACGATCCTAAAAATGCTGAGGCTCAGTCTGTAGCATCTGTTGATAAAGCAGGTGAAGCTACAGGTAAAGCGCCAACGCGTAAGGGTGATCAAACTAAACAAGATCCAATGATCAAAACTAAAGCAGGACTAATTACTGCTATGGTTGGAAAAATGCAAAAAATGGGCAAGACTGATTTACAGGCAATGTACCATAAAGACGACTTTGATGTAGAGAATTTTGAAGGTGAAGCAATTGCTGAATCTCCAGAGCTCGATTATCAAGTTGATTTTTCTGAGGATCTAAACGCACTCGTCGAATCAGAGGCAACTCTGTCAGATGAATTCAAGGCAAAAGCAGAGACAATCTTTGAAGCAGCTATTAAGTCTAAGCTGGGTGAAGAGATCGATCGCCTTGAAGAGAAGTACAACGAAGAGTTGGCAGAAGAAGTAGAATCTACTAAAGCTGACTTAGTTGAAAAAGTCGACAATTATCTTAACTACGTAGTTGAGAGCTGGATGGAAGAGAATAAGCTTGCAGTCCAGTCAGGCCTAAGAACAGAAATTGCTGAGAACTTCATGTCAAGTCTGAAAGATTTGTTTGAAGAGTCTTACATCGAAGTTCCGGAAGCTAAGGTTGACTTAGTTGACGAAATGGCAGATCAAGTATCAGAACTCGAAGAGTCACTAAATGATACAACTGCTAAAAACATTGAGATGATGGGAGTACTCGAAGAGCTAATGCGGGAAAAGATTATCCGTGAAGCATCTGAAGGTCTTGCAGAAACTCAAGTTGAAAAACTAAAGTCACTGGTAAGTGATATCGATTTTGATTCAGAAGAAACTTTCGCAGAGAAAGTAGAGACTGTTAAAGAATCATACTTTACCAAAAAGGTTACTGAAACAGCTTCTATCGAAGAAGATGTGTCGGATGACGATGGTGTTCAAGTAGCATCGGGTTCTATGGCTCAGTATCTAACAGCAATCCAAAAAACAAATAAATAATTTGGGAGTCCAAAAAAAATGCAAACCGTATCATACGATCGACTGATCGAGAAATGGGCACCGGTACTGAACGAAGAGTCTGCCGGCACTATTAAAGATCATCACCGGAAAGCAGTTACTGCTGCTATTCTAGAAAACCAAGAGCGTGCATTCGCAGAAGAAGCGGCCCAAGGCCAATTCATGACAGAAGCAGCTCCAACAAACAACACAGGCAATGCTGCTAACTGGAATCCAGTTCTTATTGCTCTTGTCCGCCGTGCTATGCCAAACCTTATGGCATATGACATGTGTGGAGTCCAGCCAATGTCCGGACCAACAGGCTTGATCTTCGCAATGAAGTCAACCTTTGAAAAGACAAAGGCAGGTGTATCAGACGGTGCAGAAGCACTCTTCAATGAAGCAGCAATTGGCTTCTCCGGAGATTCTGCAACAACTGCAAACGGTTCATCCTCTGGTTTGGCTGATTCTTCATCCTCTGGTGTAGGATCAATTGATGATGAGCGTACTGATCCTCTAGCAGCTAATGATCCATACTCAACAGCCGAAGCTGAAGCTTTGGGTGACGGTGTTGGTGAGAGCTTTGCTGAAATGGGTTTCACCATCGAAAAAGCAACTGTGACTGCCAAGTCACGGGCACTGAAAGCAGAATATAGCTTGGAACTTGCTCAGGATCTTAAAGCCATTCATGGCCTGGATGCTGAAACAGAACTGGCTAACATTCTGTCAACTGAGATCATGGCTGAAATTAACCGTGAAGTTATTCGCACAGTTAACTCACAAGCTAAGACAGGTGCACTAACTGCTAACACAGCAATTAACGGTATCTTCAACCTCTCAACAGATGCAGATGGTCGTTGGTCAGTGGAGAAATTCAAAGGCCTGATCGTACAAATCGAGCGTGAAGCTAACACAATTGCTAAAGAAACACGTCGGGGTAAAGGTAACTTTATGATCTGTTCATCAGATGTTGCTTCTGCTCTCTCAGCTTCTGGCATGCTTGACTATACTCCAGCAATGTCAACCAACTTGCAAGTAGATGATACTGGCAATACTTTTGCCGGTGTTATGAATGGTCGCACACGGGTCTACATTGATCCATATGCAACTCAGGACTATGTCAATGTTGGTTATAAGGGAACTAACCCTTATGATGCAGGTCTCTTCTATTGCCCATACGTACCACTAACAATGGTCCGTGCAGTAGGTGAGCAAAGCTTCCAGCCAAAAATTGGATTTAAGACACGTTACGGTATGGTATCAAACCCATTCGTAGGTGCTGCTCCATCTAATGGCCTAGCTACTGCTAAGACTAACCAGTACTACCGGATCTTCCGTGTAGACAATATTCTTGCATAAAGAATAAAAAAATAGAATATAGACTGGACCGGCGAAAGCCGGTCCTTTTTTATAGGTATCCTCCCTCTCCAAACCACAGTTTATTATACCATAGTTTGTTGAGTTTGTAAAGGAAAAAACATATAAATAAGAGTATGGCAACACTAACTGAAAATTTTAATTACCTACAACCGACTAGCTTTAAGCTGGTTATTGACAGACGTAACTTTCCTAACCTTGAATTCTTTTGTCAAAATATTACACATCCCGGAATGATATTTAATCCAGTTGAACTTCCATATTCTCGAATTGCAGGTGTACCACTTCCGGGTGATGCACTTACTTTTAACGAGCTAGCATGTAATATTATATTGGATGAAGACCTTAAAGGTTATGATGAGATGTATCAATGGATACGTAGATTACTTGAAACACCTATGACAAAGCGTACAGCATTTCAAGCATCTGCTGGTCAACCTGGGACTTATGCTGATATTACTCTATCTATTTTATCGAGTCATAATAACCAGACAAAGCGAGTAAGGTATGTTGATTGTGTACCTACATCATTAGGTGACATTGCATTTGAATCAACTGCAAGTGGAAACGAATTTATTACCTTTGCCGCATCATTTAGATTTAACTATTTTGAATTAACCAAGTAAGGACCCACTATGGCAGAATCAAAAGCGAGGAATATAAACAAATCATTTAGTCCTACTGGAGGAATAGAAGCTACTGCTGTCGTAACTGCTGCTGGAGCTCCGGCCATGCCAGCAGGAAATGTTTTAGATTCCGCCGGTGTTATTTCACTAGCTGCTCACGTAGAAGCAGGTGTTTTTAGAGTTAATCCACAATCTATATCTGTAAATCATACAATTGATAGCGCTGATAACGCAATGTCGGCTGGACCAATCAGTATAGATAGTGGTGTAACAATAACAATTAATGGAAATTGGAGTGTTGTATAATGGCTTCAATATTAAATGTAGACCAGATAAACAATGCGGCAGGTACGTCTGCTGTTACGATTAATAGCAGTGGTTTGGTTATGGCTAAAAAAGTAGCATTTCAAGTAAATGCTACTGATACAGAGCAAAGTTATACAGCAAGTGCTTATGCAAAAATCACATGGGAGTCTGTTGAGCTTGATACTGCTAGTTATTGGGATTCAACAAATCATAGATATACACCACAAGTTGCTGGTTGGTATTTGTTTGGTGGTCAGGTGCGAATTAAAACGCTCTCTGGTAGTGTAACCCTTGTTGCTTTTAACGTAGCAAAAAATGGACAAACCACCACACAGTCCGACATTATGCTGTCACAATTCCAAGTGGATGCAGATGCTTTTACAAACGGTGAATATCCTCTTCCTACTGGAATGCTGCAGATGAACGGCTCAAGCGATTATGTTGAGGCATATTTTCAATCTGAAGAAAATTGTGAAATCCATGATAATGCTAGGCGATCATTTTTCTGGGGTATGTTGGTACACCCAACTTAATAGGAGACTACATGGCTAGTATATTAAAAGTACAAGATATTAAACATACTAATGACACTACAGTTATGGAGATTGCCGGATGAGTCAACTATACGTTAATACAATCACCGAAAAGACTAGCGGCAACGGTGTGCAGATTGCGGGTCACATGGTTCAGATTGTACAAGGAATAAGCACTACTTATACTTCTCTTGGCTCTACTGGCACATATGTAGACACTAATTTAGCAGCAACAATAACTCCTAAATTTGCTAGTAGTAAAATCTTAGCTACACTTCATGCGCCAATTGTTTATCGAAATACTGAAGACGCTATTTTAAGGCTTCTCAGAGGTAGTACAAACGTATATCAGATGAATCTTTGGTCAGGGTCTACTAACGCTGGTTATGGCATGGTAACTGGTTCGTTTCAATTTCTTGATAGTCCCTCAACAGCTAGTGCTACTACTTACAAAGTGCAAATGTTTAAAGACGGGGGAGATTTTTTGTTTAGCTATAGCAATCTTGTAGTCTCAACATCAACTCTTACTCTTATGGAGATTGCACAATGACAAGTACTCTAAAGGTCAATCAAATTCAAAATTTGGCGGGTACTACTGCGCTGACTGTTGATAGTAGTGGTTATACGTTTCTGAAACTGCCTCATTTCCTTATAAGAAATACAACTGCGCAATCAATTTTGACTTCCACATATACTAGAGCTGAATTTAACAATACTGTTTTAGATACTCATAATTTTGCCGATCTTACTAATAATAAAATTGTTTTTAATTCAACAACGGCTGGTGTATACCAAATTAATTTTGGTGGTAAATTACAAGATGCAACTGCTAATAGAATTGGTTATTGGATACGTAAAGAAGGCAGCATGAGTACTGGCCCTTATATTGGCTACTTTGAAATTGGTAAAACAACTAGCACTTATGCTTACCCAACATTTAATTTTATATACCAATTTAACAGTGGTGATTTTCTTGAGTTAGATATGTATCACGATCAAGGTTCAACAATGGCTACGTATCCACCATCTCAAGCTATAGGCTTTTTCATGAGCGGATTTAGAATAGGATAGGAGAATAAAATGAGTATATCACAAGCACTACAAGAACTAGGCATTAAAGAATGGGTACTTCGTGGTGAGCCAACCACAGAGGCTGAGTTTAACGAAATGTTCCGCAAAGTCACAGGCGTTGATGCAGCATCAGCAGCTATTGAAAGCAGCAACCCAAGTGACTGGGGTACAACTTGGTCAGCGGTCAAAGCAAAGTCTGATGAGCTAAAGGCAGCAGAGCCTATGAAGCTACTCCGTGCAGAGCGTGATAAACGCCTTGCAGAAGTAGACTGGTGGGCTTCAAGCGACCTTACAATGAATTCAGCTCGTACAACTTATCGTCAAGCATTACGTGACATTACTAGTAGTGCAACCAGCTTAGACGATGTAACTTGGCCTACGAAGCCGGCATAAGAAAACTAAGGAAGATATAATGAGTAGAGTACGAGACATAACGAAATTCTTAGAAGAAACACGTAAGACTAATACTAATTTAAAAGCGTTACGTCCTTCTACTACTTCTACTATTGATTCAGCTGCGGTTCTTGTAATGAAGTCTGCATCTGGAATGTCAGTGTTTTCTACACTTGATTCATTACCTGTAACAAGTTTAACTACCGGCCAACAAGCATATGTAACTGAAAACTCAAGAATATACATTTCAAATGGAAATGGTTGGTATAACGTAGCAGTAGTTAATGCCACACCATCACTCACACTAAGCTCATCCGGTACTATTGCTTTGACTGCTGGAGCTGCTACAACTATTACAATGACAGCTACCGATTCTGATAATGATAACGCTAATCTAGTTTTATCACTCGAATCTGGCGGAGATCTATTTAAATTTGCTACGGTATCTCAGGATTCGTCGGTTGTAACAATAACACCAAGAACACAAGATTCCGCAACAGCACTAGGATCAGATGGATCGGCAACGTTGACATTTAAAGCCAGTGACGGTGTTAACCAAGCCACAGTGCAGAATACGTTTACACTAACGTTTACATTAGATTGGTCTTCTGTTACATCTTTAACTGGTGTGGGTTCAGACGCTGCACAGGGTAATCAATTTGGAAATAATCACAAAATTCCAGTCAATTCAGATGGTACGGTTTTTGCTGTAGGAGGAGCAGAAGGCTGGACAGTTGTTAGAAGGACTGGGTCAAGTTTAGCTTTTGATACGAGTTCTGGTAGTAACAGCAGTTATTCAGGACTTATGTACTGGGGAAGTAGAGCAGCTGACCCGGAAAGCTGCTGCGGAATAAATTCTGCTGGTAATAGATTGCTAATCGGAAATCCTCTCGATAATACAGCTGGTACCAGCTTCGGATCATTCGCTATATTTACAGAAAGTAGTGGTACATGGACTCAGGCTCAAACAGTAAACGGATCGGCTGAAAACTATTTTGCTAATGGCGGCGACATGTCTGCCGATGGTAATTATGTGGCCATAGGACAGAGTAAACAAGGAGTCGAAAGTGGAATAATTGTGTATAAGTGGGGTGGCTCAAGTTATTCATCTGAAGCAACAGTAAGTAGGCCTACGAACTATTCCGGCGGGGGCAGAAATTTTGGTCAACACATTGTATTATCTTCTGATGGATCATACATGTTAGTTTCAGATCCGGCTTACGGTAATACTTCTTACGGTAGAGTTTATGTTTACAAAAGAACAGGCACAAGCTGGAGTTTAGATGCTACAATTGGTACTGGTTCTAATAACTATGAAAATTTTGGTAAATTCATCGCTGCTAACTCAGATGTGACAGTCATAGCTGCTACATCATCTTCTTTTAATACAAATACAGGATATTGTAAAGTATACTCTAGACCGAGTAACACAAGCAGCAGCTGGTCACTTCAAGCTACAGTAACACAACCAACACCTTCAACTAGTTCATATTTTGGTAGTATTTGTACTTTAGACAGTACCGGTACCATATTAGTTGTTGGAGGTAGACCTTGGCATGTAGGTACTCACCCACTGAAATACAAGACTAGATTATACACTTATCAATATGCAGATGGTTCATGGACCAATAAAAATACTATAATATCTGCTACTACAGCACAAGGTCCATTTGACGGCGTTGGTATTTCTTCAGACGGTAAATATATTGCCGGTGGTGATATGGATCATGAAAAATTTCAAGTCTTTACACCGAGTTAAGAATTATAAATAGGTAAAAAGGAAAAGGCATGTCTTCTATTAATAGAAAATTAGCAAATCTCATAACGAGTACTGGAGATGTTACAAGTGCTGCTTTAGACAATGCCGCTAGTATGCAAGTATTTAATTCCGTTGACTCACTTCCTACTACTGGTTTGTCATCAGGAGATCAAGCATTTGTAGAATCAGCCGGCAATGCAGGAACAAGTAGATTATATATTTCAAATGGATCTGGTTGGTTTAATGTAGCATTAGTCAATGCCACACCTAGATTAACACTAAGTAGTGATGGTACAATTGCATTGTCTTCTGATGGTACACCTACTACCATCACAATGACTGCTCTAGACTCTGATAATGCAAGTGCTAATTTAACACTATCATTAGAATCCGGTGGTGATCTATTCAAGTTTGCCACAGTATCTCGGGATTCAAGTGTAGTAACCATTACTGCACGATCAGAAGATTCCGCAACAACACTAGGATCTGACGGATCTGCAACACTTACTTTTAAAGCGACCGATGGTATAAGTATTGCATCTGTACAGAATACATTTACAGTAGCATTCTCAGTTGCTAATTCTCGATATTCTACTCTATTAGCAAAAGCAGATACAGGAGGTACAGATAATCAGGTCGATGCCTCGACTAGTACACATGCTCTTACCGAAACTGGTCCCATAACTTCAGCAGCTTTTTCACCATATCATCCCGGTGGTTATAGTGCATACTTTGATGGTAATGGTGATTATCTTGGAATTCCTGATGATAATGGATTTGAACTTGACGGCGACTTTACCATTGAATGTTGGTTCTATAGAAGTGCTGTGGTATCTGGAACATATTGTTCAATAATTGGTGGTAATGGAAGCAGTAGTAATGGATGGGCTATTTACATTACCAATTCGAATGGAACAATATCATTTTTCCATAGTAGTTTTTTATTAACTTATGCAGAAAACGTAGCAAGTAATACTTGGTACCATGTAGCAGTAACACGATCTGGCACAAGTTTAAAACTATTTGTTAATGGTGCTGAAAGACATGCAGTAACAAATAGCACTACATTCAATCAAAACGATGCAAATACTGGAACAAGGATAGGTTATGACATTGGAGCGAATGGTTATTTCAATGGTTATATAAGAGATGTAAGAGTTGTTAAGGGAACAGCAGTTTATACATCTGCATTTACACCACCAACTTCATCTCTTACAGCAATAACAAATACATCATTATTAGCATGTCATCTCCCTTATATTGCTGATGGATCAACTAATTCACATACTTTAACTGTTGCAGGTAATACTCAAACACGAAGATTTAGCCCATATAATTATCTCGGTTATACAAAAGCAGATCATGGTGGTTCTGTATACTTTGATGATGCTGCTAATACTTATATGGTCACTGGGCCCAATAATCACGCTGACTTTGGATTTGGTACCGGTGATTGGACAGTTGAGATGTGGATCTGGGTTCCATCTGGTTATACACAAGCAAATAATTATATTGTTGATATTGGCGTGAATGGACTAATTTTCCGTATAATAAATAATAAATTTACTTATACAAACTCAACTTTAGGATATTCTGGTGATCTAATTAGTACAGGTGCTGACTTTATAAATAATACGTGGCATCACATGGCTGTATGTAGAATTAGTGGCACAACAAAAATGTACATGAATGGAAAAGAAACTGCTAGTGTAGCAGATACTCACAATTCTTCTTCAACAAAGGTTTGGTTTGGTCGATACGGCGGAAGCGTTTCCTATCAGTATACTGGTTATGTAAGTGACGTGAGACTTGTTAAGGGAACTGGCGTTTATACAGATAACTTTACACCACCAACTCAACCTTTGACTGCAATTACAAATACTGTATTACTTACATGTACAAATAAAAATAGCATTTGGGAAACTGTAAATGGCAAGCAATTTACTATAGTAGGTACTGGACCAACAGTAAGTGATACTCAAAGAAAATTTACTACTTCTTCCGCTTTACATTTTAATAGTAGTAGTGGTAATTACCTTTTAAAAGATCTTGGTGAAACAATAGGAACAAGAGATTTTACCGTTGAAGCTTGGGTTTATCCTACGTCAACCGGCGCGCAGCATGTGTTTCAGATTTCAAACCAAACTGCTGGACATCAAGCCATAACTTCACAAAACACGCAAATTGGAATTGGATTAAACAACGGTAAATGGCGATATGGGACTACGGGTGGGAATGCTGGTTATCAGCATACAACAGCTGATGTAGTCACTAATACATGGCATCACGTTGCTTATGTTAGAACTGGTGGTTATTCAAAACTATATCTAAATGGAACTGAAATTCATTCTAATGCTGATACAGCTAATTATAGTGCCAGATATTTAGCATATGGTGTTGGACATCAATCTAATAATATGTGGTCCGGTTATACACAAGATCTTAGAATTTCTTTAGATTATGCTAGGTACACGAGTAACTTTACACCGCCTGATTCAACGTTTGAAGGATAAAAAAAATGAGTAGATCAAGAGACATAGCATCAATACTCGGCGCAACTGAAGCAGAAAATACCACTAACATTTCTCTTGGTGCTGGAGGCGGCGGTGGAAGTGTAAAGCTATATCCTTTAGTTGATAGTGCTGAAGGGTTGGCATTAGTTGATTCCTCTGCATTATCATCTGGAAATTTAGCATATGCAGAAAAATCAAACACATTAGCAGTATGGAATGATTCTGATGGAGGTTGGTATAAAATTACAACCGGAGGAAATTTAATTGGTGGTCCTGTAGCTGCGTCAGGCGGAGACACTGTTGTAGAAAGCAATGGATATAAAATTCACACGTTTACCCAAACCGGCACATTTGTAGTTACAGCTGGCGGTGATATAGAATATGTTGTTATTGGCGGCGGTGGCGGCGGTGGAGGTAAAGGCGGTGGAGGCGGCGGAGCTGGCGGATATCGTTCGAACGTTGTAGGAGAAAAAAGTGGAGCTAATTCTGCAGTAGAATCTACAAGAACTATGGTCGAAGGTTCATTTTCAGTTATAGTTGGTGCTGGTGGCGCCGGCGGTACAAGTGGAAATCCTGGTGTTACTGGACAAAATACAGTATTTGATACTATAACATCATTAGGCGGCGGAGGAGGTGCAGATCAAGGTGGTGGTAACACAGGCCTTTCTGGCGGATCTGGTGGTGGAGGTGGTAAAGATGGAGGTACTGGTGGTGCCGGCACAGCTGGACAAGGACGCGCAGGAGGAACATCACAGGGCGGTAGCGGATTTGCTGCAGGTGGAGGAGGAGGAGCTGATTCTGTCGGTGAAGTTGGCTTGACTAGCGAAGTTGCGGGTGATGGTGGAATTGGTATACAGTCGGCAATTTCTGGTACTTTAGTATATAGAGCCGGCGGAGGTGGTGGTGGTACTAACTCAACCGATGCTGCTAAACGAGGTTTAGGCGGATCTGGTGGCGGTGGCAATGGTGGATTAAACAATTCAGCACCAGTTGCTGGAACAGTAAACACTGGAGGTGGTGGAGGAGGCGGTTCTTGGTCTACCAATGATACCGGCGCTGCTGGTGGTTCAGGCATAGTTATAATTAGATATCCGACTAGTTAAGGAGTAACATGGGACATTTTGCTAAAGTATTAAATAATAAAGTTACAGACGTAATTGTTGCTGAGCCAGAGTTTATCGATAATTATGTAGATAACTCGCCTGGGCAGTGGATTCAAACATCTTATAATACTCATAACGGTGTGCATGATTTAGGTGGTATTCCGTTAAGACAAAATTTTGCAGGAGTGGGTTGGAACTATAATGATAGTGCAGATGTTTTTTATGCACCTAAGCCAGATAGCGATTGGACTCTAAATAAAACTAGTTGGGTTTGGGAAGCTAATGATTAAAGAAGATAAAACTTCTAATGCTTAGAATTTATGCTTTAATATTTGTCATAGCAATCTTAGGTGGTGTAGCATATAGCGCTAAATACTATTATGACACTACACAAAATAAGATTGCAATCCTTACTGAAAACAATGCACAACTCGAAGTTGCAGTACAAACTGCATCTGCGAGTTTAGATGCAGCAATCGAAAATCAAGAAAAATTAGGAGCACTCAATAAATCTCTACAAGTAGATTTACAAAAGGCTGAACAATATGGAGATAGTCTCCGTGATAAATTACAACAACTGAATCTAGTCAAAGATGCACTGACTGATGCAAAAGACTTAGAAGGTAGAATGAATGGTGCAACTGCTAAAATTTGGCGTGAAATTACTACCGATACCGGTGGCGATGGTGGCCGTCCTATTCCTAACTGGCTGCAGCAGTCTAAGGCTGCCAGCGGAAGTGAAGACAGTAACCAAGATCGAAAAAGTAGTAATACCGACAGTAGCACGACCGAAGCCAGTACAACTCAATGATGTCCGAGTTTACGTAGTAAACAAAGAGATCTATGAAGAATTCGTACAAGAGTTTACCGAAGAAAACGGTGAACTTGCCTTTGTTGCATTATCAATGAAAGACTATGAAAACTTAGCTCTTAATATTGCAGAGCTTCGAAGATATATTAATCAACAAAAAAATATTATTGTATATTACGAAGAAGCTGTAACAGATAAGGAGAAAGAAGAATGATGTCTTTCATTATAGATCAACTTATAACATGGTGGCAGTTTACCGTAGTCGGTATTCTTATTATTATTGGTTGGCTCATCAATAAACTTGGTGTAGACCAAGACGAAGAGCTTATTGGATTCGAATATAATGTGATGCCAAAGCTAAGACCGATTCCTATAGCAACAGCCGGTAAAGGTTTCTGGGGTGCAATATGGATGTGGTTGATGGGTACACGTCATTGGGAAGTTGCTGATGATTGGGCATTTAAGATTGCAGGAGAAGGATATATAATACCACAAGGATTCCAATTTGATGGTGCATCAATTCCAAAATTTTTACATACATGGTTATCACCAACAGGAGTTTTGTTAATGGGTGGTCTTGTGCATGACTATGCATATAAGTATGAAACTCTATTACGATCTGGTCAAAAAGAAACAATGGGAGTAATTGATCAGAAGAAGGCCGATGAAATATTTAGAGATATTAACATCGAGCAAAATGGTTTCCATTTCCTTAATAACCTTGCTTATTGGGCACTACGTATTGGTGGCTTTATGGCATGGAATGGACACCGTAAACGTAACTGTAAAATCGAAGGACTCAATGAGTTTAACGAAAAAAAATTGTTAGGAGAGTAGCATGACAAGTTGGATAAATAATAGAGTAGCAGAAAGAACATCGTGGGACGGCGCAGCACTTATTGCTGTAGGTGTTGTAATTTTATTTGCCGGACCCTTTGCAAAAATCGCAGCATACGCAGCTATAGCTTATGGTGCATGGACAGTATGGAAATCGGAGTAGAACTTAAAAATGGATAGAATTGAAACACAAAGAGATGAAATGTTACACGCAGTTGAGCATTATGCAGCTGGTAATATTGCGATTCATAAAATGAATGTTGAAGTATACCTTGCTAATCCAGCTGGTATCGGTGAACACTCAGATGTTACTGAAGCCGTAGTAGCAGAAATGGAAAAGATTGCTCGTTGGCAAGATGTAATAGATACGATTAATCATCATTTTCGCTTTTACGATTAAAAAGAAAATATTTTTACCAAAACGCAGTCTTTACAGCCATTTTAGGGGTTTACAAAGATTGCGTTTTGATATATAATAGTACCAATAAATTAAATCAGCTATATGTTAGGACAGAGGTATGCAAACACCGTTTGTAGACACCAGAGAGTTTTTATCGCAAACTAAATTTTACGAAGGATACTCTCGGTTTAAAGAGACCGGTAACGGCGGTTATGAGTCATGGGATGAATCGGTAGATCGAGTTATTACCATGCATGAAGAAAATTATAATGAAGCCGCAGATAAATTGGGCCCGTATTTGCAAGAAGCTCGTACTGCTTATAAAGAGCAAAGGGTACTAGGCGCACAACGAGCTTTACAGTTTGGTGGTGAACAACTACTTAAACATCAAATGCGCATGTATAATTGCACATCATCTTATGCTGATCGCGCAGAATTCTTTGGTGAGTTCTTTTATATTCTATTATGTGGTGCTGGTGCTGGATTTTCTGTACAACAACATCACGTAGCTAAATTTCCACAAATTCAAGGAAGGACTAAGCAAGCTAAGGGTTATATTGTAGAAGACTCTATTGAAGGTTGGGCTTCAGCCCTCGACGTGTTGATGTCTTCTTACTTTGTATCTGGTGGTAAGTTCCCAGAGTATGAAGGCCGTAGAGTATTCTTTGATCTAACTAATATTAGACCAAAGGGTGCTAAAATTTCAGGTGGATTTAAAGCTCCTGGGCCAGAAGGTTTACGTAAAGCATTGGATAAGATTGAACTCTTATTGCAAAATCAAGTTATTGATTCAAAAGAACCTGTTAAACTAAAACCAATTACTGTATACGACATCTGCATGCATGCGGCTGATGCAGTATTATCTGGTGGTGTTCGTCGTTCAGCTACTATTTGTTTGTTCTCACCAGAAGATGATGAGATGATGAATGCAAAAACCGGTAACTGGTTTATGGATAACGCTCAACGCGGTAGATCTAATAACTCAGCAGTGATTGTTCGTGATGAGGCAACACCTGAAATGTTTGCTAAGATTATGGAATCAGTGAAATCATTTGGTGAGCCAGGATTCTACTTTACAACTTCAAAAGAACATACAACTAATCCTTGTGTTGAGATTGGAATGTATCCACAATACGAAGGTGAGTCTGGATGGCAAGGTTGTAACCTTACAGAAATCAATGGTGGCATGTGTAAAACACCAGAAGATTTTTATCTAGCATGTAAAGCTGGTGCTATACTTGGTACACTACAAGCAGGTTATACAGACTTTAAGTTTCTTTCTCCAGTATCTAAAAAGATCTTTGATCGTGAAGCATTATTGGGTGTATCAGTTACTGGTTGGATGAACAATCCTGAAGTACTCTTTGATGCTAAGGTTCTTGAAAAAGGAGCTAAAATTGTTAAGAAAATTAATAGAGAGGTTGCTGCTATCATTGGCATTAATCCTGCTGCTCGGACTACATGTGTTAAACCAAGCGGTAACGCAAGCGTCCTCTTACAAACAGCAAGTGGTATCCACGCCGAACATTCCCCAATGTACATCCGTAACATCCAAATGAATAAAGAATCTGAAATTACGCAATCGATTATCAAATCAAATCCGTATATGGTTGAAGAATCAGTATGGTCTGCTAATGGTACTGATGTAGTAATTTCGTATCCTATTGTACCACATAAAGGTTCAATGTATAAGGATGATCTTATTGGTGTTAAACATCTTGAGCTCGTTAAGAAAGCTCAAAAGCATTGGGTTATTGCTGGTACAAATGAAGAGCTATGTGCTGATGAAGGTATCCGTCATAATGTATCAAATACAATTATTGTAGATGATTGGGATGAAGTAGAAAAATATGTATTTGAGAATCGGTATTCTTTCTCAGGTATTTCATTCCTTAGTATGTCAGGTGATAAAGATTACAACCAAGCACCAAACACTGCAGTGATTGATGAAAAGCAAATGGTAAAGCTATATGGAGCCGCATCAATCTTTGCATCAGGCTTAGTAGTAGATGCTATGAAAGTATTCCCTAACTTGTGGGATGCTTGTTCTACTGCTCAAGGTATGGGAATGGACATTAGTCTAGAATCATCAGAAAACTCAGCACGGCAAGATTGGGTACGCCGGTTTGAAAACTTTGCAAATAACTATCTAGACGGCGATATTAAGAAAACAGAATATTGTTTAAAAGATGCTTACCTTATGCACAAATGGAATAAGATTCAGCAATATTTGCAAATGCCAAATTGGAATCATGATTTGACAGAACAAGTATTTACTGATGTAGATACTATGGGTGCTGCTGCCTGTGCAGGCGGAGCCTGTGAAATTGACTTCTAGTCCGTGTATTCAAGTCTGTACTATTATAGATGAATATTGTATTGGTTGTGGTAGACATTCTGAAGAAATAACAGAATGGCTTACTGCAACCAACGAAAGAAAAACACAAATCCTAGAAAGGATTGAGAGTGATAGATCACAGAATTGAATGCGAGGAATGTGAAAATACATCTTTTGTAGGAAGCTTTGAAGAACCAATGTATTGTCCGATTTGCGGTAGAAGAGCAGTAATTCAGCTAGTAAAAGAAGAAGATGACTACTGGCAAGACGATGAATAAATACATGTATGTGGTATTATAAAAATGAACAATATGAATATACACCCGAAGAGTTCCAAGGATTTGTTTATCTCATCACAGAACTGGATACAGATAAGAAATATATCGGTAAAAAGAACTTCTGGAGGCCTAAGACATTACCAAAGAAT
>Ga0209535_1000205_pt1 | contig 40057 bp, 30 predicted proteins | sample LinPmetageLP28_FD_184041 | JGI IMG/M metagenome (GOLD analysis project Ga0209535, IMG submission 184041) | Marine viral communities from the Pacific Ocean - LP-28 (SPAdes) (version 2) | ecosystem: Environmental > Aquatic > Marine > Oceanic | place: Pacific Ocean | collected 2009-08-22
GCTCATCTTTGTGCCGTATGTTGCCATTCTAATTGCAATCAAGATGGCATCAACATCTATGCTGGGCATATGCCAAGCATTTTTAATTGCAGGCACACAACTTTGAATTACTGTGACAGTGGCTTCGCCATTCAACAACGCATCTGGAGTTTTGAATATCAATTCATCTTTTGCTGTCATTGGATACACAGCAACTTCTCCTGATTCAGAAACTTCAATGGCTCCATCAGGATAGTATTTGTAACCGCTTGGCAATTTAATAAATTGTTTGGGCTGTCTGTAATACTTCTTTAAAGGATTAACATTTTGTCCTGGTTGCGATTCTGTCATTTTATTCTCCATAAATACTAAAAACTAATTTGTACTTTCTTAATATACACATATTTAGTATTGAGGGTTAAGTGCGTACATAATGATTGGATTTAAATACAATTTGGTAACATGGCAGATTTTACAATAGATGATCTAGTAAAAGCACTTGAAGGCTCGGGCATTGCCAAGGACGTCACACTCAAAAGATTGGTAAAGACGTTAGGCGGAACTACGACTGACCTATCCAAAACTTTGAATTTAACCGGCAAAGAAGCCGAAATCATGAAGAAAAAGATGGCGGATCTGGGCGATGAGTTGGAAGACACAGCAGACGGGTTAACTGCACTTCAAAAAGTCAACAACTTATTATCAATTGGAGTAGGCACAGTGACGGGCAATCTTTCTTCACTAGGATCCTCAACAAGAATGTTGGGAGAGCAGTTTGGTGAATTAGGTTCTTTGGTTGGCGACACTCTAGGATATCTTGTAGATAGATTAAGTGAAAATGTTGACTTCTATAGATCCATTTCACAAATAGGTGGAGCGGCAGGACAAAGCATCAGTAATCTAAGAAAGATTTCAGGCGAAACAGGATTATCATTAGATCAATTGACAGACTCGATCACATCTGCAGGAGGCAATCTTGCATTGTTGGGTGGAACTACTGGACAAGGTGTTAAAATATTTACAGGTGCATTAAGAGATTTATCACAAGGCGAAACATTTGAAAAGTTTTCTGCTTTAGGTTTTACTATGGCTGAGATAGCACAAAGTACAGCAGAATATTTAGAACTTCAAACACAATTGGGTAGAACACAAACAATGACAGAAGCACAACTGTCGACAGAAACAGCAGAGTACCTAAACAATTTAGATTTATTATCAAGACTGACAGGAAAAAATAGACAAGCACTGCAACAAGAAATGCAAGAACGTGCCAAAGACACAAGATTAAGTTTACAACTTTCCGGTATGTCACAAAAGCAACAACGTGAAATAAATGGTGCATTGTCTATGACTGGAAATGTTTCCAAACAAATGGAAAGCAGTATTAGAAATTTAATTGCAACAGACGGTGTGGCAATGAATGCCAGAGAGGCAGGAATTTTAGAAATCAACGGCATGAGAGAAGCCATTCACGGTTTAGCAAGAGGTGAAACAGGATCAGCTCAACAATTGATGTCTGTGTTCCAAACAGCGGCAAACGAAACTGCCAACATGACTGCTGAAGATAGACAACGAACAGCACAATTAAAACAATTAGGCGTAGACTTCTTTGACGTTAGATTCGAAACACTAGGATTTAAAAATGCTCTTGGAGATATTAAACAGGCTACAGAAGAACAAACTAAAGCACAAGAAGTTGGAACAAAGAGTGCTCTACAATTTGACAGATCCACACAGAGATTGAGAACAGCCTTTCAAGCATTGTTGGCACCAGTAACAGATTTATTAAGTGGTGTGATCGGAGGACTTGCAAGTGCCATTGAAGGTATGGCGTCAGGCATCAACTCATTAAAAGATACGTTCGGAGAACTGGGAGGTTCTATTGCAGGAGTAATTGCATTGATAGCCGGTGCTGGAATAGGCAAAATGGCGATAGGTGGCGGTGCTTCGGCAATCGGCGCAGGCATAGGAAAAGTAAAAGGTATGTTTGGTGGCAATAAACCAGCCACAAGTGTGTTGTCCAAAGGCGGTGCAGGTGCAGGCGGAATGCTTGGATCAACAGGTGCAGGTATGAAAGGACTAGCAGGAGGCTTAAGAGCATTTGCAAATCCACAAACAATATTAGGTGCAACATCATTTGCGGCATCGATTGCCATTATAGGTGCAGGTTTAGCCGCGGCAACTTGGTTGATGGGAGGAGCATTAGAAAAATTTGCTTCTGGTTTAGGAGCCGTAGGAGAAGTTGATGGTAAAAATTTATTAGCAGTTGCTAAAGGTTCAACAGCATTGGCAGGTGCCATGGCAGTTATGGGTGCAGGTAGCACAGCAAGTGCAGTTACAGGCTTCTTTGGTAAGATTTTTGGTTCTGGTCCAGAAAATTTCGCCAAAAACTTGAATAAAACACTCGATGAGCTTGACAAAGACAAGATAGACATGTATGCTAACAGTTTAGATAACTTAGGAAATGCAATGACAAGTTTAAGAAGTGGAATGATGGGATCAACAACGGCATCCGCAAGTTCAACCGGAGACAAGTTGGATCAGTTAAATAGTACGATGGAACAAATTTTGATGGCAATGAGTGATGGCAATCGTTACAACAGAATAACTTCACAAGCAACAACAGAAATATCGGATACAGTATAATGAGTTGGAAAAAATATTTTACAGAAGTGCCACTATCAGACGGCACAGGCGGAATGAATTCACCTTTAGGTGGAGGAATTGGTGGAAAGGCTGGACCAGCCAAAACAAACTACTCATCATATCTTCCAGATGTGTACAGCGGTGCACCAAACAGAATTGAAAGATACGGACAATACAATGTGATGGATTTAGATTCAGAAGTGAATGCCGCATTGGATATCCTAGCAGAATTTTGCACACAAAACAATACACAAAACAATACACCATTCAAATTTGAATACAATCAGAAAGCAACTAATACAGAAATACAAATCATAGAACAATACCTGCACCAATGGTGCAAAATGAACGACTTTTCTAAACGTGTGTTTAAGATTATGCGTAACGTGTTCAAGTATGGTGATGCATTTTTTATTAGAGATCCGGAAACAAAGAAAATGTTTCACGTTGATCCAGCAAAAGTAACAAAAATAATTGTAAATGAAAGCACAGGTAAAACTCCTGAGCAATATGTTGTAAAAGATATCAATTTTAACTTTAAAAGTCTTGTAGCAACTACACCTTATCAAACAACAGGCAATGTTACTGGCGGTGGATCAGGATATTTGACTGGCGGAGTAAGAGGAATGACTGGAGTGGACAATACATCAGCACCAGGAACAAGATTTGGCACAGGACAAAGAGAAATTGCTGTTGATGCCGAACACATGGTGCATTTAAGTTTAAGTGAAGGACTGGACAACAACTTTCCGTTTGGTAATTCACTGTTGGAAAGCATTTTTAAAGTTTACAAACAAAAAGAATTACTGGAAGACGCAATTATAATCTACAGAGTACAAAGAGCACCTGAAAGAAGAGTGTTTTACATTGACGTAGGTAATATGCCAAGTCACTTGGCAATGCAATTTGTGGAAAGAGTTAAAACAGAGATTCATCAAAGACGTATTCCTTCATCAACAGGTGGTGGAACAAACGTTGTAGACAGTTCTTATAATCCACTATCAATCAACGAGGACTATTTCTTCCCACAAACAGCAGAAGGAAGAGGTTCTAAAGTAGAAACATTACCAGGTGGTACTAACCTTGGTGAGATTGATGACCTAAAATACTTTACAAACAAATTATTAAGAGGTTTAAGAATACCAAGTTCATATTTGCCAACAGGTGCAGACGATTCGCAAAGCAGTTTCAATGATGGCAGAGTAGGAACAGCATACATTCAAGAACTAAGGTTCAACAAATACTGTGAAAGACTACAAAATTTAGTATCAGATGAATTTAATCAAGAGTTCAAACGTTACCTTTTAGAAAAAGGTGTGAACATTGACACAGCAATGTTTGATATCAAGTTTCAACCACCAATGAACTTTGCTTCTTACAGACAAGCAGAAGTAGACAACAACAGAATTTCCACATACACGCAAATAGCAACAGTGCCATTTGTTAGCAAACGTTATGCTCTATCTAGATTCTTAGGATTAACTCCAGAAGAGATGGCAGAAAACGAAAGAATGTGGAGAGAAGAAAATGATGAATCTATGTCAGGTAAACCAACCACTTCAGCAACTGAATTGAGAAGTGCAGGAGTCAGCACAGCAGGTATTCAAGCAGATTTAGATGCGGCGGAACCAGCAGAAGAACCAGGTGATCCTGCAGACAACACAGGCACTCCTACTCCAACAGGAGACACAGGTGGCGGAACTCCAACTCCGGGCCAGTAAGTATAAATAATTTTATGATATTACGTGAACTTTTTTATTACGATCAGACAACAACAGAGCCAGGTGAGCAGAAACAATATGATGCCACTGCTGATCAGTCTATTATGTCATTAGACGACACACGTAAAACTAGACTGTCATTAAAACAGATTAACAAAGCAAGAAAAGCCGGAGAATTTCACAAAGACGAACAAGAAAAAGAGTTAGACTTTGTGAGACAGATGTACGGTGCCGCTAACCAACCGGAAATGTAATAAATGTCTATTGCTTTTGTATTAGGCAATGGTCTCAGTCGCAAACCAGTTCCCCTAGAACCTTTACAACAGTTTGGCAAAGTATATGCCTGCAATGCTGTTTACAGAACTTACACACCCAATTATCTAGTGGCAGTAGATGCCAAAATGATTAATGAGATCTGTTTGGCAGGTGCTCAATTCAATGTTCCAGTATGGACTAATCCAAATAGAGCATATAAAAAGTACAAAGGGTTAAACTTCTTTGAACCCAGCCTAGGATGGTCATCAGGACCCACAGCACTGTGGTTAGCATCAAAAAATATGCATCAATTGATATACTTGTTGGGTTTTGACTTCACGGGCACCACTGAAGGCAAACTGAACAACATATACGGTGACACACCCAACTACAAAAAGAATTCAGACACTGCCACATACCACGGCAATTGGAACCGACAAACCAGCATTATCCTACAGAAAAATTCATTAAAGAGATATATACGAGTAGTGCCGGAAGGTACTGATGTTTTTGAGGCTAAAGACCTTAAGAAGTTTACGAATTACAGTGAAATCACTGTGCAAGAGTTCAAAAGACGCTATCATTTATAAAATCTGCGTCAAACGGGTCAGTATCGACCCATTATCTACCTGTTTTTTCACCTATCGGTTAAATAATACATGACAGTCTTATCATTAACAGTTAATAGGAGAAAAACAATGTCAGATAAAAGTAAATTCGAGCAAATGCTTGAAAAATTAGTCGCTGACGATAGAACAGCGGCAGAAGAAATTTTCCATGATATCGTTGTGGAAAAATCAAGATCAATCTATGAAGGTCTTTTAGAAAATGATATCAAAGATATCGAAGTAGAAGAAACTTCAAAAGAAGACTCAAAAGAAGAAGAAACAACAGAAGCGTCTAAAGAAGCAAAAGAAGACGATAAAGTTGAAGAAAAAACTTCAGAAGAGTCAAAAGAAGACGACGCAGTTGAAGAAGCATCAAAAGACGAAACTTCAAAAGAAGAAGAAACTAAAGAAGAAGAGTCAAAAGATGAAGAAGCAACAGATGAGTCTTTATTAGATATAGAAAATCAAGAAATAGCACCAGCAGTTGAAGTAGGTGGAGATGCAACAGACGATATGGTTGCTGACATCGAAGCACCAGCAGGTGACATGGACAACGGCGACGACTCTGAAAAAGGTGAAGAAGAAATCGAAGACAGAGTAGTTGACCTAGAAGATGCTATTGATGACCTTAAAGCCGAATTTGAAAAAATGATGGGCGATGAGGACAAAGGCGACGACGCTGAAGGCGACGACGCTGAAGATAACGGTGACGAAAAAGAAGACGAAGCCGTTGTAGATCAATCAGCAGAGGGAGAAACTTTACAAGTTGCTCCTGAACTTGGTGAACAACCAGCAGTAGAAACAGCAGAACCTAAAACAGCAAGTGAAGAAATTAGAGAATATGTGAACAAAGTAGGCGTAACGCATACAGATGGTTCAGATAACTCTAAATCACCAGTTGCTGGCAAAAATGATATGGGCGGAACGGCTTCTAACATCGCTAAAGGCGGTGAGGAAACAGGTAGTAAAGCACCTGCTCCAAAAGAAGATAACGCAGGTAACATTAATGTACCAGGCGCTAAAGCGAAACCTGTTGCGGCACCAAAGGCCAAGACTAGCACAGAAGATGATTCTTCTGCAAAGTCAACAATTGGCAGTTAATAAGGTAGTATAAGGAAAACGGATGTTATCATTACGTGAGACGCTCACTTTCGACCAGGCGGGTATAGTCGTTGAGACTAAGGACGAACACAACGGTAAATCCCTTTACATGAAGGGAATCTGCATTCAGGGAGGTGTTAAAAACGCCAACCAAAGAGTGTATCCTGTTAACGAAATCCAGAGGGCTGTCAGCACACTTAACGATCAAGTCACTGGTGGATATAGTGTTCTCGGCGAAGTTGATCATCCAGAAGGCCTTAATATTAACCTAGACCGTGTCAGCCACATGGTAAACGAAATGTGGATGGACGGACCGAACGGATACGGAAAAATGAAAATTTTACCAACCCCGATGGGACAACTTGTTAAAACAATGCTGGAAAGCGGAGTTAAACTTGGTGTTTCATCCAGGGGTTCGGGTAATGTTAAAGAAGACGGATCCGGACAAGTATCAGATTTTGAAATCATCACAGTAGATATCGTTGCACAACCATCGGCGCCAGGAGCATATCCTGAGCCAATATACGAACATCTAATGAATACAAAGGGTGGTTTAAAAGCATTTAACTCAGCAAGGGACACACAGGCACAAAAATATCTAAAAGAACAACTAATAAACATAATTGGAAAACTCCAATCTAAATAGGAGATAAAGAATGTTAGAAGCACTGAAATCACTTTTTGAAACGAACGGAATTTCGGAAGAGATCAGAGCAGAAATAGAATCCGCATGGACCCAGAAGGTTGAAGAAAACAAACTTTCTGCCACTGCTGATCTTCGTAAAGAATTTGCAGAGAAGTATGAACACGACAAAGCAAGTTTGACAGACGCTGTTGATAAAATGGTATCTGAAAGAATCGAAGCAGAAATGGCAGAGTTCGCAGAAGACAAGAAGCAACTTGCAGAAGAAAAAGTTAAGTATGCTACTCAAATCGGTGAACACACTGAAAAGTTAAAAGCATTTGTTTTTGATCAACTTAAAGGCGAAGTTGCTGAACTACACTCAGACCAAAAAGTTATGGCAGAAAATTTTGTTAAACTTGAGGACTTCGTGGTAGAAGCTCTGTCTAAAGAAATTGCAGAATTTCAAAAAGACAAACAAGACGTTGCTGAAACAAAAGTACGTCTTATCAGAGAAGCAAAAGCACATTTTGAAAAAGTTAGAAGTAACTTTGTGAAAAAAGGTGCTGAGAAAGTGTCAGAAGTAGTGGGCAAAACTCTTAAACAAGAGATTAGTTCATTAAAAGAAGACATCGAAGCGGCTCGCAAAAACGACTTTGGTCGCAGACTGTTTGAATCTTATCAACAAGAATATTCACAATCATTCTTGAACGAAAAAGGTGAAACAGCAAAACTTCTTAAAGTAGTGGACATAGCGAAACTACAGGCGGAAGAAGCGAAGAAGACTGTCGACGAGAAACAAAAAGTAATTGAAGCAAAAGAAAAAGAAATTGCTACAATTAAAGAAGCGGCAGAGAGAAGTGACGTAATCAATGAGTTAGTACAACCATTGAATGCAGAACAAAAAGAAATAATGAACAATCTACTGGAGAGTGTGCAGACGGGTGCTTTACGAAAGCAATTCGAAAAGTACATACCGGCTGTTCTAAACGGTAGGACTCCAGCGAAAAAACAGGCGATAAATGAAGGCACAGAAGTAACAGGCGATAAACAAATTAACATTGTAAACGGCAGTCAATTCAATAGCAACATCGTTGATATTAGAAGACTTGCTGGAATCTAAAACAAAAGGAGAAAATAACAATGTCAGAACTAACAGAAACTCGCTGGCAGGACACAAAGAGTGCGTTATTAGAAGGTCTAACTGGAAATAAAAAAGCAGTTATGGCGGCTACTTTAGAAAATACTAAACAGTATCTTTCAGAGTCAGCAACAGCAGGTGCTACATCTGCCGGTAACGTTGCAACTTTAAACAGAGTGATCCTACCGGTGATCAGACGGGTTATGCCTACTGTGATTGCTAACGAATTGGTTGGAGTACAACCGATGACTGGCCCAGTTGGTCAAATCCACACACTAAGAGTAAGATACGCAGAGACAGACAACGCTACTGGAACATCAAATGATGTAACAGCAGGCGATGAAGCTCTATCACCTTTCAAAATAGGTCAAGCCTATTCTGGAGATAACACTGCCGGCTTAGCAGATGCAACAGCATCTAAAGAAGGTACTGGTGGTAAAGCAATGTCAATCCAAATCTTGAAACAAACTGTTGAAGCAAAAAGCAGAAAGTTACAAGCAAGATGGACATTTGAATCTGCTCAAGATGCTCAGGCGCAACAAGGTATTGATGTAGAGGCTGAAATCATGGCGGCATTAGCACAAGAAATTACTGCTGAAATCGACCAAGAAGTAATCAACTCATTAAGATCATTAGCGGCTGATGAAGAAACTTTCAACCAAGCGGCTGTTTCAGGAACTGCGACTTTCGTAGGCGATGAACACGCGGCGTTGGCTGTTTTAATCAACAGAGTAGCAAATAAAATTGCACAAAGAACAAGAAGAGGCGCAGGAAACTGGGCTGTGGTTTCACCACAGGCTTTAACTGTACTTCAATCTGCAACAACTTCAGCGTTCGCAAGAACAACTGAAGGTTCTTTTGAAGCACCAACTAACCAAAAGATGGTTGGAACTTTAAACAGTGCAATGAAAGTATATGTTGACACATATGCGGCAGACGATTCGTCTGTATTGGTAGGATACAAAGGCTCATCTGAAGCAGATGCGGCGGCGTTCTATTGCCCATACATTCCGTTAATGTCTAGCGGTGTTGTGCTTGACCCATCAACTTTTGAACCAGTTGTTTCTTTCATGACTAGATATGGTTATGTAGAGTTAAACAACACAGCATCTTCACTAGGAAATGCTGGGGACTATGTTGGTGAAGTAGTAATGCAAAACATTTCGTTTGCATAATCAACAGTAAACACTTACATATTTAAGGGGGCTTCGGCCCCCTTTTTTATTGACTTTTTGTTCAGGACTTGACTTTTATACCAAAATGTAGTATAATTAATGAAGAAACACTAACAAGGACTAAAATGAAAAGTATTGCAATATTAATATTAACTTTCTTCACAGTGTCCGCTTGTTCAATTAAAGAACCAAGAGTATCATTTGGAAAAAAATGTTCAATGACTGATGACAACATCACTTATTCGTATGTTTGGATCTATGATAAAAACACTGGTCTGCCAGCAGACGAAGAACAGTGTGCGGCACTTCCTAAAAAAGAAGAGAAGTAATCATATGGACTTAATCCAGCCATTGTTTGTCAACGAAAAAGGCAGAACAGAAACGGCTGGATTGGGTGCTCAAAATAGTAGTTTTTCCGAAATCTTAATTAACGAACAGATACAACAAGATGTAGACAAAGGTGTTGACAGTTTCTTGTTGTTTATCACACCACAATATAAAACTTGGACTCCTGATTGGAGTTTTAATCAAAGAATTGTAAATCAAATAAAAACAAAATTTCCTAAAATACAATTAATTGTAGATGTATGTTTGTGTTCTACTTTGCCAGATGGACATTGTAGAGTGATGGATAAACCAGACACCAGTGAAGCATTGTTGATTGATTTGGGTAAGAAATTAGAATCAGCAGGTGCAGACATATTGGCTCCATCAGACATGGGTGATAATACAGTACAAAATTTAAAAGCAGAAACCAACTGTGAAGTGATGGCATATGTGAAATATAGAAGTGTGTTTTACAGTTCATTCAGAGATCTTGCAGACAGCACACCAGCCACTGAAAGAACATATCAATTGCCTGTTAACGGTGATTCAGGAATGACTGCCACAGCAAATAAATTTAAAACACAAAAAGCAGATTATATCTTGCTTAAACCAGCACAACACAGTTTGAATGAATTAAGCATGATATCCATCAGCACATATAATCCAGTAGGGTTGTATCAAGTGAGCGATGAATATAAAGGATTGCCCACGATAGAGCATCAAATAGAAATTGCTAAAGTGTATCGCAAAGCAGGTGCTAAATTTTTAGTAACATACGGAGCAAGAGACATAATTGGTAAAATTTAATATGGAACACGAAAAAATATTATTAGAATTTCGAGAATACATGGATAGAATACAAGTATGGAAAAACAATCATGGTATATTCATCAACGATATTAAAAAATTGGAAAACACAATGAATAAAATGTATGATGAATACACTACTATTTTAATAGATTACCGTAGAACTAAAAAAGATAGATACCTAGAAGATGCCAATTCTGTGCTCATAGAAGCCATAAACCTAGCAAAAAAGTTCTCAAAAGTTGAACTGATAGCATCACTCAGCAAACGATAAATACTTCTGTAAACAATTGTTTTGGGCCAGTTTCGGCTGGACTTATGGGGAATAAACCCCGTAGACCTAGAACGTCAAAGGAGAAAAAAAATGGGAAGACCAATTAATAAAAAACACATTGGTGATGGAGCAGGTAAAATCCAAGTAACAGCAGTAAAATTTGCGGCTGGTAATGAAATTACTACTGAGTCACACATTGTGTCACAAAGATCAAATAATAAATTCATCGTAACTGATGGAAATAAAACAGAAACTTGTACACTTGTAAACAAGTCAATCGGTGGATTAGGTGCTAGTGAATTCTGCATCAATGTTACTGACAGTGACGGTGTTACAAAACAAGTTACTAAACTGTACAACAGAAAAATGCAACTTGAAGGCAACACTAGACACGTATGGACTAGAGATGCTGACGGTTCATCTGATGCAGTTGAAAAAGTAATATCAGGTGCAACACAGGCAGATCCATGTGTTATCACAGCAACTGGACACGGCTTCAGCAACGGAGATAAAGTATCTATCCGTGGCGTAGTTGGAATGACTCAGTTGAACACTGAAACTGCATACGTAGTGGCAAACAAAGCAACTAACACTTTCGAATTAACAGGAATTGATAGTACAGGCTTTGGTGCATACGGTAGTGCTGGTGTGGCAACTAAAGCGGCGACAGGCGCAGGCAACATTGTTGTTGACGCTCAAGCAACTTAATAGAATACAGTTTAGGGAGTGGCAACACTCCCTAAATTATAAAAACTATGGCAAAAACAGTTTATTTAGAATCGGGTAGTTACAAAATTAAGGTAGCAGATGCCAGCAACGAAATTACGTTGGAGTCTGCACTTACTAGAGTTACTGGTGACTTGCGTATCGAAGGCGAGACAACAACAGTTAACACAACAAATTTAGCAATCGAAGACAACATAATTGAACTTAACAAAAACGAAGTAGGTGCTGGTGTAGGTGAAGGTACAGCAGGTGTTAGAGTAGACAGAGGAACACTTAATGGTGTGCAAATGATTTATGATGAATCTATTGCATGGAACAATCCAAGCACACAAACAGTTTCACAAGGACCAAACTTACAAGGACCTGGTTATGGTTCATACAAAATTTCTTCATCAGACGGCAACGACATTTTAGCATTAAGAGTTGCCAACATCAACAACAACAATGCAATATATTTTGAGCCAGGCGGAACTGGCACTTTAAGATTAGGAGCCAGTATTGCTCCAGCAAACTACATCAGCAGAATGGGTGATGACAATGATATTCCAAATAAAAAATATGTGGATGATGAAATCAATGCTGTTGTAATTGGTGCGGCTTTTCCAAGAATAGTTCAAGGTGATACAGAAGTAAAAATCACAGACAACAGTACATCTGGTCAAACATCAAAAATAGAAGTTACTATTGATGGAACATTATTAGGATTATGGGAGCCAAATAGATTTGAATTGTATCAACAAACAACAGATATTGGTAGTATTAGAATTGAAGGTGATACCATCAGCAGTCTTAATTCAAACCAAGATTTAGAATTGGTAGCACCAGGAACAGGGTCTGTAAGGGCAAATGATTCCTTTGTGATCGGCAATAGACCAAGTGTGCAAGATCCTGCTGTAGACCCGTTATATGACGCCAATGGCGTAAAATTGTATGCAAAAACACCATCTGGTGGAGATACAGGATTATATTTTGTAAATACAAATGACACAAGAGGAGAAGTGATCAGCAAGAATAGAGCACTACTTTTTGGATTAATTTTTTAAAGGAGAAACAATGGCAATAACAAACGCAAACGTAAATGGAACACAAGATGTTCTTACAGTACCTGCAGGTAAAAGTTATGCTGTTACATCTATATTGATCACAAATGTTGGTCCAGAAGATGCTACAGGTGGAGAAGATAGTAATTTCACTTTGTATGCAGTGACTGGAGCCTACATTGCAAACCAATCTATGATAGTAAACAATGCATTATTACCGGGAGCAGAAACATTCACACTAGATTCAGAAAAAATAGTGTTGGGTGCTGGAGACGTTATCAAAGTTGCTCAGTCAGGTACTAACAATCTTTCAGTTGTAGTAAGTTACTTGGAGGTGTAATGAGATATTTAAAACGTCAATCAACTAATAAAAGATTATTAAACGGTAAAGGTTTAATATACACTCAGTACGAAACAATTGAAGCACAATCAACAGGTGCATTTTTAGTTCCAAAAGGAACTCAAGTACAACGTCCCACTTCACCCATTGAAGGACAATTGAGATTCAACACAACATTAAGACAACTTGAAGTGTATGAGTCATTAGGCGGTGGCGCTCCAGTATGGAAACAATTTAGATTATCAGAACCACAAAACATTGTAGTACAAAATTTAAGTAATGGTGATGACACAGAAGTAAACTTTGGAATTCTAAATGATGGATTTGGATCAGGATTGGGTTATCCAACTGCGTCAGAAAATGTTTTAGTAATGGTGGAAAACGTTTTACAAATTCCAAACACTAACTACACATTAACACAAAATCCATGTGATGTAAACAGTAATATAATAAGTGCTGTGGCAAATTACAATTCAACAGGCGTTGGTGCATATGTAAGTTCAAATGCCGCATTGATTGATTGGCAATCCAAAGGATATCATGTTGGACAAACAGTTGTTGTGACAGGATCTGCCACTAACAACGGAACAAAAACAGTAACAGCAGTAACACCTACTCATTTAAGTGTAAACACTTTGTTGAATACTGAAGCAAACAATGGTGGTGGAAACACATTTAATATGGACGGAAAAAGTTCTGTAACAGGATTATCTTACCCATCAGGTCAATATATTACATTTGGAACAGCAGTTCCAACAGGTAAACCAGTCACTGTTTTACACAACTTTGACAAATAATTCCTTTACCAAATTTCAATAAATACTAAAAAAGGAGTGCTATGGCAGTAACCAATGTAGGTAGAATATCAGGACCATTATTAAAAGAAAATCTTACAAGAACGTCGGATTTGGCTTTTGAAACGGATCTTTTATTCATCGGGCACACCAACGGTAGAATAGGTGTCAAGAACTCCGCTCCCACAAGAGATTTTCAAGTAACAGGCAATGCCAGATACGCAGGCGATTTAATTGCCACAAACTCCGCATCAATCGGAAACATTGATATAGACGGTCCAACAAACACATTTTCAACATTGACTGGTCCTATCAACATGAATGCCACTACTAAATTTCAAATGACTGAATTACGTACAGGTAATTTAGCATTTACTAACAGTGGAATAAGAGCATACAATGGTGAGGATATCATATTTCAACCAGGTCCTGGCACAGGTAAAATGATTATTCCATCAGACCTAAACACAACAGGAAATATTCATGCTACAGGCGATATTTCTTTTGATGGAAATATTTTTATAGGTGGTGATGGTCCAGAAGATACTTTAAGTTTTAAAGGTGACATTGAATCAGATTTAATTCCTGATGTAACTGGAACTTATGATATAGGTTCTAATGGTCAACGTTGGGGAGATATGCACGTACAAACCATGACAGGTTTGAATGATATCACAATCGATAACACAATTTCTTTATCAGGTGTTGCTGTTAACTTAGGTATTCAAAATAAATGGTATGTGAGTACCAACGGTACTGATTTATTAGCAGGTAATCATCCTAACTTTGCGTTTGGAACAATACGTCATGCATTGTCATACATTGAAGAAAGCACAGCAGGTCCACATGAACTACACATTTTACCTGGCACATACACAGAACAATTTCCATTAGAAGTACCAGCAAATGTCACAGTAAAAGGTACAGGCATCAGAGCAGTTACAATCAAACCAGATGTGCCTAATAGATATCAAGATGCATTTTTAATGAATGATGGATCAGTTGTATCAGATTTAACTGTCAAAGATTTCCATTATGATGCAAACACTGATCGTGGTTACGCTTTTAAATTTTCAGACAATGCCGGTATTGTAACAAAATCACCATACGTACAAAATGTTTCAGTGGTCACACAAGGAGACACACGAACAGCAACTGACCCAAGAGGATTTGATTCAGGAGATGCAGGTAGAGGTGCATTGGTAGATAGCAATGTTTTAGATACAGCATCACCAAGAACATCGATGTTATTCAATATGGTTACATTTATTACTCCGGGTGCAGATGCAGTAACAGTTAAAAACGGATCAAGAATTGAGTTTATCAATTGCTTTACTTACTTTGCAAATAGAGGTTTGTATCTACAACACACATTAAATCAATACACGCCAACAGCGGGAAGTTATAATCCTGCAACTGGTGTAATGACTTTAACTATTGGCAACCACTCAATAAGAGTTAACGAAACAATTACTATTGCAGACAACAGTTTAACTTTCACGTGTGCTATGGATGGTCATACAACAGATCACACTTACCCAAGACCATCAGATCCTTATTCAGGTAAAAAGATTACAATCACAGAAACAACTGCTACATCTATTACGTGTAACGTTGGTATATCAAGCAATGTGTCAGCACACCTATTTAAAAGTGCAACTGCAAATGCTATAACAGAAGGCACAATGAACGAAGCAAGAGTAATTGCAAGTGCAACAATATATGGTAATCAGGGTGTTGTAGCGGATGGAAATGGAAGTTTAGCATATCTGATCAGTCATAACTTTGCTTATGTTGGTTCAGGAAAAAATGTAGAAAATGATGTAGACACTATTGATCAAACAAATGAAGTTGTAACAACAAATAATGCAAGAGTTCATTTTGTAAGTCAAGACCAAGGTGGAGATTTTAGAGTTGGCGATAATTTTATTGTAGATTTAGGAAAAGGTACAACTTCAATAGCAGTGAATGATGGAGAATTAGGTGCGTCAACATTGACAGTTGGTGTACAAGGTAAAGAAACTCTTGTTGATGCTACAAAAATAGATGTACCAAATTTTAGAATTTCTAACAACACAATTCAAACATTAAACAACAGTTTCTCGATAGGTGCTGTTGGATCATCCAATGCTGTAAATTTAACTGCAAATGTTTTGATGCCTAAAGTTGACATCACAGGAAATGCCACAATAGGTGGATCAGGATTAAATTTTGGAAATGATGCTGGAGACACTGTAAATTTTGCAATGGATTTTGAACAAGATTTACTACCAAGTCAAGATACTCAAAGCAATATAGGTAGTGCAACAAAAAATTGGAAAGAAACAAATTCATCAAGAATAACTTTAGACAATATTGATATTCACAATAATACTATTCAAACCACAGACACAAATTCACAATTAGAATTGAGAGCAAGTGGTATAGGTAAAGTTAATTTAGGCACTGTTGGATTCAAAACAAATATAACATCTGCATCAGGAGATGTTGCATTTAGTGGAGGAACAACTAACACAATAATTAACTCCACAAGTCATCTATCTCTACCATCAGGAACCTCAGCACAAAATCCTAATCAAGGAAATGCTGTAAGGTTTGATTCAAGTATAAATGAATTTGAATTATTTTCAACAGGTAAAATAGCACTGAATGGAATAAAAGATGGTGACCGAGACACTAATATTGATTTAAGCAGTAACAAATTTACTTTTTACACAGCCAATGGATATGCTGGTGAAATAGACGGTGCAGGTAACTTAATTGTACCTAAGTTTGCTAGTCAAGATCAGATTTCTATTAATGGCAACACAATAGGTGTGGGCAGTGCCTCAAATCCACAAGCAGGTTTCACAGCAAATGGAACAGGGAAAGTGGTGCTAGACACTGCTAATCTTCAAATTTCTGGGGGAACTATTGAGAACAAATTAGTCAACCAAGATATCAAATTCACAGGTACAGGAGTAAAAGCAAACAGAACAGTACAATTTGATTCACTCAACGGATATATAGGACCATTTGGAACAACTGTACAACGTGATGCCACAACTGCTAGACTAGGAGCAATATGGTGGAACTCGGACAGTGGTCTTTTAGAAGTGTATGCTGGAGCAGTGGATGGTTGGGTTTCTTCCATTGGTGTGCAATCTGTCACAGTTACAGACGAAATTGCGGAAGATCTCAATGTGGTTTACAACCTCATATTAAACTAGTATAAATTAACCTTGTACAATATAATACCAAAAGACCGATAAATAATACTAATGCAGAATCCGACCAGATTCAGCAGGACAAACCGTGGTCAACCGACGAAGAACTTATGAATAATGTAAGGTGAAAATCAGGTTGGTGGGACAAGATCCCCGTGCTATAAAGGAGCAAAAACAATGGCTGTAGGTCGAATATCAGGTCAGCTCTTGAAGTCCAATCTTCTGCGTAATGGAGCAGATTTGGCATTCGAGACGAACTTGTTATACATTGATGTTAATAACAACAGGATTGGTGTTAAGACCAGCACTCCTCAATACCCGCTAGATATAAACGGAACAGCACGTACAACAAATGCAGAAGTTACTGGACAAGTAGACGTAGGAAATATCACAGTAACTGGCAATACAATTTCAACAACATCATCTCAACTTAACTTTTCAGCAATAGACGGTATTGTATACAATAACGAAATTCACGTAGATGATCTTATAATCACTAACAATAAAATTCAAGCAACTGATACCAATCAAAACTTTGAGATTGTTACTAGTGGTACAGGTAAAGTAGATATTATAGGTAACACAGAAGTACAAGGAAATATTCACGCAACAGGAAATATTAGAGCAGACGGTAACATCACTATTGGTGATTCTGATACAGATTCTATTACAATTAATGCTGATATTACATCAAACATTATACCTGATGCTTCAAACACATACAGTTTAGGAACTGCCGCAAAACGTTGGAATCAAGCATATGCCAACAATTTAACAGTAGACAACCTGGCACTGTCAGGAAACATCACTGTACAAGGACTAAACTTAACAGCACGTCCAGGTAAAGTAATATACGTGGCAACCAACGGTGATGACTCTAAATCAGGAACTCACCAAAATGATCCATATGCTTCAATTGAACAAGCATTATCAGTGGCTATTGCTGGAGACCATGTTTACATTTATCCAGGCACATACACAGAAGATTTTCCATTAACTATTCCAACAGGAGTTAGTATAAGAGGTGATGGAATTAGAGCAGTAAAAATTCAACCAAGCAATGCAACAAACAGCAATGATGCTTTTATATTAAATGGTGAAACAACTGTTGAAGATTTAACTATTACAGGTTTTTACTATAACAATTCTGCAAACACAGGACACGCATTTAGATTTAATCCAACAGGTGCAGATGATTCAACAGGATTTCAAGTTACATCTAGATCACCTTATGTAAGAAACGTAACTGTCATTACACACGGAACAGTGACAACAGCAACTGACCCAAGAGGATTTGGATCTGCTGATGCTGGAAAAGGTGCATTGTTAGATGGTTCAGTGGCAACTCCTGCATCTAATGAAGCAAGTTGTTTGTTTCAAAATGCAACATTTATTACTCCAGGTGTTGATGCAATCACACTTACAAATGGTGTAAGAATAGAATGGTTAAACTCATTTACATATTTTGCGGCAAGAAGTATCTATGCTGTTGACGGCACAACTGGTTTTGCTGAAGATGGTAAAACACAATTAAAAGTTGCAGGTTTATCAGGTACGGCAATCCAAGCAGGGCACGTTGTATCATACTACGACACAGACAATGTAACTCTATTAGCATCAGGCACAGTTGAATCTGTAGATGGAGATAAAATTATAATTGATGGGAAATCAACAGGATTTGCAATGCCACCAGAAACAACAGGCAAACAAATCACTGCCAACGGTGATGCAAAACTAGATACGTCTGTTAAAAAGTTTGGACAATCCAGTTTGCTTTTAGATGGCACAGGAGACAGTGCATCAATAGGAACAACAGCAGACTTTGGATTTGGCACAGGAGATTTTACAATAGAATTTTGGGCATACCCAACACAACTTCAATCCACAACATTATTTGATTTTAGAAACAATGCATCAATAGAATATTCATTGATGTTGTACATGACTAACAACGGTCCAAAACTTTATGTTAACGGAGCAAATGTAATCATAGGAAGTCAAGGTTTCAATCTTAATGTTTGGACACACTTCTCGTTGGTAAGAAGCAGTAACACTGTAACGATGTATGTTGCAGGACAAAATGTTGGATCGGCAACAGTTGCAAATGATTTAGGTGCGGCAAAACCATGTGTGATGGGTAACAACTATGATGCCAATAATGGCTTTATTGGAAACATGGACGACTTTATAATTTATAAAGGTTCAGCAATACGTTCAGGAAACTTTACTCCACCAACAACAGAAGCAATTGGAAATCCAAACACAGTATTAGTAAGCAGATTCAATGGACCAAATTTATCAACTTCATTTTTAGATACTAACATACCAATTCAAGACATTAGAACATCAGCAGGAGCGACAGCAACAAACTTTACTCTAGTTGATTACACAGACTTTGGAGCAGAAGTAAGATCAATTGCATCTGCATCTATCTACGGAACATTTGGTGCTGTGGGTGATGGTGTTGGTGTAAAAATGTATTTGATTTCACACAACTTTGCTTACATTGGAAACGATTACGAAGTTGATAACGATGCAACAACAGTGGTTCAAGCCAACGAAGTTGTAACAACAAATAATGCAAAAATTTATTATTCATCAGTTGACCATAAAGGTGATTTTAGAGTTGGTGATCAATTTTATGTTAATCAAGAAACAGGACAAGTTGCGTTTACATCAGCATCACTTAATATAGATGTTGATCAAGCATTAACATTTACATCAGGACCTAACGTTACAGTTATATCAGGAGATAAAATTGAAACAGGAAATGTTCAAATATCTGGAAATAATATTACAACAACATCAGGAGATTTAAACATTGATTCATTTAATAATCAAATTAATTTTGTTGACGATGTAAACATTACTGGAAATTTAGATATCACAGGAGATATTACAATAGGTGGAAATGTTACAATAGGTGATGAAACAACAGATTCAATTAATATTACAGCAGGTATTAGTTCTGATATTATTCCTGCACTAGATAATACTTATAATGTTGGTTCATCTACAAAAAGATGGAACACAATATTTGCCAATGAAGCACAAATAGACAGTGTAAACATTAAAGGAAATTTAATTCAAAGTAATAATACAAATGCTGATTTAGATTTAAGATCAAGTGGAACTGGTGGAGTAAGAGTTGAAAACTTCTCAGTATCAGGAGATACAATAACAAACGATTCAGGAGACTTTACAATTAATCCTGCTTCAGGTGTGTTCAGAGTTGACGGTACTGGATCTGTTAGAATTCCAACAGGTACAACTGCTCAGAGACCAGGTTCTGCATCAGCAGGTATGATGAGATACAACACTGATGATTCAGTGTTTGAAGGATATAACGGAACAAACTGGTTAGCATTGTCTGGTGTTTATGACTTAGACAAAGACACATACATCACTGCTGAGGCTACACCGGGTGCAGATGATGACACACTTAGATTTTATGCTGGTGGAGTTTTGGTGGCAAATGTTAATACAACAAGGTTTGATGTCACATCTTTACAGGTAGATGACATAACAATCAGTGGAAATACTGTAACAACCACAGGAACTGACCAAGATTTGATCCTGAATGCTCAAGGAAATGGTAGTATCAGAATTGAAGACTTCAAGTTTGAAGGAAATGCGATAACTAATATTATATCTAGTCCGATTGTATTAAAAACAACTGGAACGGGATATATTGATGTGTCAGATTCTGGTGGGTTTGTACTTCCGGTTGGAACAACAGCAAACAGACCGTTTACGCCTTTAATAGGTATGATACGTTATAACACCGCAGATCAACGTGTTGAACTGTATGATGGTAATGCTTGGGGTTCAATCGCAGGTTCATCAGGTGCTGTAAGTATTATTGACGCAACAGAAATAGCAGTGGAATATGCACTGGCATTAGGATAGGAAAAATATGGCAACAAATTTTAGAAACTCTGTAACAAAAAGTGTAGGAACTGTGACTACGGCGGTATACGAAGCCTCTCCAGGATCATACACAACAATCATTGGAATGGTTTTAGCAAACTTAACAGAATCAGTTGTAGAAGCCAGTGTAACATTAACAGCAACTCCAGATTCAGTTACAGGATTTATTGTAAAAGATGTTTTAATTGCACCAAACTCTAGTTTACGTGTATTGAACTCAGGAGAAAAATTAATTGTGGCAAGTCAAAACAGTTTAAATGTAAAATCAAACATCAACGACTCATTAGATTGTGTGTTGAGTTATGTGGAGATAACATAAGATGTCAAATACAGTTGGACAGGATACTTCCGTATATCTTCAAAATGGTATCAAAGACAGATACTTTTATGGATTACGAAGAACCGACGAAGGAACTTTGTTCATCGGTAAAGTTGACCAACTAGGGTTTAACGATCCTGTGGCAATAAACAATCCAGGAAATATTGATGACAACTTTAAAGATTTTGATCAAGGTTATGATTTTTATGAAGGTAGAGATTTGAATCATGCCAAACCATTTAAAAATTTAAGATACGAACAATTTAGATGGGACGATGTAAATTTAAATTATTATATTAATTCAGAAGGTGAACTAGTTGTAAGAATAAACAGTAACGTTGGTGATGGAGCAATAACGTATCCACAGACTGACGAATCCGTAACTGTAGAACAAACTGTATTCACTTTGGATAAAACAAATTACTTAATGGATAGTAATGAAATAACATTCGATAGAGGATAAAGTAGGAGGAAAAAACGAATGACACGACAACTTATAAACACTGGTATTATCCCAAATGATGGTCAAGGAGACTCGTTAAGGGACGCTGGTGGAAAAATGAATAACAATTTTCAAGAATTGTATACAGCTCTTGGAAATGGAACAGCCTTAACAATAGTCAATAACAATTTGATTACTGCCACAGGTGCTAACAAAATTACTTTTTTATATTCAACTCTAGCAGATTTACCAGATGCGGCAACGTATCATGGAATGTTTGCTCATGTACACGGTGAGAATGCTTCCTACTACGCTCACGCAGGTGCTTGGGTAAAAATTGCAGATGCGAATAAATCTTTCGGAATGTTTTCAGATGTTGACTTAACAGCAACACCAACCAACGGACAAGCATTAGTTTATGATTCAGGTTCACAAACTTGGAAACCAGGAACTATATCCGGCGGTGGCGGTGGCGGCGGTGGTGCAACTGCATTTCTTGGACTAACAGATACTCCAGCAACTTATTCAGGACTATCAGGTGGTTTTTTACAAGTTAATGGCACTGCTGATGGCTTAACAATTGTTGCGGCATTTTCAATTGACAAACTTTCAGATGTTGACACAACAACTAGTGCTCCATCTTCAGGACAAGTTTTAAAATGGAATGGAACAAAATGGGCACCAGCAGATGATTCAACGTCAGGTGGTGGAGCCGCAGATGCAGGCACACTAGATGGATTGGACAGCACATACTTTTTAAATTACAACAACCTAAACAACAAACCTACAGTTCCATCTTCAGTATTAACATTGACAGATACTCCAGCAACTTTTTCAGGTCAAGCAGGAAAAACTGTTAAAGTAAATGCAGGTGCAACAGCATTAGAATTTGTAACAGATTCAGGTGGTGGAGCAAGTACTCTTAATGATTTAACTGATGTAACAATATCAACACCAGCTCAAGGTGATGTATTGTATTACAACGGAACAGGCTGGGTGAAACAGAACGGTCCAACAATGAGATGGGACGTTGGAGCCTCAGGTTCATCCAATTACACTTTTACAGGTCCAGGATTTGCAAGTACAACAAATGATCCTGTGCTATATTTGATGAGAGGACACTCTTACATTTTTGTAAATTCAACAGGTGCTAGTCACCCATTTGAATTTAGAGTATCAAATGGTGGAGCAGAATACACAGCAGGAATAAGTGGTTCTAAAACAGGAACGCAAGTTTTAGAAGTTCCTATGGATGCACCAAGCACACTTTATTATCAATGTACTATCCATTCAGCAATGGGTAACACAATCAACATAGTGAGTTAATAGATAATGGCACAAGTATTTGGCGTAGGCATAGACGAATTACAAAAGACACTCGCAAACAATAGATATTTCTATGGATTGCGTAGAACAGATGCAGGCGAATTATACATGGTGAAATCAGATTTATTAAGACTAGAAGATGGAGTACAATTGAATAGACCAGGAAATATTGATGAAAACTACAACAATTGGAGTAGAGGAGAAGACTTCTTTGAAGGTAGAGATCAACAACATAGAAAAAATTACCCGAATTTAGTATACGAACAGTACAAATGGGATGGTAGAAACCTGTTTTATTACGTGAATAAAGAAGGGGAATTAGTATTAAAAGTTAACGAGGCTCACACATATCCAGGATATGTGGAACCTTATAGTACATAAGGAAATAAATACATATAGGAATTAATTCATGGCAGATTTTCGAATAGATAGAATTAGATTTAGATGGAGAGGCGATTGGTCAGCCAACACTCTTTACGTAAAAGATGATGTATTAAGATACGGTGCAAAAGTATTTGTATGTGTTGAAGTACACACATCAGACACAAACTTTTACAACGACTTAAACAACTCAATTCCAAGATGGTCTCAAATGATGGACGGTCAAAGTTGGACTGGTGCATGGACACCTTCAACGTTTTACAAAATTGGTGAATTGGTTAAAGTTGGTGGTCTAATTTACAAATGTATTGAAGGACATATTTCAAATGCATCTGCATCAAATGGTGTACTAGGAGATGAATTAAAATGGGTATACTTTGCTCGTGGAGAAGATTGGCAAAGTGTTTGGACACCTGCTACACTTTATAATGTTGACCAAACAGTAATTTACGGTGGATCAATTTGGAAATGTAACACAGCACACACTTCAGGAACTGCAGATGATGGATTACAATTCAATGCGTCATATTGGGATCAATATTCAAGATCAGACAACTTTAGAAACGATTGGGCATCAAACACTTTATACTATCCAGATGATATTGTGTATTATGGTGGTACAGTTTACAGATGTAAAACTGGACACAGATCAGCAACTACAAACAAATTTATAAATCCTACTGCTACATACGGTGGTGCGTCAGGAACAGGATTCCAATTCTTTATTTTTAAAACTGGAACAACTTACAATCTTAAAATTACAAACGGCGGATCAACTTATCTTGCTACAGAACAATTTACAATTTTAGGATCAGCATTAGGTGGAGCAACTCCAGCCAATGATGCAGTAATCACTATCAGCACAGTAAACAGTGGTGCAATAGCAACAGCATCAGTAGATGGTGTAGCAAATGATTCTAATGATGGTTTAGAAGCAAACAGTGGACAGTGGGAAACTGTATTCACAGGAATTAGATACAGAGGAGATTACACTGTTGGAGAAAGATATTCAGCAGGAGAACTAGTAAGATGGTCTCCAGGTATGTGGCAAGTAACCACAGGACACTGGGCAACAAATGATCAAATGGTTGAAAGCAATTTCAATTTATGGGTACCAGGTTTAGAATTTGAAGCAATATGGAATATTTCTCAATACTATCAAAAAGGTGACGTTGTACTTTACGGTGGTTACACATATGTTGCACTATTAAGTAACGTTGGTGTTACACCTGCAGTTACAGACGGAACAAACACTTGGGAATTACAAATTGTTGGGTACACATTCACAGGCGAATGGAAAGAAACTTATCTAGTTAATAATGCAGTTGAACCTTTTCCATACAAAACTGGAGATGTTGTAAGAGCAGGTGGTGATTTATACATTGCTGTAAAAGATAATGCAAGTGTAGATCCAAGCACAAGAAGTGTTTATGATGAAGGATCAGATAGTCCTTTCCCATGGCAATTACTTGTAACAGGTTATGCTTACAAAGGTCCTTGGAAAGAAACTAATTTAGGTGGTGTATCAGGTGAACAAACATATTTCCCTGGAGACGTTGTTACAGTTGCTGGCACACTTTACAAATGTATTTTAAAACATGAAGCAAATTCATCAGACGCTAAACCACCATTAGATTTTGAATCAGAAAATGTTGGTCCTTATTGGGTATTATTAGCAACAGGACACACTCCAAACGTATTGGAATATCCTGGAGATATTAAAACACAAAACGAAGATTCAACAAGATTAAGAATTGGTTTAGGTACATCAGGACAACTATTAAAAGTAGGTTCAAATGATATTCCTTTCTGGGAAGATTTTGATGTAACACCAAAAGTTTATTATGTTTCACCAGACGGTGAAGACCTTGATTCAAGAGGAACGCAATTAGCGGCTCCTTTTAAAACAATTAAATTTGCTTGTGATTTTATTAATGGAGATTTATCTGCAAGATCACCTGCAACTGTAATGGTTAAAACAGGATTATATCAAGAAGTTTTACCTATCACTGTGCCAAGAGATACTGCACTTGTAGGAGATGAATTAAGAAGTACTGAAGTTAAACCAGCGTCAGGTTATGAAACTGGTTACAATATGTTCCTTGTAAATAATGGCTCAGGCATAAGAAATATGTCTTTAAGTGGATTATCAGGAACATTAGGACCAGTCAACGAATACGGAACAAAAAGACCAACAGGCGGTGCTTTTGTTTCATTGAATCCTGGTTCAGGAGCATCAGATGCCGCGGCTTGGATTACAACACGATCTTGTTATGTACAAAATGTATCAACATTTGGATCAGGATGTGTAGGTTTAAAAGTAGATGGAGATTTACACAACGGTGGTAACAAATCAATTGTAGCCAATGACTTTACACAGGTTCTTGATAACGGTATTGGTTTCTGGGTTAACGGTGAAGGTAAAGCAGAACTTGTATCTGTGTTCACTTACTATTGTCACATAGGTTATCTAGCAACTTCAGGTGGTAAAGCAAGAGCAACAAACGGAAACAACTCTTATGGAGATTGGGGATCAGTTGCAGAAGGTGTAACACCTACTGAAACACCTATTACAGCAAAATTCAATAACAGAACTCAAGAAGCTCAAGTGGATGCAGTTTACAATGATGAAAACGAAATATTTGCTTTTGCTTATGATCATGCAGGACAAGATTACACATCTGCTAATATTACAATATCAGGTTCAGGTCAAGGTGCAACAGCATCAATTAATTATGAAAACACTAGAGACGGTGCCGTAAATAAAATTAGAATATTAGGTCCTGGAGATTCAACTCCAGCAGGTGGTTCCGCTTATACAAGTAAATCAGGGCCAGCAATATCAGGTACTGCTACTAGTATAAAATTAAATGCACAATTCCAAGGAACAACAGCCCAAACAGTTGGACAAAGACTTTATATTTGGGAAGGTACTGGTAGAGGACAATACGGAATTATTGATTCTTTCAATGAAGTTACAAAAGAATGTACAGTTAAAAAAGAATTTGATAACACACCAGGGTTCCAACACTTTTTAGGTGGATTTGCAATTGAAAAAGAATTAGATCCATCAACAAAATATTTTATTGAACCAAGAATAACTTTCAGTGAACCACCATACTCTAGTTCAACAGCGTCTATTCCATTAAATGGAGAATACGTATTAGGTGCTTCAAGAAGAGTTACAAACACAAACGTAACTGTATTATTAGGTAATGGTAGAGGATTAAGATCAGTTGATTCTACTAACTGGACTGTTGCAAACAGTGTACCAACACAAAACTGGAACAGTTTAGAAGGCGGTGCTAATAACTTTATGGCAACTTCAAGTGCAGGTGGTGTAGCAAGATCACAAGACGGTGCTAACTGGAGTGACATATCAGGCAACATAGGTGCTGATATTTTCAGAGGTTGTGCATGGGAAAATGTATCTGCAAAATGGGTTGTAGTTTCAGAAACAGGTGTTGTATACACATCAGGTGACGAAGGAAACACATGGACGTCAGTTCAAGTTGAACCATACGATGGATCAACAGCAGTGTTTTCAAAAATTGCGGCTGGTAATGGTTTAATTATTATAGGTAACGACTTTGGTCAAACTTGGGAATCAGTAGACGGCGGTACAACATGGGAGTTGGCGGCTAATATAGGTGGTGATAGATATCTATTACAAAAATTAACTTTCACAGGAGATAAGTTTATAGCATCAGTACAAGATTCACCATTTGATGATTCAACATCAGTGAACAAATTTTTTGTATCAAATGCGAATGCGGCACAAAGTTCAACAAGTGCTATCACAGTTTGGACTGAATCAGAAACACCTCCACACTCAGGACCATACATGAAAGTAACAAGTTCACAAGGAACTTTTGTTGCTATAACTGGAAATGGTGAAGTAGCATATTCATATGATGCAGTAAGTTGGAAACAATTAACAACATTAACAGGAACCTTTACAGGTATAATAGGCGGCAGAAATGCTGGAGGTTATTTTGTTCCAATAAAACAAGGAACAATAACAAATTTAACTGTACTTAAAAAAGGTGCTCCACCTTTAGCAAGAGTCATAACAAATGCAGGAAAAGTTTCTAAAGTACAATTATTAGACACAGGATCAGGTTATTCAACAGCACCAACAATCACAATCAGTGACAACGTGAATGTGTTAGACGTGGCAGTTGAAGCAAGAATAGCCAGCGGTGTATTAAGTCAACCAACGTTCACAAACAGAGGTACAGGATTTATAAATGTAAGTGCAACTGTTACAGGTGACGGTTTTGCTGATGAATTCCAATTAGGAAAAGTTGTACAAATAAAAGATTTATCAAGAGAACCTGGACCAGGTGACTTGTTGTACATCAATGGTATTCAAGATCAAATTTACAGAGTAACACAGATTACAAACGTTGCAGGCGTGGCTCCAAATCTTACAGCAACATTTAGAATTTCACCGAGTTTAAAATCTAACGAATCTCCAGTGCATGAAAATACAATGACAATTAGACAACAGTATTCACAAATTAGATTAACTGGACACGATTTCTTAGATATTGGAACTGGAGGAGTAACAACAACTAACTATCCAGAACTTTATACTAATGCTGGATTTACAGACGGTTACGAATCACAATATGCTAGAGAAACTTCTGACAATGGCGGTGGTAGAGTTTTCTACACATCAACTGACCAAGATGGTAACTTCCGTGTTGGTGAATTATTTGAAGTTGAACAGGCAACTGGTATTGTAACACTAAACGCAGACTTATTCAACTTATCAGGACTTTCAGAATTAGCATTAGGTGGTGTTGTACTAGGTGGTACAGAAGTTGTAATTAGAGAATTTTCAACTGATCCTACAATGTCAGCAAATTCAGACAATGTTGTACCAACACAAAAAGCGATTGTAACTTATATTGGTTCAAGAGTTTCAGGTGGTGGTGCTAACTTGAACGTTTCAGGTTTTAGAGCAGGACAAATTAAAGTAAGAAATAAAGAAATATTTAATGAAGCATTTCCAGAAACAGGACAAATTGTTATAGACAGAATTGCTAATTTAAATGGTGGATTTTCAGGCTCATTGTTAGCATTGAACTTTTTCACTGGCGGTGTAGCAAGTACAGAATTAAATGAAGGAGATCCGGCTAGTGCTATTGATAGTTCTAACGGATATGGTCAATAATGATAAATAACTACAATAAGAGGATATATTAACCCATGGCTGAGTTTAAATTAGGTAGAATACGTTTTGTTTGGAAAGGTGCTTGGTATACAAGTGCCCTTTATTCAGTAGATGATGTTGTAAGATATGGTGGTAGAACATACATTTGTATAGTAAACCACACGTCTGACGCAGAATTCCAAGTAGATTTAACAGCGGCAAATTGGGCATTGATGTCCGATGGTCAAGAATGGAAAGGTGACTGGGGAGTAAACACAACATACAAACCAAATGATGTTGTAAAATACGGTGGTTACATTTATATTTGTAACACAGGTCACACTTCAAATGCAGATGTTAACATTGGACTAGAAGGCGACATTGCAAAATGGGATCTTTTCATTGAAGGTTTTGATTACAAAACAGACTGGGCAATAAGCACAAGATACAAAGTAAACGATTTAGTAAGATACGGTGCAACTGTATATCTTTGTACAACAGAACACACATCAGCGGCAACATTGGCTGATGGTTTAGAATTAGATATTGCAAAATGGGAAGTGTTTGCAAAAGGATTTAACTGGTTAAACACTTGGGCAATAAGCACAAGATACAAACCAAATGACACAGTAAGATATGGTGGACAACTTTATGTTTGTATCACTGGACACACTTCAGCAGGCACAGTAGCATCAGGTTTAGAAAATGATCAAGCAAAATGGCAATACCTACACAAAGGTATTGAATATTTAGGTGTTTGGGTAACAGCAACAAGATACAAAGTTAATGATGTTGTTAAGTATGGTGCTAACTTATGGATTGCAACAGCGTCACATACAGCAGGTGCATCATTGGCGGCTGACGAAGCCAACTGGGACATTTTTATTCCAGGTTTAGAATTTGAAGATTCGTGGAGTTCATCTACACAATACCAACCAGGTGACATTGTTACTTACGGAGGTTACCAATACGTTGGATTAAGAAATAACTTAAACAAAGTTCCATCAACAGAAACTGCTGATTGGGATTTATTTGTTACAGGTTTCAGTTTAAAAGGAGATTACAACAACGCAACTGCTTACAAAACAGGAGATGTTGTTAGAGTTGGTGGTACAACTTACATTGCTATCGCTGACACAACAGGAAATAGACCACCAAGTGTACTACACTGGGATAAACTAAACGAAGGTTTATACTGGAAAGGTACTTGGGGCAATGCGGCTGTTTATGACAAAGGCGATATTGTAAGAGGATCAGTAAACACAGACACTTCTTACATTTGTATTACAGCACACACTTCAAACAATGTTGGACCAGCAACAATCAATCAACCAGATTATGCACCAGGGGCTGGTGTTGACACATCTGTTTGGCAATTGTTAGCAGGTGGACCAGAAAATGATGTGTTATCAGCAGAAGGTGATATTTTAATTTACGGTGCTTCAGGACCAGCAAGATTACCGATTGGTGCTTCAGGACAAGCACTTGTTGTTAATGCGGCAGGTACATTACCTGAATGGGGATTTGTTGGACAAGTAGATCAAGTTTACTATGTAGGTCCAGGCGGTGTTGATACTCCGGCTCCAAATGCTGGTGTTACACTAGACAGTCCATTTAAAAATGTAAGATATGCACTTCATCAAATTGATCAAGGACCAAGAAATCCACAAGGTGTAAACTTATTAAACAGAAACAAAGCATTCATACAAGATGAAGTTATTGCTTGGATTAATGTTCAAATTGCTGGTAATATTTCACCATTCACAAACGCATTTACATACGATGCAGTAAAATGTAGAAGAGATATAGGTATTCTTATTGATGCTACAATTAATGATTTGAAAAAAGGCGGAAATGTTCAATCAAGAAAAGCGGCTTTACAATATTTCACACCAGCAGGTGCGTCATACGTAACTGGACAAGTAGCAGAAACTTCAGCGGCAATTGTTAGAGCGGCATACATTGCTCAACAAGTGGTTGTGAATTCATCAGGATACACACCATCACAAGCCACAACACTTCAAGTAACTGATTTGACTAAGGTAGTAGAATCAACAGTTGTTGCAGACATAAACACATTAATGACATTGTCATCAAATGCAATTACGGCTGGTAACATCAACAGTGTTCCTACAAAATTATCACCTCAAATAACTTTAAATGTTAAAACAGGTACGTATTATGAAATACTTCCAATGTATGTACCAAGAAATTGTGCTGTGGTTGGAGATGAATTAAGATCAACTAACATCAGACCGGCGGCTTCAGTGGTTGCAAACGGTGATGTTGCATACAGTTTACAAGGTATTCAACGTTTAGAAGCAATCATCAGTGATGTTGTTCAAAACAATGCTGTTACAGTAACACCATCAGGTGGTATAATAACAACTCCAACTGGTGCAAGTTTAGGTTACCAAGGTGCTGGTTTAATTGAAGGTACAGGAACAGTTAACACAACAGCGTCTGCTTCAGGAACAGGTGCTACATTTACATTGACAACAAACGCATTTGGTTTCGTTACAGGATTAACTGTATTGGCTCCAGGACAAAATTATGTAGTAGGTGAAACAGTTACTATTCCTTCAACAGAAACAATTAACAATCCAAGTACTGGTGACACAGCGATTGGTGAAACAATCACATTCCAAGTGTTAACAGTAACATCAGGAAACACAGTTACACAAAACACAGCAGTGCCGGCAGGTACAGCGGCGGCAGGTACAGCGGCGGCGGCAATTGTTGACAATATTGAAAAATACATTGACTTCAAAATTAATGCAAACGGTACAGAGCCGACAGCAACAGGTTCAAACGTAGCAGAAGTAAGTGCTGGTTACACAGATGCACGTCTAAGATTATTAGCCAACAGAGACTTTATGGCTAAAGAGTGTGCAGAATTTGTGAAAAGAGCAAACCCAGGTTATGTGTTTGGTCAAAACGACTGTGAAGACGATATTAAAGATTACGTAGACGGAGTTATTCACGATTTAGAATACACAGGAAACTATGCATCATTAAAAGGTGCCAAATGGTATGTGAATGCTGTACAAGGTTCAACAACTTCAGACATGTTATACATGAGACAAGCAACAGGTTTAAGAAACTGTACTGTACAAGGACTAACAGGTTCATTGGGAGCGGCAAACAGTTATGGAACAAAACGTCCATCAGCGGGTGCTTTTGTTTCTCTTGATCCAGGATACGGTCCAACTGATACTAAAACATGGATTGCAACTACAACTGCTGGTACACAACAGTTTACACCAGGAACAGGAACAAGTTATGATCCTGCAACAGGAACAACTGTATTAGCAATTGGTTCACACAAATTACAACCAGGTGAAACTGTAAGACTTACAACATCAAGTTTAACATTTAGTTGTACTCAAGATGGCAATGCAACTCAAATTGCTTATCCAAGAACAACTGACCCGGCGGCAGGTAAAGAATTAACAATTTCAGCAGTAACTACAACATCAATCACTGTAAATGTTGGAGCAAGTGCTCCAGGACAACAATATCCACACACATTTGTAAGTGCAACTGCAAATTCTGTACAAGAAGAAACAATTACTAGAACAGGTGGAAGATCACCTTACATTCAAAACGTTACAACATTTGGAACAGGTGCTGTAGGACAAAAAATTGACGGAGATTTACACGCAGGTGGTAATGATTCTATGGTATCAAATGACTTTACGCAAGTAATATCAGATGGTATTGGTGCATGGATTACAAATTTAGGAAGAGCAGAACTTGTATCTGTGTTCTCATACTACGGACACATTGGATACCTTGCAGAAACAGGTGGAAAAATACGTGCTACAAACGGTAACTCATCATATGGTGATTTTGGTTGTGTGGCAGAAGGTGTTGATCCAACTGAAGTTCCTGTAACAGGTAAAGTTAACAACAGATCAACTGATGCATTAGTAGATTCTGTGTTCACAGACGGTGAACAAATACTTGCACTTGAATATGGAAATGCAGGTAGAGAATATTCAAATGCTACTGTAACAATTACAGGTGATGGTTTTGGATTAAACACAGTAACAGCAACTTACAATACAGGCGGAGTATACAAAATTAGATTAACAGAAACTCCTGCTTCTGATCCATCAGATTTAGGTGGTAAAGGTTTTGTAACTACTACAAACTCAGGACAAACAGGTACAACAACACAAATTACTTTAGCGGCGGCAGATTCAGCGGCAAGTGGAGTTTATGTTGGAATGGCTTTATTTGTAACAGAAGGTAAAGGTGCTGGACAGTACGGTTACATTGACACTTACAATTCATCTAGTAAAATTGCAACAATTAAAAAATTCTCAGATAACTCAGCAGGTTGGGACGCATTAGGTGGCAAAGCAGTTGAGGCAACACTGGATTCAACAACAATCTACGAAATCACTCCAAGAGTGGTTATAGGTGCTCCAAGTAATGATGGTTCAACAACTCCTAGACAGGCAGTTGCTAGAGCAGTTGTTACAGGAGAAGTTATTTCAAGTGTTAAAATATTAGATTGTGGTGCTTCTTATACAAGTGCACCAACAGTAACATTTACAGATCCAAACAACACTACAGAAGCGCCTGTACAAGCATACATCGGCGATGGTGTATTAGGTCAACCAACATTTGTTGCAAGAGGTTCAGATTATGTAACTGCTTCTGCTACAATCACAGAGCAAGGTTTACAAGCAACTGTTACAGCAATTACTAAGGCATCACCTGCAGTAGTAACAGCAGTAGGACACAACTACAACACGAATGACAAAGTTAAATTTGATGGCATTCTTGGAATGGTAGAATTGAATACTGGTGTGTACTATTATGTTAAAGTTTTAACAGTAGACACATTTGAAATTTATGCAGACTACGAAATGACAACTGCAATTGATTCAACTGGATACACAACATATCTAAGTGGTGGTACAGCAGAATTATTTGGTGGATTTAGAGATGATTATCAAACAGGAAAATACATTGCTGTTGAAAATTTAACTTCAATTCCAAGAGCAGGATCAAACATTGAGTTTGGACATTTACCAGGACAATATTTCAAACTGGTTGCTGTTAATCAACAACTTGGAACACAAACTCCATTCACAGGATTATTACAAGTTTCACCAGATATTAAATCTTACGAAGCACCAGAACATGGACAATCTTTAGAACTAAGAATTAGATACTCACAAGTTAGATTAACTGGACATGACTTCTTAGACATTGGTACAGGTAACTTTGCAAGTACAAACTACCCTGGTTTACCTGGACAGAATCCAATTCCAGCAAATGAAACTGTTGAAGGTGGTGGAGGAAGAGTATTCTTTACTTCTACAGACCAAGACGGTAACTTTAGAGTAGGAGATTTATTCTCTGTAGAACAAGCAACTGGTATTGCTTCATTGAATGCTGATGCATTTAACATATCAGGACTACAAGAATTGCAGTTGGGTGATTTAGCATTAGGTGGAACAAGTGCTTCTATCAATGAATTCTCAACTGATGGTACAATGGCGGCTAATTCAGACGCAATTGTTCCGACACAGAGAGCAATTAGAACATATATCGCTTCACAAATTGGTGGTGGTGCTAGTTCGCTCAATGTTAACTTGATTACTGCAGGACTAGTGGTAATTACTGGTAATACGATAAGTACAAGTAACAACGTAGGGATCAATTTCCAAAGCGTCACTAACTTCACAAAAGGAGTTACTGGTGTACCGATTGCGATGAACTACTTAATACATAGTTAAAGGAGAAAAAACGATGGCTTCAGGAAGAATAGGAAAAGCAGATCTTTTAGCCGCTACTAATACGACTGTATACACAACGCCTGCTGACACTTTTACGGTGGCAACAATATCGTTTTGTAACAGAGGTAACCAAGCAGTTACAGTAAGATTAGCGGTGGCAGATACGGCTACACCGGATAACTCAGAATATGTTGAATATGAAACAGAAATTTTGAGTCATGGTGTGCTAGAAAGAACTGGTTTAGTACTGTCAGCAACGCAATTATTGGTAGCACATTCAAGTGCAACTAACGTAAGTGCAGTTGTAAGCGGTATTGAAACAAGTACAGCATAATTTTAAGGTAAATTATATAAATAGTATAAAGAGTACTAATAAAGGAAACAAAGACAATGGGAAGATACATATCAACAACTGGAACTGCTGGCGTAGTCACTAAACAAGTGGCGACAACATACCAAGCAGTGGTAAATGATAGAATCTTAGCAGATAGTGCCGCAAGCACTTTCACAATCACGTTACCTCTAAATGCTTCTTTGTTGATCAATGACACAATTCAAATCATTGATGCAACTTCGAACTTTGGAACTAACGCGGTTACAGTTGCTAGGAACGGTTCACTAATTCAAGGTTCAGCAGACGACTTAACAATGGACTTAAATGGTGCAATCGCAACTTTGATTTACACTGGTCCGACTTATGGTTGGATAATTGGTGCTGTATAATTTTTTATAATTTTATTATATTTAATTTACATCATTAAACACTTGGAGAAACAAAAACAATGGCGAGTTTAAAATCATTACTTGGAACTAAACAGGACGCTTTCGTCTCGGTTGAGGAATCTAATCTAGAAAAAGGACGTATCTACGTCTACACACCTGGAACTAACTATTCTAGAATGTGGTGCGGATTTTGTTTCCACCCAGATGTAGCAGGTACTGCCATAGTAGAAATATGGGGTGCAGGTGGATCAGGTGCAGAAATGTGCTGTTGTGGTTTTGGATTACCAGGCAACGCAGGTGCGTATGTCAAAAAACAAATTTCAATGTCTCCAGGAGATTATGTATGCGGATGTTTAGGACAAAGTTGTGGTAACTCAGATGACTTATGTTTTAGAGGTTGTTCAGAAGCCTCTCATGCAAGATTTTGTATAGCAAGTAACGAAACGTGTGCTTGTGCAGAAGGTGGAAAAGGTGGAGTAACTTTTTGTTCTACTAACTCATCTTTCTATTGTTGTTACAGAGCAAACGGTTTCTGTGTAACAAGAACAGATAACGATAACTGCGGAATTATTTGTAACCAATGCGACGGTTCATGGTGCTCTCAAGCATACGGTGGACAAGAAAATAAATGTGGAAGAATTTCATGTGTATCAGCATTTGGTTGTTATCCATCATGTATTTGTATGTTCCATCATCATATACCTACTCCATCAGGAATGGGTTCAAAAGAAGGTAGAATGATCACTTACACAAATGATGACAATAATGGAACACAGAATTGGTCAGGTATGGGACACTATCACCATTTAGCAAATTTAGGTTCAGGAAGATTTCCAACAGGCGGTGTGCCTTGGGCAAGTTGTTGGGACGGTGGAAGAACTTGTGGATGTTATCAAAACGATGGTTGTATACCTCAGATGCCGGTTGGTACAGGAGGAAGAGGACCTAACCCATGTCCAGGAGTTAGAGATCACGCAATCAGAGGTGGACACGGAGGAGTACGAATTAAATTCGTAAGTTAATTTTATGGCTAGTCTAACAACATTACTTCAAACCAAATACGATTTTTCAGTAGGAAATGAAACTAACCTTGAAAAAGGTAGAATTTATCAATATTACCCAGGTACATCAAGAGGTACAAACTTTAGATGTCACGTATGTTTTATAGCACCATCAACTGGTACAGCAGAAATAGAAGTATGGGGTGCTGGTGGATCAGGCGCTAAGATGTGTTGTTGCGGTGGAGGAATTCCAGGTAACCCAGGTGGTTATGCTAAGAAAACAATCTCAATGATTGAAGGTTGTTACATTTGTGCAATAATCGGTCAGTCATGTGGTAACTCAGATAATTTATGTTTTAGAGGCTGTTCAGAGCCAACACAAATATGTTGGTTTGGAAATGGCGGTTCAGATGGATGTATCTGTGCTCAAGGTGGAATTGGTGGAAGAACTTGGTGTTCAACTGGTAGTTCAATTTATTGTTGTGCGGTAGCGGCAAACTATTGTAACACACAAGGCGGTGATGCATATTGCGGTATTGTTTGTAACTTTATGGATTCTGCGGCTTGTCCTCAGTTCTGTGCTTTTGCTTATGGCGGAGACTTAAACTGTTATGGCGGTTTCAGTTGTCACTATTTCAGAGGATGTCAACCAAACTGTAACTGTAGACAAGTTCCAGTTAATAGATTCCCTCCAGGAATGATTTCAACACTAGGTGGTGAAGTACACTACACAATGGATTCAGACTCAGGAAGATCACAATGGTCAGGAATGGGCGGATGGATGTATGCCTCACATGGTTTCAATTTAGCAACACGTAACCCTACAACAGGCGGTCCTTACACTGGTTGTTGGGAAGGTAACAGAAGTTGTGGTTGTTACGATATGCAAGGTTGTAACACTTTCTATCCAGCAGGTATTGGTGGACAAGGTCCAACACCTTGTGATGGCGTAAGAGATCACGCTCACAGAGGTGGACATGGATTGGTTAGAATTAAATTTATATCAACAACAAATGATTACGATTTGGATGCGGCACCGTAGGTCAACTAGATAGGATAAATATTATTATGGCAAGTTTAAAAGGATTATTAACTACTAGAAACCCAGCAGAGATGATTGAAAACAATCTCGAAACTGGTTACATTTATTCATACACATCAGGTACAAACTACACAAAATTTTGCAACGGTATTTGTTGGACAGCAAACGTTGATGGCGTAGCAACTATCGAAGTTTGGGGTGCTGGCGGATCAGGTTCAAGAATGTGTTGTTGTGGAGACGGATTACCAGGAAATGCTGGTGCATACGTTCAAAAGAAAATTACAGTACAAGCAGGTGATACAATGACTGGTCAAACAGGACACAGTTGTTACGCTCACCCACTATGTCACTCAGGATGTTCAGAACAATCAGACGTTTGTTGGGTAACAGCCGCAAACGGTAATGGCTGTATTTGTTCAAGAGGTGGTTATGGTGGTAAATCTATGTGTACAACAGGAAGTTCATTGTTTTGTTGTTTCAGAGCACAAGGTTTCTGTTATACAAAATGCAACAATGACAACTGCGGAACAATATGTAACGTATGTGAAGGTCACTGGTGTTCATTAGGATACGGCGGAGATACTGGCAAGAACTGTTGCGGACAGTTTTCATGTGCTAGTTTCTTTGGATGTTGTCCACACTGTAAGTGTAGATTCCAACAACACGTGGCTACACCGGCAGGATTATTTTCAGAACAAGGATCATTAATTACGTTCCAAAAAGAATCAGATGGAACGCCAATGTCACAATGGTCAGGAAACCAACTATTTCAGTGGTATGCGGCACTTAACTTGGCAACAAAAACACCAAGACAAGGTAACCCAGATGCACACTGTTGGAGATCAACAAGATCTTGCGGATGTTATGAGATGCAAGGTTGTAACAATTATCTACCTGTGGGAGCAGGTGGGCTATCACCTAACCCATGTCCAGATGTAAGAGATCATGGAATTAGAGGTGGATTTGGTGGAGTAAGAATCAAGTTTGTTCCATCAAGTTAATAGTAATTTGATAAATAAAAGTATAAGAGGATAAAAAAATGGCAATAGAAAAAGCATTCAAAATAGCAGTACCAAATGAACCATACGTAAACGACTTTTCTGATGGTACAGAACAAGACGCAGTTTACAATGGTGAAAAATTTCTTAAGTTTCAATACAACGCAACTACAGGCGTAATTGTTAATGTTATTGGCGGTGGTGACACTGAAGAAGAAATGGTTGCTAATGAAGGTCCTGTAATGGAAGGTCATCTTCCAGGAGTTATAAATGCAGATACGGCTCCTCTACATGCGGCAATGATTAATAGAACTTACGATTCAGGTGCAAAAGCAAATTATACAGAAGACTTAGGTACAACAGATGCAGAAGGTGCCGCAGAAACTTGGGAACACACATGGAACGACAACATGGGTTTACTTTCTCAAATTTGGCAATTAGACACAATTAAATATGTTGACAATGCAATAGTAACACCAGAGTTTAGAACACACGGAACATCAGAAGCACAATTTACAGACAGTATTACAAGTCAAGTAGCGGCTTGTACAACAGAATTAGCGAGAGCTGATGTTTACACAGACGATGAAACAACAGCCATCACAGCACACAAAACTTTCCTAGAAGGAATAGCAACAAAGTATGCTGGTGTATCTTTTTGGAAAATTCCTTTTCCAACACAACCAAACTTTAAGTAATCACTTTTAGTCATCACACATTCCAACTAGCAATAAATATTTCTAGTTATGGAAGGTTTGCGAGATCAATTAAATAAATTCCCGTTCGAGATGGAAATTCCTGACGAACCTTACCTTGATAATTTCAGTCAAAACAAATCACAAACAGCATATTACGTTGGCGATAGATATCTAAAATTTGCAGTTAACGAAGCCACAGGACTTATTGGTGAATGTTTGTGGAGAGCACCTACATTAGAACTGTTGGAAAAAAGAATATGTCATACAGAACCAGGTCATTATGTAATCACACTTGATGCAAAAGAAAATCCTTGGGAAGCATCTTACATGACAAACACATATCAACACGAACCAGTTCCTAATTATGAAGAAAATGTTGGACAACTTGACAGTGAAGGTAATCCAATTTTATGGGATTACTCTTGGGGTCATGTTATAAATCAAATTTACTACATAAATGATTTAAAATACATTGATGGAAAGTTTGTAAAACCAGCATTCAGATTTCACCAACACACCAACGAAACAGTTTGGAAAACTGTTGCAGATCACATAGAAATGTGTACAAAAGAATTAGAAAGATTGGTATATCAACCAGAAGAAAAGACAGCAATTGAAGATTGCAAAGCAGGCTGGATCGACATAAGAGATAATTTTCAACACGTGCATCACTGGAAACTAAAATACCCAGATATGCCATTAATAAAACCATAGAATCACTATTATAATCACACAAAAAGTTAATCTATAAGTAATTGTATCAAATGAACACAGAACAAAAAAGACCTAAAGCATTTTTACTTAACGGAGGAATGGGAAGAATTATTTCTGCTATTCCTGCCTTAGAAAAATATCAAGAAGAAGGAAATGATCCAAATTTTATTATTGTTATTGAAGGAGTGTGCGACATATTAAAAGGTCATCCAACATTAGATTCAAAAACATATGACATGTATCATAAAAATTTATTTCATACAAAATTAGTTAACATGGATATTGTAAGTCCTGAACCATACAGAGTACATGAATATTTTAATCAAAAATGTAATATTGCTCAAGCATTTGATGTATTAATAAACAACAAAGGTATTAGAGATTTACCTAAACCAACATTGGTGTTAAACAAAGAAGAATTAATTGCTGGAAAAAAAGCAATAGATGACACAAAAGAAAAATTAAAAAAAGAAAAAGTTGTTATTATTCAACCTTTTGGAAGAGCAATACAACAAATAGATGGTTCTTTTGTAGATAAAACAAACAGAAGTATTGAGTTTTTTAATTTAAAAAATATTATTAAAAAATTGCAAGAGAAAGACTTTGCAGTTATGTTAATGGCTGAGTTTGGAATTGATTTTAAAGATGCTGGATTTCCAGACGAAGTAGCAATGCCTGAAAAAGTAGAATTAAGACAATGGGCGGCAATAATAAAATATGCTGATCATTTTTTAGGTTGTGATTCTTTAGGACAACACATGGCTTACAGTTTAGATACACCCGCAAGTGTTGTGTTTGGTGCTA
>Ga0209535_1000206_pt1 | contig 39869 bp, 53 predicted proteins | sample LinPmetageLP28_FD_184041 | JGI IMG/M metagenome (GOLD analysis project Ga0209535, IMG submission 184041) | Marine viral communities from the Pacific Ocean - LP-28 (SPAdes) (version 2) | ecosystem: Environmental > Aquatic > Marine > Oceanic | place: Pacific Ocean | collected 2009-08-22
CTACAAAAAACACTAGGAATCCAAAGTATGAGTTATTTGCGGTTTACAGATGTAGAAGTATATTGTAAAATAAAGAATGAATCAAAAAATTCTTAATCAACTGATACTAGATCTTGGCAAAGGTGGGATCACGCCCGAATATATCAAAAGTACCTTTGATATAGATTTAGACAAAAATTATAACAATGTAGAACAGTATGCACAGGCAATCGATGACGCAGTCCTACACAGGTACTTTTCTAAGGTGTGGCAATCAGATATGAAAAAATGGAAACACAGTGGACTACAACTAATTGATGAAGTCAATAAGTTAAGGCCAAGAGCAGTGCTTGATGTTGGTTGCGGTTATAACGAGTTCAAAGGCAAAATTAAATATTTGATAGGAATAGATCCTTACAATGATAGAGCAGACGTTGTCATAAACACTATAGATTATAAATCCAAAGAAAAATTTGATGTAATATTATGTTTGGGATCAATTAACTTTGGCTCGCAGTCCAAGATAGAAACAGAAGTTGCTCATTGTGCCAGCTTACTAGAGCAAGACGGTATCATGTTCTTTAGGGTCAACCCAGGTGTTCCACACGACAAACCAGAATCTAAGTGGATAGACTTCTTTGCATGGAACGTGCCATTTATATTAGAATTAGCAAAAAAATTAAATTTACAAGTATTAGATATTAGAGATGATACTAATAAGAGAAAATACTTTGTTTATAGGAAAATTTAACCAAAATTCCTTAGTTTTTGCATAGACAAATGCTTTAATTGTGTTAAAGTTACATTAAATACAACGATGCAGAAAAAAACTAACAGCATTTTAGAAGAACTAGCAAACGTTAGATTCAATAAAGAACCTGAAAACTTTGTTGAAAGCAGAGCTTCACACATAATTGATTCAGCAATTAATCTTATACATTATATACGAGAAAATTTTGACAATCAAACCGCATATACACTTGAGAAAAAATTTAATTCAGCAATAAAAAACTTAGACAGTAAAAAATTTCATCGAGGAGTTAGCAGACTTAAAGAACTTAAAGATGTAAAAAATTCACTAATTGTTAAACAAGGTGAATTCAAAGACGAGGAATAATAATGTTAGTTGAAGAAGTACTTAATGAGTTCAAGAGAACACACCTTGAACATATTGAAGACATTATATTAACAAATGGCTTCCAAGGTGGACAAGCAGTTATTGATTATTATCGAGGACTTTTAGTTACGCTACAAGGCACATCTGCAGAATCACTTAAAGTTAGCGTGAAATGGGACGGAGCACCTGCAGTGGTTTGTGGAATAAATCCTGACAACGGCAAATGGTTTGTTGGAACAAAGTCAGTCTTTGCCCAAACACCAAAAATTAATTACACTAAATCAGATATTGCACGTAATCATGGCACAGATGATTTAGGACAAAAATTATTAAAGTGTCTAGTACACATTAAGAAATTAAATATTCAGGGTGTAGTGCAAGGTGACCTGTTGTTTACAGAGGATGACCTCACACGTAAACCAATTGGTGGTAAACAAAACATTATTTTTACTCCAAACACAATCACTTATGCTGTTGAAGAAGGTACAGATATAGCAAAACAAATTGAAGTGGCAAAGGTTGGAATTATATTTCATACTACATATGTAGGAGAAAGTTTAACAAACATGGATGCACAGGCCGGAGCAGACGTACAAAGTTTTACAAAAAATCCAAGTGTGTTCTTTGACAATGCATCTTATAAAGATGTATCTGGCAGTGCTAAATTTACTAAAGAAGAAACTGCAAAATTTATGCAACAAATTGATAACTTAGAAAAGTTATTAGTAAACATACCAAGAAATTTAAGTGATATGTTTAAAGGCAATCAAGACTTTGTGCCTTACTTTCAGATGTTTATAAATGATCAAGTTAAACAAGGAAAGCTACCTAGCAACGCAAATCAATTTGTTTTAGGTTTTAGAAAATTTTATGCAGATAGAATGCAACAACAAATTGCAGGACTTAAAGCACAAAAGGCTTTAGCACTAAGACAACAAAAAATGAAAGATATGCCTACATTTCTTAATAGACTTAAAAGGCCTTTACAAGCTATGCTTAACTTTTACAAACAGACTCAAGCAATGAAGTCTCTTGTTCTTCAAAAAATGAATCAAGCTATGCAGATAGGATCATTTTCACAAACAGAAAATGGTTTAGAAGTTACAGAACCAGAAGGTTTTGTTGCAGTTGATAAACAAGGTGGAGCGGTGAAACTTGTTGATAGACTAGGATTTAGTAGAAGAAACTTGACTGCTATCAAAAAATTTAAACCAAGATAACATTTCTTTATTAACTTGTTCACTAAAACTTTTCTTGTTGTAGAAGTGTTGTTTGTTATGTTTTCTAATGCTTTCAGTTTGTTGATATATTTCTTTCCAGTCTTTTCTTTTTAAATCTTCAATAGTTTTTGTTAATTTTTCTATACGTTTTTGTTGGTCTGGTTCGTTGTCATAGGATTCATCAATAATATTGCTAAAAGTCTTGAAGCCCATTCCTTGTATTGTTTTAAGATAGTGTTGATTGCCATGCACAACAAACACGTGTTCCATTAGTACTGCTTTCCATAATTTTTCAGTGATAAACACGTCCGTATTGTTTACGTTTGTTTCTGAAACAATACTTGCCATTGTAGCTTCGTATGGTTTGGCATATACTTCTTGGTCCATGCCGTATGCAGGATAAAATTCCGTACGTTTTAACCATGGCAGTTCATAATCTTTGTCTAAGTCATGAGGGTTTGTTGGGTGTTTGGTAAAACTTGTAAGTGAATTATCAATTAAGTTTTTGCTTTTTAAATGTTTGTACAGATCTTTCCTATGTTGTCTTGGAACTTTATTTAGATACAAGAAGTCATATTTTTTTTCATTATGTTTCAAATCATATCTTCTAGTGATGTGCTTCATGATCATGAAATACCAGAACCAACTTACTCCACCAAACCAATGATATCCTGTGTAAACTTTAGGATCTGGTTGAGGTATGAATTTATTTTTTTGATCATCAAAATTAGCTTTTGATTCCCATGGAGTAGCATAGATAAATTTGAAGCCTTGCTTTGACAATTTTTCTAATCGCCTTCCAAGTTCTATATAGAAATGATCAACGTTCAATCTTATGTTTTCTATTCTAACGTCAAGTATTGCTAATTTCCTATCGTAGGATTCTAGTTTGTAATTGTGAAGTGTGTAATATTCTCCTTCTACATCTATTCTTTCATTGGTGAGAGTATTAAATTTGATAAAGCCTTCTAAACTTTGGTGATTACCAGTTTTCATAATGTCTGTGAGAATAAAATTAGCTTTGTGCATACGGTAAATAGGTATATGATAACACCCTTTTTAAAGTATGTATCTGAAGCTCGTATAGTGAGACGTCAAGATGATTTGTCCAGGTACACTTATCAAGAGATTGAAGAAAGAGTTTACCTTACATTCCTAGCCTTAAGTTTTTTAAAAAACTTCAATGACAAAGAAACATTTACCAAACAATATGCAAATAGCACTTTGACCTACGGTGGATTTGAAAGAGTTAGAACTACTGCAAATGATCTTCATAATATGTTAGCAGTGCTTGATGGCAACGATGATATCTTAGACAAGTTATCAAACAAGACACAGGCCAAAGCATTACGCCAAAGACACCCGCTACCTACAATGGCAGTAAGAAGATATCTTAGAACATTTGATAATGATTATAAATTCCTGACACAGATTGAACGATCATTAGGAATAAGCAATGTAGACTATAAAGGTCTGCGTATGGCAATATCAGACTTTAAAAATTTAGAAACTAGAAGAAAAAAAATAGCAACAGCAAAGTTGTTAAAACTTTTGAGAGCTAAATTGGGTGGCACTGACATTCTTAGACAAATTGAGGCACAAAACAGCTAATTTGTTATAATATCGCATAATTTACCAATCTTTACCATAAATAAATGCAACTTGATGTCTGAGCGACATCGAAGTCATTTAATCAGAGAAAAAAGGAGGATTTAAAATGGCAATAGTAACAAACAACAACGACTTAGGTGCAAATATCGGAGTTCTTTCAACTAATGACGGAATTGAAAAACAATTCTTTACAGTAGTAATTAAAGACGCTTCAGGTACAGCAGTGGACCTAAGAGCACACGATTCCTCAGCAGGTGCGTTTCATAAAGATGGTCTTTTAGACAGAATCTTAGGAGCAATCATGACAAGAGGAACAATCGCGTTACATAACGTGAAAAACGATAACAGTGGAACTATCACAGTAGGCATGGAAGGTCAATTTGCAACAGCGGCAAACCTTGCAGTAGCTTTAGACAATGGTGGTTCATCAGTAGCAATGGCATTCAGATTTTCAGCAACATCTACAACAGAAGATGGCAGAGCAGATATATCTGGTTCAACCGTTACAGCTGATACCCTAGTATAAGGAGGAAATGAATCATGGCAATAACCAGAAATAATTTTACTTCATTACCAGTAGCAAAAGAGCAAGAAGGTGTAGAACTTTCATTATTCACAGTTGATTTTATCAATTCGATGGCTAGTGAAGTAGGTGATCCACAAGCGAACTCACTTGTAGCAGGTTTGGCTTTAGTTCAACAAGCGATCGAAAACTTAGGAATCAATATCCTAGGAACAGGTCCTTTAGGGAACTCTAGTACAGAACTGACATACATGGTAAGAGAAGACTCATTTGACGGCGCAACTTTAGTGACAAACAATGACACTTTAAGAAACGCAATCAGAGCGGTTGATACTGCGGGTAGAGCGGCAACGGCTACTCCACGAAACACAGCAAACTTTAGTGCGGCAACGGTAACGTTGAAAACACTAACGGTTGCAGTATAATATTAGCATAGGAGGATAACAAATGCCAATAACATCAAACAACACAGCGATTATGTCAAGAAGACAATCATTCAACGGTAAAGGTTTAACTTTTATCGAAGTGGTTTTCGATGACATCATCACAGCAACAGCGACTACTCCAGATACAAAAGACTCAAACTTCCAAAAAGTTAGAGATTCAGTATTAGGTGGTCCTATATCAGGTGGTACTTTACTTGCACAATCTTACAGATTAGGTGCTAAAGCCACTGACAAAGACGCGGCAGAATCAACAATCGAAGCGGCAGACTCAATCGACGTATATCAATTTATCGTTGAAGGCGGTCCAGCTACATTCAATACAGCTGATTCTACAGGCGATGTAAATCATGACCCTCATCAGAAAGAAACTTCTGATCCAGGAGTGATTGCTGACGCAGAAGCAGACATGGAAGCAGATATTCTAACAAGAGTAGCTGTAGGTGACTCTGCTAAAAACGTTTACGTAAGTATTAGATACCTACCAAACGATGGCGTAGCGGCAACAGGTGATGATTCAGTTTATGGAATGTTTGACCAAAGAGGTGATGCATAATCACTCTTAGTCATCCTGACTAAACAATTACCAAAAGGGCGGATCTATTTTTTTAGGTTCGCCCTTTTTCTTTTTAAATACGCATATGAAACATCTCAAAGCTAAAGAAACAGTGTGGCGTGGACAAAAAGTCATTACTATGGAAATGAAAGATCTTGTTCCTTGTTCATTGTACGAACAAATTCCTGATTATGAAACTTTAAAAACTATTATAGGCACTGGTGAAATGGAGTATCCTTTGCTTGTTTATCAAAGTGATCAAGAATATTACACTGTACAACATCTAGCCAATTACAAAAGTGGCTCACCAGGCTTACCTGAAACTGCACCAGAAATAGAAGTTGATGTGCGACTACCAAATAACCAAACAAAAAAAGCAAACAGAATTCATATAGTTTGGTCAGGTAGACAACGTTTCCAAGTAGCTAAAGAATTAGGTTATACTCATGTTGATGTAATTGTACAACCTGACTTTTTTCAAATGGTTGCTTGGGCAGGTGCATTTAGAGATATTACTGAAAATACAAAAGGATTTAAAAAGAAAAAATAATGTACACTTTTTGTATCCATACCCTTATTGATATCACAGAAAACGGACCATTAAAAGAACAGTTTCCTTTTAAAACAAAATCAAGTGAAATTGTACACGATAAAGAAACTTTGCAGATTGCTAAAAATCAACAAAGTAATTTTACAACACTGATTCAAGCATTGCAGTTAAGAGGCAATATAGTATGGGAACATACACCTATAAAAATACATGAAAATATTGTTAATATGCGTTTTGGTACAGCTTATCAAGGCAAACACACGGTTTGGAACTTTATGTGGCAAGTAGAACAACAGGAAGTATACACTAAAGAAATGGATCAATATGGACAGCTGGTAGATGATTTTGATATGATTCCTGTAATAAATTTTTGTAAAGAAACAGCAACCTTTCCTGCTAATGCTTTTATTACTACAGACCCACAAACTATAAACACATACTTTACTTTTGTACCCGATCAAAATAAATAACATTGATTAAGGCAAACTAATACATTAATAGGCACTCATAGGCAATGCAGACCCAGGCACAATTCCAGGCTATAAAAAGGCATCTGAGCGATGTAAAAAAGGAATTAAGAATTATGAGTACAACAGAATTAGAAAAACAAAACCTAGAAGCACACGTTGATCTTTGTTCAGAAAGATACAAAGGTTTACACGATAGATTAAGTGCCATTGAAGTTCGTTTAAGTAAAATGAACGAAGAAATGAGTGCTGGACATAAAAGTCAGACTAAAACAATCATAGCAACAGCCGGAACAGTTATTGCAGGACTATTATCAACGGTAGTAGTAATCCTGATGAAAATGCCTGCGTAGGCTACCCCCTTAATGAAATGCGAAATTGCTCGAGGAATTCGGGTGTACATTACCAAAGAAGAATATCAATTTGTTGTGTCAGTAAAAGACAAAGTACCATTCTTGTTGGCAAATTTACCAATTGAACAGCGACAAATGGCCACACGTTTAGGCGATAAAACAATATTTGTGAGGAAAAAACTTACAACTACCACTCAATATAATTTAAATAAGAACATAAAGTTCTTATATGAATAAAAACGAATTAGTAAAACAGATAGAAAGTTATAACCTTTCAAGTAAATTGAAAGACATAGCCCAACGGGATGAGCAAAAAAGACCGTTCCGTCATTTACCCAAACAATTTAGTAAAGGTATTTTAATTGGCAACATTGCTATTGTTCCAAAGAAGCATACAGAAACTAGATATGTTTATGTAATTGCTGACATGATTGAAGCCAAAGTCCTTTATGAAAATATTAGTTTAAAACAGACTGCAATTATGATTTCGCACTATCTTGCAGATCAAACTATTGTGCCTGAACATTTACTTGATAACGATAAACGTTTTGCTTCAAAGTTGTTTGACATAAGCAATTTTAAACGTATGATGAAAGAAGCTATAAAACTAAAAGATGAAGACTCTGAATTTATATATGAGAATAAGTTTGTAGAAGCAAACAGAGCCGCAGATGCATTAAAGCATCAAATACAAGCCAATTTTAATAGCTTGTTCAAGTAAGGACTAGCTAAATATATCAGTATGCAATCATTTGAACTTACAAAACCAGTAAACAGCACTACTTTACTAAATCAGTTTGAGTCTAGATTTGGTCAAACTATGAATCTTGAAGGATTGACTAAAGAAAACTTAGAAGATCTAGCAAATAGTGTAAGAACTAAAATACACACAATTACTGATAACTTGCATTTTGGCAAAGAACTTAATGATAACGAATATCAAAAGAGTCAAATGATGTTAGACATTTTAAATCAAAGTATTAAAGAGTATGGTGGAGCCCAAATGGATCCACAAGCAAAGGCGGCCGCACAAGGTATGTCAGCACAAAACAAATTAGAAAAAGGTCAAGCACTAACACCAGATGAAAGAAAAACAGTTGCAAAAGTTTTACCTAAAGAAATGGCAAAAATGCCAAAAGGAACAGGCAAAATGGTTGCAAGTGAAGGTGTAGAAGAACAATCAGAATTAATACTTGCCGCAAAGGATATGATGGACAAGGTTACAGGTTATTTAGAAGATTTAGCAACAATGAAAACAGAAGGTATGTTAGAACTTTCAGATAGAATTAGAGATGAAATGGGTGCTGAAAAGTCAGATGCATTCCTACAAAAAATTCAACCAGCAATAGAACAAGCAGAATCAACATTGTCACAAACAAGACAAGATCTAGATGCAGGTGTAAGAATACTAACAGGCGAAGAACAGTCTACAGATTCAATTGGTACAGACACATTAGACACAGACACCATGAACACTGACACTGATCTAGACAGTTTAGAAAATCCAGAAGCTGATGCAGAAGCAGATGAATTTGGAGCCACTGACGCAGAAGCAGGCGGCACTGAACCTGAAGGTAGAGAACAAAGAGAATCCAAAGAAGTTTTTGAACAGTCAAATAGAATACTTGCCAAACTAGCAGGGAAGTAGTTCTATGAGATTCAATGAATTTCAATCCACAGACAAAGATTTAGAATCAGCATTGGTTAATACCCTTACGAATATGAGAGGTGATGCTAATGACGATGATCAAACAGCACAAATAAGTTTTGACGCTCTTGATCAACTAATGAAAAATACTGGATATCCTACTTTCAATTATGATCTTTTCAAAACAATTTTTAACAAAAGCGAAACACTAAAAAATGTTGTTGATGATTTTGATCAAGAAAAAATTGTTTTAAAGACAGAAAAGCAGGCTGAAAAAGATCCAGCAATGGATTTTGATAATCAAGGTTCTACAGACGTAGTTAAGAAAATGGCCAAGTCAGCCATGAATAAAAGAAAATAATTAAACTTTATCTAAAAATTTAGCAATAGTATCTGGATATATTTTTGTGTAATCAGTATTACGCCTTCTATCCAATTCTTTCAAATAAATTTTTAATTGTTTTTGTCTTATTAAATCTGGGTCAACCGAATCAAATTCTTTTATATTGCCTTGCATAAATTCTTTATGTAAAACTTTAACACTATCAGGATGTCCATTTACAGTTACATCAAATAAATCTACTGCTTCTTGTAGTCCCCAATTGTTTACTGCACCACCAAATATTCCTGGATACAGATAGGCACGATGTCCGTCATTTCTGTTTGCCGCTTTGGTCATTGACCAATACACTGGCCTTGTCTTGCTCCAATGATTTATCAGTTTGACCATTGCTGGCATTCCTGGAACTGCTGTGGCTGTTAAAGCTGAATTAATTTGTTGTAAAGTATCTGTGTTGTATAACACATATTCAAAGTTCTTTTGAAACAATTTTAAATCAAGTCCTGTCCTTACATATTCTCCTTCTTGGTTCCAAGCATCACACGAACCAGTAATTTGTAATTTGTCCAATCTACCCGACTTCACAAGTTTATCTAATCTCCCAACCCAATTTTTAAATCTTTCATGTTCAACATTATGATTACTGAAAAATACTAAAGTCAAATCAGGTAAGTCTCTTTTTTCTAGGTATTCAATCATTCGAAAAGTTTCTTTTTGTAAAAAAGGCTCACCGCCCAATATAAAGAGCTTATGTAATTTGTGTATGTTTTTATCAAACCATTTGAATAATAATTCAGTATCACGTTCTATGTTTGGATTTACTTTAAAATGATCATAATCAAGCACTACTCCATCTTTGTTAAATCTACCAAAACGTTTTTCTTCTTGGTGTATCTGACTGCTGTAATGAGCCGCACAGTATATACATTTTTGATTACAGGTGTTGCCCCAGTATACTTCAAGCTGTCTTGGCGTTACATCAACAGCTTCTAAATCAGTATCAAGTTCTGGTGGAGCTGTGGTGTTTTCCAATTTTAAGTGTATCTGTCTATCTGACTTGCCTCCGGCTTCTTCGATGTGTTTACAGTGTTCACATCCATTACCTGGCCATTGACCTTTCAACATTTTTCTTCTATCTTCTAGCTTGTTGGGGATGTTATGAAAGTTTAGCACATCACCTTTTGTGTCGTACTTGCCAAAGCCCGCCTTGTGACAGCTGGCAGATACTCCATCTGTGAGGTACACTGTTGAGTGTGTCCACTTTAATTGACACGCCACTCCTTTGTTTGCTAAAGGAAATAATTTTGGTGGTTGTTTACTAATTCCCATTAAACTTCCTCAAAAAGTTTTGAGTATTCTGGAAACACTTCATTAAATTTTTCGTTTCTTACACTATCTAATTTTTTATTAAATTCAATAAACGAATTTTGCAAACCATTATAGTCATTAGGTTCTGTCATAAGCCATTTTTCATATTTGTTAACTTCTTTTAACCAATCTTTATCTTGTGTTTTTCTCCATTTAGTGATTACTTTTTGTTTAATGTTAGTTGGTAGGTATCTTACATCGTTCCAAGGTTCGTCGTCACACCATAAACCAACAGCTCTTACATTTATACTTTTAAAAAATGCAACTGTTTCATCATAATGATATAAATTTAGAGGTGTTAAAGTTATCCTAACTTCTAAGCACACATTAGGATATTGTTTAGCATCTTCAATATACTTTTTTAAATTAGAGATTATGTTATTCCATTTACTTCCATATCTAATATAGTCATTTTTTTTGCCTGTGGCATCTATGCTTATGGCAAAATTTGAGTGTTTAAATTTAGATAATTTTTTTATTAGATCATCTTTATAAATCATACCATTAGAATGTATATTAAAGTCTTTGGTTTTAGCATTTTTGTTTACAACTGCTTGGTCTAATATTTTAAAATTTAAAGGTATTATCATTGGCTCACCACCATACATATCCCATAAAACAATTCCATCTTCCCATTCGGCAAGTCTTTGTTCCAACAATTTATTGTCCTTGTATGCAAACTTATGTGGATGGAAAAATTTTAAGTATGTTTTAAAATCTTTATCCTGATGATTAAGTTTATGATCATCTTTGTACCACATACTACTGGTATGAGCATTACAACTTCTACAAGCATTGTTACAAAGATTACCAGGCTTGACAATCATTATCCTAGGTTGATTTTCTAAAACTTCTAAATCAGCAAGTTTTTCATTATAAATTTGTCTAGGACTTTTAATGCCAGCTTCTTCTGGTTCCCAACAATTTTTACACAAAGGTGTACGGATATCATTTTTATGATCTTCAATTATTTTTTTTCTGCTTTTGCTATTCCAAATTTCTTGTATGTCATCGTTCAATAAATTATAGTTGCTACCATTTTCTTTTTTACAAATGCTTTCATTAGTAGCGACATTACAAGGTTGAACCATACCACTCATGTCTAAATTTAATCCTAGCTTTACAAGTTTACATTCAATTGGCATCAGTTTACTCCACACATATTATAACAGCTTCTTAATCTTTTTTCACTGCCATTTATACCTTGATAAAGATCAAAGAAATATTCACCATTTAATATTTCTTGTAGGCTTGTATAATTTAAATTAATTTGTTTGTAATCATTAATAATATTTTTAGGTTCATTTACTTCAACATCTCCTAAAAAACAACACGGACTCACATAACCGTTGGCTCTTAGATATATTTGTTTCTTTCTTGGTAAGCATGAATCACATTGTATTTTTTTACTTAAGAAATCATCTGTTTCTTCGTGCATTGTATTTTTGCTTAGAACAACGTCTCCTGTATGTTTTATAAAGTCTTTAGGTTGTTCAGGCTTTTCAAGTTTGTAATCGTCAACTGTAATTGTTTCAATGTCTCTATATTCACCTGCACTATTAAAGTCTTGCCAACGTTCGCTAAAGTTTGATTCAAAATGAGTAAACCCTATTTCTTTTGATAACTGTGTTGCCTCTTGTACTTGATGTTGATTGTGTTTAAATATTAGGAAACTCCAAGTGGCTTTTCCACCATTGTCTATAAAACTTTTTACATTTCTAATTAGATGAGACCATTTAACATTTCTTCTATATAAATGATTAGTATCTTCTAAACCATCAATACCAAAAATTACATTAACTTTTAGTTCGGCCATTCTCTGCCAAAACTGTGCATCTCTGGCTCCACCATTACTCCACATTTCAATTCTAATGTTTGGATTTACTTCTCGTAGATATAAAAATATTTCAACAGTTTCAGGATTCATTGTGGCATCACCATAGGTGCCTTGGCACATCCATGTATCAAGTTGGGCTATAATGGTATTACCAATTCTCTCTTTTACAAACTGCAAAGTTGTGTGATTCTTATTGACTGTTTCTGACAAATTAAGATTCCAATCATATCTTTGACACAAAGGACAGGCCGCATTACAGTAATCAGTCATCTCTGCCATTATGTGTGTTAAATTATCAGTTGTGATATAAGCCATTGTGTAGTATAATTATCATATATGAAAATACCTAAAAATGTCTTTGAAAGCAAAGGTATTGCTTTATTAGACAAATTTCCTTACCAAGATTTATCCAAAGTTTTAAAAAACAAAAAAAGACACTACGAAACTCCTGATGGTAGACAGGTTCCTAGTGTGACCACGGTACTATCTGCAACTAAGGATATGACACATCTTCATGCATGGAGAAAACGTATTGGCGAACAAAAGGCTCAACAGATTACAACAGAATCCGCAAATATTGGAACAGTTATGCACCGCAGTTTAGAAAAACACGTAAAGGGCCAAGACCGTACTCCGGGATCAAATCTCATACAACAAAAAGCTCATGCCATGGCCAATGTGATTATAGATAACGGACTTAAAGATGTTAGTGAAGTGTGGGGATCTGAGGTGTCTCTATACTATCCAGAACTTTATGCAGGGACTACGGATTTAGTTGGCATCTACAAAGGAAAACCATTTATAGGTGACTTCAAACAGTCACGTAGATTAAAGAAAAAAGAATGGGTTGAAGACTACTACCTACAATTGACTGCATATGCTGAAGCACACAATAAACAGTACGGTACAAAAATACAAAATGGCCGTATGTTTATATGCACACAAAACAACGAATTTCAATCATTTGAAATAGAAAACTACGATAAATGGGTTGGCAAATGGTATGCCAAATTAGAACAATATTACAAGTCTGTCCTTTAATAAATAACATTAAATTATTATGGCAGTCGTACAAATATCACGTATTCAACATCGAAGAGGTCTAGCAACTGACCTGCCTCAATTAGCGGCTGGAGAATTAGGTTGGGTTGTTGACGATCAAAAACTATACATAGGTAACGGCAAAGTATCAGATGGTGCACCAGCAGTGGGCAACACAGAAATTCTTACATCGGGCTCATCTAGTGTATCAACTGCTTTAAGTTATGTGTACAAAGGATATCTAGGAGCATCAACTACTGTTGTTACAGGAGCCTCAGGAAATTTTACAAGAACATTACAAACCAAAATAGACGACTTTGTTTCTGTAAAAGATTTTGGTGCGTTGGGTGATGGATCTACAAATGATGTTACAGCTATTCAAAGAGCTTTAGATGAATTATATTGTGATACAGATAAAGATGACGAACGTGCAAGAAGAGTATTATTTTTTCCTGCAGGTGATTATAGAATAAATGCAAGTTTAAAAGTTCCTCCATTTGCAACATTACGGGGAGAAGGAATGAACAAAACAGTGATTATGAATTCAGGTAACAATGCTGTGATAACATTCCAAGACGATGAAAAAAATATAGATAGCAACATTGGTAACAGTTCAGCAACTATTCCACAAAATATTACATTTGAAGATTTAACAATTTATAATTCAGTTGCATATGCAGGAGTTGAAATAGAACAAGCAACTAATATAAAATTTCATAGGGTAGAAATAAAAGGTTCTTATGCCGCTGGAGGCTCTGATGCAGTTAATTCTAAAGGAGTTACAACTTTATCAACAAGCACAAACACTTGTAACAAAATATATTTTGAATCTTGTGTGTTAACTAAATTTGCAAGACTAGTTGATATGTCTCAAGATGTATTAAATGTAAGATTTACAAACTGTGATTTTAACACAGGCTATTATGGTGCGTTAATTGGAGCAGAAATGGATGGATCAACAGCAGGTCTTTCTAATGGACCAAGAGATGTGCAATTTAATTCAAGCAGTTGGAGTACTATTGGACAACAAGCAATTTTAGTTGCACCAACAGCCGGAGCAGACGCAGGCACAGGTCCTCGGAATATTATTTCAAGTGCTAATTGGTACGCACAAACAGTTGCAAACAACTTTGAAGGCGTTGGATCAATTAGAGAAGTGCCAGTCATTCAATATAACAATGATGAATGTGCATCGCATTTAGACTTTTTTGAAAGAACAGAATTAAGAAGAGCAGATGGCAGTACTGAACTAAACATGGCTCCAGAGGTTCAAGGAATAGGAAGACTTACCAATTCAGTTAAACAGGTTACACTAGCAAACAACACAGGACCGGCGGCCACCACTACTATTGAATTTCCTGTTGGTTCAGGAACTTTAGGCAAAAGTATTGTTCTAAATTATAAAATGGAAAGAGGAGCATTGTTAAGAACAGGACAGTTTTGTATCAGTGTGAATGCTAGTACAGTTGCTTACCATGACGACTTTATTGAAAACAGCACCACAGTAGGTGTTACTCTTTCTGCAGTGATTGATAGAGAAGATTCAACAGCAACAGATAAAAGCGTTATAGTAAAATTTACCACAACAAATTCAACATCAGACGTTACCATGGACGTTGAATCCACACAATTGGTTTAACCGTCAGTTGTAAAATCATAATATACCAATATTTCTTTTATAGACAAAAAACTCTTTTTGTTTTATAATAGCACTTTATTAACAACCTAATACGAACATAGAAAATTATAAAATGTCAGAGATCCTTTTAAACTCTAAACTAAAAAATCCGATAAATATAGCTTTATCAAAAACAAAAATCAACGGAACTAATAAAAATATTATGCCATCATTGAACACATCTTCGATTCAAGTTCAAAAAAGAGATGGCAAAAAAGAATTATTAGACATTAACAAAATTCATTTTGTAGTAGAGGAAGCCTGTGATGGACTCGCTGGTGTATCTGCTTCACTAATTGAAATGAATGCCAACATTCAATTCTACGATGGCATAACAACAAAAGATATCCAAAACGTTTTAGTTCGTTCAGCAAATGATCTAATCACTTTAGAAAATCCTAACTATCAGTTTGCCGCGGCAAGACTGCTTTCTTATGATGTAAGAAAAGAAGCACATGGGCAATATGAATATATGCCACTGCTAAAGTTAATTTTAAGAAATGTTAGACTAGGAGTGTATGATAAAGGTATAGTAGACAAGTATTCTAAAACAGAAATAAAAAAGTGTAACACCTGGATTAAAAGAGATAGAGATTTAAAGTTTACCTATGCAGGATTAAGACAGGTAGTAGACAAATATCTTGTACAAGATAGATCAACAGGGCAGTTATACGAAACTCCTCAAGATATGTACATGATGATTGCGGCAACATTGTTTGCTGACTATCCAGAAAAAACAAGATTAAACTATGTAAGGAGATATTATGATGCAATTTCACAACACAAAATTAATATTCCAACCCCTGTCATGTCTGGTGTACGTACTCCAATACGTCAGTTTGCAAGTTGCGTATTGGTTGATAGTGACGACACTTTGTCTAGTATTTTTTCTAGTGATATGGCCATTGGTTTATATGTGGCAAGGCGTGCAGGTATTGGTATCAATGCTGGTAGAATTCGCGGAATCAATTCTAAGATAAGAGGCGGAGAAGTTCAACACACAGGAGTTATTCCGTTCCTTAAAAAGTTTGAGTCAACTGTAAGATGTTGCACACAAAACGGAGTCCGTGGAGGAAATGCAACTGTTCACTTTCCAATATGGCACACAGAGATTGAAGATATCTTGGTTTTAAAAAATAACAAAGGTACAGAAGACAACAGAGTAAGAAGAATGGATTACTCAATACAAATTTCAAAATTATTTTATGAAAGATTTATAGAAGACACAGATATCACTTTGTTTTCTCCACACATGGCACCTGGACTTTATGAAGCATTTGGTACAGATAAATTTGACAAACTATATGAGAAGTATGAAAAAGATAATACTATTCCTAAAAAGAAAGTAAAGGCTCAAAACTTATTTTCAGATATGTTAAAAGAAAGAGCAGAAACAGGACGTATCTATATCATGAATATTGATCACTGTAATACCCATTCAAGTTTTAAGGACAAAGTATCTATGTCAAATTTATGTCAAGAAATTACATTGCCTACAACACCAATACAACACATAGATGATGAAGAAGGTGAAATTGCATTATGTATCCTTTCAGCAATAAATGTTGGAACATTAAGCAACTTGGAAGAGCTACAAAATTTATGTGATCTAAGTGTGAGAGCTTTAGACAACATAATTGACTATCAAGATTATCCGGTCAAAGCGGCAGAGGTAAGCACAAAGAAAAGAAGATCGTTAGGTGTTGGTTATATTGGACTAGCACACTATCTTGCAAAGCAAGGTTGGAAGTATTCTGATAAAGGTGCTTGGGAAAGTGTAGATAGATTAAGTGAAGCTTTTCAGTTTTATCTATTACGATCAAGCAATGACCTTGCAAAAGAAAAAGGCAAGTGTGATGGTTTTGAAAGAACAAAATACGCAGATGGTTTATTGCCAATTGATCACTACAAAAAAGATGTAGACAAAGTTGTCGCACACAAACAACGAATGGCTTGGGAAAGTCTAAGGAAAGACATTGCCAAATACGGACTAAGACACAGCACACTATCAGCACAGATGCCAAGTGAAAGTTCATCTGTTGTAAGTAATGCAACTAACGGCATTGAACCACCTAGAGCATTGTTATCAATTAAAAAATCAAAAAAAGGTCCATTAAAACAAATAGTACCCGGTTTTCCAAAATTAAAAAATCAATATACTTTGCTTTGGGATATGCCAAACAATGATGGTTATATTAATGTTGTTGCAATGATGCAGAAATATTTTGATCAAGCTATATCAGGCAATTGGAGTTACAATCCTTTACACTTTGAAAAAAATGAGGTGCCTTTATCTACAATGGCAAACGATATGTTGACAGCATACAAGCTAGGATGGAAAACAGCTTATTATCAAAATACCTATGACTTTAAAGGTGAGGAAGAGGAAGTCCAACCAGCTGGTATCAAAGATACAGTATCGACAGACGATGGTGAAGATGTTGAATTGGAACTTAAAACAGAAAATCAAGTAAATAGCGACGACGGCGAGTGCGAAGCTTGTACAATTTAAATCAATATTAAAATATGGCAAAAACAGTTTTTAATCAAAATAAAGTTGACTTCACTAAACAACCTATGTTTTTTGGTGAGGATGGTGGTATACAAAGATACGACGACTTTAAATATCCACAGTTTGACAAACTAAATCAAACAATGATCGGTTACTTCTGGAGACCAGAAGAGGTATCACTGCAAAAAGATAGAGCAGACTTCATGAACTTTAGACCAGAACAAAAACACATATTCACAAGTAATTTAAAATACCAAACACTATTAGACAGTGTGCAAGGCAGAGGTCCAAGTCTTATGTTCTTGCCATACGTTAGCAATCCAGAACTAGAAGGTTGCATAGTGACGTGGGATTTTTTTGAAACTATACACTCTCGTTCTTACACACACATAATGAAGAACGTTTACAGTGATCCTACAGAGGTTTTTGACACAATACTAGAAGACAAAGAAATTCTAAAGAGAGCAAAAAGTGTTACTGGTGAGTACGACAAGTTTGGTAAAATGGCATTAGATTATGCAGTAGGTAAAAAAATTGACATGATTGATCTCAAAAAACAACTTTACCTAGCAATGAACACTGTTAACCTATTAGAAGGTTTACGTTTTTATGTATCGTTTGCTTGTACATTTGCATTTGGTGAACTGAAACTTATGGAAGGTTCAGCAAAAATACTTTCATTAATTGCAAGAGACGAAGCAACACACTTAAATCTATCTACACACGTCATCAAAGCATGGCAAAAAGGTGATGATACTGAAATGACCAAAGCAATGAAAGGTACAGATAAACTTGTTATTCAAATGTTTAAAGATTGTGTTGAAGAAGAAAAAGCATGGGCCAAGTATCTGTTTAAAGATGGTTCTATCATAGGACTTAATGAGAAACTGTTGGGCAACTATGTAGAATGGATTGCCAACAAGAGATTGAGAGCATTGGGATATGACCCAATATACGATGTGTCAGCATCACAAAATCCATTACCATGGACACAACACTGGTTAAGTTCAAAAGGTATGCAAGTCGCACCACAAGAAACAGAAGTTGAAAGCTATATTGTTGGCGGTGTAAAACAAGACGTCAAAAAAGGTCAATTCTCCAAATTCAAATTGTAGCATTACAATTCATACGTTAGATCAACATCATTATAGTAGCAGTTAATTTTACTCCATAAATATTGACATGACAAGACCAATAGCTAGAAAAGGTGACAGAGAAGCAGTGCATTGTTCAGGACCTAAACGTAAGGGTGCATTTCGATCTGTATTTGCAAATGGCATACCTGTATCTGGTGATGGACACGCAAACACAGTGCATCTAAAACCTTGCAAGTGTCCTGTTTGTTGTTGTCCACATTCAGCTTCATTAAGAGCTTCAACAAGATCAGTATTTGCTGAAGGCACAAGAGTAGGCAGAGTTGGCGATAGAACTTGCACCAGAGTTGTTCAAGGATCACCTAACGTATTTGTAGGAGGATAGATGTCAGTAAATCAAGGATTAAAAACTTTAGCAGAAAACCAACCAGAATTTGATAACAAAGGCATTGACAATTTAATTGCTGTTGTTAATGTAGGGTGGGTGGCAAAATCAAGATTACTAGCACAAAAAATAGATACCAGCACAGTTCTTACTGGAAGTCAAAAAAACGATTTAGCCAATGACCTTGCTACTCACGAATATTTGAATCTAGGTAGGGTTTTAGAAGACTTATCATTGCACACACAAAAAATTTTTACAGGTGTATTAGGACAACAGGATTTAAATGACGATCGTCCTAACACAGGTACATTTTTAGATCATGTACAATCAGTGCAAGGATTTATTAGTACTATACCATTTCTATATGGTTACACAGCAGATTCAATAAACAAAGGAATACCAGGACATTTTGGCACAGTTGATGGCACATTAGGCACAGCAATGGAAACTTTGCGTAAAGCTGTTGTACAAATCACTGACAAAACTTTGTCAACAGATACAGCTTTTCAAACTGCTATCACAAACTTAAACAATTTTCTTACAACATTAGATGGCAGTACTGATGCCAATAACACCAGTTTTAACAGCCTTAGAGCGGCGTACGTTACTGCCGCAAACAATTTTAACGCAGTATTAGCCGGCAACGCCTACACTTCATATCGTACAGATCTTATTAATGGCAGAAAAATTGTAGTAGATCAAATAGCATTAGAGATAGCAAATCTAGGAACAATAAGAACATATGAAGATGCACTAGCTAATATAAGTGTTTACGTAAATTTAGCCACAGACGATGCAGTAAGAAGTCTCATAATAAGAACATCAAACAATAAAAGTTTTAAAGAATACTTTGAAAATTTTGCAAAAAGACAATCGTTATTAAATCCACTTTATTCAGATATTATTGATAGTTCTCTTGATTCTAAAATAGAAGAAGTGCTTAAATTAAAAGGTTTACCAGATGTAGTTGACTTTCAAGATATAGATTCTGTAGCCAACAAGGCCACCAAAGATATCAGACTAGCAACTGTGCTTAAAACACAAGGCAAAACAAGTGAAGAAATAATTGAAGATGCTTGTGATGTGCTTAAAATTGACAAAAGAAACAAAACTACATTTGCTTTGAGCAACTCTCTTTTAGAAAATATGAATAATAATGATCGAGAGCTTGTAAAAATTGAAATTACTACACAACAATCTATAGATAGTTTAAGTTAATTATTTTAATTCAATTGAGGCACCTTCGGCTTCAAGAGCTTTTTTCATCTCTTCAGCTTCAGATTTATCAATGTCTTCCTTGACTGCTTTGGGTAAGCCTTCAACAAAGTTCTTGGCTTCTAACAAGCCTAGTCCTAGTATTTCTTTAACCTTTTTAAGTACACTTATTTTTTTGCCATCAGCAAATCCAGTTATCATTACTGTTGCTGTAGACTTGGCTTCTGCTGGAGTACCTGCTACTGGTGGCGCTACTACTCCTGCTGACGCTGTAACTCCCCATTCTTTTTCAAGCATATTGGCAAGATCTGCCGCTTCTTGTAGTGTTAATTGCCCTAATTCTTTTACTATTGAGTTAATGTCTGCCATTGTTATTTCCTTTTGTGACGACCCATGTACCATTCACCTGGTTCATAGTCCCAACGTTTGCCATGGTGTCCTCTTATGTCTGCATACCACATTCTTAGTCTAACAATTAGTCTTTTTATGTTCATATAACTAATTTATCTAGAAAGCTTCTTTTTACGTCCAATAGGAATTTTGACCATTCTCTCAATCTTTTGGCCTTTTCTATTTGTGTATTCAACACTTACTTCTTTTGTGCCTTTTGGTAATCCGGATTGTATACTTTTAATAATTTTTTTAAATGATAATCCTTCTTTAGTCTCATCATATTCTTTTAAATCAGTAATTCTCATTGAAAGTTTACGTTTACCTTTTGCGTCTATTAATGGTTGAAATGCTTTTTGTATTTTTTGTTTTTCTGCGTCCATAATTCATTATAATACAGTTTGACTTTTTGGTCAACCTGTGTTTAAATACTGTTAAGTTTGTTGAAGCAAAAGTAATAAACGGGCAAGACACCGGTTCGACTCCGGTCACCTCCACCATGACTAGGCAGGTGGCTTATGTAATCCCTTTCGGGGGTGTAATGGTATCGATTGACGTCTAAAAGTTTGTGGAGAGCTTCCAATGGTACGGGGTAACGGCCAGTTTTTAAATGCAAACAAAAAAGCATTAAGATTTGCTGACTTGGTAGTAATGCCAACAAGCACATCTGAATTGAGATTAGCGGCCTAGTCCACTAAACTCTGGGGTTGGCAACTTTCCTCGCAACAGAAAAGTTGCATTATTACTATCATAGTAGCACTTAATTTTTTTCCTTAACAATTTAAATAATAGAACAATGTTCAACTACCGCAGAAAAAAAAGATCAGTTTGGTCTGCTATTAGAAAAAAAGCCCCCAAGGTGCCTGATATTACCTGTCCTGATATTGATACTGTATTAAAAATTATAGAAGACCTTATTGTAGATGGTAAAGTAATTAAGAAAACACAAAAAAAGAAAATTGATAGACTGATGGAAAAACTTAGAACTGCTAACGAAAAATTAAGAGACAGCGGTGTCTACTGGCATGACCAAGCAAAAGAGCTTTGTAAGAAGTTTATAGATTGACATTGTTAACTAATCTGCTATAATTGTACACATATTGAGAACGTATTCTTTGAGTACATAATTCTCGTAACTTGTATTATAAAAGGAGACAAATGCTGACTAAAACAGTAAAGACACTTCGAGAAGTGGTAGATGAATTCTACAAAGAGGGTGAAGAAGAAGTAGCCAATTTCAAAACAAGAATACAAACAGCAAAAGATAGACTTAAAGATTTACAAAAAAATGCAGAAATGCAACTGCCTCAGGGGATAACTCAGGTTGAGATAAACGATGATCTTTGTTTCAATTACTCTGTGCAAAGAGACTTAAGGCCATCGCACGTTGTAAGAATATGCGAAAAATTTGATCCAAGAGTTGTGAGGCCAGCATCAGCAGTAAAAAGAGATGGCAAATACTATTTGTTTGACGGTCAGCACACGTCAGTAGCACTTTCGGTATTAGGATTTGAAGCAGTGCCAATGACATGGGTAGAAACTTCTCATCAATCTTTTGACGCTATTGCATTTGAAATACTTAATGACACTGGTATTCTAAGAGCAGGCACAGAAGAGATACACAGAGGACTAATACATAGATGGAACAATGATCCCGATGCACAAAATGACAGAAACAATCCTAGAGTAAAAACTGCATATACAGTTGATAGTCTGTTTAAAAAATGTGAAATAGATCTTGAACCTAAACGTGTTAGAAAATCATCTGGCAAATGTGGACCAAACAAACACTACTTCTCACATTTTGATTACGCATATAAAGGCATAGATATGACAGGCGATGCTGATGTGTTAGAAAGTATTCTTAACGGTATAAAAACTTATTATGGTGCTGAAGATGGCGGTGAAATCAATCAAGGTATCTATATCGGATTGGTTAAAATGTATGCACTGGCCAAAGAAGATGGTTCAACTAAATTTTTACCAAGTGATTGGATTGAAAAAATATTAAACGCACTAATAAAAGTATGTGGTAGGAACGCACAAGGCATACACTCAGCAGGTAAAAAACAATGGCAACACACCAGAGGTACTAGTTGGGACGCACCTGTGGCAATGAGTAGTTTGATGAGAGAAGCATACATCTTACAAGCACCAGCTGAAGACCAGTTTAATCCGCCACACGAACCAAAGGTATCAATGGGACTTATGAATAATGATATATGTTCTGAATTCAAACCTTTCTATAAAAATGTTGCAACGGTATAAACTTTTAGATCAAAAAACACAACGTAAACTAACCTTTAAAAGGACCAGTCCAACTACTATTGAATCAGACTGTGCTATACTTGATAAGTTTAAAAACGATTTGTTAAGCAAAAACACAGCCAGAGATGTCAAGGGCAAGTACTTTTATTTCCTACAACGATATCTCAGAGATACGCAAAAAGAAAAATGTAAACCTCATCAAGCTCATTATTTTGCAGTGGACCTTACAGATGGAAAAAAACATTTAGAACATCCTGTACCACAAAACAAAATACTAGAAGCATATCTCGACAGTGATATCACAGCCCTTGAAGCCATTCATATGCCTTTGTGTTTAATCAATGACTTTGACAAACACTATCTACAAGGCGAATGGGATCACAATGCTACGTGGGAACTGCCTTTCATGAGATATAAATTGGCGGGACTAAAAATAAAAGTGAAAAATTTACGTGGTGATGTAATAGATTTTGATACTTGGACTATAGAAGATCATTTTGATATGTTAGGTATTTCCATAGATTAAAAGTGCACCTCTAGTATCTTCTCCAGCATAGTAAAGAGAGTGTGCAAAAGTATTGTTATTAATATACTTTGGTTTGGTTACATCAATCATGCCTGCCTTAGCAAATTTCATTTTAAACATACTGGAATCTCCTTTTAAAACACAGTACAATTGACTTGCTCCTTTGACATACATTAAACCTGAAGCATTGGAAAAATCATCCATATGTATATCTATAAAACTTTTTGGCCCCATTTCTACGTATTGAATTTGCAACATAGATTTGTAATTAAGTTCTGTCAAAAACTTTTTCAAGTAATCATTTTTTAGTTGTGTAACTGGAGTCAAGGGCAACTGTGGTCTAGCCTGTAAACTTTTACAAGTTGCATTCTTTGTAAATTTTTTATCCACGTAGGTTAAATCTTCGTCAAGTGAATTTAAGAGTGTGTCTTTGTCAAAATCAATTTCAACAGGTCTGTATGGTAAACTGTCGTTGTTGTTATAGTTCCACCAATATGGGCCTTCACCTCGGCCAAAAAAACGTTGTATGTACTCTGGCACAAAGCCAGGTGCTGATTCGTTGTAACTTTCAGTAAGTAGATATTTAGAGTTCAAAGGCATCCATCGTAATAGATCATCTTGTTCTATACATTCTACAATTCTTTGTTTAAGAACACCAACATCACCATGTAACCAAATAGTAAAATTAGAATTGTTTTGACTGCCGGAGTTTAAAATCATTCCAATGTCTACGCCCTGGATGGTAATTTTTGATATATTCTTCCTTGCTAGATTTATTGTGAGCTTTTGCCATTCACAGGGTATGTCAAATGAATGACCTTGAGTGTTGACTTGTCTATTTAAATCCTCTATTTTTACAACAATTTCATGTTCTTTTATGCTAGGATGTGTGTAAATTACCACTTTCATACAATTATTTAATAATAACCAGGTTGGCAAAATTATAATTTGTAGTATAATAATAGCATGAAGTCATACAAAGTTGATATAAAAGTTGGTGATAAGATAGAAGTTGGTAGATTCCGTAATGTGCAGGCCACGATCAAAGCTATACAGATTGATGAACACGGCCAACCTATTGTGTTTACTTCAAAAGGCAAAAAGAAATTATTCAGTTGTAGATTAAGCAAACTTATGCCAGGGTCTAAAACTCCAAAACAAATACTAATGGAGAAAAGAACATGACTCTAGGATTTGGTTTACTGCAATTATTTTTAGGATTATTTGTTACAGTGCTATTTTTTTATGTACTTCTAAAATTTATTAGCGAACCTAAACAAAAGAAACAAGAACAAGACAACGCACTAGCAAGAGCAAAGAAACATTGGGAGAATACGCCACCCGATGATATATTATAAAGTATTTGACATATTTCCAAAATATGCTATAATAATGAAAATCAAGTGTTGTGCATACATACCTCATTTGTACACGCACCACTACACCCCACCTAGGGTAGATGTATTGAGCCTTAACCGGCGAGATTGGAGCACATTCACTTGATTTTACAATATGGCAAATGAAAAAACAAAAGAATTACTAGACGGACTACGAGAAATAAGAGCTCCTCGTAAGAAACAACCTGTTTACACTGTGCTATCTAACATATACGGAGAAGATGCAAAAGGCAAACCTATATTCATTGATCGTTTATATGGGTCACTGCATGGAAAAATTGAACTAGTAAATAAAAATAATTCTGTGTATAAAGGTAAGATCAACAAAAGAAGTATTATGGTTAACGGCAAAGATGGCAAATTTAGATCTCACGCATATGAAACACAAGACGGCCGTTGGTTCAACAAAATGGGTATGCCCATGGACAAACCTAAAAGTTTGGTTAAAGAAGAGATACAGGAAGAACCAAAGATTGAATTCCAAAAAACAGAATTAACTGCTGATGAAAAAATGCAGAATGAAAAAGACTTTTTGAACCGTTTGAAATGACACCACTCGCAAAAATATTCGAGCCAAGTAAACAGAGACTAATTTCTAATGCATACCGAATGATGCAAAATGCTAAAGACCCTTGGTTCAAAGCATATTGGCAAAAAGTTTATGTGCATCTTTTGAAACAGTACAAAAAACTCAATTAAACTACAGGTAATACCAGGTTGACCTATTTCCAATTTATGTTATAATAATGGTAACTTAGGAGAAAATATGTATAAAAGTTCGGCAAAAGCAAAAATGGTTTTAGATCAAGTAGTAGCAAGATGTATGAAAGATACTGAAACAAAAAATACATGGACAGGTAAAAGTGGAAAGTATATGTTTATCATGGGCAGAGAAAATGCAGATGGTAAGGCAACTGGTGTGGTACACAAATACCAACTAGACGGTACACACAAACTTGCTGGTTCATTTAAGATCCTTGCTGATGGTATCATCACAAGATTTACTGGTTTGTCTAAAGCAGACTGGAATAGCTATATGGATTTAGCTGAAGCAGAGTATAAAAAGAATTTGACAACTGCTACAGAAGAATCTAAACTAGAAGATACTAGAGTAGCATAAATTATTGGTGCCCTTCGGGGCACCATTTACACACATGGCAAATTGGGAGAAAAATTTAAATAAGGTTTGGAACGGTAGTAAACTACTCGTTACCTGTTGTATAGTGATAGGAATTGCTTACGGCTTAGGCACTTTCAAGCCAAACAAACATATAGTAAACAAGATTCAACAAAAACAAGAAACAGCCACAATACAAATGCTAAAGAGATTTGGTCTACACACACCAAATTTTAAATATAAAAATCAAAAAGAATTTGTTCTTGCTGTGCAAGAGTGTGTAGATTACTTAAACTTAACTACCGAACAACACAAAAGAATACCAGATAAAATTATAATAGCAATGGCCGATGTTGAAAGTGCTTCTGGTACATCAAGATTTGCCACAGAAGGAAATGCCTTGTTTGGTGTGAGAACTTGGACGCCAAGTGTTCCTCAAATGAAACCACAAGGAATACCTAATGCAAGTTTTGGCGTTAAAAAGTATTCAAACAAATGTCAAAGTGTTGCAGATGTTATTGAAATACTGAACAGACATCCTGCTTATAAAGATTTTAGGTTAGAAAGAAACAAGCAATTAAAGGATGTTTATTGGAACTATCAAAAATTAATTCCTTTATTAGCACCATGGAGTACCAATCCTGATTACGGTAAAATCATTCTTCGAAGAATGAAAGAATTAAAACTTTAAATACGCAATGCTTAATGCAAATGTTAAAGAAATACATATTGAAGCCACTAGTGTATGTAATGCTGAATGCCCTATGTGTGCTAGGAATGTTAACGGCAAAGGATTAAATCCTTATATCAAATTAAAAAGTTTGCCATTGAAATGGTTTGAAGATAATATAACGCCATCTCAAATAATGCAACTAAACAAAATATTTTTCTGCGGGAATGTTGGCGATCCTGCATCTGCACCAGAATTGCTAGACATTATAAAGTATTTTAAAAAACATAATCCTAAAATCGTAATAGGACTTAACACCAACGGAGGACTAAAGACCAAAACATGGTGGAGCAAACTTGGACATTTACTTGATGGTGATTTAGACTATTGTGTATTCAGTATAGACGGCTTAGAAGATACAAATCACTTATATCGTAGAAATGTCAAATGGTCAAAAATTATAGAGAATGCAATATCATTTATATCTACAGGATCAAATGCTCATTGGGATATGTTAATATTTGATCACAACAAACATCAAGTGCTTGAAGCCCAAGAAACGGCAACTACATTAGGCTTTAAATGGTTTAGATCAAAAGAGACAGACAGATGGGATACCTACACAACCAACCTAGGAATTAGTCCTGCAGACAAATATAACAAAGTATCTTATACAGATGATATCACCTGTGAGAAAGATAGAGATTCTAGTGTGTTTTTGGATTATACTGGCAAATATTGGCCTTGTTGCCATATGGCAGAAGCCTATCTAAACCAAATAGGATTAGAATTACATAGTGACATTAGAGATTACAACAACAAAGAATTGTTTAAAGAATACAAAGTAAGACTTACCCTTGGCACACCTTTTTATATTTGCCAAAGAGCTTGTGGTAAATCTACTGGAAAACGTTCACAATGGAAAAACGAAGTAGAGTTGACACTAAAAAGTCAATAAACACAACGCTTTTTAGCCAGATCAACTTGGTTGACGCATTTGGAAAATATGCTATAATTTATACATGATTAGATTAATAATATTGATTGCGATATTTTTTGCAGTTTATCCAATGATAGGAGAAGGTTATAACCAGTTTATGTCAGACTTTAATTTTGACGGAATTGGAAATATCTTTTCAAATCTTATTGCTTGGGTAAGTGGTACTGTAGATAAGTTGCAATCTTAACAAAAGGAAAACATGAAGCTAGGTAAAATAGTACTGGTATTATTAGCAGGTGTTATGTTGGCACAGTGTTCAACATACAAAATAAAACCAGATATGTCAAAAAATGGAGTTGTAAATAAAACTCCAAAATGGTATGTTAAGTATGACCATGAAACAATGTTCAAATATCAAGAGGCGGCAACGGCTGTATCTCCAGATTTAGAATTAGCTGTTAAGAAAAGTATAATATTGGCAAAAGCAAAACTTGTTGATAGAATAAATGGTGAGATGAATAATCAAACTACTATCAAAAAGACTGAAGCTGGTACCAACGAAACACTTACAGTACAAGCTGGTTCGCAGGACATTATTGTAAATGTAATAAAAGATACATTAGCAAGAGGCTATGAGGTAACAAAACAAGTTGTTTATATGACAAACAACAAGTCGTATAGATCTTATGTAATGGTTGAGCTTTCTAAGAAAGAAGTGAGAGCAATTATTGAAGAGATCAACAAGAAAAATGTTGCTTTTATAGATTCAAAATCTATTGAAGATTCTGCTAATAGCATCTTGAAAAAGTAGGGCAATATGAATTTTATATATAAAATTATTGCCCTGGTTGTGATTGTTTTTGTAATACTTTTTACAGCTCTCACAGAAGCAGAAGCAGGTGGACCATGGAACGATCAGTATTGTGATGTAAGTCATGAAACTGTCATCACAAAAAATCAAAAAGGTGAGATCATTGACCAGGTCACTAAAGAAAAAGTTAAATGTGAAGACGGTGTTATGGATTTCTTGCATGGAATGAAAATTGCAACAAGTTGTAAATTCTTCACTTGGCAAATGCCATTAGGACAAAAAATAATAGAGCAAAGAGGAATTGCTTGTAAAAAAATGGATGGAGGATATGAAATTGTTGAAGGTTATCACAGTATTAACTAGTCTTATATTACTAACAAATTGTTCTGCTACAAAAGTACAAACTGTATCAGTCACGCCACAAGAAACAGACGGTGCTTTAGCAAAACTTCCGTACCCTACTATGCTAGGAGAAGGTCAGTTATGGTCTGCTCCAGGTATGCTTTGGAATGGTGTTCAATATCTAAGATTTAATTTAAACAAGCCAGAAAAATTACTTCATAAACAGGCAGTATATCACACATTGTCCAATGCAGAAATTGGTCAAATCACCAATTGGAACAGTAAAAAAAGATTAGCCGCTGGCAAAGTGCGTGTAATACACCAATTTCCTACATCAAGTGGCTATTGCCGTGTGTATCAGAGCTATATTCAGTTAAATGGTGCTACTAGGCACATGACTAACAAGGCCTGCAAAAGTTATACACACCCTTGGGTATTTCTTAAATAAATACTTCTGTAATAAATAACAGCAAGGATTTTAACAAATGGCAAAAGTAATACCTAAAGCAAACAAAGTAGTAACAGAACAACCTCAAAATGTTGTATACATGGTGTCTATTGATACATCAGCATATTTGGACACAGAAACAGTTAATGGTGGAAGAATATCACCTTGCGTTGCAGAAGACTTTGGTACAGCGCCAACTACACTTGCACAATCATTATTGGTTTCAAGAGGCGCTCTTAGATACAAAAAAATGCTTGAATTTTTACAGGTAAGATCAAATGTTAATTTAGTAAACCTTCTCACAACTTATGGCAGTGATGCTGGTGACCAACCAATAACAAAATTACAATTTGCTTTAGTTTACGAGAACGATGATTACATACCAGAAACTGGTACAGCATACGATGGATCAACTTTGACTACAACCAAAGTTGGATTTATCATAGACAAAATTACAGAAGCATTAATGGGAACATTCACAGAGAGAATGACAGTGTTTGATCCAACATCTGGCGCAGGTCTTATTAAGAATCAAGAAGTTACAGCAGGACCAGTAGTAGTCACATATAGCGTTGACGAAGTTCTTGAATCAGTTACAGTTACCGAAGCAGTTGACACAGCCACAATGGTGTCTGGAATTAGTCCAACACTCAAAGCTGAACTACCTACTAACAACTCCGACAACGACACAGCAGAGTAATCTTTACCAACTAATTCACTAGCACTATATACGTTTTACTGTTATAGTAAATACATCTACAAATGTTTATAGCAATACTAACTCTTCTATCCGCACTTTCCATATCAGGAGTAGCAATATTCTATTCGGTAATTGGACTAGCAACAATATTTCCAGGAGCATTTTGGCCAGTGGTTATTATGGGATCTGTACTAGAAGTTGGTAAATTAATTACAGCATCATGGCTATATCGACAGTGGAAATTTACTCCTTTCCTGTTAAAAACTTATCTAACCATAGCAGTTGTGCTTCTTTCAATTATTACATCAATGGGAATTTTTGGATTTCTATCCAAAGCACATTTAGAACAAAATTTAGCCAGTGATACTCTGGTACAAAGAGTTGACATTATTAATGATAAAATTGAAAGCCAAACTGTTTACATTGAAAGACAGAAAGCAGTCATACTAAGATCAGAAAAGGCAATAGACAGAGCAGGCAAAGATTTTACACAGGACATCGCAGTCCAGGAGAACATTATAAATTCAGCTTACGCAAGATTACAAGTGCTTGATGCTGATGTCAAAGCATATACAGACCAAGGAAAAGGTTTTTTCAAAGGCGACAATATTAAACGTGGTGTTGAACTTAGAACACAGCAAAAACCAGAACGAGACAAATTAAATGCTGAAATAGAAGAAGCCAAAGCACTAATACAAAAGTACAGGGATCAAAGTAGGCAAGGTGGCGATAGCAACAATGTAACAATTGAACAAGCAGAAACTAATATTATTACAGCACAAAACAAAATTGATGATTACATTATTGACCGACAGCCATTAGAGAAAAAATTAATAAATCTTGAAGCAGAAGTTGGCCCTGTCAAGTACATCGCGGCATTGGCAGTTGACTGGGGCATGACCGAAGAAGTGAACTTGTCTAAAGCGGTGAGATGGGTTATACTTTTAATTATTGTAGTATTTGATCCGCTAGCAGTTTTACTACTAATTGCGGCAAACCAAAGTTTTGCTAGAAGATTTCCACCCACGCCACCTAAGCCTCAAGTTATTGTAGATTTAGAAAAACCTGACGAAGAAGGCATAGTGCTAAAATGGAATGCCATTCAAGAAAAACATAGGGCACAACAGAAGGACAAAGTTGAAAACCAAATACAAGATTGGCAAGATAAATTACAAAAATTTAATGAAAAAGTGCCAAAGCCATCTGAGAAACCAGTAGAAATTATACAGGAAGATAATACTGTGCCACACGTTGAACTTAAATCGTCAGCTAAAGAAGAAAAAATAAAAGCATTTGAAGAAAGAATGAAAGCCGAAGAGGCTGAGCTAGAACGGGTTGCACGTGAGACTAGAGAAGATTTAGAAAGATTAGAAAAAAATTCACAATCTGAAGAACTAGTTGACTTTGATGGTGTCAAAACTCAAGGCTTTGAACCTAAAGAGACAGTTGACTTTGATGGTGTCAAAACTCAAGGTTTTGATGAAAACGAACACAAATATGATATGGATCCTGTTACAGAAGATCCTGAAGAACACATGAAAGCCTTTGTAGGCGAGCCTGAAGAGTTTGACGAAGAACGTATGGATATTGTTGCACAGAATGGCAATGACGGATTACATTATGATAAGATTGAAGAAAAAGATTCAAGCATAGCTGAACAAATTGAAGAAGCAATGGAAGATGTTAAAGGACGTGTTAAGCCAGACTTTACTGAAGTTTTAGAACCTGAAGTTGCAGTTGTACAAAAACACCCAACAAAAGGAATGCTTGGAACTGTATTTGTAGAAAAAGGCAAAGTTATAAAACAAGTGCCTGCAACACCTTACAAACAAAACGAAGAACAAAAAGAGTCAGATAAATGGAGTCAAATCAAGTATCATAAAAGAACTTTAAATGAAGAACAATACCACGAGAAAATAGAAAGAAAATTAACTGCTCTTGTAGAAAAAATAGAAAAGGGTGAACTTAAATTAAGTGACCTAGCCAAAGCAGACCAAGTTGCCGTATCTAGTATCATGAAAGAGCAGAGGAAATAATGAATGATACAGAAAAGATGGGCACAATCACACTGGTTACTCCACCAAGTATAATAGAAAATTTAAATGAAACATTTTGTTTGCTTAACTTCAGCGATGAAGATAAAGATCAATTTATGAATTTTTTAAACGAGTTTTATACAAAGGACACAGACAACTTAACTGTGTACATAGCAGATCAAAATAATAATCAATTCAACGGAAAATGGTTGACTGAAGCCATTGAAAAAAGTAATAATGTTATAGTTAAGTCATTACAAGGATTTAAATTTTTAAAAAGCAATAAGATAAAAAACTTAAAGGAGTTTTTCAATGGCAGATAGCGATCAACATTTAATTTGTTCTTTTTGTAGCAAAGGTAGAAAAGATGTAACCAAAATGATTGTTGGTGCAGAAAAAGTTACTATTTGCAATGAATGTGTTAAACTGTGTAATGAAATACTAGCTGAAGATAATAAAAAAATTGCCACAGAGAAAGTTATAACAGGTGAAAAGACTTCTCTTAATCCTGTAGCTATCAAAGATTATTTAGACCAATATGTAATTGGGCAAGACTTTGCTAAAACAGTAATGAGTGTTGCAGTAGCCAATCACTACAAAAGAATTTTAAATCCACCTGAGGATTTTGATTTAGAGAAATCAAATGTTTTAATACTTGGTGCGTCAGGTTCAGGTAAAACTTTATTAGCAAGAACTATTGCCAAATATTTAGATGTGCCGTTTGCTATGAGTGACGCAACTTCACTGACAGAAGCAGGCTACGTAGGCGATGACGTTGAAAATGTTATAACAAAACTGTATCAAAATGCCAATGGTGACAAACACATGACCGAAAGAGGAATTGTTTTTATTGATGAGATTGATAAAGTATGTAAAAAATCAGAAAACACTAGCATAACCAGAGATGTATCAGGAGAAGGAGTGCAACAAGGCTTACTAAAAATTGTAGAAGGAAGTTTATGTAGAATACCAGCACAAGGCGGACGTAAACATCCTGATCATACAGCAACTGAAATAAACACCAAAAACATATTGTTTATTGTTGGAGGCGCATTTACAGACCTTGAAAGACAAATGAAAGCTAGAAAAAATAGTGGAATTGGATTTGGAGCAGACTTAAAATCACAAAAAGAAAAAAATTATCTTGCAGATACAAAACCAGAGGATCTTATAAAGTTTGGGTTGATACCAGAGTTTGTTGGTAGATTTTCAATGCTTACCCATGTCAATGCATTGACTGAACTACAATTAATTAAAGTATTAGATGAACCAAAGAACTCATTAATCAAACAATACACATATCTATTTGAATTAGATGGTATAACTTTAGAAATAGAAAAGCCTGCAAAACTATCTATTGCCAAAAAAGCAAAAGAATTAGGCACAAATGCTCGTGCTCTTAGGAACATACTTGACACACTTTTACTACCTTTTCAATTTGATGCCGCGGAAATGGCCAAAAAAGGTGTATTGAAGCTAACTATCACAGAAGATTGTGTTGACAAGGGTGCTGACCCTGTGTTACATTTTAAAAGTCAGGTAAACGAAATGAAAAAGTCAAAGGTTAAAAATTAATGGGTTACTTTGTTGATGTCACCAAGGCAGGTGGCGATGCTGTTAAGGCCTATCGTAAAATTAAACGTAAAATTAAAGAAGATAGATTTATTGAAACCTTAAGAGAAAAGCAATACTATCGTAAACCATCTGAAATAGCACGTGAAAAGAAAAAACAAGCTAGAATTACCATCAAAAGAAATCAAGCCAAAAGTAACTGGGCAGACCCAAGCAAAGTACGAAACAGATAATTTTACCAAAATAATTTATCAAATATACTCGTAATTTGACATATCGTTATTATATGTTATAATAACGTTATTGTACGTTATAATAAAGGAAACAGGAGATAAAATGAGTAAAATTATAGGAATAGATTTAGGAACAACAAATTCATGTGTTGCCATAATGGATGGTACACAAGCAAAAGTATTAGAAAACGCAGAAGGAAAGAGAACAACACCTTCGGTAGTTGCATTTGGAGATGAGAAGTTAGTGGGAGATCCTGCAAAGAGACAGGCAGTGACAAATCCTGAGAACACAATATATGCCGCCAAGAGATTGATAGGTAGAAAATTTGATGGCAATTCAGTACAAAAGGATATTCAAACAAGTCCATTTAAAATTGTTAAAGCAGACAACGGTGATGCATGGGTAGAAGCTAAAAGTGAAAAATACTCTCCATCACAAATTTCTGCTTTTGTTTTACAAAAAATGAAAGAAACCGCTGAAAAGTATTTAGGACAAGCTGTCACAAAAGCTGTGATTACTGTGCCTGCTTACTTTAATGATTCACAAAGACAGGCAACAAAAGATGCAGGTAAAATTGCAGGACTTGAAGTTGAACGTATTGTTAATGAACCAACTGCGGCCGCACTTGCATATGGTCTAGATAAAAAGAAATCAGGCAAGGTTGCAGTGTATGACTTAGGCGGAGGAACATTTGATGTTTCTATTTTAGAAATAGGAGACGGAGTATTTGAAGTTAAATCAACAAATGGTGATACATCATTAGGTGGTGAAGATTTTGATACTACTATTGTTGAATACCTAGCGTCTGAATTTAAAAAAGACAATGGGATAGATTTAAAAAACGATAGTCTTGCTATGCAAAGAATAAAAGAAGCGGCTGAAAAAGCCAAGTGCGAATTATCTTCTGCAAACGAAACAGATATTAATCTTCCATTTATTACAGCAGATAAAACAGGACCAAAGCATTTAACATTAAAAATGACTAGAGCAAAATTAGAATCTCTAGTTGATGATTTAATAAAGAAAACATTGGCTCCTTGCAAAACAGCTTTAAAAGATGCAGGAATTAATTCTAGTGAAATTAATGAAGTAATTCTTGTAGGAGGAATGACTAGGATGCCAAAAGTTGCTGAAACAGTAAAAGAGTTTTTTGGTAAAGAACCTCACAAAGGTGTAAATCCAGACGAGGTTGTGGCAATAGGTGCCGCAATACAAGGAGGAGTACTACAAGGTGATGTGAAAGATGTGTTATTACTAGACGTCACACCTTTATCATTAGGTATTGAAACTTTAGGCGGAGTTGCTACAAAACTAATAGATAAAAACACAACAATTCCTTCAAAGAAAAGTCAGGTGTTTTCAACTGCAGAAAATAATCAATCAACAGTGACAATAAAAGTTGTACAAGGTGAAAGAGAAATGGCCGCAGATAACAAAACATTAGGTAACTTTAATCTTGACGGAATTGCACCTGCTCCAAGAGGAATTCCTCAAATTGAAGTTACTTTTGATATTGATGCTAATGGAATAGTTAGTGTGTCAGCAAAAGACAAAGGAACTGGAAAAGAACAACAAATAACAATACAAGCTTCTGGAGGACTTAACGAAGAAGAAATACAAAAAATGGTTAAAGAAGCTGAAGTCAATAAAGAAGCAGATAAACAAAAAAGAGAAACTGTTGATGCAAGAAATCATGCAGATGCTTTACATGACTCTACAGAAAAATCTTTAAAAGAACATGGTGATAAAATATCAGCTGAAGACAAGACTAAAATAGAAACAACTTTAGCTGAATTAAAAGAAGCTTTAAAAGGTAATGACCCTGAAAGCATTAAGACCAAAACAAAAGAGCTTACAGAAGTTGCTATGAAATTAGGCGAAGCTATTTACAAAACACAACAACCAGAACAACAGGCAGAACAACAAGCAGAACCTTCTAAAAAAGAAGGCGATAATGAAAATGTTGTTGATGCAGAGTTTGAAGATGTTAAAAAGTAACATTTTTTGCAGTAGACACATATAGTAAATATGTTATAATAAGAGTATGACAATGGCAGATATTGGAACAACAACAGCAGTACAAGACAAGGTTAAACTAAAAGAGCCTGACAAGTATGATGTTGTTTTTTTAAATGATGAAGTCACTACTGTAGAATTTGTAATGAAAGTATTGATACAAATTTTTCATAAAACAAGTGATCAAGCAACTAAAATTACACAGCATATACATGACAAAGGTAAAGGAGTAGTTGGAACATATCTTTATGAAATTGCAGAACAAAAAGGTATTGAAACAACTTTATTAGCTCGAGAAGAAGGCTATCCATTACAGGTAAAAGTACAACGAAATTCATAATATGAATTTAGACTCTTTTGTAAAAGCCAACAAGCAGGTTATAGACTTTATTAATAATTGGCCTGGAAAAAATCAACCCTTTCATATTAAAAAAAACTTACTACTAACACCCTACGTTGGAACCCTTGATATTGCTACATCGAGATTTAACTCTATGTTGTTAAGACTTTCTGAGCATAAACTTTTACAAAAACAATATGAACCAGATGTGCTTGAATGCCAAAACACTATACAAAAATTTTATAAAAATACTTTAAGATTAAAAACGTATCCAAAAGTTCTGATTCCGTTTTTTAAATGGAGATTGCATAGATTGGGTATTAGCAAGATTCCTAAGATAAAGGCCACGTATAAATCTTTGCTAATTACTATTGATGATTAAATGGATATTTTGGGCAGTGCCAGAACCTATGGCAAAGAGATATGCAATAGGATTAATATTGTTGATATATATTTTTCCTAGTTTATTTGGTGTATATTACACAAAGCTAGGAGCAGTGATGAACATATTATGGTATGACGTTATATTCTACGTGTTTAGTAGAGCAAAAGGAAAGGATGACAATGAAAGCGATCGTATGGAGTAATGTAGGATGTACCTACTGTGAACAAGCTAAAAAACTTCTTAAAAGTAAAAACATAGAGGTTGAAGAAAGAAATCTTGCACACGGAACATGGTCAATACAACAACTTCAAGAGGCTGTACCTGGAGCAAGGACTGTTCCACAAATTTTTCTAGATGATGAATATGTTGGTGGGTACAAAGAACTTGAATCAAAATTACAAGACTAAAATGGCTGACATAATTTATAAAGAAAGCTATGTTTCTTTAGATGATGTAAAAGCCATTAAGACTTTTTTTGACAAAAAAATTACAGATAAACTATCTGGTGGTCCTTACCAGTCAAAGCAATTACAATCGGGAATGGAAGGTTGTTGGGACAGATCTTTACACTTTGAAATTGCAGAAAATCCAATACACAACCTAGTAAAAAAACTAAAGGAAGACTTTGGTGATTTTGTTATACACGAATCAAGTATAAGGCACATGGCTTATCCGTTTGTTCCTCATTCTGATATTAGAAGTTCTAAATGGTTACAGGAGCAAAGGCAAAATTATACAGCAGGTTATACATTTCTTATTCCATTATGGTGGAAACAGGATTACAATCCTGGAACTGCTTTTTTTTCAAGCCCACCAAAAGAACATCAAGAACTTTACATAGAGCAACAAGATGTGTTGCCTGTGTTTAGCAAAGAGCACAGCAAACAAGCTAGAAACTTTGGAGTTGAACAAATAATAAAGTGGAAGTCTAAAGGCGATTTAGTTGCTTGGAAAAACTTTCAATGGCATTGTTCTTTAAGCCAAAAAGATTATCTATACAACGATAAAAATTGGTGTAAAGAATTTATCTCTATTGAAACAGCAATACCTAAAATTTAGTAGTGTAGGAAATTGTTTTCTTTAGCTTGTACAAGCAATGATTTCATATATTTTAAACTACTAGTCATTTGATTCATTGGCCAACCCATTGCAATAGCGGTTTCGTAAACTTCCAGTTGTCTTCTAATTCTTTCACTTAAAGTTAATGTTGGATTGTTTTGATTGTACCAAAATTTGTTATCACCTCTAACTCCTTCATTACTGTAAACCATTCTATTTTCCATAGCCCAGTGTGCCAACGGAGTATCATCAATTATAGATGCATTGGCAACTTCTAATCCTGATATGGTTCCATAGGCGGCATATCTTTTAAATCTTTTAAACATTTCTATAGTTTTTTTATGATCGTTTAATGTTTCTGTAGGATGACCACAAAACATTAAAAATAAATTTTTGATTTCGTATTTTCTGCACATCTCTAAATGATATGCAACATCGTCATTGGTAAATTTTTTATTCATTCGCCAACGTAATTCATCACTGCCTGTTTCAACTCCTATAGAGATATAATCCAATCCTGCCTGCTTTGCTACTTTATAGTGTTCTTCAGACATCTGACTTGCTGGTCTAACAATAAAGTGTCCCCCAAATAAAGGTCTATGTATTTGTTTCTGCTCAATTCCTTTAATTAAATTTAAATTAGTATCTGTAAAAGACTTTAGTGATCCATTAATTAAAGCGTCTGCAAACTGAAAGCTGTTGATATCATGATCAATAATCTGTTTAGATAATTCTGCAAAAATACTTTCGCCTGATCTGAATCTAAATTTTTTCCAACGTTTTCCTATGTCACAGAAATCACATCTTCGTACACACCCTCTACTGCCATTTACCCAAAGGCTTTTTCCAGATTCTAAATGATGATAATTGTCTAACTTGTAATGAGAATAATTTGGAATTGGAGTATTATCTAAATTGTCCATTTGTACCCAATTCCAGTTATTAACTCCTGAGCCGTCTTCGCTCTGCAACGCTTTCTTGAATGTAGTCTCTGCTTCCCCAGAACAGAACACATCTATTAATCCTTTTTCTAATAAAGTTTCAGCATACGTTTTGTCTTCACCTATCTTACTTTGAATGCCTTGGCCGCCAATTATTATCTTTGCTTTAGTTTTAAGTCTAATTTTTTCTAAAAAAAGAGTGGTTGCATTTATTGAATTGTGACTAAAAACACTTATTGCAATAAATTTTGGCCCAAGAGAAATGACATCGTTTACAAACTGATCAAAAAGTTTGTCTAGTTTTGTTTTTAAAACTTTACTTAATTCATACTTCAAATCTACTTGCCAAAAAAGTTCATACTCTCTCCAATCTTCTTTTTTACTTGTTTCGTAGGTCTTAAGAGCAAAATCAAAAATTTTGTTAGTCACATTAATATCATCAGCTAAACTAGACAATATAGCAGGAGCGATAGCAGGCCTTGTTAGGTCTAGTCGTGGTAAGGATATAATTGCAAGATCTTTCATCTTATTAGTGATTTAATTTCTTTTATTAGTTGTTTGTCTTTGTCTTTTAATTGATAATCTATTACAGAAAATTCAGATGGCTCATAGCTGTCGTAGGTCACAAGTTTTTCAAGTTTGTGTAATGTTTCTTTTTTTCTTTCATTGATTAACCAATCATCAACAGGTGTTTCAAATTCTAAACTCCAAACACCGTTTGGGCCAACTGTCTGACTTTGTCGAATAGTTTTAGGAAAGTTTTTAGGTTTTGTAAGATTAGTCCAATCTGGTTTAAAAACACACTTTAAAAAAAATGTATAAGGAATGTCGTAACTGCATACATTTATGTTTGTAATTGTAAATTTTGTATCGTTTATTATTTTATTATTTTTAAATTCAGTATCTTTGTTTGATTTATCAAAGTGTTCTATTTCTAACAAATGTTTACCGTCAATTAAACTTACAGGTATCTTGACTTGTTCGTTATGGTTTTTAAAATTACTTTCTTCTAATAGATCGCCATCAACAAAAATTTTAATTTTTGGGTATCTTTTAAATTTATAATTTATAAAATCTAGTGTAATAAATGATTCCATGCCTATTATTTAATTAGTAAAACCTTTGGTAAAAAATAATTACCAGATCTGTTGACAGAATTAGAAAAGTAGCATATAATAATAGCAATACTGAATCATGTTGGGGAATCTGTGTGTAATTCACTGGCTCTTCCAGGAACCGTAAAGTCGGAGTGCCAACCAGTATAAGTCCGCTGTCGAATGAAGGCCTGGGAAAGTCTAGTTCTACAATGTAAAGTTAACAGTGGCGATAAACGTTAACACGTTTAGTAGGATACTGTTATGAAAAAAACAAAACAAAAATTTGTATTGTTCCTGTACTTTATAGGCTTGATAGCCTTGAGCAGATTAATACCTCATCCACCAAATTTTACGCCTGTTATTGCTATGGCTGTCTTTATGCCATACTTGACTCGTAATGTTTATTCAGCGATGCTAGTACCATTATTGGCTATGTTTGTTTCGGATCTGTATTTGGGGTTCCACTCCAGTATGTTTTGGATTTACATCAGTATCTTGTTAGGCACAACATTGAGTCATTACACAATGTCTATTAAGAAAACGTATGTACACCTAGGATCCAATGCATTGGTATCGTCAACAATATTTTTTGTGATAACAAACTTTGCAGTATGGATGTCTGGTACAATGTATCCACTAACAC